>Ga0114919_10000226_pt1 | contig 40227 bp, 34 predicted proteins | sample BlataG_FD_88682 | JGI IMG/M metagenome (GOLD analysis project Ga0114919, IMG submission 88682) | Deep subsurface microbial communities from Black Sea to uncover new lineages of life (NeLLi) - Black_00105 metaG | ecosystem: Environmental > Aquatic > Marine > Oceanic > Sediment | place: Atlantic... | reverse complement strand
TCAGATATAACTGTTTTAACATCTCCCCCAAAATGGAGTAGGCGTTGGCACTAAACGTTGGCACCTCTGGAAGGAAGCCAACGCAGAGCCAACGCAGAGCCAACGCTAGCAACATCCCCAGTGACCCTCATCCGGAGAGTCTCTCGACAGCTGTTCTGCATCAAGCCGGGGGGTGGGAGGAGGATGTCAACTTGCCATCTTCATCTCTATAGGGCAATGCTCACATGTTGAGGGAGAGAGGTCTATGTTGGAGTGAAATTTCAATGCATCCTCTCTTTCTCTTTCCTCGGACACCACTGTCGGGTTGGATCTTGCCTCTTCATCTCCCCATTTTTTGAGCAGCATATCGACCAAACCTATATGTAAAATACGTTCTTTTAGGATTTACATACAGAAAAATAGTGTTCAGAGGGTTTCATTCCTTCAAAGTCGCCAATGAAGATAGTCTTTTAGATTGTTTTTAGATTTGTTTGGGAATCATGCAAGCTGCCTATTCTTGGGCGAATGAGACTAGCCCACTTCCTCCAGCATCGGGATACGGTGGCGAGAAGTACAGTCAGAGCAGTTATAGTCATACTCCGACAGAAAGAGGTGACGTAGCATTGGGATTTGATGCGTTTTCTCAATCGGGCTTGGACTGTTCATTTCGGATGAATGTTACAGATACTTTAGAGAAGGCAATGAGTGCTTCTCCTCCCTTTCTAGCCGCACTGACCGCCTTAAACCTTGAAGACCGACGAATGCAGATGCAGCAGGTAAGAAATGTCCCTGGACTTGGCAAACAAGACGTGCATTATTGCCCAAGTACCTGTCTTTCGATATTTTAGTATCCATTTCTTGATTTATCATGCCCCCAATAACCAATCATCCAACTAACCAATCACCCTCCCATCCTGATCACATCTCTTCCCCGACTCTCAGCGTCCTTCATCAACGGGCTGGGGTGGTCATCCCTTCCAGGAGCAGCAACAGTGGCAGCAGCAGCAGCATCAAAACCCTAGATATGGAAACTCGTATGAGCAGATAATGCAGAACAATATTAACAACAACAACAACAACAACAACAACAACAACAACAACAACAACAACAACAACAACAACAACAACACACGAGGCCACCGTGGCCAGCAGCAACCCAATAATAGTAATGGCAACCATCATCAGCATCGTCGCCACAACTTCTCCTCACCAACTAACAACCACAGCAACGATAACCATAATAACAACAATAACCAATCATATCTTTCTTATAAAGGCAACCACAACCACAACCATGCCCAAGGCTACAGACACATGTGGCAGCAGGTCACCAAGGTGGAGAGAGGCCAACACTTTGCGGATGGTGCCTCCCCCCAACCTCCCTACGGAGAGAACACAGTCGAAGACTTGGTTGAAATGGTACGCAGATTACCTCCCAATGCATCTGCAGTCAAAGCCGTAGCCTATGGCCTGCGGTTCATCGACTCTGGGGCCCTAGCTGCCTTGTTGAAGGAGCTGAATAAAAGCGGACATGGTCGTAGAGCTCAGGAGATCTTTGACGGGCTGCGTGCGTTGAATCCTGGCCATGAGCTCAAGGGTTTATGCAATACTATGACATACACCACCATGATCAGTCAGTGTGGCACCCAGCAAGCTCTGAGGAGAGCACTTGAATTAGTTGGGGAAATGAGATCTACGGGTATTCCTTGCAATGTCCACACATACTCTGCATTGATGAATGTATGTATTAAAGGCAATGAGCTAGACCTGGCACTGGATGTGTACAGACAGATGCTGAATGAAGGTATTGCTCCCAACCTGGTCACGTACAACACATTGATTGACGTGTACGGCAAGACGGGCAGCTGGCAGGAAGCTGTTGGTGTCTTGGATACGCTAACAGCTCAAGGCGTTGCTCCAGAAATTCGTACCTACAACACAGCAATCATTGCATGCAATATGAGTGGACAAGCAGGGCAGGCGTTACAGATTTATGAGCGTATGCTCCGTGCTGGTGCGCAGCCTACTGCTACCACCTATACTGCCTTGATCAGTGCATATGGCAAGAGTGGCCAGCTGGATAAAGCACTGGGAATCTTTCAAGATATGATACGCCGAGGATGTGAAAGGAATGTGATCACCTACTCCTCACTCATCAGTGCATGTGAAAAGGTAGGGCGATGGGAACTGGCTTTGAACTTGTTTCACGAAATGCACGGGGAAGGTTGCAGACCCAACGTGGTGACATTCAATTCCCTGATTGCAGCCTGTGCACAAGGTGCACAATGGGAGAAGGCTCAGGAGCTGTTCAATGCCATGCCGGGGAAAGGCTGTAGGCCAGATGCAGTTACGTATGGAAGTTTGATTACTGCCTATGATAGAGCTGGGCAGTGGCAGAGGGCGTTGACTGCTTATGAGAGCATGAAAACGGTCAATTGTCGACCCGACTCTGTCGTTTACAACACGGTTATTGGGTCATTATGGCAGACTGGATTGCTATGGGCTCAGGCCAAGGCAATGTTTATTTTCCACTGTGCATGCAAAGCTGGTCATTTCAGACTGACTGTGCATACACATGCCATTACGAATAATAATAGTAATACCAGTGATGCCTTCTCTTCCCCAATGAACACATCATCTTCTTCACCCAATGCTCCTCGCTCGAATGATGACAACGACAGCTTTGGATACTACCGTGGCAGTGGCAGTGGCAGTGAGACAGTCAGGACAATGACTCCATCCAACACACCAAGGGGCTCTCTGGATGGAAATAACTCTGATGCATCAGCAATAGCAGTACTAGCAGGTATGCACGCTTCTTTTTCTTCTTCTACTGCAACTACGCCTACGCCTCATTCTAGTCGTCGTAATAGTGGTGATGGTGGTGCATTATCTCCTTCTCCATTCAAAGATGGCAGTGATGGTGGTGGCGCTGGAAGAGAAGAGCTCCAGTTTATGCTGCAGAATACTTCTGCTGTTGATATGAATGCGAGAAGTCCAGGTGTTGTGAGAACACCCAATGCTGCTGATAGGATTGGCGCCATGACCCCCAACAGCCATGGCAGTCCTTTCCCTCTTTCTCCCATGTCTATGCTGTCTTCCGTCTCCACATGCAGTCCTACTGCCGCTCAAACTTTGGAGCTGAGTAATAGTAGTGGTGCTACTATCACCAAACAAGGAGGAGGTACTATGATTGAATTTGGGATGCATGCATTCACTGTTGGCAGTGGTGTGCTGAGCGTGCTGAGGTGGATATGCGAACTCAGAGAACGCCTTCCTCGTATTGATGACGATGAGGATGATGCTCCATATTGCAATGGAAATGGTAGAATGATGAGCAACCTGAATCACACAGTTGCATTGGTATTGAATAAAGGCAAGAGTGGCAGAGATCAGTCATATCCAGCTATGAAAGCAGCCATCTCTGCACTGTTGACTTCATTGAGAGCTCCTCTGGCAATCACTGATGTGTCTCAAGGGGCAAGGTTGGAGGGAGCTGCACTTGATGTGGCACGTTGGCTCAGGTGCCCTGAGGCTAAAAGATCTTTGGCACAGTACCTCAGTGCTTCTCCAGATAATACCAATAGTAATGCAAACGTTGGTGGTGCTGTTGTTAATAATAACAATAATAACAATGCTGGTAGTAACAACAGAAACAGTGTGAAGGTTCTCTTGATGATTGGTAGGGAAGTGTTCTTCCAGCAAGACAGTTCAGTGGAAGCTTGTTGCAGCGAGGCATTTGCCGCTGTACGTCGGTTTGAAGACAGCTACATCAGGAAGTCCAGCAATGCAAGCATCAAAACAACCAGCAATGGTATTAACAACAACAACAACAACAATGGCGGTGGTAGTGGTGGAAACTTCTCTACTTCTTCTCTCCCCGAATCATATGCCTCCCAAAGAAGTGATTGGTTCTCAACAGCCACGGCCATCAGTAATGCTTTGGGCCTCAAGGAAGAGGTGCCTCACGACTGCTTGCTGCTGATTGACAGAGCAATGGGCTCCGAAGGTCCCAACGGTCCTCTATTGACCTCATGCTCAGCAGCTGCTGTGATCACAGCGTGCTTGTCAATGGCAGCATCCCAAGCTGGAGTGAGTAATGCAGACAACCTCCCTCATGAAGAGATCACAGGAGTGACTGCATCTGAAGTGACATCAGCACGCTGTGCTGTGTATGCTGCCCTTGGAGGAGACACCTCTGCAATTTCCACCCTCAGAGTGCTTAAGCTGTATCTGGAACGTCTTGGTGCTGATTTGACTCAGCCTGATGGAGTTTATTCAGCTGCTGGTGATGCATTGTTATCTTGTAGCGCATCTGTGACCAACTTGGCATTGGTTGATGTTCAGCCTTCTTTGGCAGCTGCAGCTGTATTGATGAAATCTAGAAAAGCTGCTGGGTTGTCTCCATTCTGGCCAAGATCATTGGTACATTTGACCGCTTTAGATGATACTGACGGGGAGGAACTTATGAACACTGTAGCAATATTACACTAGTAGTAGATTGACTGGTGCAAACGTATACCAGCATTGATCAATCATGGGGCTATGGCTGTTTTACACATACTAATTCTGTCTGGATATTATAATTATTTTGTTGCTAGTTGCGAGGACTTGGCTCCTTTTCTAAGGTTTTTTTTTCCCCTTCTGTTCCTCTGCTTTGAATTTTTCTGAACCACCAACCCTACATATAGCTTTTTCTTTTTTGCAGCTACTCTGCAACCTATTAATCCTCCTGTATACTCTATCAGGGAGAAGAGAACAACAATCCTATCAATTCTTCACCCCGTTTTCTTTAGCCACAATGCAATGATGATATGCTTTTTGTTTTTTCCCACCTTTTCCTTTCAGTTGTTCCCAATCTAGTATTCTTCCTCCTGTTTTCCCCTTCTTCTCCCCGAGGAGGACAACCCGTTTTGAGTTTTAGTATGTGCGTACAATAATTGCTCTCCATGTGCGAGAGCGTCAATTTTGGTCAACCCTAACCGTACCGTACACACACGTACACAAGACAAATATGATATTAATAATAAATATAAGACAAGTGAGAGACAAAACCATACCCTGTATACACTACCCCTATGATTTATAGAGAGAAAGAGAAAATGAAGTTGAAGAATAACAAATATATAGATTATTATTTTAACGTTTTTCAGGATTGGGTCATGATATACACTGGAACATGGAACATAAACATGTTGGTGCCCATTGATTGCTTTTTGTTGTTGTTTTTAATTTTGTCATGCTACGATATACATGTATCTGTCTATGTGTATGATACTAAGTAGTAACACAACAACGTATTATAACAGACAGACAAGAGAACACACTTGCACTATTATCATCATCAGGCTTCCCTACCACGAGGCACATATTTCCCATACTTTCTCACCTTCTTCTTGAAACTTCTATTCCTACTGAACGCTCCCTCCACAGGCACCCCCTCCTTGATCGCCTCCTTTATAGCCCCCACCAACATTGCGTTATCCTCATTATACAAAGATGTCACTTTCCCGCTCTTCCCAGCACGTGCTGTTCTCCCTACCCTGTGCAAAAAATCAATAGCAGAGGATGCAAAGTCAGCTTGAATCACATGGCTGATGTCGGGGAGATCGAGCCCCCTAGCAGCTGCATCCGTAGCTACCAGTATCACTCCTTGTTTAGTAGAGATTGTGTCTAGAGCTTGTGATCTGTCCAGAGGTGGCACTTCTTTGTGGTATTTTAGAACTGGGATAGAAAGAGCAGAGCTTAATGCTGCAGCAGTGGCTTCTGCAGATGCAATGTCCTTGGTGAACACAAGAACTCTGCCCTGTCCTTGAGACAGCAGTGCATCTGTTCTGATCACCTCAGCAGCTGCTGCATGCCTTTCTTCAACTGATGCACTGCTTAATTGGACCCAATTGTGAGTCACAGAAGCACCTTGGCCTTGATGCAAAGCATGACCAGACAGCCATACTGCCTTGGGATGGGCTGCTGCTATGTCGGCACCTACTGTGTGGTCGCCTTCTGTTGGCATTGTTGCTGCTACGTATATGTATTGTCTCTTTTGTACCGGTAACTGTTGCTGTTGAATACTACTACTATCACCAAGAGGAGGCAGTCCATCTAATATACTTTCAATACTTTCATTACTATTAACAGGCACCTTGAATCCAGCCTTGTGAAGCCCCGCCACCCCTTCACTCACTGCAATCCTCTGCATTCTCCATGGAACCATCTCCCATTCCTCCTCTGACATCCCCAGCTCCACCCTCACGCCTTCCTCTGCTGCCTCCTTATCTGCAATTCTAAACAGTTCCCTCAATGCCTTGATGTGTCTGCCATAGCTGCCTCCCAACAACATATCAGCTTCATCATACACAACATGGTTGATCCACAAAGGGAGGCCCCTTCTAGTCCAATCTGCACCATATGCAGGGCCTACATTGTTTAGAAATGAAAGTAAACTGGCTGGAGTGGTGACCACAAAGTGGAGTTGGGAGTCTGCTGCTTTTTCCAAGGAAGGGGGGCCGGTACGGGAGGAGATGAGGGCAGCGTGGATGATGGGACGGTTGGTGGTGGGGTTGATGAGAGAGGAGGCGACAGTGACGACTTGTTCGCAGAGGGCTACGTTGGGACAGAGGATGAGTGCTGCTGGTTGATGTCTTGGTCTGGAGTACCTCTGTTTTTCATTTGAGCCGTCATCTTGGTAATTACTAGTGAGGGGTTTCTGGTACACGGGTACCTGTGGTGATGATAATAGAGCAGCAGCAAGAGGAGCTAGATATGCTATTGTTTTGCCACTTCCTGTCTCAGCAGCTAGAACTACATCTCTGCCTTGTAAAACAGGTGAAGCAGCAAGTTGTTGGGATTTGGAAGGTCTAGTGTAGCCAGCTTGATGAAGAGCTTGGCAAACGTCGGGAGGAAGTCCGAGGGAGGCAAAGGTGACAGAGTCGTCGGCGAAGAAAAAGCTATCTGCACCTGCTGTTTTAGAGTTAGTAGCTTCTGCTTGTTGAGAGAAGCAACGAACACCGTGATAATGTTTTGGTATCTGGAATCCAAAGCCTGGGTGGATGTGTTTGACATTCAATTGGGTTTGTCTGAGATTGAGATTAGAACACTTTGGTGTTGTCAGTGGGTTAATTATCCCCACGAGTAACTTCATTGCAGATCTCTTGATCATCTAAATATTCTTTTTATATGCATGCATGCTTTCAATCGCCAAAAACTTTCAACTTTTGCCTCAACATGGCCGAAGACACTGTTCCACAAACTCTTCTAATAACAACAACAATTGTTTCAAAACCACATTACAAGCATTTCCTGCATCAAAACAATAATGAAAGGAACAACCATCAAACAATTGTATGCTGCTGAGGTGATTTAAAGAATGACAATGTCCATGCCCCATCTACCGGCAATCCCGGCTTCCTCACCACCAAGGCAGGTGCATCAATCTGTGTTCTCCCTGCTGCATATATTGGCCCCGCCTGTGCTTCCAACCCTGCAGTTTCCCCTGTAGACCAAGTCACAGTTACTTGCCAATCTCCAGGCCCTCCTGTTAATCCCAGGACCACTACCCTATCAATTTTCACCCCCCCACCCGGTAGTTTCTCTTGTTGTTTTTGTTTTTGTTTAGGAGGTAGGCCAACAGCCAACATATCAGTATCAGTCGCAGGAAAGCCCTTGAGCTGCCCATTCTCAAAAACATACTTCTGGTATGTATACACCCCTTTCATATATGCGTAACTACTACCATCATCAATGAAAATCTCCCCAACAGCTGTCTGTGCCTTGTTTAAAGCAATGTACAACGTGATGGGATCTCTTGCCATTGCTGCAGTTGACCGCCGGGGTCTTTCCTTCATGGGAATAATATGCCCTCCTCTAAAGAATGTCGGCATGGTGTTAATCTTCACCTTCATCCTTCTTTCTTTATTCTCCCCAGCACTCGCAGCTCCTGCATCTATGGACTCCCCAGTCACAGCATTGTACCACATGTCTGTTCCTGGCAGCGGTGTTCTGACATCCTTGGCATTTTGTTCCAATACTGGTGCTACCAACAATCCTGGGCCTAGTAGATAGGCCTCTTCTTCTGCGTAAAATAATTCATCTAGATCAGGGAATTCCCACCAAAATGGCCTCATTATAGGAGCTCCAGTTGCATTAGCCTGTAGAAACTGGGTGTAAATATAAGGCATTAATCTGTATCTGTACTGTATTGCTTCTCTGATGTGATTGGCAATATACTCCCCAAACAGCCAAGGCTCCCTTCTCTTTGTTTCCAGGTGCGCATGTCCTCTGAAGAAGGGAGTCAGTGCAGCAGCTTGATACCATCTCACCAACAACTCCGTATCTGGATTACCGAAAAATCCCCCCACATCAGCCCCAGAAAAAGACATTCCAGCGATATTCGAAGCCAGCAACATGGGCACAGTCACTTTCAGGTGCTCCCAGCTGGCAGCATTATCACCAGTCCACATTGCTCCTATCCTTTGAGAACCAGCAAAGAATGCTCTCGACAAAACAAATGGCCTGTCTCCATCAACTGGATCTACCGCCCTTCCCCTCCTCATCAGACCATCAGCACTTGCCATGTGGTAGAAATACCCATACACATTGTGAACATCCCTATGTTCAGCTCCATTCACATGTATGTTATCCTTTTGCATTGTCACTTCAGGTCCATTAAATACTGAAGGTTCATTCATATCATTCCAGGCATACAGATTCTTTGTACTGCCTTGATAATTCTCCAACAAAAACCGGTCTGCCCACCAGTCACGTGCAGCCGGGGACGTGACATCAAGGTAGGAACTAGACCCTGGCCAGCACCAACCGTCAAAGTCTTTCCCTTCTTTATCCTTGACATACAGCCCCTTGTCTTCAGCTTCTTTAAATAAAGGCCATTTTGTGTCTCTCTTTATGTGAGGGTCGATGATGACCACCATTTTCCTCTCTTTAGAGGCAATAGCGTCCTGCATGGCCACTGGGTTGGGGAAGTAGGAATTATCCCAGGTGAAGTATCTCTTGCCATCAGTGTGTTCAATATCCAGCCAGATGACGTCATAGGGAATGGCATGCTCATCAAATCCAGCATCCACTTGAGCTACATCTTCCTCATCCTTATAGTTCCACCTGCATTGGTGGTAGCCCAGAGCAAACAGCTGAGGAAGGGCTGTTCCTCCAGTCAAACGAGCATATTGAGCAGCTACGTCTGCTGGAGAGGGGCCTGGCATCAGAAATAAGTCCAACACTCCACTCTCTGCAATCCATTGAGTGGGGGAGTCTTTGGCATCTTTCTGGACGTCGACATACATCTCAGCAGCGTTCAACCAAAAGGCGCCGACTGATTGACCCTTTTTGTGTGCAGTCAAGAAGGGTATGGAGCCATATAGACCAAACGGTGAGTTCACTTTATACTCAAAGACATCCAAGTTATAGAGACGATACGGCTCAGTGATGGCAGTCTTCCCATCAGCTTCAATGGTAGGCGTGAGAGAGAAGGCAGCTGCTCTCTCTGGCAAGCCATAAACGTGCTTGGTTTGGGGGAAACGGAGGTCGAAGGAAATAGCTTGAGGTCCTCTCGGTTTACTGTCATGGTGTGTTTTGAAGTTTTCAGCCCAAGAGCCTTCTGCATCAGTTTCTCTCTTTTCTCTTCGGTGTTGGAAGAAGAAGTGTTTGTCGGCATTGAAGATGGCAATGCTGGCTTGGTTCCTGAAGAGCTCTAGTTTAATAGGATCAAAGGACAGCTCAACGGATACTACATCTGGTGCCACCTTCCCATTGCTCTTACTATTATTATTACTATTAACATTATAAGCAGTGGGACTAATACTGATAGAGATATGCACATTCTTGGTGGAAGCCTTTCTTTCCACATTCCACGACTGCTCCCTAGCTTTCAACCCAGGAAGCAATACATCCGGAACTTTGAACCTTCCAATCTCTGGTTTCTCATCTACTTGTAGTCTAACTGTACCGTCACTGTATGCAACAAGGGTAAGAAACATCTCTGCTGATGGTTCCTGATAGTTGCCTAGTTTGGCAGAGAGTTTACTACCGGAGACGGAGATGGAGTTGGGGTGGATGAAGAAGGTGTCGGTGGTGTTGCCTCGTAATGATCTGCAGAAGTACAAGTCATGGCAGTCCTGGGTATTTTGATAATAGAGGAGGATAATAAAGGGTAAGATGAATTGGTAGGATATGGGAATGGATATATAAAGGGGAATGGTATGTTCTTGCAGTTTCTATTGTACCTTGAAGTCTTCTGCTTTAAAGGCGGATGTCGGAGGAGAGATGATGAGGATGAAAGCGAGAATAGTTGCTACAATTAACATGATGATGCGTTTGTTTGCGTCTATGTGGAGTGAATGCACCTAGCAGCGGTTGCAGAATTGCATACTTGGCCTTGCAAAGTAAGTGATCAAAGAGGATGTTGGGGTACACCCAGTGAATAAGTGAGAAACACTTGAAAGCACTAGCTTTGGTAGAATTTGCGATCTTTTCTAATTAGTGCCTCAAGTATATGCAGTTGTATATCCAAGACCAAGGCCTATAGGTTCACTTTTATGTAGGTAACCGGTTTCATGAAACCAGTTCAGTGTCCGAGTTTCAGAGAGCAGCGAGCGTAGAAGGCTAGACATGGCTTGTGCTCTTCAAATCACCAACATATTTAACTTACAAGAGTTTCATTGAATTCCATCAGCACGTGATTACCATATATATCGAGATTGCATACATTGAGACCAGATCATTCTCAGTTTGAAAATGTGGTTTGCCGTCGTTCATAGCGATAATCATCATAAATGTGGACACGTAGAACGTCCAGATCGACTGCTAGCTGCACATCAGGGCCTGAAAGACGCTGCAGCTGAATGCCACATAAAACTCAAAGCCCCGACGGAGATTGACAACACACTCGTCGACGTCAACACCGGCACATTGAGCTGGGAGCTAGTGGGAAAAGTCCACAACTATAGGTCCAAACTGGAGGAAGCAGCTGCTACATCCACTGCATCCAATCCCATCACCGTTGCAGATGAAGGAGATGTAGACGGAGTAACTTACATCAGCGGCCAAGCCTCCATTCAAGGAGCATTACAAGCCGCAGGAGCTGCCGTTGCCGTCACCGCTTCCGTCATCCAAACCTCAAAACTCCAAAACCTTAAAACAGATAAAAGCAAAAAAAAGGTAGAAAATAAGACTAAGCATTGTGGACTCTGCCTCGTCAGACCTCCAGGTCACCATGCAACCTCCACCACCCCACTTGGCTTTTGTCTCCTGAACAATGTCGCCATTGCTGTCAAGTACTACCAGCAACATAATCCAGGTAAAAAGGTAATGATTCTTGATTTTGACGTCCACCATGGTAATGGCACTGCTGAAATCTTCAGAGATGATCCTACTGTCTTATTTGTAGACATACATGAAGAATCAGCAGTGTATTCCTCTCCGCCCCATGTGGCCACCGACATCCACGAGACGGGTGCCCATAAAAATGCTATCAACATTCTTCTCCCTAAACATTCCGGCCAAAGCTGTGTCTTGGCTGTATTAGAGGGAATCATTCAGCCAGCTGCCACTGCTTTCCAACCTAATATCATATTTGCCAGTGCAGGGTTAGACGCTCATTGGAGAGATCCCTTTGGCCTGCTGCAGTACCAATCCAGTACCTATTGGCATTTTGGCAACTTTTTGAGGAAACTGTCACTCAAACTCTGCAATGGACAGCTGGTGGCTGTACTAGAGGGTGGATATGATGAGAAGGGGATAGAGGAGGCTGTTTATGAGCTGAGTTGTGGGTTGGGAGGGAAGAGGATGGCAGGGAAGGGAAGGGGGGATAAGAGACCGCACCCTGAGCCGCTGGTGCAGGTACAGGCTCTGGTGAAGCAGATTCAGAAGATACATGGTATTGAGATTGATACCAAAGGATGTAAAATGATGTAAGAGGTTAGTATGCAGGCGAAAGTACTTAATTACATATATATTTTGTACTGCAAGTACAACTCACTGCATTGCTTCTTGTTTCAAAGACTCCCACATTCTCAACAAGGCAGCCTCTGTCCCCTTTTGCATCCAGCTCAGCAGCTCTTTCCTCAAGAATGCTGGATCATGCCTCCACTTTTCTCTCAAAGCAGCCTTACTATCGACTCCTCCACCTCTATCCAAAGCACCCAGCAGCTCAGCCACTCTCCAATGAGCCCTCATCTCCGGCTTCACACAGCTACTGGCAGCCATGGCCAGTGCTGTTTTTAGTCTCTTCATCCCCGGGAGAATCTTGCCCTCCAATAAAGCTGCAGCAAACAAGGCACATCGCTCTTTCACATCTGGATGCAAAGCTACATAATGAGGCAGCAGCCAGTCGTGTTTGCCATACCGCACCTCTCTCCAGCACACTACTTGGTCTTTATTTGGTAGATAGGTGGGAGGGGGGTCTGAGAGTGGAGGGCCCAGCTGACACAAAGGGGATAGATAAATCGTACTGGCAATGGTATTACTGCTTCCTACTACTCCCCCAATTCCTTCTTGCTGTTGTTGCTGTGCTGATACTGCATGTACCAGCCATTGAGGCTCAATAGCAGTCACACCAGCCATATAAGGTCTCTTTGTGGTACGTATCAGCTCAGTGTATACAACATATTCTGGAGCAGTAGAACTAAGATTGGAGTTAGGATGTAGGTAGATATCTTCATCTTCTAATATGGCTGATCTATATCTAATAGCACGCATTCTTCCATTGTTATTGTTCTCTCTATCTGCAGTACCAGTGGATTTCTTTTTGTTGATGTGATCAATAGAACGGACCCTACGAGCTACCGAATCACACCAACCAGCAGTGAGAGCGTGTCTGAGGGCCACTAGTACCGCTGTTGACGGAGGGGGGAGGGTTGTATTAATATCATTGTTGTCAGTGGTAGGTTGTAATGAAGATAATGACGCAGTAACTGTGCGAGTGAGTTGTCTTCTCAATGCAGAAGCTTCCTTCAAGTTGCGATAATGAAGATGATGCTTCCTGCACCAAGCTTCTCCACCTCCTTGTGTTTCAAAAGCACAAAGGGCATAAAGAGCACTGAGGGCGTCGCTATCTGCTAGACGGAATTGACCTTGTGCTTGTTGAGCCTTCTTGGCTTGAGTATTTCTCCTCTCTTCTTCTTGCCTCTCATCATCATCTCTATCGTCTTCTTCCTTGGTTCCATCATTGTCATTAGAAGACATACTGCTCAGAAAGGGACTATCGACGCTCATAACAGCAGCAAGCGCAATGGCATACGGCAACAAACCTCTTTTATCAGCTTTTGATTGTGAGCCTGATGATGACAATGATGATTTACTGGCTGCCAATAACATTCTTGCATGGCGAGGCCCAATAGGAAACGCCGCCATCTGCTTCCCCAACGCAGTCAACACGAGCGACTGAGGGTGCAGAGCCCCCAATGCCACCAGACAGTTTTCAGCAGCCTTAAGTGCCGCTTGCTCTGGAGGAGTAGGAAAGGGAAAGTTCACTACCTTATCCACCCCTAGACTTTTCAAGGACAATGCCACCCCTTCTAACGAAGTATTCTTAATTTCTGGTGGAGTATGCTGAGGAAACATATCATTAAAAACAGCAGAAGAGAAGAGCCGGTAACAATGACCTGGGCCGGTACGTCCAGCACGACCTGCACGCTGCTCTGCTGACGCTTTACTTATCCATCTTACATCAAATCTAGCCAAGCCTGAGGAGGAAGATTCTAGTAATCTTTGTTTGGATCTACCTGCATCTACCACGTATCTGATACCTGGAATGGTGAGTGAAGTTTCAGCCACATTGGTGGCTACGATGATGAGACGGTGGCCTGGAGGTGTTGGCTGGAAGACTTTAGCTTGGGCACTGGGCTGTAGTGCTGCATATAATGGTAATACATGTACTCCGATGATACCATGACTATTAGAACCTGCTCCTCCTTCATTATTATTTGGAATATTATCATCATCATAACTAGTTGTAGTAATGCTCTTCTTGGTACCAGCAGCAGCGAGGCTGGAAAGGTTGATACCAAGACGTTTTTCAAACTCCTTTTCAGCAGTTGCTATTTGATCTGCAGTGAATCCCTGACCTCCAATGATCTCAACCTCGTCTTCATCTTCTACATCCTCCATCAGCTCATAATCATCTTTATCATCATTAGTATTGTTATGAAGGGGACCACCATCCTGTTGTTGTCTTGAGTTGAAATCTAGAGCTTCAGCTGCATCACCTCCTCCATCATCCATACCTATCACATCCAGCTCCTCCACTTTTTCTTCTTCTTGTTTACTTTCCTCAGTCTTCTTCTTCTTTCCCTTCATTTTAGGAGTCAGGCTCTGTTTGACTTGCCTACACATTCTATCAACTTCTCTGTGACCAGTCAAAAACACCAAAATACCGCCAGGAGGCAGCTGATTATGTATTTGTTCCACCTTCTTAGCAGCTACCCCCACATAATCCTCCATCTCTGTCTTTTTACTGAAATGTACCGTCACTGGATATTGTCTCGCTGGGACTGACACCAGTGGGGGTTTGGAGGCAAAGAGGGTTTCGTTCCCTATAAAATCTTCCGTTCTCAGGGTGGCACTCATAATGATGAGTTTCAAGGGATACACCTCATCACCATCACCATCACCATCATTATTATCATTATCATTATCATTATTATGGTCCTTCATTCTTTCATCTCTTTCTTCTTCTCGTTCATCAGCCAAAGTTCTCCTCAACCTGACAACCCTAGATAAAAGCCCCAACAGAATATCAGTATTCAAACTCCTCTCATGAGCCTCATCTACCACCACTACGCTATACTTTTTCAACAAAAAGTCTTCCTGTACCTCCCTCAACAACACACCGTCAGTCATAAACTTAATAGCAGTGTGCTCCCCTAATTTGACATCATGTCGTACAGTATAGCCTACAGTTGAACCTCCGAGATCAACACCCAGCTCCTCGGCAACACGGCGTGCGGTGGCAACGGCGGCCACACGACGGGGTTGCGTCACCGCAATGCCGCCGGCTCTTTCTTTGAAGTCACGGCAGCCATAGCCTGCTTCTAGTAGGAATTGTGGGACTTGGGTTGTTTTACCACAACCAGTCTGACCACATAAAACTACAATGTCGTTTTCTGATACTGCTTCTATGACTTCTTGCTCCATACCGATGATGGGAAGGTTGGTCCGTACTGCTTCCATTTCTGATGATCTTATAATGTGGACCACTCTTGGGGGCTTATTGCTACTACTATTATTAAATTTAGCTTTAACATGGTCTGAAGTGGGGCCCAGAAGGCCAATATCATGCTTGATTGCTTGAACAGTGTGACGAAGGGAGTCCTTGGAAGTAGGAGGAGCTATTTTTTTATGCTTGGCTGGTTGTTCTTGCTGCTGCTGTTTTTGTGGTCGTGAGGATGCAGCATCAGGCATTGTTTCTTCTCTACCATTGTCTTTCAAAACACCGTCCATCTCCTCGTCCTCTTCTTTCTCCTTGCTGTCAATATCATCATCATCTTGAGCAACAACAGTGCGCCGTTGCCTGACAAGTCGGGAATCTTCTAAACTTGATGGAGCTTGTATACCTGCCTTTTCTAATTTAAAAGCTCTTTTAACAGCTTGTCTTCTAGTTTCTTTCTGTCCCAATGAAGCAGCAGACCTCATCATTTCAAGTTCTTGATCAGTGAGTTGGTGCGATGCAAGTGTTTCCATGATTTGAGCTCGGGCCGCCTTGCGTTCTTTTTCTTCTTGAACTTTGCGTAGCTTTTTCTGTTGAGATTTTGAAAGCTTTGGCTGCTGTACCTGTTCATCATCTTCTGCTGATGGTTTATTCAGGTGTGAAGATGGAAGGATGAGAGCATTTGGGTCGTAATCGGTGCTGTGAATGGGAGAAGGGAAGGGGGAGTGGTCAATACAGTGGTCGGTGTTGGGATGGCTTTGAAATTGGGAAGAAAACTAATATATATCGTTTAACCCAGTTTACCTGACATCGAGACCATTCTGTTTATCTGAATCTTGCTTCCCTTTCAACGAGAACTTGTCCTTTTGTTTTCTTTGTCGTTTACTTCGCATCTTATGATTCTGTATGCATTGGTAGGCCAGAGCGTTTGAATAACTTTAATTCATTCATAGGGGACTAGATATCATTGACATGATTTTCAATGTATGAAATATCTCAAATTAGAGCGTGTATCATACCTACAGAGTCTGCAACAACGCTTGAAAATTGCTCACCTTCGATGTTCGTCAAAGAACTGGTGAAAAACTGGTGCAACTTGAAGCTGAGCCAATCAAGACAGAACCCTACAGTTTAATTCGCTCTTCCGACATCTGTCAGCACATAGATTATTATGATATTAAACATACCAGTTTTCAGGCTTTATTCAGCCCCAAGTAACCGTCTGTCTTGGAAATTAGCCAAAACTCAATCAAAAGTAAACTGTATCAAGGGAACAGACCAGCCAGCTGCAGGTCATGAAGAAATTTTCGATAGAATGTATCTCTTAGAACGCCAGTTGGATGTGAGCATCAAAGAAGAAGACTTTGCTTCTGCTGCATTACTGAAACGCTCACTCGACGAACTGGAAAAAGGCCTGGGATCAACTGGCTCCCTCCTTCTCGGCCTCCTAAAGCAACTCCAAACAGACGACCTAGCCTCCCTAACATCTGCAATTAGAAATCTAGCAGATCTTGGCCATCTTGATGCAGTACCATATCTATTAAACCTCATGTCCACCTACAAGGACAACAACAACCAGGTAATGGCCGACTTGGAGACCGCTTGTTGGAACATCTTCATGCACCCTCCTTCACCAGAAGCCGGTGAACTAATGCAGAAAGCCTGTAAATTGATGGAAAGAAGAGACCAATGGGATAATTGCTACCTTGTCATTGAAAAATTATGCAAATTAGAACCCAGCTGGCCAGAGGTCTGGAACAAAAAGGCCACCATTCTCTACCTACTACACCGGTACCAAGAGTCTATCGATGCCTGTGACATCACCTTGCAGTTGAACCCTTACCATTTTGGAGCAGCAGCTGGAGAGGGGATGTGTAAGTATGCTATGATGGATTTAGATGGAGCTATTGCAGCGTTTCAAAGAGCAATGGAGATTAATCCGAGCATGACCAGGTTGGAAAGGACTATTAAAAGGCTGAAAATGCAACTGAAAGAGGATGACAACTGAATGTATTTATCCAAGATTTAAGATTGCATTACACATTTTAATGATGATAAAAATTAACTTTCCATAATTACAGAGATAGCCCTTGCCCCCTTACCCCTCACATAGAGGTGGGTGCGATTAAATATCATCAATTATGAGTTTTGAACATTTTGAAAACAAGCCACTCTCTAAAATGAAAGAGTGGATCCGTCTCCAAGATCATCTAATCCTTAGCAAAGAGAACCAAAGGGAGCTCCTCCTAAATATCATTTGGATACTGACAAGAGGTAGCCATACTCGTCCCTGGGTAGTTCCATGGACATGTTTCTTTCTGAGAGCTCAGCCAAGTCTTCATTGTGCACTACAAATGATGGGTTTCCCTTCCAAGGCCTCCATCCATCTAGCAATGCAATCATCTTGTGGTCCCTTTTCAAATCTAAAGACACGGGGGTCACTTTGAATGCAGCACCATCATGAAGTTCTACAGACGCAGTGAACGAGCTATTGTAAGTTCTTGGCAGGTCAATTTGTCTCCATAAGTCTCTTACCCATGCTTCCATACCATCAGGAAGACCAATCTCGCTCCAATGCACTGTCATATTTATTGTCGGGTACTGGTTGGTGCCACCACAGTGTCGGTTGAGAAACACGAGGCCTCGACTTCCGCCAGCTAATGGTGCCGCGTAGATTTCCTTTGGACCCTGCTTCCATACAAGCTCGCCAGCTACTCCCAGCACATCTTGATTCATAGCAATGATCTCTTTTGCCTTCAATACATTTAAAGAATCTGTTGTAATGTTCCTAAGATCTGCTCCAATCAGAAGCGGGCTTTTCAGGAGACTCCAAAGGGCAAAGTGTGCCCGTTCTTGGTTGTGAGTCAAGCTATTGCCAACACCAATCTCAAGCATATCAGCATCATTCCAACCACCTGGACCAGCAAATTGAGCCAATCCAATACTGCTATCAAGATTGGCAAGAATGGAATCCCAGTTGGGAGCGATGTCTTGGGTTGTTCTCCAGCTGTGACTAATGTTCTTTGCCCAGCCTAGCCATGGATCTAAAACCCCCCAGTCACAAAGAGAATATACAATGGGTCTATCAGTTTTCTTTAATGCTCTACTCATTGCTGTATATCTATCAATTACCCAGTCGTCTGCAGGAGCAAAGCAGTTGTCATACTTTAGATAATCTACTCCAAAAGAAGCAAAGGTCTGAGCATCAATTTCTTCATAGCCTCTGGAACCGGGCCAGCCTGCACAGGTCATTGGCCCTGCATCACTATATATACCAAACTTGAGGCCCTTTGAATGTATATAATCTCCAAGTGCTTTCATGCCAGATGGAAACTTTGATTTTGAGCCTATTAGCAGCCCATCTTCTGTTCTATTTGAGCTCCACCCATCGTCTAAAGACAGAGTAGTGTATCCGACATCGGCCAACCCAAGCTCTAAAAGTAAGTCTGCTGTTGTCTTGATGAGTTCCTCGTCGATATATGTGCCAAATGTATTCCAAGAATTCCATCCCATCACTGGAGTCACTGCAAGTCCATCTTCGTTCAAAGATTGAACGCATTTGAATTGTGTCGAAAGAAGCAAAATTGCCGTCCCTAGTAGGATGCATGCTTCACATCGGTGCATTGTGACTCTATAAATTCATAAGAATAACAAAAAGCTATTTCTTTTATGGGTTGGTTGAATCTCCTTGTTAATCTGCTGGCCGCCCGACTTCGAGTTTGCTTGGTGATGGCAAAGTCTCCTTTACATGATTGGCAGGTGGACTACACAGCATTCCCACTCCCTAGGCTCTTGAGGAAGTCTGTCTCCTATGTAACATCAGGGGTTCATATCATCCATTAAGTATTACACCTTTACAATGAAATCCTTCATTTCAGCTAATGTAAACACCCTACCACCCTGTCTCTCTGCCATCTCCTCCACTACTCTCTGAACATCATAGCCACTGACAAATACGGCATCTTCTGATTTGGGGGTACTGCTCTGTAACCCCAGCCTGTCTAGGGCTGCTCTACAGTGGTGATACAACGGTCCTTGACCTATCTTCCCATATATATTTGAAGAAGATGAAGAAGAAGATGAAGAAGATGATGATGATGATGAGGGTGATGATGAGGGTGCTGATGGTGATCTTGATGATGGAGACATAGAGGGCTGATTATTATCTGAACCTCGTCCTTTACCAACCAGAATAGCAAGCCCTGGAGCCTGGAATGACTGATTATGCATAGCATTACCAGCACCACTACTAATAGTATGGTGAAGGTACTGTCGCACTATATCTTGCACAGTCAACAGAACAATCACTTGTGCACTGTAGGAATTGCATCCGTGTAGATCCATACCAATCCTGCCATGATACTCCTGCTGTGCCCTCCATTTGTGATTCGGAACATTCCTTGTCATCCTCATAACTCTAGTTTCACACACCTCCTGAACCTTCTTCAGTAAATCATTTTCCTTTTTATCGCCAGCATACCAATGGTCCATCATTGCTAGCATGTAGATATTGAAGGCGACAAACATGGCAGAGTCAGGAAAGGGGCGTTGTAGCATCATATCCAATGCGCGTTGAGTGTCCTGGGGCGTGGATCTTGCTGTGCCATATAGAAGAGCACCAAAATGATGAACTTCGCACCGTAGTCCTTTGCTTTCTATTTCGTTCAAGACATCGATGCATTTATCTATTTGGCCTTGTGTTGCGTAGGCTGAGAGAAGGCGTTGGTAGGAGATTTCATTGAGGGGGACCCTGTTTTTTTCAGCTTTGTTCATCACCTCCCGGATGCCTTCCACCTTGTCTGCTGGATGCGCTGCCATTGCCATATTATAATGCTTAATTTTTGGTTTTAACCCTGACACTTTCTGCATTCGATCTAATATCTCCACGGCATAATGATAATCCTCCTTTATTTTGCACACCTTTAACAACAGCTCCCACCAGAAGTAGTCAACATGCAGCGATGGATCTGCAAATGCTTGCTTTATTATCGCTGCCGCCTTTTCAGGCTGCCCAGTTCCCACCAGGGCATCCCCTTGGTAGCACAGCATTTTATTGGATGGTTCAATCCCTTCAGCTTGCATATGACTGTATACATTCAGTGCTTCGGTGTATCTTCGGTAGTGAATGAAACCTCCCATGCCAGCTTGATAGAAAGTGGTACTGGGTGTGATCCCCTTGTCTCGCATTGACCTCAATAGGACCCAGAATGAACCAGGTTTACCCAACTTTCCAGCATTTATAACCAACATTTCATAAAATGTATTTAACAGGTCGTTTCTTACTAAACTTGATGACATTGATGATGATGAGGATTGAGCATCCTGTGTCTCTATCACACCGCCACTAGCACTACTACTATAAGGGCGCCATGATTCAACCAATCTGCATATCTCCTCTACTGGTCTTACGTTTCCTTGTTTTCTGTACATGCTTGCCCACCTTTTAATCATATCTACATCTACTCCTGAGGATGACGATGACGATGACATCAGCATGTTTTTGAAATATTCATAAAGCAGTTCATGTATTTGGTCCCTCGTTCTCATTGAAGAAGCAACGGGAAAGATACGTATCAAGTTGGAAGCTAATTGCTTGTTGATATTGATACGCTGGAGTGATATAATGTCTATGATGGCAGGAGATATATGGGCCGGGTAGAGACCGAGAGCCCAGGCACAGATGTTGGCGTCAAGGTCGTGACTGTGATTGTGTTGATGTTGAGAAGATGAGTTGGTATTCTTGTATTCTTGGAGGAATGATTTAAATAATAATATATCATTCTTTGTAGATAGGTGCTTTAGCTGGTGGAAGATTGGAGTGGGGAGGAAGTTGTGTTGGTTGGAGGCTGATGCGAGGTGTGGTGTTCTCTTGGTCGTCGTCGGTGTGGCATCGGCTGGGTGATTGGCATTGTTGTTAGAAGAGAAGCGTTGAAATGAATCGGTATCTGATGCCAATAGTCTGAGAATTGTTGAAAGTCTCGAGGGAATATCAGCTAGGGATGCACGGGGTATTAAAAGAGCCCTTAGACTCTGCATTGTTTTCAGAGAGATGCAGCTTAAAGTTTGCTTGAAATGGAACTATATTATTAGTGTTGCTTTTGACATCTCTGAAGTCATGTGCATTGGTATAAATGAATAACTGAATGATATACACTCAGAGGCGAGAAATATCATGTTGCCTGTCTCAAGGAATTTTGATTTCAAACCTATATGATTTCCGATTCAAGTGCGTTGAGCGCATACTTTAATGATATTGTTACACTAAAATCGTCAAATGAACCATATGATGCAAGATTCTTGAGAATTATCGAGCTTATTTTGGATTCTCGCATCTCCAAAATGAGAAGTGGTCATCGTTCTCCTGAGCGCAGAAGAAGAAGCCGACCCAAAGACGGCCACTCTGACAGATTCTCTCACGATAGGAAACGGCGGAGCAGGAGCAGAAGTAGAGATAGATACGACCGCCGTCAACGTCACAGCCGCTCCCCCGACACCAGAGATGAAGTCGACAAGAAGAAGACAGATAGGCTGGCCAAACTACAAGCATGGAAGCAGCAGCAGGAGAAGGAGGAACAACGAATCCCACAGAGACCAATTTTATGCAGTACTAACGACACAGTGCTTGAATCGTTAAAAAAAGCACAAGAAGCCGCTGCTCTCCTTGCAGCCAAATCTGCTACTGCTACTGGCCCAGCACCATCACAGCCAACCAAAGAAGAAGAGGAAGAAGAAGACCCATTAGATGCATTCATGTCTTCAGAAGTCCTCCCAGAAGTAGCAGCAAGACAGATTGAGGAAAAGAGGAAGGAAGAGGAAGAAAAAGCCAAATTAGAAGAACTCTACGCCAAGGGCAAAACACCAAAGGCACTACAAGACCTGTTGCAAGATGAAGATGATAAAGAAGAATCTCCAGATATGGAGATTGAAATACCATCAAATAAGCTCAAGTTGGTGATAGGACTGGGAGGGGAGAAGATAAAATGGATAGAAAAAAGAACAAAATGTCGAATACAACGGACCAAGGATGCAGCTACGTTGGAAGCTGGTTTTGGAGCATCTGGAGTGCAAGCCAACATTGCAGCTGCAATAGCAAATGCACATGCACAATCACATTCGCAAGGCCCTAGAATGGTAAAACTGCACTTGTTTGGCAACCAATCACAGTGTGAAGCAGCTGAAGAACTGATCCAAGCAGCAATTGAAAATAAGGAAGAAAAAGAGAAAAAGAGGCAGAAACAGTATGTTAAGAAGAAGGATACAAGGAAGAGGGAGAGACAGATATATCACCTGAGGCATGCTAGGGATTACGAGGCTCTGGGGCTGCCAATGGGTGCAAGCAAGGCTGAATGCAAGGCTGCATATAGGAGGTTGGCACTGCAATGGCATCCTGATAAGAATATAGGCAATAGAGAGGAAGCAGAGAAGAAGTTCCAGGATATAAGTAAAGCATATGAGAGCTTGATGTCTACTGATGAGGATAAAACGGTAGAGCAGATAGGCAATAGATCGTTTTGAAGGAATGTGTGCACGGGTGTGAGAAATCGAGGGAGAAGGAATGGGAGGAGACATTGACGATGGTCTGAAGAAGATTTATGTGTACAATTTGGTACCTTTGTCACTTATACTTATGTAAAATTACATGTATGGTACATTACATTTAATGTTTGATACGTCAGTGCATGGAATATAGCCCCCAACTGTGAAAGATTCCAATTTTGTTTGATTTGATCCAAGGCAGCAAAACAATGCCACCTAGGAAGAGAAGACAGACACATGCTGTCCACATCATAGATGATGACGTGCTGAAGGATTCAGATGATTCAGACTACGATGAAGTCGACGAGCACATCAAAAATCGAAATCATAGAAGAAAAGGTGCTCGATCACGCACCAAATCAAACCATATATCCACCTTTTTCAAGACCCACCACCAACATCGCAGCAACAAAACAGTCGGTGATCTAGACCTCAGTTTTACCGAAGATGATAGCCTTAAAGACATCATTGCCAGCCTGCCCACCCGACATGGCGTTGAAAAGGTCACCCTCCATCGCCGCCAGGAAAAGAAATTCGGAGAATGGTACGACCACCTTCGCCAAGGTGCCAGCATTCTCCTAACTGGCTTTGGCTCAAAAGCATCTTTATTAGATAGCTTTGCCCAATCCCTCAACGATGGAGTTTGCATCACAGTCAACGGCAACCACAGCGCAGCCGTCAACGGTCGCAGCGTCCTCCTCCATGCCGTCGCCACTCTTAAAAACATCAAATCATCCAGAAACAACTTTGCCTCTAAACCCAATGCAGCTCTACTAAACACTATAGATTCAGCCACATCCGCTTCATACCCTCTCTATATCATCATCCATTCCATTGACGCTCCAGGATTCCATGACGACGCATCTCAATCCGCCTTGGCAGCCCTGGCAGCCCTCCCTCACGTCCACCTGGCAGCCAGTGTAGACCACGTATACTCCTCCATCCTATGGAACCTTCACCATAAAGATGCATTCTCCTGGTTGATGTACAATGTGACTAATTTTGAAACTTATACCAAAGAGGTCATGCAACGAGGGATTCCGTCATTGTTGCTGGCAAGAACAGAGGAGAAGAATAAACATAGTGCTACCGTGGTGTTGGCTACTTTGCAGCATACAGCTAGGGAAGTTTTTAGGTTGATTGCAGATTTACAAATGGATTCCAGCACTAGAGGTACTACTACTAATAACAGTGGTGGAGTAACAGCAACGCGGCTGCTGAGTTTGTGTAGGCAAAGGTTCTTATTGTCCAATCAACAAACCCTGAACGACTTCCTCAAAGAATTTAAAGACCACGATCTTGTGCAGATAAAGAGATCTTCTGATGGTACAGAGGTACTGCACATACCTATGAATGATGATGCTTTGGAAAAGGTACTTGACAACATGGAATCTGCTGCTGATGCATTGTTATGAAATAGGCCAGTAGTGTCGTTATTAAAAAGCAGTAACATTTATTATCGCCATTAAACCACTTTATTAATACAACATAAATTTCTAATGTACATGTATGATACACTCGAATAGTAATACAAGCTACCATTAATTTTTATTCCCCCACCAGCAACTCTTAGTGGTATACAATCTGATGGGCCGTCCTAGCTTCCTTCTCATCACATCTCTCACACTCTCCACCCCTTCATGACTCACTCCACTTCCAAATGTATACACCTCAGTCAATGATGATCTTCCTAATCTACACATGTTGGTGTTATTATTATTATTATTATTATTATTATTATCTGATAAACTATGTTGATGAGTAGTGTGTTTATTATTATTGTTGTAATGCTTCTTTTTGAACGGTGTAGACACAGGAGATTGACTGTAATGACGACAACAAAGAGCGGTAAGGCCTCTATCTCCAATCATAGGGCAATGTTCTACAGATAGCCACTCCAATGCAGGAGCTCTAAACGCTAGTAAGAATGCAGAACGATCAGTCAATCTGAAGCAATCACTGATGTTGAGCTTCGTCAGAGGGGACCTACCCCCATAAGTATTACTATCATAGTGATGATGATGATGATGATGATGATGATGATGATGATGATGATGGGAAGTGGCAGCAGAGGTCAATAAAAAAGCCTCCAGACCTGCATCTGTTATTGCATCACAATGAGCGAGAGACAGACAAGTGAGGTGAGTCAGTATGCAGCCAAGGGCTGCCAACCCAGTGTCCGTAATGTTTCTGTGGCACCCAGTCAAATCTAGTGACTGCAGATTACGGCATTGTTTAGCAAGGCCTATGATACCAATATCTGTTATTGAGCAGCAACCAGGCAAGGCCAGTGATGTCAAGCTGGTTGTCAATGCCCCTAATGCAAATAACCCACAATCTTGCAATGAGCAGCATTTACCAAGCTCCAAATGCTGTAATGCAGTCAATTTTGCTATGTTTTGGCATACTGAAAGGCTCATGTCACAAAAAGTCAACCTTAGTGATGTCAGGTGCTGTAGCGCACTCAGTTCTCGTAAGGATGCTGCATTTACCACATCATCAACATGAGGACTCCCATGATGAGAATGGGGAAATGTTGTGTCCAAACTGATATCCAGGGTTTTCAGGTGGGTAAGATACCTAGCAATTGATCTCATGGTACTTCCTGATAACCCTCTTTGGTCCAAGATCTTTAAATCTGATAGAAGATGGGGCAGTCCTTCAATGCCAGATGGAGATAGACGACTGCCGAGCAAGAAGGGGGATGCTTCCATGTGTAGAGATTGTAGGTGAGGGAAAGAGTTTGTAATATTAAGACATATTTGATCGAGAGTGACAGTGTTGTTGTTGTTATTATTATTATTATTATCACCTGAAGCTCCAAGGGTTAACGAAAATTTCTTCATCTTGCTCCACTTGTTGTTTTTTCCTCCTACTTCTGGTGATGGTGGTGGTGGAAGTAAGGGGAGGATATATTGTTGTTGTTGTTGATGATGATAGTGGTAGTAAGGTTGATGATTTGCTTGATTGTCAGTATGTTGATGGTTCAGAGTGCTCTTTCTGATCAATTTAATGGTATTGGTAAAACATAGACTCTGTAATGACGATGCCATCTGGTGGGACAGCAGCTGAGTGACGTCCATCACTACTGTTGTTGATGGAGATGGAGGTAGTGATGACGAATCGTCTCTTTCTACTTCCTTTTCGTTTGTTTTATCATCGCTTGTATCATTAAAAACTTCTACTACACAGTTGTCTATAGTGAGCTTGATAATACTGGAAGGCAGCTTTTTCAAAAATTCACCATTTGTGAGGGTGAAATTATGAAGAGAGAGCTCCTGGACTGAGGAGAGCTGGACAAGGAGCTTGCAGCTGAGTTGGTGCTTAGTGGGAGCTGATGCCAGTTTCAATTTGATCAGTTTGATATTATTGAGCACAGGTAGCTGGTTGATATGGTGAGTAGTTATGTTGTGGAGAGATAAGCTCCTTACGTTGGGAAAGAGGGCGGTCAGGGTTTCGAGGCGAGGGGGGAGGCCAGTGGTGTCGAGGTCGTTGAGTTCCCAAAGGGTTTGAGAAATGGCCCAATTCCACTCCTTTGATATAGCTCGGCATGCAGCAATATCTACATTGCTTAGGAACTGCATGATGGTTTCCATGCATTGTCCAAGTGGAGGGTTCGTCCATTTTGTTGCTAAAGTGGATTCTTCCATCTTTTTTCAGAAAAGTCTCCAGATATGTCAGATACGTGCAATTGATGATCTGGTGTCTTTGAAAACGAGCTTGTGTTCCAGTCACAAGAGTTTAGCTGTGGTTTAAAGAGTATACAGAACAAGAAAAACCCCTTGTCTCTTCAACCCCTTTGAAATGTGTCAAAGTTGGAAATGGTTTTAGCCGAGATACATACACATGCCCATCCAATCATATTTCTGGTGCAAATGTGAGTGCACTGGTCGACGGACTCATTATATCTTGTCCAATTTGTGCACTCAACCTTCCTCCCCGATTCCTCTCTCCACCGAGACTCCTCCACCCTCTCCTCGAGCCTCCCCTCTTTTTCGCAACTCCCTTTCCCAGTCATTGAAAACAGCTCTCTGCAATTTCTCCCAGCTTCAAAACTGGCATTGTTTACTACGATCGCCTTCTCAAAGTGGCGATGAAGTAATCCTGATGGCTTTAGACATCACCAAGAACTACTGGGATGCAGTGATCAAATTCTCAGCAAGTGATCAGGTATAGTTTCAATACTGGCAACCATTGCTGCTCTTCACGCGATCATCTGATATAAAACATCTCTAATATATCCTTCATATATCGCAGGAAGCATCGCAACACCTCAAATCCGCTCAGTTACTCCGCTCGCTGGGGTCCAAGAACGACTTTTCTCGAGCAGCAGTCGAGGTAGCAAACAACCTCAAAACCCTCCAAAAATACATCAAAGACAACCAACACGACTACTCGCAACCTGGCAGACTGAAAGAATCAGACAAGGATGATATAGAGGTACAAATAGGCATGTATGTCAAGAAGTGCAGTGCAAACATCTCACAATTACAAAACCTCTTGAAACTCACCCCAGCGGGCTCTCCAGCAAAACGACTCCCCATCAACACAGACATGCTCGCACATAGACAGGGAATGGTGCTTTTATTAAGTGAGAAACTTGGATCGTTAACTGGTGCATTTGATAGCTTAAGATCATTAAGGTACCAACAAAAGGCAGCTCAGCAGGCAATGAAGGCCAGGCGAACACCCCCTCCACCTCCCCGACATATTTCCACCACTGCAACGACTGGCTCATCTTTGAGATCTAGATTCCCTACAACCACACCACCATCATATAATGGCACAGACGTTGATGGTCGTCTTGCTGCTAGTAGTAGTCATCATCATGATCATCATCAACAACAATATTATACAACACACATGTCTGCTCAAGAAACAGTAGATGCAGAAAACCTAGCACTACAACATGAGCTACTTTCCCGAGTAGACGAAGTTTCAAGAGCAGAAAAAACAGTACGAGAAATAGCAACATTAAACCAAATGTTTAGCACTGCAATATTAGCACAGAGTGAACAAATAGAGCAGTTGTACATGGAAGCTGTAGCTGCAACTGGTCATTTAGAACGGGGAAATGTGCAGTTAAAAAGAGCAATACGGACCAATACATCGAGCAGGAAGTATCTGTTTTTCTTTTTTTTATTGGCAACTTTAGGATTACTCTTCCTAGACTGGTTTTACAGCTAATAATTTAAAACAAATACATTTATCTATCTATCTATCTATCTATCTATTTACCGGTGTTCATTTATTTACAGAACACACACATGCAATAGAAACATGACATGCCATCACATGACTGGGCATCCTCCTTTATCCTTACCATTCCCCTCCTTGTTTTTATTTCTACTCAAAATATCATTCAAATGTTCATCTACATCCAAGTTATTCAAATCTGGTCGACTATTGTCCCTGGCCATATCCATACTGTACCGCTTAAAGTGAGCTAGGGCCTCCTTCATTCCAAAGCCAAGAGACTGGTTTTCTGATACGGTGCTCAGTGTTCTTCCCATTCCAGTACCATCCTTGGCATTATTAGTAGTAGCAGTGCTGCTGATGTGGGGGTTGGATGAAGATGTTGATTGTGATGCAGTATCGTCATCAGCCCTGGATCCAGCTGATAGAGGTGCAGTAGTAGTCTCTTCTGTTACTGTTATTGATGGTACTGACGTTGATTCTATTTCTGCAGTAGCTGGTACTGGGAGTGGGAGTGGTGGTAATGGTGGTTGTTGAGTTGTTTTCAACTCGGTACTTCTCTCATTCTTAGCAACATCACCACCACCACCACCACCATCATCAGCAACTTCTCCTTCTTTTATGCTGCCCTGCTCTCTCTTTATTGAATTCTGTTTACTCACATTACCACTCCCATTCCTTCTACCACTACCACTACTATGTGGTCTCTCTCCAACAGTATTCAAATCTCCATGATTGTGATCATGGTGGGAGAAGTCTTCATAAAGAGCCTTGGCCAGGTTCATACTGGTCTTTCTGCTCATTTGTTGACTATAGTAATTATTATTAGCAGCAGTAGTACCCCCGCCGTTAATAGAACTATAGCTACTACCATTGCCACTCTCATTGCCACCACCAGGTAGCAGGCCTACTTTTCTAGCTGAATTAGATGTTTCTAAAGAGTCAGCGACTGCAGCAATGTCAACATCTGCTCTACTGCTACTGTCATAATTATCATCATTGTAACTGCTGTCATTGTCTGAATCTTCAATATCATCATTATCTTCGTAGCTGGCCACTGTTGTGGCCTCATTGCCGAGATCAAGGAGAAGTTGTCTGGCGCTATTATTGCTGTGTGCAGAGCGGTCATCGCAACTTTTATGGCCCCCACTAGTAGTACCACTTTGGTTGAGATCATTAGTAATAGTAGAATTTGATTTAGTCAGTTGTGTTGCGTTGGATAAAGTCAACGTAGAAGCTTCATTTTCATTATGATTATCGCCACCATCATCATGACCATACCTAGCAATAAGCTCATTTTTGAAATTAATATGGCGAACTCCAGGCGGCCTAGCAGTCGCAAACGCCTCCAGAGCTTCATCCACACTCATACCTAAAAAATGACACAAATAAGAACACAGTATAAACCCAGTACGGTTGAATCCATACGCACAATGTATTGCTATGTGGCTTTTGGGTTTCCGTCTCCAAAATTCTGAAGCTACTCTTTCTACTTCAACTACTGCCTCTACCGGAGGAATTACTTTAGCTATTAAATTTATATGAGCGTATTCTAATGTAGATGGTATATCTTCTGCATACAGGCACTCATGGTTGGCTAGGTCTATGATCATGCCCACCTCCCTGCCGTGTTGATGCTGGGCTTGGAGGAGAGAGGCAATGGTGAGGGCGTGTGTGGGTGGTTGTTCCAACGACCAATTGGACATGATCTCTGCACTCATGGGGGTCTTCATTGGAATGAATTTTGTAGAGTCTAATGGTTCACCAAAGGAGTCATAATCAGCCCATTTTTGGAGTTTGTTCAGGACTGAAGGAACGTCGTTCTTGGACTTTTGTTTGACGTGGGTTGGAGGGCTTCCTGTCTCGGTCGTTGGTGAGGGTGGGATTGCTAGCTCAGTGGTGGTAGATGTACCGTTGTAGACTGGTTCAGCTTCTACTGGTGGGTTGAACGCATCGATGGATCGGTGTTTAAGCCGCTTCTCGATAATATTCTCTTGATCCATATGAATAATCGTTTTTAGACGCTGATTACACCCAACTTAAGAGAGATACGCACGTCATGAGCGACTACTATGCACAATTTTCCATGGAACTGTCACTGCATTATCCTTATGGAAGACGAGGGAATTTGTGCCAGCATTTCAAGCATTATTTCCAGCTACCCGTCTTCGTTGATACCTGTCTCCACCTCTCTCCTGTTGGTTTCTAGTAACACGGCTCCTCCATCCTGGCAGATGTGAATGAAGCCCTACGGTCTTGACCTCTTTTGAGTCCATTCACTGTCCTAAATAATAGATACATAAGACAAACATTGGAGAAACAGAGCTGGTTGGAAGGGGAGGGTCTAGGGTTCCTTGAGAAAGAGATGGACTAGCTATCGTGATTGGCAACAGCAGCCCTTGCCAAGTTGGGCAATTTTGAAAACGTTGGCTGCTGGTGTAGGTGATCGCAGTACATTGTTGATATTAGAATCAGTCAAAAATGTCATTTTTGAAAGATAGTGAAAACAGTAAAGCCCTGCTCTATTATGCAGGAGGCATCACAGCTGCTGTTGGGGCTGGTTATCTCATTCATCGCAAGTTGACCACTCCACGTGCTAGAAAGGGTCCATACACCCCTGATACGTTGCCAGCAGGTGCTTATGATGCTATTATTGTTGGTGCAGGTTAGTTTCTGTCTCGATCAAATTTTTCTATTAAGACAGTAGGCCCTCTTTCTTCGTGTTAGCAGCTGCCTCTACACCGCTTTCTCTATGCCAACTTGACAATTCTCAATACAAACGTCTCACACCATCACCAATGCAGGTCCATCTGGCTCCGTCTGCGGCTACTACATGGCCAAGGCCGGCGCTAAGGTTGCCCTCCTAGACAAGGAGACCTTCCCTCGTGACAAGATTTGCGGAGACGCCGTCTGCACCCCAGCCATCACAATCCTTGAAGACATGGGTGTCATCAAGGAACTTGTTGACGCTGACCAAGCCAAGTTTGCAGACAACGGAGGATTTGTCTCTCCTTCAGGCCTCTCCTACATTGGCAACTCCCAACACAAGCTCGGAACCGCAGCTGCCGTCGCAGTCAAGCGCATCCATCTCGACGACAAGGTCGCCAAAGCTGCTACCTGCGCTGGAGCCAAGCTCATGGAAGGTTTTGAAGTAGGCAAAGACGTCACCTTTGACAAGGCCACCGGTTTATGGACTGTCAAGTCCACCGACGGTAAAACCGTCAAAGGTCGCATGCTCGTCTGTGCTGATGGTTCTACCTCCCGTCTTGCCACCCAGCTCGGCTATTGCACAGCCCCACCACAAGGGGTCTCTTCCAGAGCCTACATTGAGGGTGGCACTCACAACACTGACTTTGACGGCGTTTGTTTCTACCCAAAATGGTCGCTTCCAGGTTATGCCGCTATTTTCAAACACGCTAAGGACGAGCTCGGCTTCTGCTACTACCTCATCCCATGTGGCCCCAATAAGAACAATGGCCAGTTGGGCAGTGTAAGTGAAAAGGATCTCAAGAGATTGCACGAAGAAGCTATTAAAAACGATCCCTTCATCTCCCGTGCTCTGGGACCAAACCCCAAGTGCGAACGCATGCGTGCCGGTTCCCTCAGAATCGCAGGTCAAGGATTGACGACAACACACGCCGACCACTTGATTATTGTAGGTGATGCTGCTGGACACATCAACCCACTGACTGGAGAAGGTATTCACACCGCTATGATGGGAGGAAAGTGTGCTGCTGAAGCTCTGCTGGAACTACGTGAAAATGGAGACTTTAGCGCAGCATCCACCAAGATATTTGAAGCTAAATGGATGGCGCTGTTTGGCCATGATTTTAAACTGTCTGAAAAGGGCGCTGAGCTCATCTGGAAGTACCCCATTCTGCTTGATGCTTGTGCTAATGAAATGGAGAGAGTTGGGGATTCAATGATGAGTAAATGGGCTGAGGTTATGACAAATATGAGACCAAAGACCTACTTCTTGCGGCCTGATGTTGCTATTCCTCTTGGATTTGCCTTGATGAGGGAGATCTGGGCTCAAAAGGTCATGAAAAGGCCAAGCAAATATGAAATGCCTACTAGTAATGGCAAGGCCAAGTAAATATATTCAGAAGAAGAAGGAAGAATTGAGAGAAGAGAGAAAGAGAGAGGGAATTATGTTGCTGCCTATGAAGAGAATACATGGTCGGAAGACACATTTTAAAAGGATGACTTGACATAAACCTGAGGTTGAAATAGATATGCATTCTCATCATATGTTTAATTTAGAATCTGATCTAGTGACAAACCTTTTAAATGCGTTGACGGTGAAGGAAGAGAGCTTGGAATGGAGGGAAGCGTGACGTCGGGTGGTTGTCGGTGTGTTTAATCTCCTGGCTTTTCAAATTTTTTTTCAATGTTGAACTTCAATCATAAGTTTCAAAGTATTGAACAGTATTGAAAAGACTTATCTCTATGCAGCTATTCTTAAGACTTTAAAGTTAGAGCTTGATCAAAAATCGATAGTTCGTCTGATCACCACGCTTTTTCCTCGTTAAAGCAGCCTGCTGATATCACATCATGAACAGCAAGAAGAGTGACAAGTTTTACAGCGTCGCCATCGATGGAGGCACTTCATCTCTGTCGACAACCGGCACCGTCCGTAATCGCACCGATGCATTTCTCAAATACCGACGCCAAGCTCGAGGCCTATCCAAACCAGTCACAGGAGGGGGCCACTTACCCGGCACCTCCTCTTATTTAGATGTAGATGGCAGTGAGACTGCAAGACTAATGGCCAGTGCCTTGGGTGGCACTCTCCCCTCATCATCATCAGACACTGCTGAAATTGGCCTTGCTGGCATGGTTTCTGCCCTTCCCCCAGCATATGTGGAATTCAAAGAGCAAATACGAAGTGAAATGGATGGAATTCGACAAAAAATGGGAGAATTAAGAGCTCTACATGGTAAAGCTGCCCTGTCTAGGTTTGATGATGCCCGCGAGGATGAAGTTTCAGTAGAAATTATCACTCAACAAATAACCAGAATGTTTAGAAAATGTGAAGGCAAACTGCAGCAATTTGCTGGTACTAATAGAGGCACCACATCTAGCAGTGCAGCTGACCAGAAAGTGAAGCAAAATGTCCAGAGAACTCTGGCTGTAGAATTACAGAGATTGTCACTAGATTTCAGGAAACAACAAAAGGACTATCTGACTCGGTTACGAGCCAAGGGCGGTGGCTCTTCAACGAATAAATCCAGCTCAGCAGCTGCTGCACTCAGTCTCTTAGATGTTAGTGAATCTAAAGGAGGAGGAGATTATGATTATTTTGACCCAGGGTTTTCAGATATCCAGGCTCTCCAGGCAGATTCCCTGACCTCTGTCATCGAAGAGAGAGACCAGGAAGTTGCCAAGATCCTGGGATCCATCCATGAACTGGCTCAAATAATGAAAGATCTGAGCGTGTTGGTAATAGACCAAGGAACAATATTAGATAGGATAGATTATAATTTAGAAAATACAGGATCTAGGATGCAGGAAGGGGTGGCACAATTGAAAAAAGCAGAGAGAGCGCAGCGGAGAGGGGTTGCTGCTATGTGTGTCACTTGGCTGTTGGTGGCTATTGCTGTTGTCTTCATTGTGCTTTTGTTCAAAATAATTGTATTTTAGTGTAACCTAGTAGTAAAAAGACTTGTATTACAAATCTCCGCTTCTTAACTATATATTTATGCCAGTAATTATATCAGTCCCCAACAGAATGCTGCCAACAGGCCCATAGAACCAACCACCAACCCTGCTGTCGGCCGACTACCCATCAGTGCAGCATCTCTGGCCATAAATCCACTGTATCCACACAATGTCGAAGGATTATTATTACCTAGACACCTCATAACCCCTATTTGACCTGCATAATCGCTAAATACACCGGATACCCGGTAGTTGACATCAGACAACACTGGTTTTTCATCTATTCCCCACTCTATCGCTCCTCCACCAGCCCCCATCACCTTGAGACCGTCAGTTGTCACCACATACACCCTGCTGCCATATGCAGTAGGGGCTACAATGGGGAGAGGTACTTCAGTGCTCCACCTGCTAGATCCATCTGTCAGTCGAATAGAGACGACCAGCAGCTGCTGAATGGGTTTACCAGTGGCCCAACTTGTTCTGTTGGCGTTGAAGAAGAACATTGGTTCTGTGGGATCTAACGCAGGGAAGGTGGTGGAAATATCTCCTGAGGAAAGGGCAGTATCTGGAAACCTAGTCCTCCATGCAATGACTGGTGCAGTCCCGTTTAGAACCATGACTGTAAAGCGCTGGAAACCCCAATTGTAGGATGTCAACAGCAAGTGGGGAGCAAGACCGGGGTACTCTCCAACGGTGACATGTGTAATGTTGGCTGCTGCACCAGTGGCTAAACCTCCACTAGAAACTAGAGATATTTTTTCACTCCATAAAGTAGAGCCATCTTCATAAGAAAAGCAGGTAACGAGGTTGCCATAGGTGAAGAAGGCGCCGGTACTACCTGCTGCCAGCTGGACTAGAGCGCCCGATAATGATCTGTCGGCAGACATTGCATTGACAGCTCCTTCTACACCGTCAAGTCCACCCATTGCCACTTTCCTCCACTTTTCTACTCCGCCGATGTAGTTTGATTCTCCTATGTCTGCTGTGATTCCTGTGTCGATGGAGATTATGTTGGTGGGCTTTGGGGGCGTCCACATGAGAGTGGGATCGACTTGGACATCAGTTTGTTCAGCCAGGAGGTAGACTCTGTTTCCAAAAGCTGCTATTTTGGCAATATAATAATTGGGCTCTAATATAGCATATGTCCATGCTACTTCTCCATCTACTGGGCTTATGGCAATGAGGTATCTGCTGTCGAATATAATAAGGCCAAGACCATTGCCGGAATTGGTAATGAGGGTTGGGGTGGCTTTAGAATATGTGTCTGGTAGATCTGCAGTCCATGCTATTTTACCTTCTAATTGAACAGATACTGCTACAGCCTGCCATGTTTGGGTGTCTTTGGGATTACGTTGGAGGACCATGGAGACGTCCTGGTTGAGTTTCGCTCCAGGGAGAATGGGCGGTGGGTAGGAATTGTTCAGGGGAGAGTTTGCATCTGGTCCGATATATTCCCACTGTAAATGGAATTGATGGTGTCAAGGGTGGTTGGTTAGTCGAGATATAGGGAGAGGAAATCATACCTAGCAGCTCTCAACTGCCATTGTGTGCAATAAAATCGTTGGTTGAAACCCACCTGTACATATCCAGCTCCTTCTACGCTAGTGTGTAGTGCAAATATTGCACATATTATAGATATGATCCACTTCATTGTGTCTATAATTATTGAGCGCAGGTCAAAAATGGCCAACAGATTCACAAAGTCCAGTATTCAGTTCGTTTCAGTGGGTGCAATATTCTCGATGACAGCCCTGGATGCAATGTTTTATTGTATTCAGAGCAATGAGAATGATCGAAGCAAGTATATGACATTGTTTACCCAAAACACGTTCTGTGTTCATACCTGGGCCAGCACACATGCTTTCTCCCGTCCAGCTGTCGCCAACCTCCCCTGCCTGAGTCTATTCTCAATTCCATTCATAACACCTACACTAAATCTTAAATCTATATTTCAATCAAAGAAAAAAAAATCAAACACCACAAATTAAAATATCACTTCTCACCTTTATTCCCCAGCAAAGGCAACGGTAACTTGAGCTCTGACATCTTTACCTTTCCACTACCACCTCCCGCTTTCACCGTTTTCGCCGCTTTCTGAATGCCCACCTTTATCTTCTTCCTCCTCCTTTCCAAATCAGATTGCCTTTGTTTCCACCATACCATTGTTGCAGACCCTTTCCCCTTTTGTCCTTCACCTGTCAACCAGCCCCATCCACCACCATTCTTTCCACCACCACCACCACTGTCATTGGAGTCACTGTAATAGCTATCCTCCTCTCCCAACTCCTCCCTCAACATTACCTCCGTCAACCAACCTTCATCATCCAAAGATGATAAACCATCCACTGCTGCTTTCCCCATAGTTCCTACTGAGCTTGCTACCTGCTGAATGGGAGTCATGCCGTTTTGTACTCCAGTAGACACCGCATTCCTCCTTCCTCCTGCAGCTCCTCCTCTGTTTTTCAAAGAGGAGAACCATCTATGGTTGAGAGCTGCTGATGCAGACAGCCTCTCTCTAGGTTCATATTTCATTAAATGTACCAATAAATCCCACCCTGCACCCCCGTCTGCATCCAAAGTAGCAAACCCTTCCTCCATCTCCTTTGCCACCTTGTTCTTCCCCTCCTGCACCCTCCTCCAAGCCAAGATATCCCAATTATACTGCTCCCCAAACGCTTTATTAAACGCAATCAACGCATTATCTGTTCTCAAGGAAGGAAATGCCAACTGCAGTAGAATAACACCCACTGACCAGCAATCAAAATGATCTGGGCATTCCAGTCCCCACAATACTGGGGCCAGTAGAGCTGCCACTGGAGCGGGGGGAGCCTTGGGGGTTTGTGAGCTCATTATATATTGCTGTGGAGGAGCGTACCTAGGATCTAAAAGGTACTGGTTGGGGATGTAATTAATACCAACCCTCAAATCAGCAGCAGCTCCTAGATCTACAAACTTTAACTTTCTCTCTTTATCCGCAAAGATGAGATTTTGAGGTTTGACGTCTCTGTGGACAATGCCCGCAGCATGGCAGGCTTCTAAACTGGATAATATCTGTCGCATGAGTTCTCTAAGTACTGCAGCACGTCTAGCAGGTGACATATCTTGGCTACTACTCCCGCTATTACCATCACTACACATCATGGATTCCATATTGGCGGGAAAGTTCTTATTGCACATTAATTCAGCCAAGGTGAAGTTACCTTCATACTTCCATACCAGCCATAAAGGACCACCTTCATCATCACTACTTTCAGCAAATGCTCCCATGAATTTAGCAAAATAGTCTGGAGCTGCTCTCATGAGTCGTTCGTTCATGTAGACCTCTGCTTGCCCGAATTCTACTGCTCTTTTTAAGATGACGGTGTTTTCAGTTGGGGGTGGGAGGGAGGCTTTATTGTTGTTGTACTTGTTATTCATATCGCCTCTATCTTTAATGAGAGATCTAGGGTCTATGCCTTCTATTAATGAAGGAAGAAAGGATAAGAATGATTTTTGGCTACTATATTTAAATATATTTTTATTGTCATCACTACTAGCATCAGAAGATTGTGATTTCTTATTGCTGCTGCTATTCTGCTTCTTTTGCTTCTCTGCTGTCGCTATGTTTTGGGCAGGAATGAGCAGTTCAGCTCTATATACTACCCCGAACCCTCCTGCTGCTATCCTTCTGGTAATTTCAAAGTCTTCTTTGCAGTATGGAGTAGCTGATAATTGCTGGAGAGGGGCGAGTATGTAGGTATCGATGGCACCTTGTAAGATGCTCGGTTTGGCGAGGCCGTAGGAGATGGCAGCAGCGACAAGGGCGACACCCTGTGGGGTAATGCCACGTTGTTCCATCCTGAGGACTGGATCTAAGGAGCTTCTGTAGACAATGTCGCCGCAGTTCATGGAGCTGCATGGGAGGACAACGGGCTCGTAGGCGAGGGTGAAGAGATCTAGATGGGAGAGGAAGGAATGAGCGGTGATGAAAGAATCGGTGACATATGGGGGGATGGCTGCTGTTGGAGGGTGTAATTTGTTTCTATCAGTTGGTAAGGTGTTGACGGATCTGAAGATTGGTCTAGAAGGAGTGGATGTGTGTAAGGGACGAGGTCTTTTGCAACCACTCAAATCCATCCTTTCTGTGCAAACTATTTTCAGAATATCGTGTTTCAATACAAGAAGTGTTGATTTATCAGTAGAAACCAATGTGCATCGACCCTTATTGATGAAACTAATGAAGATACTGGATCCTAGACGCCAAATTTCGATAGATTTGGATTGCCTGCGCTCCCCCGTATTGTTCGAACGTTGTGGGGTTTACACAACTTAGACCCCATTTCCATCGATATGAGACTACTTCCAATTCTATACTTTACACTGCTTTGTATGGACATTGATGATATGCTGAAATGATAAAACAAGCTACTCCGTCCCCCTGAACGACGTTGAAACCCTTTTTGAAGTTGACACTAGGGCTTAAATGTCAACATTCGTGGCTATAGCCTGGACAAAATACCTGGAACGGCTAGATTCATCTCCACTTCTAACAAAGGCATGCACCAGTGCATTGATTGCCGCATTAGCTGACACTTTTGCCCAACGCCTTACCTCTTCCAAAGCCTCCCTCAATTTCCGACGCTCCTTCATCATTGCAACGTATGGCTTTTTCTGGATAGGCCCCAGCAACCACTACTGGCATGGATTCTTGGAACGCCTCATACCCATGTCTAAAAATACCGGCACTCGATCAGCCAAAAAGGTAGCTGTTGATCAGCTCCTCTTTGGACCTCTCAATAACATCCTCATGTTACTCTTCATGGCTCGGGTAGTAGATGGCGTCTCTCTTAGCACCTCTATCAGCCGCCTTCGTATGCAGTTCCCCTCTGTACAATTCAGAGGATGGAGACTATGGCCAGCTGCACAGTTCCTCAATCATTACTTTATGCCTTTGAAATTTAGAGTTTTGTTTACTAATAGTGTGGCATTCTTATGGCAATGTTACTTGATCAGTACCGGGGCTAAAAATACACAACCTACCCGGGCTCCTCCCCTTTTGAAGCTCCATGTTGCTTAGCCAAAGAAAAGGTGAATAGTGAGATGTGTATGAATGGTGTGTCTCTCTCTTTAAAGTCAACATATGATTTTGTATTGTCTTTACAAATTCAGTATGTTTTTTCGCGCTGTATAAATATCAATATCAATATCACTATGTTAAAAAAAATTATTTATGAGTGGCCTTGTTCTCAACATTCATTTATCATCATAATAATAACAATAATGATCACATTCTCATAACAGCATTACTACTGAGCTTCATACTACTGGTCAACCTACCAGCAGAGTACCCATTACTCCATCCAGGCATATCCATTGCTGATCCCTTGTCATTCAGAGGATTGTCATCGTCACCACCATTCTTACTATCACCGTCAACCTCCATTTTAGAAGCCAACCTTTCCTCCTTTTCAACCCTCAACCACCCTTCAACCAACTCCAACAAAGTACCCTCCTTGAGCTCAGGGAAGGCTGTTGCAGTGCTGTCATAAGCCTTGAGCTGCCCACCGGCGACATACATCAAATGTGACGGCCAGGCCTCAAGACCATCGAAAATATGCGTTGCGTACACAACGGTAGCTCCTCTTTCCTCGCATTCTTGTTTAAGGAATGCCATCAGATCAGCTCGCCCAAGAACGTCAAGATCCACAGTCACTTCATCGAGCAATAGCAGCTCAAAGGGGCGGAGGAGTCCCATTGCAATCTGCACTCTGCGACGTTGTCCGTCGGATACCAGGTGCATTCTCCATGTGGGGTCGATGTCCAGTGCCTCAATCAAACGTTCTCTCCTGACTGGATCTATACCTGGAAGAGATGATAACATCTGAGATGCTGGGATATCTCCAGCTAGGGGGATGCTGTAGCCAGCAAAGGCAATGTCACGCTCCCAATTACCGCCAATGTAGGAAAGTGCCCCGGAAGCGGTGAGTTGGGTGGCATAAAAAGGGGGCTCCCCTAGGACTGAGACTGATTCTCTGGGAACCATGTGCTTACCAGCTAGAACTTTGAGAAGGGTGGTTTTGCCAGCACCGTTGGGGCCAATGAGGAGGCAGGTAGCCCCTCTAGGGAGAGAGATTGACATGTTTTGGACGACGGCAGATGTTCCCGACATAGGGCGGCCATCTGTATGGTGGAAAGAAGAAGAAGGGAGGATGGGGGGTAAGATTAGAATGTATATGAAAAGTTATTGGATGTAATGAGCTGGTAGAGAACAAACTTGCCTATATCTGGATACCAAAAGTTGAGATTCTTTGTCTCCAAGCCCATGACGGAGCTGCCCTGCTCGCTGCCACTCGTCGAAGGCAGATTTGTCTTTTCTGACGCATTGTCACCCACAGCCTTAATTGATCCATTAACAGCGTCTGTATATTCGGCAGAACCTCCTAATCGAGCAAACGGGCCGGCTGTTTGCAGTTCTTGCAAGTTGTGAGATGGTAATCCAGCACCTTTTTTATGTGTAACAGATACAGGGACTGGCATATTGATTTACGTATGCACAATGTAGTTGATAGAATTGAATTGCACTATTGGTTGTTTAAAGTAGAAGGTTGCATTTCGCCCCTTTTCAATCAAAAACATGCTCACCGCGATAGCTTCCGTCCTCGTATCAGCAATCCATCTCACCCACGCGCCCGCCCCCCAAATCATACTATCATGATCCG
>Ga0114919_10000225_pt1 | contig 40241 bp, 30 predicted proteins | sample BlataG_FD_88682 | JGI IMG/M metagenome (GOLD analysis project Ga0114919, IMG submission 88682) | Deep subsurface microbial communities from Black Sea to uncover new lineages of life (NeLLi) - Black_00105 metaG | ecosystem: Environmental > Aquatic > Marine > Oceanic > Sediment | place: Atlantic... | reverse complement strand
GAAGATGGCTGCGTAGAAATTCCACTTGTGTTACACAAGTATCTAAACGGAATGAAGGAGCTCACCCCCACATGACCCACTTGCTAGAAGATCTTCACCATTTTCTGGGCCAGTCGCCCACCAGTTGGCACGCAACAATGGAAATGGGAAATCGTCTAGCATCGCTCGACTTCACTCCCCTCGACCTTTCAGAAAAATGGAAACTGGAAAAGGGGGGGAAATACTTTGTCATCCAAGACGGCTCAATTGCATGCTTTGTCCTCCCAGAGAAAAAGCCTGAAAAGATGGCTCTTTGCGCCGCTCACACTGATAGCCCTGCACTTAAACTTAAAGCTCATCCCACTTCTCAAAAAGCGAACATGCAAATGCTAGGTGTAGAAATATACGGAGGCCCCATCCTCTCCACTTGGTTTAACCGAGACCTTGTCATTGCAGGTCGGATCATTGCCGAGCAAAAAAAAGGAAGCCCCGAGGATTTTCTCGTCTGTTTTGAAGAAGCGCCCGTTCTTATTCCCCTCATAGCTCCTCACCTCGATCGAGAAATTTACAAAAATGGTCTCGTCCTCAAAAAGCAAGAGCATCTCTCTCCTATTGCTTCTATTGGAAAGAATTTAGATAAAAATTACATCGAGAGTCTGCTAAAGCAACAAATCTCTTTTCACAAACTTCTCGACTTTGACTTATTTCTCGTTCCTATGGAAGAGCCCCGCTTTATAGGGAAAGATGCGGAGATGCTCGCAAGTTACCGCCTCGACAATCTCGCTAGTGCTCACGCTGGCCTTGTCGCGATGGGCAATGTAAAAAAAGCTCCAAAAAACATCCTCCCCATAGGCGTTTTCTGGGACCACGAAGAGGTGGGCTCACAAACTCATGTAGGAGCAGAATCTCGTTTCTTCGAAGATGTGTTCAACCGAATCTCTTCCACTTACGCTCTCTCTGCTGAAGAAGAGAGTATTCTTCGCCACAAAAGCACATGCCTTTCTGTCGATCTAACCCACGCCTTCAATCCCAACTTCGAAGAAAAATACGATCCCGAGCACAAACCTCTTCTTGGCGAAGGAATCACCATCAAATACAACGCCAACATGCGCTACAGCACCAATGCTAAAACCGGAGCGCATCTTACAAAAATGTGCGAGAAGTTGGACTTGTCCTGCCAAAAGTTTGTGAATCGCACAGACAATCCAGCAGGCTCTACCGTAGGCCCTATTTTTTCTACCCGCTTTGGAATTGAGACAGCAGACATTGGCATCCCCCAGCTTTCTATGCATGCCGCTAGAGAAGTGATTGCCTGCGCAGATCATCTAGATATGTGTACCCTTCTCTCCCACTTTTTGCAGGAGGGATTTTAGGTGACCCACCAAACACCTCCTGACCATTTCAAAGGCAAAAATGTATCCCAGCACTTAAAAGACGCCCGTCTGCGCGGCGCTAGAGCCACAAGCGAAACACATGGAACAGAATTGCCAGGCCACTTTTCTGCAGGCTCTGATAGCGCGAAGAACACGAGCATCCTTTTCCTTATTCTTTATGCAGCCGCAGCCCCCTTCTCCATGTTGATTGTCTTTGGCGTTGGGTGGATCATTTGGAGCGCAGGGCGTAGCGCCCTTCTTGGCTGGGCGAGACTAGAAAGACTCCACCGCGTGATCGAAGAAGAGCGTTTTGAAATCGAGCACCACCGCGACCAAGAAAAAGAAGAACTCCGCGAGATGTACGCAGATAAAGGCTTTTCGGGGAAACTCTTAGATGAGGTAGTCGAAGTACTCATGTCTGATGACAACAGACTTTTAAAAATTATGCTCGAAGAAGAACTTGGGCTTTCATTAGAAGCCTACGAACACCCGCTGAAACAGGCCACAGGAGCCGCTCTTGGAGCCATCCTTTCATCCACACTTGCTCTTTTATCTTTCTACTTTTGGCCCTTTCTTGGCATTCCCCTCACCTCTCTACTTGTGGTGATTATTGCCTCAAACATGACTGCCAAATACGAAAAGAGAAAAGCGCTTAGCAGTGTGATCTGGAATTTCTCCCTTGCCATTTTTGCTGCAATTGTAGTTTACTTTTTGACAAAACTATTATGACCCGCCCTTACATATTTGATGAGTTTTTTGCTTCAGGTAGAGCAGAAACAATCAGCCCATTCCTAACGCTCACCTCTCGCTCTTGGGGAAGGAACCTTCCTTTAAAAGGAGCGATCCTCGCTGCCATTTTGCTTGCGCTTACTTTTGCCTTTCACTTTATTAACTTAGACATTTCGCATATCTGTTTAGCCTCTGTCTACTTCCTCGTTGGCACTCCGGCGCTCTTAAATGCTTTAGAAGATTTAAGAGGCTTAGAGATCAACATCGATGTTCTCATGACACTCGCCGCCCTTCTCTCTATTGTGATCGGTAGCGGCATCGAAGGGGCATTGCTTCTTGTCCTCTTCGAGTTTTCTGGCGCCATGGAAAACGCAGTCACCCAAAAAACGAAAAATGCCCTTATCTCCCTTCGCAGACTCTCGCCCAAAATGGCCCTAATGATGCAAGAAGATGGTTCCTTTCTAGAGCGCTCCGTACACGAAATCCCCTTAGGATCCTCCATCCTCATCAAAGCCGGCGAAGTTGTTCCCCTTGATGGAGAAGTCACCTCCGGAAGCTCCTATGTGAACCTCATCCACCTCACGGGCGAGAGTCAGCCCCTTGCCAAACGAGAAAAAGATCAAGTGCCAGCAGGCGCCCACAACCTCGATGGGACCCTCACTCTGAAAATAAATCGAACCAGCGCCGACTCTACCCTCTCTCGCGTCATCACCCTAATCACCCAAGCGCAAGAGGCCAAGCCTAAGCTCGAGCGCCTTTTCGACCGCTTTAGTAAAAGGTATTCGATCACAATCATCCTCCTCTCCCTCTTTTTTGCCCTCACCTTCCCCTACATTTTCTCGATGCCCTTTGTCGGGGAAGAGGGATCCATCTACAGAGCCCTTACCTTCCTGATTGCAGCTTCCCCATGCGCTCTTATCATCGCCACCCCTACAGCTTATCTTAGCGCCATCTCCTCTTGCGCCCGCAAAGGGATCATCCTCAAAGGAGGTGCTATTTTAGATGCACTCGCAAGCTGCTCGATCATCGCTTTTGATAAAACAGGCACACTTACAACGGGCAACCTTACCTGCTCTGGCATCGACAACTTAAGCACCTCTCCTCTCACATCCGATACCGCCCTTTCCATCGCTGCAGGCCTTGAAAAAGGTGCCGTCCATCCCATTTCTGAGGCGATCATCAAACTATCTAGAGAAAAAAAGATCTCAGAACACCCCATCACCGACTTCAAAAGCGTTCCCGGCTTTGGCTTAGAAGGCAACATCACCCTCGATGGAAAAACCTACCACGCCTGCATTGGCCATCCTGACTTCATCGAGCAAAAAGTGCCCGGCGCGCTAAAAATCGAAAAGTGGGAAACACAAAACACCTTCTTGACTATCGGTGAGCACCTCTTCGTCTTTCACTTCACAGATGAACTCCGCCCCAAAGTACACGAAACACTCCCCGCTCTTGCCAAGCAAAACCTAAAATCCATCCTAGTCACCGGCGATCACACCGAAAACGCTCACGTCGTCGCCAAAAAACTGCAAATCGAAGACGTCTACGCTAACCTGCGTCCAGAAGACAAACTCAAAAAAGTAGCCGAGCTCTCCGCAAAACAAGGACTCATCATGGTCGGTGATGGCGTCAATGATGCGCCTGCGCTCGCTAGATCCACAGTCGGAATCTCTATGGGGAAAATCGGAAGTGCAACAGCTGTTGACGCCTCCGATGTCGTCTTCTTGCAAGATGATATCTCTCTCCTAGACTGGCTCATTGCCAAGTCCCGCAAAACCATGCAGATCGTCAAACAAAACCTCATCCTTGCCCTCGCCGTGATCTGCCTTGCGACAACACCCGCACTTCTAGGCTACATCCCCTTGTGGCTCGCCGTCATCCTTCACGAAGGCGGTACAGTCCTCGTCGGTTTCAACAGCCTTCGCTTGCTCAAATAGCTTTTTCCTCCTATGATGCTGCTATGACAAAAAAAATCTTAAGCCTCCTATTTCTTAGTTTTTCCCACACTCTTTTCCCCGTTGTTGTAAACGATGAAGGAGACTTGAATTTCGCCCTTCTAACCAACGAAACACTCATTGAATTTGGCAGTAATATTAATCTCACAGACGGCCCCTCTTTTCCCATCAATTCCAACACCGATTTCTCCGTCAACGGTATATCTGTTACGATCAACGGCAATAATAACACGCTAAATGGCCAGAACGCCAACTACGGATTTTTCATCCGCGGGGGCACCGTCACCATCTCCAATTTAAGATTTCTAAACACCACAGCTCTTGGTGGTGCTGGTAGAAATGGCAATGGCGGTGGCGGAGGAGGAGCGGGCCTTGGAGGCTCTCTCTTCATCGACCAAGACTCCATTGTCACACTGATCAACCCAACCTTCTCTAGTTCCAACGCAACGGGCGGAAAAGGAGGTGCTGGCGTAGGTAGTTTTGCAGGTGGGGGTGGCGGAGGTTTAAAAGGAAATGGTGCAACAGATACCAATGGAACTGGTGGCTTAGGAGGGGGCAGCCTTTTTGAGGAAGGGGGAACTTCCCCTCCTGGAGATTTTCCACTTGCGGGTGGAGGTGGCGCTGGAGTAGGGTTTCCAGGAAACTCGAGCACAGGGAACACCGGAGCTACTGGCGGAGGAGATTTTGCTGGAGCTGGTGGTGGTGCAGCAGGTTCTAATGGGGCAAGCGGCGCTGGTGGGGGGGGTGGAGACACTAACGGCGGTGCAGGTTCTGGAGGTGTAGGCGGTGGTGGTGGGGGCGGTGGCGGAGGTGCCACAGCTAATGGAGCCCCCGGAGGAAACGGTGGCGATTACGGTGGTGGTGGCAGTGGGGGGCCTTCTGGTCAATTTTCCGGCGGCCATGGTGGTCATGGAGGTTTTGGCGGCGGGGGCGGCGCAGGATCATTTTCTGATAATTTATCAGGTGGAAACGGAGGCAATGGGGGCTTTGCAGGCGGCGGAAGCGGGGGCTCTTCCGGAATTGGTTCCGATGGGACGGGAGGCAGCGGCGGTTTTGGCGGAGGCAAGGGAGCTTCCCCTGGGAGCGGCGGTGGTGGCGCTGGCTTTGGCGGCGCGATCTTTATGCGTGAGGGAGCTGATCTCACCATTTGCGGAAGTCCCATATTCCAAAAGAACACAGCCATCCCCGGAAAATCTGGTGGAGCAGCAGCTACAGATGGAACCTCTGCTGGTGTTGACATCTTTATGATGTCAAGCAGTCAACTTACCTTTGACCTCTCCTCACCTATCACCATGATCCATCCCATCGTTTCAGAACAAGGAGCTATAGCTGGCGGCGGCCTGACCAAAAAAGGCTCAGCTCTACTCATTCTAAAGGGAGACAACACTTACACAGGCGATACCATCGTTGAATCGGGCCCAAGTATTTTCTCTGGATCTGTGATTACAGATGTCACCGTAGATGCACCAGCTTCTTTAAGCGGAAACCTCACCATCAAAAACGGAAAAGACCTCACCACTTCTGGAAGGGTCGAACCTGGTAGTAATGGACAAGGAGCAATCACCATTGAAGGGGGCACCTATACCCACGAATCGAGTGCCGCCCTTGTCATCGACATCACCCCAGATGGTGTCGACTTCAACAAACTCTTCTTTACCTCAGGCGATGCCGTTCTCAATGGAGGAAACCTTGAAGTCATCATCAATCCCGGCAATTACATCGGCGGCAAACAATATGAGATTATCAATGCCCCCACAACAGGGACATTTACGAATGTCAACAAAACCGGTCCCTTTGCCAATGATGTCCTCCTCGACATTGCCTATAGCAGCGTTATCCTAACCGTGCTCCAGGATGTCTTTTTCACTCATCAAAACATCACGGCCCAGCCCGCAAAAGAAGTAGCCAAATGCATCACGCAAGCTGGCCTCACCTCCCTGGATGATTTAGCCACCGTGGTAGAAGTTCTTGGCACACTCAATGACAGCCAAGTCAATAGAGCCCTAACTAGTCTCTCTGCCACCCGCTTTGGCGCACTGGAATGGATCAACGCCCGCAACAATAGTTACATCGTAGACCTTCTCACCCATCGCCCCTGTTGCAATAGCCTTTGGGTAACCGGTTTTGTCAACCGGATGAAAAACACAGAAAACTATGATTTCCTTAGACGCTTTGATGCCAACGCTTCCGGCATCATCGTTGGCCTGGACCGAACATGCGGCTTGTTTACCTATGGAGCCAGTTTCAACTACACCTACACCGACCTCAAATGGAAAAAGCGGGGTGGCGGTGGCAAAATCAACACCTTCCTTGGCGCTCTTTATGGCGATGTCCACTGTAACTGCTTCGCCCTAGATGCCTCCGTTCTTGGCGGCGGCTCCGATTACGACCTAGACCGGCGCATGACCTTTAGCATCATCGACCGCAAAGCCAAAAGTGACTTCTGGGGGTACTTCGTCACAGCGCACCTAGGCGCTACAGGCTCATGGTGCTTTTGCCACACAAACTTCAAGCCCTTTGCCCTAGCCGACTACCACTACTACACACGTAACAGCTTTAATGAACACGGTGCCGACAGCTTAAACCTGCACGTACAGTCCAAAGACCAGCACATGCTCCGCGCAGAAGCAGGCCTTAAACTCTGTTGGGAGTATAGCTACTGCGGTAGCTGCATCGTCCCCTACATCGGCGGGAGCTACGTCGGAGAATTTCCTCTAAATGCATCCAGGCAGAAGGCAAGCTTTATTGGTAAAGCCTGTGTCATCGATGCCAAAAGCTACGACAATACCGTCCACCTCGGCTCGCCCACCGTCGGCGCTAGCTGGATCTACTGCGATGACTTTTCCTTCACAGCTAGCTACAAAGGACTATTCAACAACAAGACCCGGATCAATGAGGCCGAAGTGCGATTTGATTGGATTTTCTAGAAGTTAATTAAATTAATTGAAAAATTAATTATTTTACTGCCATAATAACAATATGGCGAGAAAGAAAAAACCGACGAGCGGCCAGGAGCTTAAAAAGCACCTGGAAGAAGCTGTTGAAAAAGAATCCATCAAGTGCGAAGAGTGCTACATCTGGCTCGAACAGCACATGCCCCCAAACTTCTTCGACGAAGTGGCAGAAGATGATATCCTCTTGATTGCCCATAGCTTAATGGGCTTGGATCTGCAGGATTTTTTCGCCCACATTCACTTAAAGAACTCAGCCATCGTCCTTTGCCTTGATAGCGAAGATGCCGACTTGCGCATACTCAAGCACTACCAGATGCATGGGATCAAAAACTACCGAGCCTTCGTTTCGAATCAGGCGCCCCCCTTTCCCAGAGTAAAGAGAAACCTGCGTATAGCCGTCATCCACTTCACAATGGCACCTGAGCTCGAGCGGACCGAAGAGATCCTCGACGCCGATACGAAAAAAGAGATCAAGCGCCTGGTCAAAGAGCGGAACCCCAACGTGACCGACGCCGATTTCCGTAAGCTCATCCAGGGGATGAGTCCTAGATTCTTAAAAGCGATGGGCAAAGATCGGCTCATCATGGCCTTTGACATGTTCTTTCGGGCAAAAACGCGAGACAACTGCCAGTACGAAGTGATCTACGATAAAGACTGGAAAAAAGACAACGCCCCTTCATTGCGGATCGTGTTGGCCTGGCGCAACGTGCCCAAACACCAGTTCCTCTATAAACTGGCTAAAATGATCCAACGACACAAACTCAACATGCAAAAGGTCAATGCCACCTATATCGACCCCTATAGCAAAGACTCGATCCTGATCATGTCTTTAGGCCTGCATGGAAGGAAGGGCGACGCCGCCTGGGAAGAGGCAGATATCACCGACTTTCTGCAAGAGCTCGTTACCCTCAAGTATTTTGAGGGCCAAGAGATATTTGATAAAAAGTTCGTCGACACAGGCTTAGTACGGGGCAACATCGGCAACTACATCAAGTCGATGGCCCACTTCGTCCACCAGACCCTTACCCATGCTGATGTCAACCTCTATAGCGTGATGAACGTCGAAGAGGGCCTGTGTCGCCACCCCGAGCTGACTATCATGCTCACAGAAGCCTTTGAGCTCAAATTCCACCCAATAGAGAACGACCTCAAACTCTACGAAAAACTACGCCAAAAATTTCTCGAACTCGTCGCCAACCTCGACACCGGCAATGAACTCAACGATATGCGTCGAAAAAACATCCTTCGCCAAGGGATGAACTTCATCCACCACACCCTCAAAACCAACTTCTATCGAGATAACAAAACCGCCTTTTCTTTCCGCCTCGACCCCAAATACCTCAACTTCCTTCCCTATGACAGAAGCGAAAAATTTCCCGAGCTCCCCTACGCCATCTTCTTCATCAAGGGAATGTTCTACATCGGCTTCCACATCCGCTTCAAAGACCTCTCCCGCGGAGGATTGCGTACCGTCTTTCCCAAAGGACTTGAGCAGATGCACTGGGAGCGCAACAACGTCTTTTCTGAGTGCTATAACCTCTCCTATACCCAACAGAAAAAAAACAAAGACATCCCCGAAGGAGGTGCCAAAGGCATCATCTTCTTAGAGCCCTTTGAAAGACTCCAAACCGAGGTCGACATCTATCGCGACGAACTACAAGCAGCTGGCGTAAAATCCGATGAGATCAAAGAGCTCCTCATCGCCTACAAAAAAGAACAAAAACTCGAATACCTCTACTCCTCTCAACGCTCCTACATCGAAGCCTTCATCACCATCCTCAACTGCGACCCTGACGGAACACTCCGAGCCAAGCACATCGTCGATTATTGGAAAAAACCCGAATACATTTACCTCGGCCCCGACGAGAACATGCATAACAACATGATCGAGTGGATCGCCATCTACGCCAAATACTACGACTATGCTCCAGGCGACTCCTTCATCTCCAGCAAACCCAGCGCAGGGATCAACCACAAAGAATATGGCGTCACCTCCTTTGGGGTAAACGTCTACATGGAAGAAGCCCTCAAGTACCTCGGCATCGACCCCTATGTCGATTCTTTCACCATCAAAATATCAGGAGGCCCCGACGGAGACGTCGCCGGCAACCAGATCCTCAACCTCTACAAATTTTTCCCCAAGACAGCCAAACTCCTCGCCATCACCGACGTCTCGGGCACCATCTACGACCCAAAAGGACTCGATCTGAAAATTCTCGCCAAAATGTTTGAAGACGAGCTACCCATTCGGTTCTACCCTCCTGACAAACTCAACGAAGGAGGCTTCCTCCTCGACCTGACCACCAAACGCGAGCAAACTGCCTACGCCCAGCAAACCCTCATCTGGCGCAAAAAAGCCAAAAAAGCGGTCAAAGACTGGTTATCTGGTAACGAGATGAACCACCTCTTCCGCCACAACGTCCACCAAACCAAAACCGACATCTTCATCCCCGGCGGCGGCCGGCCACGAACACTCAACGAACACAACTGGAAAGACTTCCTAGACGAGACCGGCAAACCCACCTCCCTCGCCATCATAGAAGGAGCCAACCTCTACCTCACCCCCTACGCGCGTAGAGCCCTTGAAAAAGAAGGCGTCCTCATCTTCAAAGACAGCTCCGCCAACAAAGGGGGCGTCATCTGCTCCTCCTTCGAAGTACTCACCGGCCTCATCCTCTCCGACGAAGAGTTCGTTAAAATCAAGCCCGACCTCATGCCCGAGATCCTTGGCATCATCCGCGATAGAGCCCAAAAAGAAGCCCAGCTCATGCTCACCACCCACGCCGAGACCGGCACCCACCTCACCGACCTCTCCGAAATCGTCTCCGAGAAGATCAACACCTACATGTACCAACTCCTCGACTACCTCGAAGGGATCACCCTCCCCACCGACCCCAAAAACCCCCTCATCCAGTGCCTACTCAACTACTGCCCGCCCCTGCTCACAGCTCGCTACCAAAAGCGGATCCTCGAAAGTATCCCCGACATGCATAAAAAGGCGATCATCGCCACCTACATCGCCTCGCGCGTTGTCTACACCAAAGGCCTCGACTGGTCCCCGACCATCGTCGACATCCTCCCCCTCATCGCCACCGACCCCGATATCACCGGACATTAAGAGAAAAACCACAGAGATCACAGAGGACATCGAGAAGTAACTCATTGATCCACAAGGTCATTGAGTGTCTATTTTTTTTATTTACAAAAAACATACATTTTTGGTATAATTAATTTTAATTTTAAAACTTAATCAAGGTTATAATTATGATTTCACCAGTTTCTGATTCTCTACTTACCCCCATTGCCGCCACAGCTACAGCTGTAGCCGCAGCCTCTCTCGCAATCCTCGCCTGCCGAGTGGGGCACTGTTTCAGAAGAGCAGCTGCCCAGACTCCCGGCCCCGCAGCTGCTCCTGCTCCCGAAAGATCTCCTTCTCCTCCTGCAAGACTTCCTACCGAAAGACTCGCTCGCGAAAGATCCCCCTCTCCTTCTGCGGCGGCTGCCGACGCTGCACCAGTTGAAGACCTCCCTACTTGGCAACGCATTGCTGAAGGACTCAATGAGAATGAGAATGCCAGGGACCCAGCTAGAGAAATTTTGGCGATTGTTGATCCAAATAATGCTCAAGAAGTTGCTATTGATGAGATTGTAGCTCTCTTAAAAGCTATGCATGTTCAAAACAACTATAGTGGTCTATCAGAGCTTCTGGATGTGCTTGAGGAAAAACCGGCTGGACCTATTTTTGAGGCTCTAAAAGTATTATCTGAAGAAATAATAGCCTCGTGGGCAAAAGCCGTTATAAATAGTGAAGGGGAAGTAGATTTAGGTAACGAATATATTACGCACATTCTAGCAAAAGCAATCCAAGATCAAAAACCTCAGGCTGTCTCAGCGATCAGTTCTTCTATTCCTTATATTTTACCAGCACATAAAATTTCCAATGCGCCTTGCTCAGGGGTTCTTATGCAAAATTGTTTAGAACTTGTCATTTACGATAAGACTAAAACAGAGATTACGAAACAGATCCTCGCAAATTTTGCAGAATCAGCTAAAACAACTATTGGCAAAGAAGTTGTTAATTTTGATCCCCATAAACTTTTTAGTTTAAGCACCAATAGAGCCTATCCCTTCGATAGAGCAGTTGATGACTTGTACAAACAATTATATGCATCGACTTGTATTAAATCTGCCGGCAAAAAAGACGTTTACAACCAACACAATACTTAACCCCCCGATTGCTACCTAATCTTTGGTTTTGGACAACAGATTTAGGTGGCAATCAGGGGTTAAATCCAAAACCCGGATTCCCCTCCTCCGCGCCATCTGTGGCTTCCCTCATTTTTATCTCTTTGTTAAACAAAGACTTACATCACACTTAAGCAATTAAAGACCTCGACTGCTAATTTTTCTTTACTTCGTGGGATCTCCTTGCTATAATGAGCGTTATGCTCAAATCGATGACTCCTAAAAAACCCGCTAAGGATGAAAGGCAGCGCCTGGTTTTGCTGGGTCTTGTCGAGCTTTATCTTGAAACGGGCCAGCCTGTGGGATCTACCACTCTGAAAGAAAACGGCTTTGAGAGCCTCTCCTCCGCCACGATCCGCAACTATTTTGCCAAGTTGGAGAAAGAGGGCTATCTGCGCCAACAACACTCTTCTGGTGGGCGCATACCCACCGAAGCTGCCTACAAACTCTACGTAGAAACCCAGCTAGGAACTCCCCAACCTAAAAACAAAGACGCAGAATTCCTTCGAGAGCAACTCTCTAGACCCACTCGCGAAGTAGCAGCTTATCTGCAACGGGCAGCAGAGGTTATTGCTGATAAAACAGAATGCGCAGTCTTTTTATCCTCTCCACGATTTGATCAAGATTTCATCCTCGATATCAAGCTTGTTGCGATCGACCAAAACAGATGCTTGTGTGTGCTGATCACCGACTTTGGAATGGTCCATACCGAAGTGCTCTACATCGAAAAAGGCCTTTCCAACATCGACTTAAAGAAGATTGCCCATTACCTGCAGTGGCGCATCTCTGGAATGGAAAAGCCCAAGCTAAAACCCGAAGAAGAGAAGATCGGCAACCAGTTTTATAAAGAAATCATGCTCCGGCATATTGTCACCTACTCCAACTTTAGCGCCGAAGATATCCACAAGACCGGATTTTCTAAACTACTCGCCTATCCCGATTTTAATAACGCTGCATCGCTAGCGGGCGGACTTTCTCTTTTTGAGAATGAGGCAGATTTGAGAACTTTGATGCAAAAAGCATGCGAAGAAAACAAGCTCTGCTGCTTTTTAGGTGAAGATCTCGACATCGTATCCACTGGCATGGCCGGCTGCTCAGTATTGCTCATTCCCTACAAGATCCACCAAACCACCGCAGGAGCCATTGCTCTACTTGGTCCCAACCGCCTCCCCTACCGCAAACTATTCTCCCTACTCGAGACAGCTTCAGAAGCACTACATGAGACCCTGACAAACAGCTTATATAAATTCAAAATAACATTTCGCAAACCAAAGCCCTCACAGATTGAGTTGGAGAACAAGTCTCCTCCCTTTGGTTTGTACATAGAGGATAAAGAATGACAGAAGAAGAAAAGATTGAAGACATCCCCAATTCCGAAACAGGGCCAGAAGTAGAGCCTGAGATCGTCCCTGATATAGAGCCAGAAAAAGCAGAAGACGATTTCAAAGACAAGTATTTCCGCTTGCTTGCAGAAATGGAAAACTCTCGCAAGCGCCTGCAAAAAGAAAAGCATGAAATGAATCGTTTTGCAGTCGAAAATGTGATTGCAGAGGTCTTGCTTCCGATCGACACCTTTGAAAATGCCTTGAGCTTCACCGACCAGATGAGTGATGACACTCGCAACTGGGCCAAGGGATTTGAAATGATCTTAAGCCAATTTAAAGAAATGCTAGAGGGCCACAACGTAAAAGCCTTCCACTCCAAAGGACAAATATTTGATCCTAACATGCATGAAGCCGTTGAGATTGACGAGACGACAGATGAACCAAACGGGACGATCCTACACGAGTTTTTAAAGGGCTATAAAAGCGGCGACCGCGTTTTAAGAGCCGCTCGCGTAAAAGTAGCCAAAGCCCCTAGCAAAGAATCACCAAAAGAAGAAAAAGGAGAAAACCATGACGAAGAAAAAAAGTAATAAAATCATAGGAATTGACCTTGGAACCACAAACTCCTGCGTATCTATTATGGAGGGAGGCACACCTAAGGTTATCGCTAACGCTGAAGGCACACGCACAACTCCATCAGTTGTAGCCTACAAAGGCGCTGAGAGAATCGTGGGAACGCCTGCTAAACGCCAAGCCGTTACAAACCCTGAGAAAACCATCTTCTCTGCGAAACGTTTCATTGGCCGTAAGCACGCTGAGATCCAGTCAGAAACAGTAAACGTCCCTTACCACGTTGTCAGCGGGAAAAACGGAGATGCCGCTTTTGAGATCGATGGCAAGCAGATCACTCCAGAAGAAGTGGGCGCGCAAGTTCTGATCAAAATGAAAGAGACTGCAGAAGCCTACCTCGGTGAAGAAATCACAGAAGCTGTCATCACAGTACCAGCTTACTTCAATGATGCTCAGCGCCAATCAACAAAAGATGCGGGGCGCATTGCAGGCCTTGATGTGAAACGGATCATACCAGAGCCGACAGCTGCAGCACTAGCTTACGGTTTGGATAAGCAACACGATAAAAAAATCGCCGTCTATGACCTCGGTGGAGGAACATTTGACATCTCGATCCTCGAGATCGGTGATGGCGTTTTCGAAGTACTCTCAACCAACGGTGATACGCACCTTGGTGGTGATGATTTTGATAACGTAGTCCTAGAGTGGCTCATCGAAGAGTTCAAAAAAGAAAACAGTATTGACCTCTCTAAAGACAAGATGGCACTGCAACGCCTTCGCGATGCAGCAGAAAAAGCCAAAATCGAGCTTTCTGGCACACCACAAACAGAAATCAATCAACCGTTCATCACGATGGATGCTACAGGCCCTAAACACTTGCAGCTCACCCTTACTAGAGCGAAGTTCGAGAGCCTCGTGCACGATCTCATCGAGAGAACGGCTGAACCTTGCCGCAAAGCGATGCAAGATGCAGGCCTCTCAACCAACCAGATCGACGAAGTAATCCTCGTCGGTGGTATGACTCGTATGCCTGCAGTAGAGGCCAAAGTAAGCGAGATCTTCAGCAAAGAGCCTCACAAAGGGGTGAACCCCGACGAAGTAGTGGCCATCGGTGCTGGGATCCAAGGTGGAGTCCTCACAGGTGACGTTAAAGATGTTCTCCTACTCGATGTTATCCCACTAACACTTGGGATCGAAACGCTCGGCGGAGTACTTACACCGCTTGTTGAGCGTAACACCACCATTCCAACTCAGAAGAAACAAGTCTTCTCTACAGCTGCTGACAACCAGCCTGCTGTAACCATCGTCGTCCTCCAAGGGGAACGCAAAATGGCTGGCGACAACAAAGAGATCGGAAGATTCGACCTCACAGACATCCCACCAGCACCACGCGGCATGCCGCAGATCGAAGTGTGCTTCGATGTCGATGCAAACGGTATTCTTAACGTCTCTGCCAAAGACACCAAGTCTGGCAAAGAGCAAAAGATCCGGATCGAAGCGAAATCGGGTCTATCTGATGCAGACGTAGAGAAAATGCTCAAAGACGCTGAACTCCACTCTGAAGAAGACAAAAAGAAAAAAGATGCCGTCGAAGTACGCAACGAAGCCGACTCACTGGCCTTCCGCGCCCAAAAAGCCCTCGACGACAGCAAAGGTAAAATCCCAGAGAATATCGCAACAGACGTGCAAACCCACATCGAAGCGGTGAAAAAAGCTCTTGAAGGGACCGACGACGACGCCATCAAAGCCGCCAAAGAAGCGCTCAACACCCATATGCAAAAAATTGGGGAAGCGATGCAGGGCGGTCCAGAAGGCGGTCCTCAAGCCGGACCACAAGCAGGTAATGCTCCTCCTCCCCCACAAGGAGAGCAAAAGCCTGATATTGAAGAGGCTGAGGTCGAAATCCTCGACGAAGAAGGCAAATAATTTAGCCTACCAAAGGCCGGCTTTCGCCGGCCTTTCTTTTTATCTAAAGATTTAGTATAATAAACCCTATGGGTTTGCCAACTACAGAAATTAATAGAGATTATTTTAGAACTAACCAAGATCTAGATCGCGGTTGCTCCATATGCTTAAATACATTTCAAAATGGAGAGCGCTGGATTGCCCACGTCAATCCCGACTGCAACAAATACCGTATTATCACCCGTTCCTTCCATCAACACGTCCATCCTATGCACGAAGCGTGCTACGAAGAGCTCAGAGGCAGCGGTTCTGATCAGTGCCCCGAGTGCAGAAACATCATCGGTGAGCCCCTACATAGAGAAGAAAGGCAAAGAGATGAAAGGCGAGATGAAGAGGAAGAGTACTTGGCATCTTTCCCTACCGTCACCTTCACCCCTTCTAACTGCCCTCTCAGCGATAGGTTCCTCGCCACTCTAGGAGCTTCCGTAGCCAGCCTAGCCTCAGGTGGAGGTCTTATCCAAACTACTGTAGTAAGCGGGATCACGTATGCCACAGGCAATGTGATAAGCCCCCTTGTGGCTATCTCTTTGAGCGCCACTCTTGGAGCTCTTAGGACAATCCAATTTGCTAGCGCCGGAATTCCAACAGCCTTAGCTGGCGCAGCCATAGGAATTGAGACACTAAACCTCATGCAGAGCTCTGATCACTCCAGTATGGTGATGGGACTTGGGACTTGCGCTACTATGCTCAAGTTCTATCTCCTGACAGATACTAGTCAAGGTTTGCAGTTAGCTCTTAATGCGGCTATTTCTACAATTATTTCTTTAGCATTAACAAAATTCGCAGACAAAACTATAAAACAACCGAATTTTTTAACCACTAAAAACAAACACCTTTCCAGTTATAATATTCATTCGCATTTCTTCCAAAGTCAAATAGATGTATAATATCTACTAAAACTTTTTGGAGATAATACATGACAGCCACTTGCAAAACGAATAGAATCCCCGCAGCTCAACTGCCAACAAGCCACAGCTGCGCTGTATGCTTTGAGTCAAAAGATACTCTTCTAAACCCATTTATTCGCCATACTGGCAAAAATGGAAAACAGCACCCGATCCACTACTCTTGCTTTAAACGAGCGCTTGAAAGCAACCCTCAATGCCCAATGTGTCGCGTGCCAATGACAAACAATTTAACTGGAAGAGCAGACGCAATCCAACATGCTGCTCGAGAAGCAAGGACTAACACCGATACTGCTGAGCGACAAATGGCAACGCCTATGATCATGGGCGCTGCGACAATCGCTCTTATGGCAGCGATCGAGCTCTCTGGCCTTAAAGGCGCTAAAGATATCCTCGCAGTTGGCGGGGGCGGATACGCAATGGGCGCCCTAATGTTCGGCGCCATGTATGGAACAGCTGGCGTAGAGATCAGCTGGCAAAAACTTGCCAAGTTTGCAGCCGGTGGGTTTGCAACGGGCGCCCTCGTTGGCAACGAACTTCTTAACCGAGGTTTCACTCCCCCTACTGCTTCAAGACTTGAAGTAACAGGCGTCTTTGGCGCATGCGGCGCTGTGATTGGTGCTATCGCTAGCCCATTTGTCGGAAGAGGCGCTCGAGCCGATGCTGGAGCTGAAAACCGCATCACATCAACTGCGCAAGTAACAGCCGCGGCCGGCACTGCTGTTGGAGTAGTAGCGTGGTTCCTTGGCAAAACACAAGACAGCCCACTGGCTCAAGTATTCGGCATTGTGGCCATTGCAAGATCTACTGGACTTATTCCTTTAGCAACAGGAGCTAGCATTGGAGCAGTTACTGCTGGGGCAATCCGTTTTGGAGAGTGGTTTGGAAAGCGCGCTGAAGAAGCAACTGCTGCTGCCGCTTCTTCCATGACAGCCGTTGTCCTTAACTCGAAAAACAATCCCACTTGTCCAGTTCCGCAAGGAATAGGGATTTCAGCCGCTGCGACACGATTTGGAATGACTGCTGCAAAAGTCTTTGCGAAGATGGGATTTAGAAACCTAGATAGAACGCAGTCACTAGTAGCTGCTGGAATGGTAGCTGCCATGGCAGCTGCTGCTGGTTCCACTCTTCTTTCTAGAGCTTACCAGTCTTACCAGCGATCTAGAGCGCCTGGCGCTCTAGCGGCTGCTTAATTAGAACTTTGCAGTTGAAATAAATATCATCAGCCACTGCATCTTCACCCACTATGGTGAAGTGCTGGCTGATTTTTTTTTGCCACCAAGACTTTTCCTTTACTGTCAGATGCAAGGGATGGCCCAGCCGCTTACCAGTGAGGTCTTCAACAAGACAGATACTGAAATAGCCACCATAGCGCATTCTTTTAGCCATCTGCTCTAAGCAGGTCTCAACGTGATCTTCTGGGATGTGCTCGAGCACATCGCAACAATAGATCCAATAGGCCGATTTCAAGCTCTCTGGCAAGTCCCAAAGACATCCTTGAACGAAATGAAGCTGATGGGCAAAAAGTGTGAGCATGTGGCGGATCTCTTCGTCAAGACAGTAAGGAGAGATGTCGACCATCGTGACATTGAGTCCTTTTGTAATGAATTCCTTAGCAATCCGCCCCGTTCCACAACCAAAATCAAGAATGGTTTGCCCGGCGCGGATCTCGCCCTTAAACCCATCGAAAAAAAAGCGGGCAAACAGCTCGCCTGGGCTACAGTCACGATAATCGGGAATCTCTCGCCAGATCACATCGTATTTTGCTTTTTCACTCTCTGCTTTCATACCCATATTCATATACTCTAATCGGAAGTTTTCCCAAAGCAGGAATTTTGCCAAAGAGGGCATCAGCCACCGCCTCTTTGGCTAGATAAGCATCTTCATAGCCAACCATCGCATCTCCACTTATCCAATACGGAGCAGTAAAAACTGCCAAAATCGCATGCGAAGGCGATTTTGGAATAGAATCCTCTGGTCCCACCTGCACAATGAGATCTGCATGCTCTGACACAAGATCGATTTCCTCAAATGAGAAACACGTGACCTTGGCATATCTTCGAAGAAGGTCTGCAAACACTGGATCGGGCTCCTTTTGCACTAACGCGATCTCATTTGATAATACCCTCTCTTGCCCAACTCTTGTGACAGCGGCTTGGTAGAGTTTTTTTCTAAGAAGAGAATCTTCCTTAGGCAGAGCTTTTCCCTTTGAAGGGAGGCGCTCAACCCGAGCCAAACGATCGTCAATGATCTCTTCTGCAACATTACTTGCGATCCTCTCAATAGCTTTGGGGATCCATCTTCCAAGCCACTCATCACTACACCCATTATATAGAAGAATATCCGCTCCAGCAAGTAGTGCCCTTTCTGCAATTTCATCTGGAGCATAAAAACTGCTAAGAGCTCCCATTGAAAGAGAATCTGTGATCACCACCCCTTCAAAACCCAGTTCTTCTCTGAGAAGCTTGGTCATTACATTCCAGGAGAGAGAGCTTGGTAGATCATCCAAAGCGGGAAAAAGCATATGCCCCACCATGACCATATCCACTCCAGCATCAATCAGAGCTTGAAAAGGGACCCATTCAAGCGAGCGCATCTCTTCTACCGATTTTTCAATTATTGGTAGAAAAAGATGAGAATCCACATGCGTGTCCCCATGTCCTGGAAAGTGCTTAACACAAGACCAAATCCCCCCTTGGCTCATCCCCCGCATTACAGCCAGCCCCCTTTTGGCCACCTCGTGTGGATCATCCCCAAAGGAGCGGATTCCAATGACGGGATTTAAGGGGTTATTATTCACATCCACTACAGGCGCTAAGGCCGATTGAATCCCCCTTTGACGGCATTGCCTGGCCACCTCCTGCCCGAAGGCCTCAAGAAGCTCCATATCCTCAATAGCGCCCAAAGTGAGATTTCTAGGCAGATCTTCCACCTCCTCGTAGCGCATCCCAACACCCCATTCAGCGTCCATCACAAGCAGCTGATTGTCAACAGCTTGCAAATCCGCAGAAATAAGCCCTCCGATCTGTCTGCTTTCCAGTGGCTTAGGGAGGATAAAGAGCTTTTCTACCTTTTCCTCTTTAGTTAAAGCACTTAAATAAATAGGTGAAAATACTAATAAAATCTTTACAATAGTTAAATAATTTGTTATAATAAATGCAAAAGGAGATAATTTATGACTGCTAATTTTACTTTTCATGATCTAGGGCTCCAAGAGTCAAATTTAGGTCGAAGAATTGAGGCAAGGCTCGAGACTGTAGAGTCAGCAATTGCAATTGGCAATCAACAACGAGCTGAGGAGGAATACCACGCTTTAATATCCGCTATTGCTGAGGCATCAACAGCCTTCCAAGGCAATGATATCTCAAGACTGCAAGCTTTGCAAGAAAGGCTATTAGATCAGATCATAGGCATTTCGCCGTCTGCTTCCGCCTCTGCTGCTGCAGCGGTCGCTCCGCCCGCTCCCACTCACTTAAACCAGATGGAACCAAACGCTATGGCGCAGATCCCCCCTGCTGGCTTGAAAAATGCTCATAGTAATTGCGCGCTTCTTTCAGCAGCTCAACTGCTAGCTGGAGCTCCTAGACTCGCTCAAAACATTATGGCCAAAGATCCAGTATTACGATCTCTTTTTCAACAGGTTTATCAGGCACAGGCAGAAGGTCAGCTAGTAGGTAAAAAATTGGGAGATGCACTACGGGCAAGAGTGGGAGAACTTCTTGCTAGAGATGGAATCGGACCTGGCTCTGCATATGCAGAATGGATTCGAGAGGGTAATACAAGCAATACCAAGCAACCAGATATTCTTCCTGTACTTCATGCTCTTCTTGATGCTGGAGGCTTAACTCATCAATTTGTTACGGCATGTAATGGAGCTACCCTAATAGATGACAAGACTGGCGCTCCAAGAATTGAAACCGAAGCTTCTTTAGGACTCGATCTCTCAGGTGGAGAGAGAGGACTTTTAAACCTTCTTGATCACTATTTCGTAAATACCGCCGCAGATAGTGGACAAACGACTCGCAAGCAATTTATCACAGCTCCAAACGATCTTGTCCTATCAGCCCATCGCTATGGTTTCGGAAGCGGGGGCCACAAAATTGGAGATAATTTAGTAGTGCCAGAAGATTTTGTCCTCTGCCCTGAATTTACCCAGCAAAGAGAAACTGTCCGCTACGAGCTTGAATCCTGTGCTATTCATCATGGAGCAGATGGAGAACAAGGACATTACACATGCCTTCGGAAAGTCGGCGAGACTTGGTATCTGGCAAATGATGATGATGTTCAAGTGGTACGCGATCCACGCCCGTTTATGGCGCAAGGGTATGTTTTCCATTATCAGAAAGTGGGGGCCGCGGCTCCAGCTATTGACTTAAGCGGTTCTGATACTCTACCACCACCAAGAACTTGTGGTGAGGTTGCAGAAAGAGTTTGCTTACTTGCCATTTGGGGCATTGGACGCATTGCAGGGATGACCTATCGAGGGATTCAGGCTTCAGTGAGAGTTGTCACAGATGCTAAAAAAAGCTCTTGATGATCCGGATGATGTCGTTGTAGGTCAGGTAAATGAACAAAACGATAAGTAGGACCACAAAGGGGAAAATGAGCCGCTCCATGGTTTTGGCCTTGAGCGGTTTTTTTGTGATCATTTCCCATAGGGATAGGGTGATATGTCCGCCGTCTAGGACGGGAATGGGCAAGAGGTTGACGAGTCCAAGGTTTAGACTGATCATGCCCAGCCAGTAGAGGGCTTCACTAACTCCTAGCGACCAACCTTGTTGAATCACTTGAACGATCCCAACAGGACCAGAGAGGTGTTTGGGGCTTAAAAATCCTGTTACTAGGGCAAAAAGGGTCCGATAGACTTCTTTAAACACGTCACCAAATAGGGTTGTTGGCGGCGGATTGTAAGAGACTTGCTTGTCTGAGAAGTAAACGCCCAGGGCCCGTCTATTTTGGTAAAAGTCTAAATACCTTGTCGCTTCTTCTTTTTGCTGCGGATCGGAAATCTCTTCGATCGCTTTTCTTTGTTTTTCTACTTTTTCTTCGTGCTGCTCTCTTTGCTCTGCAGAGAGTGGAAACTCACTCATGGGCAAAGACTTAATGGGAGATAGAAGTGCTAAATCGCCGGCTTTTGTCATTGGATCAGCAGAACCGATAGTGGCGAGGATTTTTTCAAGCTCAGGGATGTCAAAAGAGGAGACAAAATCGCTATCTGCTTCTTTATAGCCTGGAGTGGTTTGTTTTTCGGCGCGTTTGACGATGATAACAGAAGAGCGCTCTTGGATTTCTTTTAGAAGCTCATGGCCAGAAGAGATGGGTTTGCCAGAGACGGCGAGGATGCGATCGCCGCGCATGAGGGCTGTAGAACTTGGCGTCCGCTCTTTTGGAGAAAACTTTTCTTTCGAGCGAGATCTATCATCGATATATCCTATAGGATTTTTCACTACGGCTTGCGCAGATATTTTGTAGGGAACGTGATGAAGCTCTTCTACTCGGTTTTTTAGTCTTGCTTCTTCACGCCAGTCGTCGAGCTCTCCCCTCTCGGAGTGGGTGAGTCTAAGGTCACGGACTTGGAGAAGTGGGACGCGGGTGTGGATGGTTTGACCGTCCCGATCAACGGTGAGTAGGACGCTGTTTTGGTTGAGAAGCCCCACAAGCTGTATGTGGGAGAAGACAAGTTCGCCGTCCACCCAAAGGATTCTATCCCCTTTTTCGATCCCACTGTTTGTCATCGGAGACCCTTCTTCAAACTTGTCGATGATCAGGTAACTAGCAGGGGTGATTTGGCTTGCAATCTGGCGGGCTTTATCTATCCCATCGAGATTTTTCGCCTGGTCGAAGGTATAGGTGAATGGAGTTCGAGAACCTGTCCAGTAATCGATCTCGTAGCCGCTCATCATAAGACTTTGATTATCAAGCACAGCTGAAGAGAGGAAGTCATTGAAGCTTTTAAATGGCCTGCTGTTCAGCTCTTCAATGGCATCGCCTGGCCTGATTTCTTGCTTATAGAGGTTAGAGTCTTTGTCCACCCAGCCAATGTGATGGGTAAATTCAGCAAAGGGCTTATCGCGTCCACCGGATATCCAAATCAAGCTAAAGGCAAAAAAGGCAAAGACGAGGTTGACGATGGGGCCCATGGCGGCGACTTTGATGCGTGCCCAGGGCTTTTTGCCAAAGAAACCATCTTCGATTTGATACGGCTCGATGGGGCCCTGTTTTTCCATGCCGGCCATTTTGACATAGCCACCAAACGGCAGGAAACCTATCTTCCATTTAACACCATTTTTTTCCCACTCAATGATTGATTTCCCAAAGCCGATAGCAAAGGCTTCGACTTTGATCCCCACCTTGCGGGCCATGAAGTAGTGGCCCAGCTCATGAATGAAAATCAAAAAGCCAATACCGAGCAGAGCGAGGATTATGTAAATAATGTTCACGAGCATCAGATCTATTATGCCGAAATTTTTCTAAAAGTCAAATTTCGAACACAGAGAGCAAGAAGAAAAAAAGCGCCTATGTACGTAACGACAAGACCTGCAGTGGAAAGGGGCAGGCTATAAACGGTGAGGATGTGACGAGCGGTTGCAATGGCAAGCAGAGCCGAAGTGATGCCTATGGCGCAGGAGAGGACGAGGAGTTTGCGTAGGTTAGAAGTGAGTAAACGGGCAGTGAGGGGCGGGCCAACGAGGAGAGCGAGGAAGAGAATAACGCCAACAGCGCGAAAGGCGCTGATGGCAGTGGCGCTCGTAAGCAGCATGAGGAGGTTATTGAAAAGCGAGGGGCGAAAATTCAGACTCGAGGCGAGACCTTGATCAAAGCAGATGAGTTTCCATTCTTTAAAGAAAAGGATGAGGACGCAGGCATTGGCTACGGCAACGCCCAAGGAGACTTTGAGGTCATTGAAGTGCAATGCATCGGCATTGCCCATGATGATCTCTAAACCGATATGGGCGTTGCGGGTGTAAAGGGTCACGAGGACAATACCTAAGGCAAAGAGGCTGGTGAACACAATGCCTATACTTGCATCTTCTTGTAGTTTGACTACTTTATGCAAAAGCTGCGTTAGAAGGGTTGTAATGATACCCGTGATCAGAGCAGCCACGATGAGGACCTGGAAGGTCAAAGGGCCCAATGAGCCCGTATTGGAGAGGAGGAGATAGGCGCCCACGATCCCGAGCAAAACAGTGTGCGAGAGGGAGTTGGCCAGCATGGTCATCCTCTTGAGCACGAGGAGGGTCCCGATCAAAGAAGAGGCGATGGCAATGAGGCTCAAAACATAGAACTGGATCTCATCAGGAGCTAAGCTTTTCCATGAGAACAGGCGCGAAAAGAAGAGGGCAAAAAAGGAGAAAAAATCAGCATTATGAAAAGGATTCATCTAGAGACTCCAGGTATGGGCTGCTGATGAGGATCTTGCGTGGGGTTGTCGAGAAGAGCTTGAAGCTGGATTTCGATTTCGGGCGTTAGGATGTGTTCCATCTCCTCAGCGCTATGGTGAACACGATCGCTCTCTTGCCCCATATGGACAAGATAAACTTCCCACAGCCTGTGGAGGCGGACGAGTTTCTCTGCTTGGGAGTAGCCCTCAGGTGTCAGCTTCTCCCCTTTTATCCATCCCTTTGTCCGCATCCGCCAAAGGAGATAGGGATTGGGATTGATTGTTCTTTTTTTATAGAGAGCCTTAAGGATATTTTCTTGTTTGCAGCGGAGTTGAAAATGGGTAACTCTGATCAGCTTAGGCAAAAAGCCCCGCTCTGGCGCGAAGAAAAGACTAAAGAGACAAATCGCTGTAGCCACCAATGCGATCATTGGACCTGTGGGCAGAGGGGCCAAGGACCAGACTGAGAGAGCATTTCCTAAAAAGCCTGATAGAAGACCAAGCGCTCCTGATAAGATGAGAAAGCTGGAGAATTTGGTCGTCCACTGACGAGCAGCAGAGGGTGGTGCAATGAGCATCGAAGACATCAAAACAACCCCAACACTACGCATTCCTACGACAATAGCAACCATCAGAAGGATATAAAGGATCGTGTGAACCGCCTTTGAAGGCAGGTTGACAGCTTTAGCGTATTCAGGATCAAAGTGAAGTATCTCTAAAAATCGAAAAAGAGAAATTACACTCAGCACACAAGCAAGAGTTAGACCGCCATAGAGGAATATGTGCCCATCCATCATCGTGGCCGCTTCTCCCAGCAAAAATACTTGGATCTTTTGTAGCCACAGCGCATGGCTGATTTGCAGGCCGCTTGCGATACAAACACCGACTCCAAAAAATACCGAAAGGACAAAACAAAGGGCCGCATCACTTGCGATCTTGAGCCGCTTTTCCATCTGGTGGATAACGAAAAGCCCCAAAAGCCCTGAGAGAAAAGCGCCAACTAAAATGGCGGCAGATATGCCTCCAGGGAAAAAAGCTGCCGCAATAACAAGCCCTAAGACCACTCCTGGATACGCCGCGTGAGAGAGGGCCTCTCCAACTAGCGAGCGTTTTTGTAAAAAGGCAAGGCAGCCGATGAGCCCAGAGGCAAGCCCCATGAGCATACTACCGATGGTGGGAGCGCGGAGGATAGGATCGACAAAGAATTCGAGCATTACACCCCCGATGTTTTACTGCGAGTCAACTTCTTAGTCTCTGTCACAAGGTAAGCGGCACTGCCATATGCTTTTTTGAGGTTCTCCTCAGTAAAAACTTCCGCGACAGGGCCGCAGTCGATCAGGCAGCTATTGAGCAAAATCACCCAGTCAAAATGATTCTTCACCGTCGTCAAATCGTGATGGACGATCACAAGGGTTTTTCCCTCTTCTTTGAGCTGGACAAATACTTCCATGAGAGCTTTTTCTGTGGCCATATCCACACCAGCAAAGGGCTCATCCATCAGAAGAAGATCAGCGTCCTGCAGAAGAGCTCTTGCTAAGAACACTCTCTGTTGTTGGCCACCTGATAGCTCGCTAATTTGCCTACTTGCAAATGGAAGCATCCCGACGCGATCTAATGCTTGCTTAGCCAGCGCTCGATCCTCTTTACGGATCCATTTTAGAGGTCCCCTCTTCCCATAAAGACCCATTAAAACAACATCGAGGACATGGATAGGGAAATTCCAATCAACGGAGGTCCGCTGCGGGACGTAGGCCACTTTTTTCTGGACCTCTTTGTAGGGCTTTCCAAAAAATGTGCACCCGCCCGAGATGGGGCGCAGAAGGCCGATAAAAGTTTTAAGCAGAGTACTTTTTCCTGCCCCATTGGGCCCGACAAGGCCCACGATGAGCCCTACAGGAATCTCAAAATCGACCTCCCAAAGGACAGGAGTTTTATCGTAGTGGACCGAAAGCTGCTCAACACATACTACTGTCATTGGCTCCACTCTTCTTTTAAGATTTCTACGTTGTGACGGATCATATCGAGATAATCTCCAGGCCCTATCGCATCGCCATATAATGGCTTATCCGAACAGCGCACCTTGTGCGAGCAGCAAGAAATGACTTTTTTGAGCGCATCCTGATTTATATTCGATTCAGGAAAGACCACACCGATTTCATATTGCGTAAGATGTTGGGCTACCCGCTTGATATCCTGACTGCTAAGCTGCCCTTCAGGAGCTAGCCCCTCGGGAGCAACGCATCTGGCCTCCCACCCCTCACCTTGAGCCAAATAGGCTCTGGCAAAATAATGAAAAGCATCGTGACTCGTCACGAGATATCTTTTTTCATCGGGCACCAAGCGCATCGCTTTTTGCAGTAAAGAATGCTCAGAAAGCATTTCTTGGCGCAATAGCGCGCCGTTTTGCTCATAAAAAGCAGAGCTTGCTGGATCTTCTTTAGAAAGAGCCAAAACAATCGCATCGATCCCCTCGGCCCAGAGAGAAACATCCATCCAAACATGAGGGTCTACTTCGCCAGACACTTTTAGGATTTTCTGAGGCACTTTGTTTTGGATCTCATCACCAAGATTGACCACGTGAGGATGCTCAGCTAGCAGATAGCGCAAGCTTGCGCCGTGTTCGAGGTTGAGTCCATTGCCAAAGACTAGTTGAGCAAAAGCGATTTTATCATCGTCGCCTTTTACGAGCTCATAACTATGCGGATCAATCTCGCCCACAATGAGAGCGTGCGAATCTATTTTGTCTTGTCCAACGCGCGCAACTATGTCATGAATCATCCCCGTTGTGCACAGCACCTTGGTCTTGCCATTATCAGCAAACCAACTGGAGGTGTCTCTTGTAGAGCCACATCCAAATAGACAGAGAACTAGGGAAAAGAAAAGTAGAGATACACGCATAATTACACTAAATTTTTAAGTAGAGTGAAAGGGTAGATCCCTTGACTGCACCCGCTTGAAAACTTGATCCTTATAGCATACCTTCCCACGAGCGAAAACTCAAGAAGAGAGACCGATGCATCGCTCTTTTTTCCCCTCTCGCATCCTGCACACGGACATTGTTTTTGAATGTGATGTAAAGGGAGCGGATGCCAAATGCCATCAAACTGAATTTCGATAGTTTGAGGGCCTAGTTGCCTCACTTGGATATCTTCAATTGCTACTTTTTTTTCCAAATCAAGAATCGATTTGAGAGACTCTTTAAAAGCACGTGCAGCACTCGTATCTGAATGAAGCACCTCCCCCTTGTCTCCAGCCTCTGAGATTCTAGGATCCAGAGGAATCTCACCCAAAACAGGGATAGAAAATTCGTCAGACAGAGCCTTTGCGCCTCCTGTGCCAAACGGAAAACTTTTCATCCCCTCTTGCTCAAAAAAGCTCATATTTTCCAAAACACCAAGAACCGGTATCTCCATTTTCTGAAAAAGTTGTATAGCTTTGCTCACATCCATTGTAGCCACTACTTGGGGCGTTGTTACCATAATAGCAGCAGAAATTTGAGCTTTCTGCATCAAAGTAAGCTGAATATCCCCCGTACCAGGCGGAAAATCGATTAATAAGTAATCTAGATCGCCCCAATCTACTACCGTCAGGAACTGTTCAATAATTTGATTGGCTATAGGAGCTCTTACAATAGAAGCTTTTTTCTTAAAGTGGGCTACAGATACAAAAGGAATGCCAAGTGCTAAACCTGGAAGAAGTTTTTCTGGATTTTCTAAGTCTTCGATCGGCTCCATCCCCTTTGGGAGCATCTGCTCTAATGAGGGCCCATAGATATCAGCATCAAGCAATCCGACCTTATAACCTTGCTCTTTCAGCGCTAAAGCCAAGTTCACAGAGACCGTGGATTTACCAACGCCGCCCTTTCCAGCAGCGACAGCCCAAACAGCCCTAATTTTACTTTCCTTTTTGAGATCTTGAAGAACTTTTAATCCAGTCATATTACTAGATAAACTACCCTTCTCTTGCATATAGTTGCAAGATTTTTTAAAAATTATCTTGTGAAAAAAACTCCGTTTAGAATATCCTACAAATAATTGTATTTGCAAACATTGTTTTTATAACATTTTCGAAAAGGAAGGTTAAATTATGACAGTAGACCAGAAAGGAAAAAGCTTAAAAGAAGTTCAAGACATTATTTCTAAAGCTATTACAAAAGTTAAAGGTACAAAAGAGAATGACCTCTGTAAATATCTTCCCATGGATTCGGGAGGCTATATGCACCACTTCACTCTCCGCAAAATGAAACATAAAGATCCAACTCAACTTGGAACTATTATTGAAAAATTCATTATTAAAGCTGACCATCCGAGAGCCGTTGCTCCGAAACGCAGAGCTCCAAGAGGATCTCGTAAGCGCCGCGACAACCTCGCTTTTTCTCGCATTCAACTAGAGAGAATGCTCCAAATCGCACGTCTTGCTGGTGATAAAGAAATGATTTCTGTTCTTAGCCCAAGAAAATCTTTACCTGCCGTGAAAAGAGAATTAATTTCTTCGATCCGCCACAACCGCGTAGAGCAAGAACTCTGGAATAGCTACCTCGACTGCATCAATGCAGGTGAATTGGCAACTTCTGATAAGTAAAAAATTTTACCCCATTTTGCTTTAAGCCCCCCTTCTTGGGGGCTTTTTTGCTTGTATGAATATGAGAAAACTACTATAATTCTCCTTAGAATTTTGAGAAATTATAACTGAACGATTAAAGGAAAAAATATGTCACAAACTGCAACAAAAGAATTTGGGAAATGGCGTTCGATGCTATGGCCTGTGCATGCATACGAGCTAAAAAAGCTTATCCCCATGCTTCTTCTGATGTTCTTCATCAATTTTAACTACACAATTTTACGCGATACTAAAGATGCGCTCGTCGTAACAGCTCCAGGTTCTGGCGCTGAAGCGATTCCATTCCTAAAGGTTTGGGGCGTGCTTCCGTTTGCGATCATCTTTATGCTTGGATACGCAAAGCTTAGTAACATACTGAGCAAGCCAAAGCTTTTTTACACGACAATTGCCTGTTTCTTAGGGTTCTTTGCTCTGTTTAAGCTAGTGCTTTATCCAGCGAGCAGTTTCCTACACCCTCACGCGCTTGCTGACAAATTACAGGCTAACCTTCCCGACGGATTTAGCGGTCTTATCGCGATTTTCCGTAACTGGACTTTCAGCTTGTTCTACATTATGTCTGAACTTTGGGGATCGATGGCCCTTTCTCTACTTTTCTGGGGATTTGCCAACGACATCACTCGTGTATCAGAATCAAAGCGCTTCTACGCTATGTTCGGTATTGGTGCAAACCTTGCCATGCTCCCTTCTGGAGAGCTCATCAAGTACTTTGCTAAAATCGGAAAAAATGTAGCTCCTGGCGTCGACGGTTTTGGGCTCACGCTCAACTACCTTACACTCCTCGTCATAGCTTCTGGCGCTGCTGTTATGCTCGTCTACTGGTGGATCAACAAAAATGTTCTCACCGACACCCGTTTCTACGAAGCAAAAGACGTGAAGAAGAAGAAAGAAAAGCCAAAAATGCCTCTCAAAGAGAGTTTTGCTTTCCTACTTAAGTCGAAATATCTACTCGCTCTTGCCGTCCTCGTGATCGGTTATGGAGTTTGCATCCAGCTCGTTGAAGTGACCTGGAAAAACCAAGTAAAACTTCAGTACCCAGATGGAACAGACTACGTTCACTTCATGGGTATGTTCTCGCAGATCACCTCTATCCTCACCATCTTTATGATGCTCTTTGTTGGAGGGAACGTTATCCGTAAATTTGGTTGGAAGACAGGAGCTCTTGTGACTCCGATCGTCCTACTAATTACAGGTATAGCCTTCTTCGCCTTCGTTATCTTCAGAGATAACCTAGGAGCCATGATAGCAACGCTTGGCACAACACCGCTTATGCTGGCTGTTATCTTTGGTACTGCGCAGAACATTGCGAGTAAATCAACCAAATACTCCCTCTTCGATCCGACCAAAGAAATGGCTTACATTCCTCTTGACCAAGAATCTAAGGTTAAAGGAAAAGCTGCGATCGACGTCGTGGGAGCACGCTTTGGAAAAGCTGGTGGAGCCCTCGTCAACCAGGGCCTCATGGTAGCAACAGGCGGTATCGCCTTCATCGCACCTTACGTAGCAGGGATTATGCTCTTTGTTCTCGGTGGATGGATTATTGCAGCCCGCTCGCTTGGGAAGCAGTTTACTACTCTCTCAGCACAACGCGAGGAAGAAGCTAAGGCCGAAGCTGCCGCAGAAGCTGCTGCTGCTCTTGCAGAAGCAGAGCCTGCCAACACACCACAGCCCACTTCATAAGCGAAGTTCCACTTCGTTTATGAAAAAAGACCGGCCATTTGCCGGTCTTTTTTTTTAATAGGACAAGTTATATACTCCTTTGACAAGAATTCAATTGAATCAGAAAATGAAGTCATGTTGAAAACAAAAGCCATCTCCCCACTTGAAGAACTCCTTGCTTATGAAGCATTGTGGGATCAACCTGGCTCCACATTTCGTTCTCTTTCCATTCTATTAAACTCTGGGAAGAATTACCCTGTATCAACTTTAATTAAGCCCCAAACCATTGCTCAGTATAAAGAAGAGCTTTGGCCTGTTATCCATACCCTCCCACAATTTGGAGTTAGAATTTTCGGAGATGGGGAATTTCCAAACCGATTAAATGATGCACAACACCCCCTTAAGATTCTATATTACCAGGGAAACTGGGACTTGATTCACTCCCCTAGTGTAGCTGTTGTTGGAACTAGAAATCCCTCAAGCGATGGAATTCGAAGAGCCGAGTATCTTGTAAAGAGACTAGTTGAGGATAAAATTGTTGTCGTTTCTGGATTAGCAAGAGGGATTGATACCATTGCCCACCGAGCAGCTCTTGAAAATAGTGGTCATACGATTGCCGTGATTGGAACACCTTTAAACTGTAATTATCCTCCAGAAAATAAAAGTCTCCAAAGAGAAATCGCAACCAACCATCTTCTAATTAGCCAGGTCCCCTTTTCCCGATATGCCAAACAGACCTATCACAAAAATCGCTTTTTCTTTCCCGAGAGGAACGTCACCATGTCTGCACTGACAGATGCTACAATTATTGTAGAAGCTGGGGAAACTTCTGGAACACTTGTCCAAGCAAGGGCCGCTTTAAAACAGGGCAGGAAATTGTTCATTCTCGAAAGCAATTTCCACAACCCTTCTCTATCTTGGCCAAAAAAATTCGAAGAAAAAGGCGCAATCCGCGTACAAAATTATGATGAAATCCGCAACCACCTCACATCTTCTCCTTAAAAAAGTCGATGAATTACTTAGATAACAACATCCTTTTCTAAGCTCTCAAGATGAAATCTATTTCCTAGGTGAGTACACCGTTAAAGCCCTATCACACTACAGCAAAACGAATAAGCTGATCATCAATTACAAGAAGCCGATCGGGAGAAAAGCATTTCCCGATTGGTCTTACAAAGAGGATGCAATTGTTGAGGTTGCTGATTTATTTCGCTCATCTATTGGAAACACGATTGATCTCTCTGAACGAATTGAACAAGCAACTTTTGTACCGATTCCCCCATCTATGGCGAAAAATTCACCAGACTACGATGACAGAAATTTTAGGATGTTAAAAACTTTGATACCAAACGGAGATATCCGTGATCTTGTACTGCAAAAACAAACAAGAGAGCCCTTGCATACATCAATATCTCTGCGCTCACATACTGATCTAGCAGAAAATTATCGTCTTAATGAAGAGCTTTGTTTGCCCACTCCCACAGAAATCTGGCTTTTTGACGATATTCTCACAAAAGGGACACATTTTCGAGCTGCGCATGATTTTCTAAAAGGTGCATTTCCGCAAACTCGGATTGCTGGCTTTTTCATTGCTAGAGCTATTCAGCTACAAATGAACACGTGATCTTATTTTTCAAAGACATCAATTTAATTCCAGAACGTCCCACAACTGATCAACGTTCTCGTAAGCTTTGAGTCTTATCTTTTTTTCGGTATCTGAAATAGCCTTTTGAGTGATTGGATTAATTCCTGAAAAAGACTTCACTTGGTCATGAGCCTTTGTTGAAATTACTGAATTTATCTTCTTTTTCTGTGAAGTCATATTAGCCTACTCAGCTTTGAGGACTGCCATGAATGCAGATTGGGGGATGTTGACCTTGCCGATCTCTTTCATCTTTTTCTTCCCCTTCTTCTGCTTCTCCCAGAGCTTGCGCTTACGGGAGATGTCGCCGCCGTAGCATTTTGCGGTAACGTTCTTAGAAAGAGCTCCGATGGTTTCGCGGGCGATGATTTTGCCGCCAATCGCTGCTTGGATTGGGACTTTGAATTGTTGCTTGGGGATCACTTCAAGGAGTTTTTTACAAAGGGCTCTCCCCTTTGCTTCTGCTTTAGAGCGGTGAACGAGGCATGAGAAGGCGTCGACTGGTTCTTCGTTGACGCGGATCTCTAGTTTAACGATGTCGGCTAGCTCGTACTTGTCAAACTCGTAGTCGAAGGAGCCATAACCGCGGGTCACAGATTTCAGTTTGTCGTTGAAGTCAGTGATAATTTCATTGAGCGGGAACTTGTAGGTGAGCAAGAGTCTTGTCGAGTCCATGGTCTCGGTGTTGACTTGCTCTCCCCTTTTCTCCATCGCTAAGGCCATAATCGGACCGAGGAACTCTGAAGGGGCCATGAGGTGACACTTAACCCAGGGCTCTTCGACGTATTCTATATGAGCGGGGTCGGGGTATTGGGCCACGTTATCGATTTTGAGCTCTTCCGCTGAGGAGAGGGTAAACTTATAGACAACACTTGGGGCTGTGGTGATGATGTCGAGGTCGAACTCGCGCTGGAGCCGCTCGAAGACGATCTCTAAGTGAAGTAGGCCTAGGAAACCACATCGAAATCCAAAGCCAAGAGCTAAGCTGCTTTCTTGCTCAACATGGAGGGCAGAGTCGTTCAGCTGGAGTTTGGCCAAAGCTTCTCTAAGAGCTTCAAAATCTGAGGTGTCAATGGGGTAAATTCCGGCAAAGACAACGGGTGTGACGAGACGAAATCCAGGTAGAGGTTCTTTGGCGGGATCTTTTTTAAGGGTAACTGTCTCACCGATCTTGACATCGGAGGGTTTTTTAATATTACCTACGATGTAGCCCACTTCGCCAGCGCGGAGTTTTTCAACAGATTTCTCACTCGGTGAAAAAATCCCAACCTCGAGTATTTCAAATGATTTGTCCGAGGCCATGAAGTGGACAATATTTTTCTTCGTGATCTCACCGCTCATGACGCGAACGTAGACCATTACGCCCCGATATGGATCGTAATGGCAATCGAAGACTAGCGCTCTTAGGATTTCATCTTTTGGCTCATCCGGAGGAGGCACTTGATGGAGTATCCTTTCTAAGATTTCTTTGATCCCTTTCCCTGACTTTGCAGAAGCTAGGACGGCATTTGAGGTGTCGAGTCCAATGATGTCTTCTATCTGCTGCTTGACTCCTTCTGGGTCGGCGGCAGGCAGATCGATTTTGTTGAGGATGGGAACGATCTCGAGGCCCCGCTCAACAGCGAGATGGACGTTGGCTAGCGTTTGGGCTTGCACACCCTGTGCAGCATCCACAACGAGTAGAGCTCCTTCGCAGGCGGCAAGAGATCTTGATACTTCATAAGAGAAGTCAACATGTCCTGGCGTATCAATAAAATTGATTTGATAAGAGATGCCATCTTCTGCTTCATACCACATAGTGACGGGGTGGGCTTTGATCGTGATGCCCCGTTCTCTTTCGAGATCCATGTCATCTAAGACCTGCTCAACCATCTCACGCGAGGAGAGTGTTTTGGTCAGCTCGATGAGCCTATCAGCAATTGTTGATTTCCCATGGTCGATGTGGGCGATGATTGAAAAGTTTCTTATTCGTTTTCGGTCGTATTTAGCCATAATTCCCCTAGGATATCCGATTTAGGGGGTAGTTAGCAAGATTCATAATTTTCTTTTTTCTCAAAGATCTGGTATAATTTATGGCATGGAAATTCAAGCAGTAGGTGCGCCAGCATCCCTTATGCCTTTAGCCCCTGAGCGCAGCCTCTCAAAGACAACTTTGAAAACGCATGCTCTTGTTGTACTGAGCTATCTTCTCATTGGGATCGGGATCGCTCTCGCATGTGCATCAGTCTACATGGCAACGATGATGTCCCCTATGCTTGCCATGGCAACTCCTGTAGCACCTATTGCACTTGGCATACTCCTTAAACCTGGCGAAACATCGGGCGGGATATTTTCTACTTCAAAAGCCCCAGTCTATATTAAGGGGCAGCCCCTAGGATTTCGTAATGAGGATGGGTCGACATGCTGGCTCAATTCTGCTATGCAAGTCCTCTTTGGATCCTCTTCTGGAAAAGGGTTGATGGGAAATCTTTCCATAACAAACTTCTCTCTTTTTCCTTTGAGAAGTGCTTTTAGACGCAACCAAGCAGAGCTTTTAGAAGAAGGTGGACGCCCGATCAGCTCGGTTAGTAGCGCTAAAGTGCGTGAATGGTTGAGTGGACTCCTGCCCAGTATCCCGAAGAGTAATACCCAAGAAGACCCCATGGATTTCTTAAATTTGGTATTTTCTAAAACAGGGTATCACTTACCTTTGATGGAACAACCCAAAGGAAAAAATGCTAAACCTTGTACGAATACTTCTACAATCATGTTGTTTCCTGAATATGGCAAGAAACAACCCTTCAGTACATTGTTAAATGGTTTTTTTGATGGTGAAGAAAAGAAGTGGTTCACTGAGGCACCCAAAGGATTCATAGTTGGAGCTTATCGGACAGCACCTGATGAAGGACAATCCGTTAAAGGCACAGACTCTATAGCCTTCCCAAAGAACTTAGAACTTACAAAGGCTCAGTGTAGAGAAGGATCTCGAAAGTATTCTCCTGATGCTTTTATTCTCCACCTTGGTGCTGGCACAGAGAGTGGGCACTACATGGCTTATATCCACAGAAATGGATATTGGTGGAAAGCAAACGATGAGAAAATAACCCAAGTGACCGATGGAGAAGCCGAAACAAGAATTCAAGCCGCTTCCATCGTCCATTACGCTCAAAATTAAAGTGTATTTACACTTACTTCGATTAAGAGAAACTTCGCTTTTGAGAGGGTTTGCATCTCGAGGGTATCGAGCTGTGTCACCTGAGCTGAGTCGCCCGCTTTTAAGACTTTATCCCCAAGTGCCACTTCACCTTCAATAATGAAAATATAGTCGCCATGTGCTTTGCTCCTTATTTTGTGCTGGATCGTTTGGCCCGCATCAAATTTGCCGAGATAGAAACTGGCGTCTTGGTTAATGCTAAGTGCCGCGAGATCGGGTGTTTCTGAGACAATTTTCTTTAGGGTGTTGTCTTCTAAGGCAAAGTTTTTTTGTTCATAGGCCGGCTCGAGATTGCGCTGGTTTGGGTAAACCCAAATTTGTAGAAAACGGGCAGAGTCTTCTTTGGAGCCGTTGTATTCTGAGTGCTCGATGCCGCTGCCGGCTGTCATCCGCTGGATGTCGCCAGGCTCTAATGTGCCTAGATTGCCTTTACTGTCTTTGTGCTCGAGCTTGCCATCGAGGACAATGGTGATGATCTCCATGTTTTGGTGGCCATGGGTCCCAAATCCTTTTCCCGGCTGGACAATGTCGTCGTTAAAGACGCGGAGTGTTCCAAAGTTGAGCCTTTTTAGGTTGTGGTAGGAACCGAAGCTATAGGTGTGTTTGGAGAGGAGCCACTCTGTTTCAGTGCATCCTCTTTCATCGGAGTTAATCACATCGACTTGCATTACATAGCTCATTTTTGGTTCCTATACGTTGTAGGAGGAAGAGGTAATGTCTCCCCCGGTTCCAGTCCAATTAGTATGGAAAAACTTACCTCTTGGCTGGTCCACTCTCTCGTAGGTGTGCGCGCCGAAAAAGTCTCTTTGCGCTTGCAAGAGATTCGCTGGGAGACGCTCGGTGCGATACCCATCGAAGAAGGCAAGGGCTGTGCTAAAGCAGGGAACAGGTATTCCGTTTTCAACTGCTGTTGCGACTACTTTGCGCCAAGAGCTTTCAGCGTTTGTGATTTCTTGTTTGAAAAAGTCATCAAAGAGGAGGTTTTCAAGCTTAGAGTCTTTGTCATAGGCTTTTTTGATATCGTTAAGAAAGCGGGAGCGGATGATACACCCTGCGCGCCACATGAGCGCAATCGAGCCGTAGTTAAGCTCCCAGTTAAACTCTTTGGCCGCCGCTCGCATGAGCATAAATCCTTGAGCGTAACTGATGATTTTAGATGCATAGAGGGCATTGCGAATGTCTTCGATGAATTGTTTTTTGTCACCTGTGAAGGTAGCTTTGGGAGGTTGGTACACTTTGGAAGCTTCAACTCTCTCTTCTTTGATGGCAGAGAGACAACGGGCAAAAACGGCCTCTTCAATGAGTGTCACGGGCAGTCCGATATCTAACGCACTGATTCCGGTCCATTTCCCGGTCCCTTTCTGTCCGGCAACATCTAAGATCTTATCAATGGTGGGAGATCCATCGGTCTCTTTGTGCCCAAGTATGCTGCTGGTGATTTCGATGAGGTAGCTATGGAGCTGACCTTTGTTCCATTCGGCAAAGATCTCTTGGATCTCGGTGTAGTTTAAACCTAACACACTTGTGAGTAGATGAAAGGCCTCGCAGATGAGCTGCATATCGCCGTATTCAATTCCATTGTGGACCATTTTGACATAATGCCCAGCACCTCCGTTTCCTACCCAGTCACAGCATGGAAGGCCGTCTTCTTCTGCTTTAGCGCTAATCCCTTGCAAGATTTCTTTCACCTCTGGCCATGCATCGGGGTTACCGCCCGGCATGATGGAAGGGCCATAACGCGCTCCTTCTTCTCCACCAGAGACTCCGGTTCCCATATAGAGGATCCCTTTTTCTTTGAGCATTTCAACGCGTCTTTCGGTATCGGGATAGTGGCTATTGCCACCATCGATGATGATGTCTCCCTTTTCAAGGAAGGGCAGGCACTCTTCGATGAGCATGTCGACGGGTTCTCCAGCCTTAACCATGAACATGACTTTGCGAGGACGCTTTAAGGTTTTAAATAATTCTTCCAGGGAGTGGGTGCCCACTACTTGTGTGCCTTTGGCAGGCCCAGCTAAAAAGTCATCGACTTTAGATACGGTTCTATTGAAAACGGCTACTTTCCAGCCATGATCATTGATATTGAGGACGAGGTTCTGTCCCATTACGGCCAGGCCGATGAGGCCAAAATCTGCTTCTTGCTCTGCCATTAGTTATTCTCCAAAAATGTTACTGTGTATATCTCTCTACTCCAAGCGCTATTCCTTTCGCCAGTTTATCTAGATAGGTTTGTGTTCCAATCTGGGCCCGTTCTTCCGCGTTTGTAATAAAGCCGGCCTCTACTAGGATTCCTGGCATGGTTGTCTCGCGGATCACCTGGAAATTTCCTTGCTTGACTCCCCTAGATTTTGCATCAGTTTGGCGAATCATTTGATTTAGTACTGCGTTAGCAAGCTGCTTGGAGCTTTCTCTGCGTTTTTGGGCCGCTTTCCCATAATAGTATATTTCTATCCCCTTTGCAGCAGGGCTTGCAGCTGAATTATAATGAATACTGACAAAAAGGGAAGTAGGTCTTCTGTTCGCTAGATTTACCCGAGTGCCTAGAGGCAGATAAATATCTTTTGCCCTTGTTAAAACCACTCGAAATCCTAGGTCTTCTAAATGTCGTTTTGTCAGGTACGCTGTGCGGAGCGTTAGGATTTTTTCCTCGATCGTTCTCACTTTAGCGCCCTGGTCTTTGCCGCCGTGTCCTGGATCCAAAACGATCACTGGCTTCTCTTTTGCAAAGGCAAAAAGGGGAAGACAGAGGAGAAGGCATATTATTTTGCGCATGAGCCCTCGAAAAGCTCTTTGACAACTTCAGCATCGTCAAATGGGAGGATTTGGTGGGCAAAAATTTGGTTTTTTTCATGTCCCTTCCCTGCAATCAGAACGAGGTCTTCTGGCCTTTTTTGGCTTAAGGCATAGCTAATAGCGTCATAGCGATCTAGAAAGACTGTGGTGGGACCCGAGCAGCCTTGTAGAATTTCATTGATGATTTTTTCTGGATCTTCACTTCGGGGGTTATCGCTTGTGACAATGGTGATATCAGAAAGCGTACTGGCAACGGCTCCCATTTTGGGACGCTTTTCAACGTCTCTATCTCCACCACAACCAAAAACGGTGATGAGTCTGCCTTGCGTCAATTCCCTTAGGGTCTCAAGTACATTTTTTAAGGCATCTTCTGAATGGGCAAAATCAACAAATATCCCGTCTGCTACTTTTTCGAGCCTGCCCGACGTGTTTTTAAAATTTTTCAAAGCTTTGATGCAGGTTTCGATGGATAGTCCGAAACAGATCCCTGCTGCAATAGCGGCAAGGAGGTTATAGACGTTGAATTTTCCCACTAAAGCTGAGGAGCATTTGTATTCTATCCCTAGATAGTCGAGGGTAAATTGGGTTTTTCTCTCGGAGAGTTTTATCTCTTTAGCCCTCAGATCTGCTGCCTTTTCTAACCCATAGGTAAATACTTTTGCCTTCGTTTGAAAGGTAGTTTTCTCATCGGCGTTGAAAATGGCCCATTTATCTTCTGATAGATTTAAAAAGAGTTTTTCTTTGGCTGCTCGATAAGTCTGCATGTCTTTATGGTAATCGAGATGCTCCTCTGACAAATTGGTAAAAATCGCGATATCAAAATCGATTTCTCCTACCCTATTTTGATCTAATCCATGCGAAGAAACTTCCATCACAGCTACCTGGCACTTTGCTTGGACCATATCGCGGAGCAGCTTTTGGGAAATAAGTACATCTGGGGTAGTCATCGAGCTGGGGAACCTGTGATCACCAACAATCCACTCAACAGTGCCAATGAGGCCTGTTGGAACCTGGACCTTGTCGAAGAGATGTTTGAGCAAAAATCCAACAGTTGTCTTTCCATTGGTCCCTGTCACGCCAACGACTTTGAGCTGCTCAGAAGGATTATGGTGGTAACGGGCGGCGAGCGTAGCTTCAATGGAAGAAATGTCTGAGTGGATGAGTTGCGTGGCGGGGAGGAAGGGATCGTACATGTCTGTAAGAATCGCTACTGCACCAGCAGCAATCGCATCGGGAATATACTGAGCCCCATCATGGATTTTTCCTTTTTTTGCGATAAAGAGGTTGTTTGGTGCCACGCTTTTTGAATGAGAGGTGATCCCAGTGATTTCGATCTCTTTTGAGCCCTTCACCTCAAGTCCTTCGATCTGATGTATCAGGGTTCTCAATCTCATTTAGCGGTTCCAGGTCTCATATAGATTTTGAAGGGCTTTGATCTCCCCTTGCCAGTCTGCTTTTTCTCTATCATGTCGGGGGTCCCCGTTAGGATAGCCGTATGGGTCGTCTGGTTCAACCCCTAAGTATTCTAATGTGCGTTTTCCAATCCTCTGGAAAGCCGGCGCTGCGCATTTTCCCCCATATTGATTCCCTCCTACACCTGGAATATATTTGAAGGCCGGCTCGTCAATTACAATCGAAAGGACAAAGCGAGGGTTAACCGCTGGTGCAAATCCAATGAACGAAGAAATATGATCTTTTTTTGAATAGGCCCCATTGATAATTTTCTCAGAGGTGGATGTTTTACCCGCTTCAGTAAATCCGTGAATATCGGCATTCAGAGCTGATCCCCCCTGTTTGGTCACGTATTTCATAGCGCAGACGATTTGGCGGACAATTTCAGGATCAACCAGTTGAATTCTCTTCTTCTTTTCAAAGGTGTTATCTAAAAGGACTTGCTCGGTTCCATCGAAAAGTTTGCGAGAAATCTTCCTCACCAAGGTCGGCTGCACATCATAGCCGCCATTTGCCAAAATGGCATAACCCTTGAGCATCTGGAAACTGTTTGCCAAAATATTGTGCCCCATCGCAAGTGAATAGGGTGTTGGTTTGGACCACTCTAAAGTCCCATTTGGATGCAGTTTGCCAGGAGTTGGCAATAATCCAGCACTTTCCCCAGGCAGTTCAATGCCGGTTTTCTTGCCAAAACCAAACACATTTTGTAATACACCTCGATACCAGTCATTGCCGAGCTCTTCGATCACCCTATGGATCACTTTCGACATATAGACATTCGAGGTCTTTTGGATCGCCATATACATATTCATATAGCCATGCGTGCGAACATCGCGAATGGGCTTTGTCCTACCAGGAAACACAGTCGGAGCCACATCCATCTTTCCAAGGGGATCAAAAACGGGCTCTTTGCCTTGTTTTTTTAGCTCTTCATTGGCCATTAGCCCAATCGCCATTGTAATTGGCTTCATCGAAGATCCTGGTTCAAATGGATCTGAAAGAGCTTTGACTTGCGTCTCTTCCAATAGCTCTTCATCGTTAAAATAGGTTCGGTACTCTTCTGGGTTAAAGAAGGGATATTGAGCTAAAGCCAGCACCTCGCCAGAATAGGGATCCATCATGATCGCCCAGCCTCTTTTGGCTTCCGACTTGATCACCTGTTTTTCGATCTCCTCTTCAGCAATCGTCTGCAGGCAGTGATTGATCGTCAGGTGAATATCGGCTCCATCCAATGGCTCCTCAATCACCTTGCCTACATCCATAGAATGTCTAGGTGAGCGATAGAAAAAACGCTTTCCTATGCGCCCTTGCAAATATTCATTGAACACATGCTCTAGACCGCCAGTGGGGATGCACTGCCCACTTGCCTCATCGCGCAGCTCCCTGACGGTATGCAAAACATTCCCCATCATCTTCCCAAACGGATAGCACCGCTGGTAGTCTTTCTCAAAAAAGATCGCATTGCGCGGGATCTTCTTCTCTTTGGCAAATTCTCTAAACCATG
>Ga0114919_10000222_pt1 | contig 40959 bp, 48 predicted proteins | sample BlataG_FD_88682 | JGI IMG/M metagenome (GOLD analysis project Ga0114919, IMG submission 88682) | Deep subsurface microbial communities from Black Sea to uncover new lineages of life (NeLLi) - Black_00105 metaG | ecosystem: Environmental > Aquatic > Marine > Oceanic > Sediment | place: Atlantic... | reverse complement strand
TGTGTTTGGTTTGGTGGGGGGGTGGTTGGTGTTGTGTGGGGTTTGGGTTGTTGTTTGGGGTGGGGGTGGGGGGGGGGGGGGGGGGGGGGGGGGGGGGGGGGGGGGGGGGGAGGAGAGTAAGAAAGAGAAACGGAGAGCATCGGTGGGTTGTGTGTTTTGGAAGGGAAAATTGGACGCACTAGTCTGGATGAACCCAAGTCTGCAGCTTTCAGACGAATTATCATGGTTATGAGTAGGTGTTTGGGGCCTTGTACGTGGCAATGTATGAGAAACTCGAGCAAATTGCATTTTAAATATGTCTATTTGTCCAATTACGGAGATGTAACTTGTTGGAAGTTGTTTAGCTTTGAAATTTGACAAAGATAAAAGGCGAAATCATCCCTTATTGTAGAGTGATTGTCCCAATTCTTATCCTATTCAAGTCGATCAGAAAACCTTCAAATTTATGGGGTTTCCTTTTTCTCCCGTTCCCAACTCATCATCTCTTGGTCTTTTTGAATAATAAACGACATTGTACGCATTGTCTTAAACTTTATCGACTGAATCCATCGACCTCATTTGCGACAGTGACACAATGCATGCTCAAATTCCAATCACACATCCAAAGAGCAGCTTCCAACGCTGTTGCTTCTACAACAAGCGTGCAACCCACATATATAGAGCCTCTACCACCGACACCTCTTATAAATTCCCTGTAGAAGACCTTGACGAATATGAACGTCCAGCTCCACCGACCGGCCCATCTCCCAACATCATTGCAGCGCCAGTTCGCTCCTATAAACCCACCGTCAACAGCACCGTCATAGACTACAGCCAAGTTGATAAAGATGACAACCCCATGACATCCAAAATCACCTTTAGAAACGCACAAGATTTCCCCATCTTCTCCGTCAACGACGACAGCAGTGCCCCCACCACCAAAGGCATCACCAAATGGGACGAACGCCAGGTCCTCCTCCCCAAACAAGCCAGCAACAATCTCACCGAATGGGACCTCCGCGCAAAACTAGAAAAACGACGCCGAAAAGCTAGAGAAGAACAAGCCTGGCACGATATACAATCAAAACTAGTCCGAAGAAAGAGCATCTCTGCTGATTGGCGTACCGACATAAGATGCAACAACACTGGTGATCCCACCCAACCAGACTACAGGGAGTGGACCAACAGGGAGATATGGAACCTCATCACTACTGATGGTCTTCATGCAGATCCGAGAGATGTAGAGTTCCTGGTCAGGAACCCGGCAGGCAGAGCAGACTGGGTGGAGGAGGGGGTGGATTACATCCCTGAGATTGATGAATATTTGAAAAACAAGGGACTGATGATAGAGGAGGATGAGGAGGATGCTATTGTGGATCAGGCTGGGGAGAATATGTTGGAGGAAGAGTTGGAAATGCAGGAATTTCCATAGATACATACATTCAGAGTGATGTAGGCATCTTGTAATAGATAGATAGGTCTATGTGTGCACACACAAATGTAAGAGAGGCTCAACCCGGTACCTGATGGGTAGGGCCTGGAAGTTACACAGAAGTTGTAAAAGATGTAAGAAATTAAGTTTTCAGAACTTTGTAGGAATGACTTAAGAATAGAAACTCCACGTCTTGCATAGGCGCGCGCGCACGCGCACACACACACACCTCTTTTTCTGTTTATTGGTTTACATTTACAGAGATAAAGATTCTATCTTAGAAGGCAAGAGTGATAATGTATTTAATTCGTGAATAAGTCTACGTTCTATGTATGCTAAAGTAGGCGGTGTGTTGTTGTTGTTGGATATGTTTAGTGACAGTGCTACTGAAATGCCCAGTTTCTTGGACAGTTTCTGTGCTAGTGTATGTGAAGTTTCACTTCCTGGGCCTGGTAGTAGCGTAGTTGTTGCTGGCATAGGGTCCTGTTTTTTTTTTTTTTTTTGGAAAGATAGGGCGAGTGGTGTGTGAGTGGGAAGGTGGACACGAGGGGCGCACAGAGGGAGAGAGAGAGAGGGAGAGAGAGAGAGAGAGAGAGAGAGAGAGAGAGAGAGAGAGACAGAGAGAGAGAGAGAGAGAGAAGAGCAACGTACCAACCGAGTCGGTGTAGCGAGGCTCAAGTTTGCCATCTTTGGAGTTGACATTCCGATCCAAATGAGCATTTGATTTGGAAATCGGACTATTTGGAAGTAGACAGGATCGTCTTCTACCTCTCCTGTGAAGTTGTGCACGTTTAATCCAAAGCCATCCCTTAACGATTTCTGTTCTTGTGATGTTTCTCCCATCTATCCACGTTTCTACAAGTATAATCCAATCAACAACGATCTACCACTTGTAAAATAACCTTATGCTTTTAAACTGAAGAAACAAATACACTCAAAGGGTGATCTAAACTCCCCCTCAAATGTTTCCCCCCCAACTTCTTCTCCCTCTTTCTTCTTTCTCTCCCAACCAACTTCATTCCCATTCCAGCCCAGCAAGTAGAGCCAAGTGAGGTACCACATAATCAGGCACCTCATCATCACCAGCCACCCTCAAATCCTCTTCAGTAGTCACCCCAGTTAATGTCAACACACTCCTCAACCCTCCTACTTTTCCCAATGCAATATCAGTATCCAACCTGTCTCCGACAATGCACGTCTCCTCTGGCTTCAACCCATATTGGTGTAGTAAAAAAGGGAGCAGCCAGTCTCCTCCTTTGCCTACATTGACAGCTTGCCTATCTGCCACTCTTTCAATGGCAGCTACGAGGCATCCAGTACCGGGCATCATTCTTCCGTTGCCCATGTTGTCGTAATTATCCATATTCGTTGCCACAAATAAACAACCACTAGTTGTTTCCTTTGTACTGTTATTGGTGTGTACATCATCATCCTGTGAAGCCCTTCTTCTTCTTCTTCTTCCTCCTCCTCCTCCTCCTCCTTCTCTAAGATGTGCTGAAGCTCTGCATATCTTCTCATAACTGAATTGCTCATCAAAACCTACTACAACAGCACCTATATCATGATCAATTTCCATTGATTTAAACCCACTTGCAACGTCCCATTGTCCAGGGTCTGAGCTAGTTGGGCAGTATTTATAGGCAATACCTGCATCTTCTAATTCTGCTGCTACACCTTCACCACCTACAAGAAGTACTGTGCTATTGAAGTCTATGGATTGTAAGTAGGCAGCTGCACAGTAGCTGGAAGGGACTATTTCGTGAGGTTCAACGTAGAGTTGCATGGCTTGGAACTTGTGTTGGTATTGCAGCCGAGATTTGCTGGAGTTGTTGGTGAGAAATAGTAATTTAAAGCCTCTGTTACGGAATGATTGTAGTGCTTCTTGAGTTTTAGGAAGGAGGCGATTTCCTTGCCAAAGGACTCCGTCGCAGTCGAGGATCAAGGTTGTGATACCGTCGAGTGCAGCAGTGCCTTGGTCGGGAGAGGTTGGTCGATGGATTGTGGGTGTGTGGTTGAGTTGGGTGGTGTTCACTGCCGATTTTGATACGCAGTGTGTGTTTTTAGTGGTGTGAGATGTATGCTGGCGTTGTTTGATTGGAGTGATGATGGTTGAATATGGTAGTTTTGGACGTTTGGAAGAGATCTTCAGATCAGATGGGGATAAAATTTGCATTCTTTACCGGTGATAGATACTTACTTTGGATATATTAGTACACAAACATAAGAGATATGTTGATATACGTTGTGTAAATGCATTTGAGGCCACTTTTATTCTTCCCCATGGAAAATTGAAAACCGACAGAGGAGATTGGAAAACAAGTTTAAGACCCATCCATGCCCCCGTTCTCATCAATTAATCCCTTCATTAATACTATTAATCATGAAATTTCCAGGAATACTAGTATTGGGTACCCCAGAGGTCGAAAAATGGCCGATTGCATCTCAGATTCTCCAAGACCAACAACAAAACATAACGCAACACCCCCCAGCTGACGTTCATCAATGGCACATCAATACAAAATACTACAAAGCAACTACCCAAATCGAAATCCACCACTTGGACGACAATTTCCTCTCCACCGACGTCGCTGATCACATCCAGGCCGTCGTTATGGTTTTCAACCCCACCTCTCCCTCCTCCTTTACCCACCTCAAATCCTGGTGGCAATCCCTTCTAAAAAACAACAAAAACCCTAACCTAGACATCCCAATTAAGCTCATTATTCCTTCTCCACCCATCAGTCAGCTCCAGCAATGGCATACAGATGGTGTACTACATTGGAGTGCTACGCAGATGATTGAATACATCGACCATGGCATCACAATTACAGAAGAAGAAAAGGAAGAAGAAAAATATGGTGGAGGTATATCTGAGCTTAGGGGTATAAACCGACTGATAGAAGCTCTTCACTCACATATGTGGCCAGGATTAGAAAGAAAGAACATAATAAAAAACTCTGAAACAACAAGTGATAGTGGTGGTGGTGTTGGAGAGGATATAGTAAAGTCAGCAGCAGTAGATGATCCATTATTACTGGATGGAGACGATGATGATGATGATGGAGACAATGATGACGAGGATAGTGGGGATAATATTAATAAGATGTTTGCAGAGATGTATGCACTGAGGGACAGGGTCGGTACTTCCAGTTATGAAGAGCGGAGGGACATGGTTGGAAGTATTGGTAGGAAATTGATGGCTGCTATTGGAATGAATATGGGAGATGTACTTGTAGATGGTAGTGATGATTATAGTGACGATAGTGATGAGGAGGCAGAGGGAGGAGGAAGAAAGGGGAGGGAAAAATAAAAGTTATCAGCGACTGAAACGAACTGAAAGAATGTTCGGGGGGCTGGATGGGGGGTGGGAATTTCGGCCATGAAAAATGGCACGAAACCTTGAGTATAATCGATAGTTCGGCATTTTGTTGAAGACATAGGGTCACGCGAAGCTTTGAAGTTTGAATTTTTCGCCTTTTGTTTAGTTGCAATGAGTAAACCTGGAAGTCCAATGGCTGCTCCAATGACTTGGGGAGCTGGGGCAGCAGAGTGGGACACTTCATTACTTGCGTGTTGTGATAATCTAGGCATATGCGTAAGTTACACATATCACGCCAAGGATTGGCGATAATCACTCCATCTTCACATCTTCTCACATGCCTTCCCCTATTGATTCTGCAGTGTAAAGGGCTCTTTTGTCCTTGTGTCCTGTATGGGGATAACGTGGAACATATCACAGGCAAACCCAGGTAAGGGTTATGACTCTCACCACCACCCAGGAACTCCCTCCTCCTCACTCTTTTTCTGAATTCTCTCCCCCGCCTCCCTCTGTCATCTCTCTCCACCTCATCTACCTTTCTTCTTTCTATTAACCCTTACCATCTACCCTCCCTACTATATTACAGTGATGTAGCATGTTGCGAATACTGCATGTGTGTATGTCTCCTTCCTCTCCCCTGCACAGCTTGCTGCCTCGCCAAGGGAAAGCGCAAGGACCTCCGACGCAAGTATGGCTTGAAGGGGGGCTCCGACTGCATGGCTCACGCTTGCTGCAGTTGTTGTGCTTTATGCCAGGAGGCCAGAGAGATCAGCTTCCGCGCACCTGGCATGGAAGCAGCAGAAAGAATGGCTTCCGGCACCAGCAATAATAACAACAGTAACCCAGGGAGTCCACATGGGGCCTACACAGCTCCACAACCACAGACTTTCATCCAGCTACCAGCAGCTCATCAAGTAGCGCAAGTTCCAAATCTTCCAGGACACCAGATAGTGCAGCTTCCTTCCGGACACTTGGCATATGTGCCTATTGTTATGCAGCAACAACCAATGGCTCCTACAAGTTGTGGTGGTAGTGGTGTGTCCAGGTCATCGTCTCGTGGTGGTGGTGGTGGTGGTGGGGGTAGTGGGACCTACCCACCACCTCCTGGGCATCAGAAGAATCCTTATTCTCCTGCCCAGTGAGAACACCCACTGAGATTGGAGGATACATGTATGTGACTATTGCCCACACTTAACTACCGATATCCTCCCTTTCTCTGTGATTTCTATTTTATTTTTCATCTCTCTTCCCCCCTTTTCTTTGTTTCTCTTTCCACTCCTCTCTCCCCTATTTCTTCCCTACCTACTCCCACCACTTCAAGGCCACTTCCAGCCCAGGTGGAGGCCATTTTACTGGATCATACCCCTTACCACCAAATGGATTACATCTCATCAACCTCCAAGCAGTGAGTACTGTTCCTTTCCCCAGCCCATGTACCCTGTAAGCATCCACCCCATATTCTGAGCATGTAGGGAGGAATCTGCAGGATGGAGGTAAGAGGGGAGATATGGCTGCTTTGTATGCTTTGAGAAAGGATATGGCTGCTTTTACTGGTGGGGATAGATTGGTGTCTTCTTGTTGGTTTGTAGGAGGAGGAGAAGGAGGGGGGGGTGTTTTGTGGTTGTCTTCTTGTTGTTGGGTTGCTTGTCTTCTTTGGAGAAGAGGTCGGAGGTGGGTGTGATTTGGTGGAGGAATGAGGGAATGTTTGGGAGATAATAGGGATGATGTGTGTGATTGACGTGTGATACACTTGTAACAAGCAGATGTTGAGCGTTTCTGGCGGTATGTTTGACGTGATGTAGGCTTTGGGGAGGCATTGAGGATCGGATTATATGTGTGAGGGTCGTTAGGCCCTTTGATAATTGTGAAACACGTCATGCTGATAATTCAAGTTGCGATATACATTGAACACAATGTCTTTAGGTAGCCTATTTGGGAGTAATTAGAGGACAAGGGCTCCGCTCGGCACTCCAAAAAAATTATGGAACTGGAGATTGAAAGACCCATATGACCAGTGCTCATCTACTATAACTTATAAAACCCTATGCATGCCCACACACATCCAACTGAAATGCCCCTCATTCATCAAAGTACAATGCTTGCTCAAAACTCTACCCCATCTTTTCTTGCAGACACACTGAGAGAGATGAGAAAGTCAATTGACTTTCTCATTGCAATGAAAAGGTCTGTGGAAAAGAGTGATTTTGAAACCCCAATTTTTGATGACGTCTTCATAACAATCAATAAAATAAACATCGCAACTTATAGTCTGTCTATACTACATGAAGCCGAGTTATTTAGCCACCTGGCTGTTGTTCAAATCGAATGGTGACTCTTTTTCAATGCCCTTCCCGCTATAAAACGACTCGTTATTGCTCGAAGAAGACCATTCACCAACCAAAATATACGATGACCTCAATCACCCGAGCATCGACACATGATGACTCTGCTCGTCCCAACACATTAGTCTTCCAATCGCCTCGCAAGTCACAACAGACATTCTACGCCGCCACCGGAGACCGTCTCCTGTCCCCTCTCCGAAACATGAGACTCCGCTCCCCTTACGATAAAGAAATAGCAGCCTTATTTGCACCAGCACTCATAGCTCTCTTACTAGAACCAATCCAACAACTTGTAGACACCGCCATCATCGGTACTCTCGGCGTCCCTCAGCTCGGTGCCCTCGGCCTCGGCACCGTCCTCTTCCAATTCGCCCTCGGCTTCTTCGCCAGCCTCGTCTTTGCCACTACCCCTAGAGTGGCAGCTTGCGCTGCCATCAAAGACTACAAATCCGCCTCTCAGACCACCGCCCAAGGCATGTGGCTTGCCCTCATCTGTGGTACCCTCCTCCAGGCCCTCGTCTTTAGCAAGGCCCCCGACATTATCAATTTTATGTCTTCTTCTGATATGTTTGTGGCTGGCTATACAATAAGCTATCTCCGAGCTAGATCTTGAGGGTTCCCGGGTGCTCTTGTTATGATGGTGGCTATTGGGGCCAGTAGGGGTCTGAAGGATATGAAGGTTCCTCTGTTGGGGAGTGCAGCATACCTGGGAGCACTGGCATTGCTGGATCTGGTACTAGTGAGTTGGATAGGTTGGGGAATGGAAGGGGCTGGGTATGCAGCAGCAGCTGCTCAGTGGACTGGAGCTGCTGTGGTGGTGTATTTATTATCGGAAAAGGGAGCTTTTGACATCAAGGATATGCTTCTATTTAATGGTGATAGTGATAGTGATAATAATAATAACAGTAATGGTGATGAAAAAGGGAGTTGGAAAGAGGCAGTAGCAGTCGCAGTAGCACAACAAGACGAGACCTCCTCCTCTTCTTGTTTTTCCTCTGTTTCTTCTTTTTCCTCCTCCCTGGGTGAAGCAATTGCCCCCTATGCTAAAATGACCCTGTCCCTCAGTGTCAACAACATCTCCGCGCTCGCCCCCGTCCTGGTAGCCACCTCCATTGCCACGGGCCTAGGTGCCTCCCAATTAGCAGCACACACCATCTTGCGCCAACTCACAGGTTTCTGGCTGCAAGGCTTCATCGCCATGAACGCCACCGCCCACAGCCTGGTGGCCACGGACATAAGCAGAGGCAGAGCAGATGGAGCGGGGCGGGTGTTGGTGAGGTGCACTCAGTTGGCGGTGATGGGGAGTGTTCCTGTTGGTATAGGATTGTGCTTGGGCAAAGACGTCCTACCAGGAATATTTACTAATGATATCATTGTGTCGGCTGAAGTGGCACATGTGCTGCCTTTAGTATTGTTGTATATGCCTCTTGATGCGATGGGGACTGTGTTGGAAGGGGGGTTGCTGGGGGTGGCAGATACAAAGTGGATTGCTACAAGGACAATGGTGAGTAGTGTGGTCGTATTGGTGGCATTGCATCTTGCTAATAATAGTGGTGGTGAGGGAGAGGTGACTACTTTGGTCGCGGTATGGTTTGGGTTGAAATTATTAAACTTGGCAGCATTGGGGTTGGATTTGGGGAGGTTTTGTCTACCTAATTTCTTATTTACTTCTTTTTCTTCTTCAACTGCTGTTGGTAGTAGGATGAAGAAATAAAAGTTGACAAGAAAGAGGCATACGGTATGTTGTATTTTTTTAAAAGGGAGGGAAAGGGCGGTGGGGTTTTTTCCGTGAACGTTTAAAGATCACATTGTATTTTATTTTTGAAGAAAATTAATACACACTGTCATCATCTGTCTATCTACGTTGAAAGATACTTATCTGTCTGTTGCAATAAATAATATTACAAAAAGGGTCCCATATATTCATTCATTCATGCTCCTTGATTCAAAAAAATACATCAATGATGCACAGCCCAATGGCTCCACTTAGTATACATTACCGCACTCTGCCCAGCTCTCCTCCCAAACACCACACACTCCAACAAACTATTACCCCCCAATCTATTCTTACCATGCACTCCTCCGGTAACTTCTCCGGCAGCAAAGAGACCAGGTATAGGGCTGCCATCTTGATTCAGGACATGTGCTTCGTTGTCAATAGCGATACCTCCCATGCAGTAATGGATGACGGGGGTGATTTCAGCAACAAACCAGTTGGGGGTGGAGGGATCGAAACCAGCTTGGGGAAAGGCCGTTTTACCATAGCTATCCGGGCTGCCCGATGTAGCTGCTGTGTTGTAAGCCTCAATTTGAGACTTGATAGCAGCAGCAACAGCATTAGAATCAGCTCTGTCTCCTCCTCCAGAGCCTGTGATACGCTCAGCTACCTGCTCTACACTTTCAAATTTCTTGAACAGCCCCTTGCCCACATAAAAATTCATTGCCCCACCAAATGCAGCAGCTGCAGCATCATCCAGCACTAGAAATGCATGTTTATTCCTCTGCCTCATGACTGCATCAGCAACCACATCTCTTGTAGTCAATTCATTCACAAACCTCTCCCCCGCTTCATTAAACAACAGCCCCCCGACTCCTCTCAACTTCTCTGCTGCCAGAATCTTACTCTTACTTTCTGGATTACCGGGGTCTACAAAGCCTGTAGGGTGCACTTGCACACATTCACAATGTATAAGAGCAGCTCCAGCTGCTGAACTGACTTCTAGCAAATCTCCAGTTGCCCAAGGACCATTGGTGGTAGGCAGCTTGGAGAGTACCTCTCCACAGTATTTCTGTAGCAGCTTGGCATTGGCGCCAAAACCCCCGCTGGCCAGTATTACTGCATCTGCCTCTATTTCTACTATTCCCTCTCCTTCTCCTCCACTACTACTATCACTACCAACAGAGCCAAGTTTCTTATATGTTAAACCCCTTACACCTCCCATATGCTCCTTATCGTGCAGTAGCAGACTAGATACTTTAGCAGCGGTGATGACTTCAACATTGGGAGAATCTGCCAGCTTGGATTCTAGAGATCTCATAAGATCAAACCCTATAGGGCCAGCTGGATCAGTGTGAGTACGTTTCTTGGAATGGCCACCAAGCTGGACGATGTTGGAAGTGAGGTTTAATCCTGTGCTTTCCTCTAAAAAAGCAATGGCCTCAGCAGAGTTGTCAGCGAGCGTTTTGACTAGTGTGGGGTTTGATAGGCCTCCTCCTGATTTGAGAGTGTCTTGGATAAAGTCTTCTGTGGAGTCTTCGCAAGAAGAAGTGACAGCAGAGATGCCTGAGGAGGCCTTCTTGCTGTTGCCACCGAGCTTGGGTTCCTTTTCGATGAGAGTGACGGCAATGTTGGGGTTGGAGGAGGCGGTGAGTGCTGAAGTTAATCCAGCTAATCCGCCACCGACAACGACGATTCGTGGTGTCATGTCTTTACTAATAGATGCTTTAACTGTGGTTAAGAATGATCCACGAGATAGGAGTCTTTGTTTCTTGGGTTTGGAGTTGAGGAATCTGTTTTGGTTTGTACCCTTGATCAACCTTGAAGATACGTTCATACTAGGCTCGCTTTTACTTCTTTATATGGAGCTTCTTCTGAACCATATCAAAGTTTTATGATATCGTTGTGATACTGCATCAGGAATGAATGGGCCCCCGCTTATCTAAGTGTTCTAGCTCCCTATAGCTCTGCCGCTGGTTAAAGGCTCCACATCTCACACAGCAATCACTTTTTAAGGTATTAATAATCGCAACGGATATATTTGTGACTTATAAGACTGGATTTAGTGCTTGAAAGTACCTGAAACCGGTCTTTCTCTTGGTCAAAGTTTGCAGGTGATTAATTGCATCTAGAGCAGCAAGCTCGTCATAAGTTAACTAGAACATCTACATACACTAGATGAAGACAAAATCACTCCATGTATCTGCTTTATGGCACTCTCAGGTAGGTATACTCGCAAAAAAACATCTCATCACTTCAAATCCTCCTCATATGATCTGGAACCAATTTCCCCTCACTTCTTTCCCAGGTCCACCAATCTCCCATCTCCTGCATAGCTCCCTCAAACGATAATTCAATCATCTACACTGCAGCAGATACTGCTGCTCCCACTCTGAAACCATCACAACCACAAGACCCTTCCTCGACTCCTTCCTCCGGAGGATCCTCCATCATCATTGCCACTGACCCTTCTACTGGCTCCCCTCTCCTCTCTTCCCCCACCACCTCCTCCTCTCTTCTCAAAACCCCTCGCTCCCTCATCATCAACACCCAGACCAACACTGATACCAACTCGCCTCTCATACACTGCATCACTGGCCAAGGACCCATCCTCTCATTCAACCAAGACCTCGTCCTTCTCAGTCATCCTGAGAAGGGACAACAACAACATGCACCACCACCACCGTCGCCACTCTCAACATCTGCCCATGAATACATTCAAAAATGCATATCTTCACCACCTACATTCACATCAGCAGTCTATGATCCGGAGAAGAAGCTGTTGTTCACTTCTTCTGTACTGGACAACAAGGATACATCAATCAAGGTGTGGCAGGTAGAGGATATTAATAACGAGGAGAATGAAAAGAGTGCACACTCTACCACTCCCCCTTCTCCTCCTCCTCCTAGTACTTATTCTAGAATGGCGTTAACATTAATACATACCCTACATGGTCACACTGCAGCAGTGTTATCACTGACACTACTAGACTCCCATCTGTTGTTTTCAGGTTCATACGATCAAACCATTAGAATATGGGATCTCAGCACTTGGTCATGCATTCAAACTTTAAAGGGACATGGAGGAGGTGTGAAGGCTCTTGCTCTCTCTCCTCCTGCTCATAGTTGTAGTAGTAGTAACAGTAGAACATTGTTCAGTGCAGGTGCTGATAACACAATCAGAGCATGGGGAAGTATCGATGCAAGAAGAAGACAAGGAAGAGGAGGGGACGAAACAAGAACAATAGAAAAGGCAGCAGCAACCACCACCACGACTCCTTCTTATCGTCATCAAGAGAGGTGGATATGTCTGAGAACACTCCATGGCAGACATGAAGATCTCACATGGCCAATTTGCCTGGCGGTATCTGATGATGGGAAATTCCTTGCTAGTGGGTCTACAGGACCATTTGGAGGCGCCACTATCAAAATATTTTATATCGGTGGTGATGATGATACTGATGGGCATGGGGGAGAGAATGGGGAGTGTCTGGCGACATTTGCACCATTGAGGTTTGATCAGAAAGGTGCCGTGAATGCATTGCTGTTTAGCCATAGTGATAATGAGGTGTTGGTGTTGTACTCGGGGTGTAGTGATGGTAGCCTGGCTGCTTGGAAGCTGACATGGAAGGAGGATGGGTTGCAGAGGCAAGGTCTGAAGAAGGGATTCTTTTAGGCTTAAACAAAAATAGGGACGATCTTTTGTTAATGTTACACAACTGCGCTATGCTAAATCAAACAGAAAAGTACCTCCTACACTAAGAGAGACATAATTATACAAAATATACAACGTTGTTGCCTTCCTATTCATTTTTCAAACTGCTTTTATCAACATTCTTCGCTAAGCTATTTATATCTACGCCTACAACTAAAATAAGACAAGACAGTGAAGAAGAGGGTGGGTGGTGGTGGTGGTGGTGGGGGGGGTAATGAATATGCCAGACTTCACCCTTTCTCTTCCTCTTCCATCAAGATAGTACAAACGATGCTACAAAAGGAGGAAATATATATTCTCGGTAATAATAAGATGGAACTCTCTTTGTCCTTGTTGTCTTCTTTCTTCTTCTTCTCATAAAGAAATACAAATGTCATGTTGATGGTACACGAGTATGGACCCTTTTCCTTCTCCTTTTTCCGTATCTACATGGGGTCCGAGACAGAGGAAGCCATGCGGATGGTTGTCTGCTTGGGAGAGAAGGCTGCTCCTGCTGGAGCTGAAAGGAGCACTCCAATGGATGATGCGCCCATTCTGCTGGATTCTGTATAAGCCGGAGCTTTCATCACGTTCCTGTAGAAGTGGAAGTGGTTGGGATTTAGATTGATGGCGGGGTGGGTGGAGGAAGATCTGTGAGAGGCAACTACCCGACGGGGGTCGGGAGCAATGGGGAGAACAACAAACTTACTTGCTGGGTGACGACATGGCGACTTTAGCGTTGGAGATCACTGATTGAACTGCCGTTTTACCGGCTGGTGAGCCGAAGAACTGTAAATAAACCAGGTGGGGTGAGGTCAACTTTTCTTTTTGGTCTCTCAATTTTCTTGTGTCCCACGAAATTTGGTAGAAGCGCTTGTAAACGCGGGCGCGTGAATCTTGCGGTCATTCAGACACATGTGCACACCTTAGTAATGGCCTTCTTTAGGACCACAGCTTCTTGTGACGAGGGCATTCTGTAAATAAGATTATCAGTTAGAACTATTAATCTCTTCAGGCGTGTTTGTTTCGACTCAGTAGTCCACAGGAGTGGTCACCGATACTACTTAAAGTATACTAATAACATATGACATTATTTACGCTCCTAGGTTCCGACAGCATCAATTTGTATGGAGAGACAGCTGGACGACATCGAGAGAGAGAGAGAGAGAGAGAGAGAGAGAGCAGCGCTAGCGTGGGAAAAACCATCTGATGTCAGCTCAACGGGTGGCCAGCAATGCACGAGAAGAATCTCTCCCTCCCTCTCTTCAAGCTTCCATTGGAGCCTCATCCCCAGTTCCTCCCTCACCCTCAGTCTGCATTCCATCTCCACCCTCCCCCTCATCTATTCCATTACCATCTGTCACTACTGCAGCGGCAGGCTCCAACCTTGCTCTAGAACTCCTCAATTTCTTCCTCAAGATCTCATACATCTTATGATCTCTTCTTGACACAGACGGCTGCACTCCCTTGAGAGCATCTTCAAAGTGCTGCATTGTCACTTTTGGTGGCCTTGCCACCATATCACCTCCTCCCTCTCCCACCATCACCTCTCCACGAGCCATTCTCTCTTTAATTGCCATCACACACGCCTCCCTTACCAATGCAGCCAGGTCAGCTCCACTGAATCCACTCAGCTTATCAGACATCCCAAGGGACTCCAAGTCAGCTTCTGCCCCTTCTACCAATGGTGTCCCTCTCGTCAATGTCTTGAGAATGCTCACCCTGCCATCTGGAGGTGGAAGAGGCACGTATAGAATCTTATCCAATCTCCCCGGTCTTAACAAAGCAGGATCTATCATATCTGGTCGGTTGGTAGCAGCTACCACGAATACACCAGCTCTGCCATCTATGCCGTCCATTTCTGTGAGGAGTTGGTTGACGAGACGCTCGGCAGAAGCGGATCCGTCAGAGGAGCCTCCACCAGGGCCCATACCGCCTCTTCTAGGGGCTAAAGCGTCCAGTTCGTCGAAGAAGAGAACACAAGGAGATGCAGCCCTGGCTCTAGAGAAAAGTTGTCTCACTGCACGTTCACTCTCACCGACATATTTATTCAGCAGTTCTGGACCTTTAATGGAGATGAAATTAGCTCCACTCTCTGCAGCAGCAGCCTTAGCCACCAATGTTTTACCACACCCAGGTGGACCAAATAACAACACCCCAGTAGCAGCAGCAAGCCCCATTGCCTCGAATATCTCCGGTCTTGCAATTGGTTGTGTTATTGAGAATGTTAGCTCTTCTCTCACATCAGTCAGGGAACCCACATCTGCCCATGTGATGCCGGGGGTAGTGGCAAAGCCTTCTCTGCGCACTGATGGCTGGACTTTCTTGATGGCGCCGTCAAAGTCAGCTGCTGTGATGGCTAGGCCTGATAGCTCAGTTGGCGTCAGTGGTCCCTGTCCCATTCTTGATCGCAATGGTAGTTGTGGTTGTTGTGGATTTCCATCCTCTACCTCACCACCATCATCTCTATCTTGTTCACTACTTGTCATCGCATTATCACTCTCAACATTCTTCATACTATTATTATCATTATCATAAGCAGCAGCTGCAGCTGCATCATCATTCAATGTCTTAAATATCCTCTGTACTGCCAATGCAGCAGCTTCCTTCATCAATGCCGCTAGGTCAGCACCCACAAACCCAGGCGTACGTTTCGCCACCGTTACGAAATCAAAATCCCCAGCTAGCCTCAGTCTCCTGGCCAGCACCCTGATGATGGCCTCTCTTGCTGCTTCAGAGGGGATGCCCAGTGATATTTCTCTGTCGAATCTACCTGCCCTTCTCAGTGCTGCATCTAGGGCATCAGGTCTGTTGGTGGCTCCTATTACTACTACATGTTTCCCCAAAGGAGGATGTATTATTGACCCGTCAGTAGTAGTAGTAGTAGTAGTAGTACTGTCTGTTGCTGAAGCTACAGTAGAGGATGATAAATCATCAAGACAAGTCAACATCTGGGCCACGATCCTCCTCTCCATCTCCCTCTGCGCCGTCTCCCTCTTGGGCGCAATGGCATCAATCTCATCTATAAACACAATACATGGGGCCAATGCAGCTGCTTCTTGGAAGAGTTGCCTTACTTTAGCTTCACTTTCACCAGACATTCCACTCACGACCTCTGGGGCTGATACTTTAAGGAAAGGGACACCGCATTCGTTTGCAATTGCGTTGGCAAGAGCCGTTTTACCACACCCGGGGGGGCCATGCAGCAGCACCCCTCTAGGTGGCTCTACTCCTAGCCATGTGTACACTTCTGGATGCTTTAGTGGATATTCTATTAGTTCCTTGATATCTTCTAATACCGCTTCTACTCCTCCTAGGTCGGAATATCTGACTGGGGAGGGGTTTACAAGAGCAGAGGAGGAAGAAGAGGAGTTGTTGCCTAGCCTGGAGGCTCCTCCTGCTCCGCCGCCTGTCCGTTGGCGTTTTTGTCTTTGTTCTAAAGGAGTAGGGGCGGCAGTGGCAGTGGCGCCATCGGTTCTCTTGGGTTTAGTTGTTGTAGTAGTTGTTGTGGAGGGAGGGGGAAGTGGGTGAACAGTGGATGGTTTGGCGAGTGGATGGTTTGGTGGATGTTGTTGTTGTTTTTGGTGTTTAATATCTTCGTCTGCATCTCCCTCAAGTGTGCCATTGGCTGTGGAGTTGCTATTATACATGGATGCTAAGAAATTGTTCATTCCTGAGGATTGTTGTTGTAATTGAGAGTCTATGCCAATCCCAGCAACCCCTTGGTTGAGTTCGGCGTCGGAGCTGCTGGTGGTGGTAGTGTCGGTGTTGTTGTGACTACGGTGTCTGTCTTCTTGGGCCTGTATGGATGGATGATTGGAGAAACTGTGTGTAAGAAGGAGTACGTTTTATGGAATGGTCTAGTCAAGGACAAACGCGACATACCTGCAATCTAAGCTCGGGTTTACTTGCTCCACCTTCATTTAAGACTATTTCTAAGGCTCTTTCTACTTGCTTCTTAAATGGGCCTGTTTTTTGACGTTGATATTCTTTGTAAGACCGTCGTAAATACTCAGTTACTTCGTCAACGTCGGTGATGTCATTGTTTAATCCGTGAGATTCAATTCTTGGCACAAGAAGTCGGTCGAATATGCTACTTCCGTTGGATTTTGATTGTTTTTGCTTCATAGTTATACGCAGAAATCAATTGGATTGAAATATAATGCATGCAGGCGTCTATTTTAGTCAATCTTGAAATTGGGAACTTTTAAAAGCTTTAATACGGACGTTTGGCTCGTCAATTGGGTTGATTCAATGCCACTTCATAAAACTAAAGACTACTCAAACTTATATATCTTCCCTGTAGTCTCTCAATTTGCCGAAAATGTTTGCATCTCAGCTGCCCAGATCATTTGTAGGTTGTTTCAAACTACCTCCCAATTCATGCACGAGTCACCTGTTGCATACATTTACTCATGACAGATACAATCAGTGCTTTTTTCAACGGCACATTAATTCAACAATAGTTTATGCCGACCCAAAAGATGATCTCTCCCCCGAGGAACACGCTCTCCTCGAAGCCGTAAGTAGCAGTAGTCTAAAAGCAATCGCCCCTCCTACACCTACCTATAACATACACAATTATTGTCTTAAACCCAACCTCATTTATACTCCTCATCAACACCAGCTAAAAGACGCCGGTGTGAATCCCAACCACATCCTCAACTATCGAACCAAAAACAATGCCAATGGCACTGAAGCTGATGATGCACTTGGCGACTTGATAGAAGAGTTGGAAGACCCGTGGATGCGAAATCCCATGGAACTGCCTAATTTTGGATTTGAAGAGTTTACAGATCTCACTCCTGATGCATTGAAGGAAGTAGTAATAGCAAGGGGAGGGGGGAAGGTTCCATCACCATATGCAGCCTTTACTGACAATGTCAAAGAGGAAGGAGGAGAAGATGGTAGTAGATCTCAAGGGTTTGTGTCATACACAGATTTCATATCCAATTATAACAATAGAACAAGTAGCCTGACATTAAGATCAAAAGATGTAGTAGCAGTATTGATATTAATAGATGTGAGAAGGAGAGAAGAGCATGAAGGAGATGTTGACAGGGGCCTGCTTCCTTCTTCCACCGCCATCTCACCAATTGTGAAGAATGTACCACTGGAGGAGCTGACCAGAGAAGTAGTGCATCAGTTGATAGAGATTAGGAGTGAAGGGGAAGATATAAGGATAGGAATAGTAGATAGTGGAGATGTGAGGGCACAGCAGGCGTGTGTTAGATTGAAGAGGGTGTTTGGGGTGGAGGACGTTGTCGTGGTGAAAGAGTGGAGGAGCTATATTATGGAATAGAATTGAGAGGCAGTTAAAGTTTGGTGGGTACTTTAGGTGTGCAATGGTGGTATTAGAGTATTAAGAATCATACTTGTCTCTCTCCAATTCCCACGAGAATGATTAATTAATCGTTCACAGCTGGATCTATATGACGACCTCCTTACGGTACTTATTACTGCTACAAAGGGACGTATCTAAAGCCGCCAAGTTCTACAACGAAGGCTTAGGACTGCCCATCAGAGTGATATCAGAACGCTGGGCAGAATTACAAGCCGGTTCAACGACCCTCGCTCTCAAGGCTGCAGATGGTGAAGCCTACTGCACCACTGGGTACTCCCCCATCTTAACTTTCACTGTTCATGATCTGCAAGATACTCTCACTAGATGTTTATCATTAGGTGGGCATATGGATGGGGCTGTCCAGTTTGTTCCTCAAGGGAGAGTAGCAGCTTTGAGAGCGCCAGATGGGCATATGGTTAGTTTGGTGGAGGAGAGTGGTAGTGGGGGCTCTTCCTCATAGACGGTAAAGGATATTATAGAAAATGTAAATTTTAGATTAACTTGTAATAGAAGTACTGTGATGACTAGTTAAGATAGAGAAGATTGATAGAGGGGAGCAGGGCCTAAGGTTGTGTTGTGTTCAGAAGGTGCTGGCCGGCCGTCTCTCTGGGTTTCTGAATAAATAGACCGGGAAACGGCCAAAGTTGGTATTAGTTTGAAACGAATAAATCACGGTGTCGTAGTTGTCTTGGGCTGTAGAATTGGACCGACTAAAGCAGAGTACCGCTCAACCTCTTTGGAAGTTTTCTTTCAAAGTAATCTTTTGCCGAAAGCACACCCTGACAAGACCCTCTAGACATCAAACACACATTAAGAGGTCTGAGTGTTTTGGAGCAACAGGAATGAGGGTCCCCTTAGATACCTGGGATACTCCATTAAACGCTTTGCCACCTTGGTAAGTTGACATCTCCTTAATCCTTTGATATTCTGACACCTTACTGACACGAATCACACCCTTATACCCCGCAGGTGGCACAAGATAGATGAATCCGAAACCTGGAGATCAGGAGTCTTTACAACATTGGCCGTCGCTTACGCTGCCATCGCTTCTGTCGCCCTCCTCCAAATCACAAGAATCCAACTTAGAGTCCCAGAATACGGCTGGACAACACAGAAAGTCTTCCATCTCCTCAACTTCCTTGTATGTGGTCTCAGAGCAGTCGTGTTTGCCTTCCGGGAGCCAGTCCAGAAACTCCCATTACCATTTGTCAGGATACTCCTCCTCGACCTACCCGGCATCCTGTTCTTCTCCACCTATACATCCCTCGTCCTCTTTTGGGCAGAAATATACTATCAGGCAAGGTCTTTACCCACATCATCACTTAGACCACTGTTTGTCATCATAAACATAGTAGTTTACCTCATCCAGGGCGTACTATGGATCTTTGCTTCATTATCATCAGGCACCAGCAAGGGCGCCCTGGCCACCCAGCTCTCTGCCTGCTTCCTGGCCTTTGTATCAGCTGCAGCAGCAATTGCATTCATCACCTATGGAGGCAGACTATTCCTCATGCTCACCAGGTTCCCTACAGAGTCTAGAGGGAGAAGAAAGAAGGTTAGAGAAGTCAGTTTGGTGACATGCATATGTGCGACATGTTTTGCCTTCAGAGCAGTGATTTCTGCTTGGTCGGCGTTTGATGCTGCTGATGCTGATTTGGACATTACTGGTCATCCATTACTCAACTTAATTTATTATTCTGGTGCAGAGGTTATTCCCTCTGCATTGGTATTGTATATTTTAAGACGGCTGCCTCCCAAGGCAGTTGGCAGAGGCAGTGGTGGTGCAGCAGCAGCAGTGGCAGTAGTGGAGGGAATGGGGGAGGTGACACCACAGCAAAGTGGGTACCAACCCATTGCGTCAGAGTAGAATATATCACTGGAGGATGAGGAGGTGGAGGTGCTTAGCTCCGCCAGCTGTTCTTAATTGGATGTTCGTTTGACCCCCCGGGCTCCCCGGACAAATAGAGTGAATATATGGTAGTGACTTTGGAATGTTTGGCGCTTTGACTTTCTATTCCTTTCTAATTTTTCTTTGGCCTTTTGATTAGTCAGCACTGTTAACTATTGTTATTGTAAGATATGTAAGGATATTATATTATATTATTATACATGGCACTTTGATAGGGGGATGAGGTTATGATTCAGTGATGCTGGGGAAAAAAATGAAAGGTGGGTGATCGGCCTTTCATTGTCGATGGAGTAGTGGGGTGTGCATAAGGAGTGCCACACCGGCATTATCAGTTAGTATCGAAACTATAAGACTGAATATTATCATTGCTGGTGGTTGGATCAGAACGATTCGAGCTTACAAACCCTTAGTCTATGAGAAATCAGTGTGAGATCAAGACAAAAGCTCCATACTTTAAAGACTAGCGATAGTAAGTAGACGTTTCTCGACATCCCAGCTTCTAATCTCTTCATCTAAAATAGAACATTACCCACCTCACCCCTTATAACGTCACAGACTGCAATGCAAACAATCCATCTCCGCCAAGCACGACCGCCACAACCTTGTCTTCATACACCCTCCCACCACAGACACAGACTCCTGCCCCCATTTTCCTACCACAAAACACACATACTAAACCCTAGATCCAACTTAAATAAATGCAAAGCTGGCCAGTGGCTAGAAAACAGTGCCAGTCAGGACGTCCCTGTACCCATCGACCTCGCCTGGGCTCTTTGGGAGGACAGAGAGCTCATTCCCCATTGGATGCCGTGGATAAAGAGCGTCAAGGTGCAAGAAGACGACCCTCAACTATCTAAATGGACGTTATCCACGAATCAGTTCGGTAGAGATTGGGAATTCAGTTGGTTTGCCTTAAATATGACGCCTTTGAGAAATCAAAAAATCCACTGGAGGTCAGTCTCTGGCTCCACTGGAGGTAGCCTGGGGTCTTCAATAGAGGTGGCTAATAGAGGGCAGATTAGGTTTTCTAAAAAGGGTCCAGAGTTGTGTACAGTGAAGCTGACTATTAGTTATGAAGTGCCCAGTGTATTGGCTCCTTTTGCAAACGTAAGTAGTAGTAGGAGTAGTGGTCGGGTTTGAAAAATGAACACGCAGATTACTAGACTTAGCGAAGAAGACTTTTTTTCATCTCCATTATCATAACTAACATGCATTTCATGTCCTCTTTCTTCTCATATTGCAGCTATTGACTCCCTTAGTGGAAGGAATACTAAAGACAGACATGGAGAGATTTTCAAAGTACGCTCAAGAGCAACGGAGGTGAAAGAAGGAAGGAGAGAGGGGAGCTGTGGACTGGGATGCGTGGATGGATAGATAGCAGGGTTTCATAACCATGGAATCCAAGGTTTGTATGACCACAGTTTTAGAGAGTTGAGGGTGTAAAGAGATCCTTGGAGTGTCGAGCAAAGAATACAACGATGCAAAGAGGCATTAACATTGCTGTAAAATCAGCAGTTGGGGCAAGCACTGCAGCCGCAGCTACAGCTAGCACTTCTCAATGTCGTGCTCCTGTTACTCAGGTAAGCATCATAATTCAAACCCAGCCAACAACGTAACTATTCAGCGCCACAATTGGACATTGATTCACCGACCCACCCCCACCTCTCAACCACTGCGCACACAGCCACCTCCTTCCTCTTCCAGCCAACCATCACCCACCTCCAAAAAAACATCCCCTCCTCCTTCCCTCCTAGAACACGATGAATGGAACATTGTATTTTCAGAGTTCCAGGAAATCACGGAGGAGGAAATCCAGGGAGCTCTTCACGTCCTCTCCCCCCCTCCTCCAACCACCCAACAACCACTGGTGAAAGAACCTCCTCTCCCTCACACTCACCCAAACACTTCAGGCTCAGGCTCAGACACACCTACCACTGATGGCTCAGCAGCTGACAATATTATCAGGAGTACAGATACATACACTATTTCAAACCACTTCTCCGATGATGATGATCCCATCATTGATCTCAATGTCAACACCAGTACATCGGCAATGATGACCAGTAACACCCAAGCCACCCGTGCCCTCTGCTCCCTCCTCCATCGAACTCTGAACAACGATGATGTCAGAGCAGCAGTTGCAGCTTCCTTAGCATCAGATCCTGAAGTGAGAGCTGCTTTGAATCTATCTCTCCCTCCTGCTGCAGAGCCTCTCCTCCTTCCCTCCTCCTCTGCCAGTGGTCTCCATCGTGATGGCCGTCGTCATAGTAGAAGAAGAGGTAACACCAACACCAACAGTAACAAGGGAGATCCATTAATTGATGTATTCATATCACTGGCAAAATCAGTTGTTGGGGGGATCACCATTGCAGCAACTGTTGTATTTGAAGGACTGGCTGGCTTTGGAGGTCTGGTGAGAGAGTTTACAATGAATTTTCAGAAAGTACTGGAAGAGCTTGATCCTGGTGTTGATGTTTGTGGTGACAGGCGAAGAGATGTTGGGAATAATGGAAATAATAGCAATGAAAAGGAGGAGGAGGAAAGGCAGCAGGTGTGGTATGATGCGTTGATTGGAGTAACGATGGCTGTCTTTGCTGTTATTATATTGAGGAGAGCAGGTGTGAAACTGGCTTCTGCTGCTACTGTTTGATGATGAGAAGTATTACATATATGTGTATGTATAGAAAGGAGGTAAAGTATGATAACGGTGGCCTTGTGTAGTATAAATAAGAAATAAGAAAAAAAGAAATAAATGTGTAGTATTATGTTTGTGTTTTATCTGATGATGATGATGTTTAAATAAATTATAAGATCAAAACCTATAGTTGATAGTTGATAGCTCTCACAAGATGGAAACCACCTCCCACAGGATGAAACTGGAGCTCCCACAAGATGGCCACAGTATGAAAAGACCAATTCACTCTCACACTATAAGATCTGTTCAATTACATACCATCTCTCTCTCCTCTATCGTACTTTCTCTTTCTCTCTGGATCTTTCAGCACGCTATATGCCATCATCACTTTTTGAAACTTCTCCCTCTTCTTCTTCTCTTGAGCAACAGAGAGAGGCGGTGATGATGAGTGTGATGCCGATGCATCACCACCACCACTATTATTATTATTATTATTATTATTACCATTATATTTCTCTTTATGGCTGTGTTTATCCGGGTGCCACTTATGCGCTGCTCTACGGAATGCTCTCTTCACTTCCTCTTCCGTCGGCAACTCCTTATCACCAGACACATCCAAATCCAGAGCTTGATAATAACCCAGAAAGTCTTTATTTCTTCTCCCAAACATTGCACCTGGATCATCGGCATCATCTAATGCATGCTGTTGGCGATGATGGAACTTAGAATAATGACCCCCCCTTCCCCAGCGTGCATACCGTCGCTCCTCTCTCGCTTCTTCTTCCGCTCTTTTCACCGCTTCCTTCTCAGCTTTATTCTTCAATACCTGTCGCTCTATTCTCCTTTGTGTTTGAGATGTGTGTAAATCTTCGGCCCATTCCTTCCTCCCTTGCCAGTTCCATTCCCTTGGGGTTGTTGACTGCCACCGTCTCCATTCTGCTGCTGTTCTAAGTGCCTCTTGGTCCTCAGTTCCGGGGTCTAAGGGGGACAGCCCCATTGCCACCACTTGCCTGACTTCTTCCTCTTCTATTTCTACCCGTTTCTCTTCCTGGATTTGTTCAGCTATTATGGGGGCAATTCTGGTAGCCAGACCAGCAAGAGAAGATGCAACAAAGATAGGGAAGATTCCATCAAGTGTTGTCAGTACTGTATTAGCGGCATTATTGCCTGAAAGGGCAGCAGAAAGGGCAATCGATGCTACTCCTGCAGCCAGTGAAGCTTGCAATGCGCTGTAATGTCTCTCTCCAGCCACTCCTCCTCCACCTCCTCCTCCTCCTACTCCTTTATTATCGCCGCCACTGGTCTCGACATGCGTACCACTCACTAGGGCCTGGAACTTTTCTTTCCTTCTCTCGCCATGCACATTAAATGTCTCTCCGTACTCGTACTCCACAAGATATGCTGGTAAATAAGCCAGTTGGATTCTTTTATCTTGAAATTGCAGCCTGACTTTCGCATTTTTCACATAAAATGGCTGTGAAGGAGACTTATCACTACTACTAGTAATAGTACTGCTAGTATTATTCTCATTCTGAAGCAGTACGGTATTGCCTATTGTTATTTGTTCATCACGTAGTGCCAATAAAGCTAGTTCCCAAGCAATACCTTGGCTCATCTCTGGATGATCCAAGGCAATATCATCTACCGTATTGCTTTGTATCTCCTCTTCAGTCAGCTGCCGCAATAGTTTTGAAGAGGAAGAAGTGCCACGACCTACCGCCCCAATAGCGTGTAGAAAATCTCTTCGCATTCGGTAGGAGGCACACACTTGCATTGATCTGTGTAGGTCAGGGGAATAATATTTATTATCGTCTGGTAATGGCTTCCAATTTATATGTTTCCATATAATAGTGGGGTCATTTTCATCGCAATTGCTGTTGGGGCTCCTCCCGCTACCCCAGGAGGAGAAGAAGCTACGTCGACGTCCAGAGCGATGATGATTGGAAGAGGAGTCGATGATGGGGGTGCCAATGTCTCCTGAATAGGTAGCCCTTAAAGTTGCATTTAAAAGCCAGAATGGGAGGTATAGAGGAGTGATAGTATGAGAGCCTTCTTGTAGGATGTTCCTGGGAGTAAGCCAGCGACGGCGTTGGTATTGAAGGAATTTTGTCTTGGCTTGGTCTGGGGAGATGTCAAATGGGGCGATGAGAGGTGTGGAAGTGGCTTCGGTGGATATATGTCTTATAAATTTCTCAAGGAGCCAATAAGGTATTCTGTAGTGGTGATGTACAATAGTCATTGTGCAATTCTAGAGATTTGCGAATAAATGTTTTTGATCTGTGTTGGAAAGCTTGCCTGTGCAGACGATTGCATCGCGGCAACATGTTTAGTTGCAATGTATGCACACTTCCTTATCTAATTGGCACACTTTAGGATGGATCCTTGGATATTTGATTCTTTAAAAGGTCGCTGTAGTTGTTGCAGTCTCCGACAGTGCAAAATGGGGAGAGGGAGCCTGACTTCAACATCCGCTCAGGCACTGTAAGAGTTTGAAAATATAATATATCGACGTTCTCAGTGATTGAATTCGTATATAAAACACTGCTGATTATCTGCATAACGAAGAATAATCCCTAAAGAGCTCCTAGGACTATCTCTTCACCAGTCTCGACTCCAACATGTTGGCCGAGTCCTGGAGGAGCTCCCTGGAGCGTCGGGGTGAAACTGAGAATGGTGATAAATCGCGTTTGCTCGACAATACAGATCAGTCTGTAGGTTTATTCCAAATCTGTCACGGTCAACATACGATAGGTAGACAGATAATATCCTTACTAAACTAAACCTCGCCGATCAATTATCCAAGAAGGTTCCAGATTATTATTATCATGCCACCCCTAACGTATATGTGTCACAATTGCTCTCTAGTGGCCATGGTAGAGGACTCAACAGGATCATGGGACCATACCTGCGGCCGCTGTGGGCAGGGCTTCATAGAGATCATAGAAGTAAGTAAAAGCAGAGAAACACACAGCCCTTCTCAGGGCTCTCTCTCTCTCTCTCTCTCAACTGCCCCTGCTTTTCTCTCTCTTCCTTTTCCTTATCCTCACACCCCCTTCCCCCCCTCCCCTTTCTTCATGTCACAGACACCTCCCACAGGATCAACAAGGCCACCTCCTACGGCTCCAGGAATAAACTTCTCACAGCGTACAGTCAACGTCCCTGGCATGGGCAACATGAACATGTTCTTTGGCTCTAGCACCTCCACCATCATTGCTAGAGGTGGAGGTGGTGGTCCACAAGGAGGAGGAGGAGGAGGTGGAGGAGGAGGAGGAGGAGGAGGAGAGACAGCAGCAAGAATGGTCTCAATGAACATGGGCGGTCTAGATCCATACCAGCTCCTGGCCTCTTTGGTGACTGCAGCGGAAGGACGATTTGTAGGAGCAGCAGCAGGAGAAGGAGCAGCAGGAGGATTTAGTATAGGTCCCGGAGGCATCCCCATCACCCAAGAAATGGTAGACCAACTGATGTCTGAGGTGATGGAACAGCATGTCCCTACAACCCATCCTACCTCTAAAAGATTCCGAGACGCCTTGCCCCTGTTAAAAGTCAGACCAGCCCCGGAGGCAGCGTCCCAAAAGGAAGAGGCCGGGGAAGGCGAGGCAATGGCCAGAGCAGGGGAGCAGTGCCCCGTGTGTCATGATGACTTTCTTCAAGGTGAAGATGTAGTAGAATTGCCTTGCAATCATTGTTATCATAAGGATTGTATTAATCCTTGGTTGGATACGCATAATACGTGTCCTTCTTGTAGAGCTGAGATGCCAGAGGAGAGGAGGCAGGAGAGAGGAGGAGATGGTAGTGGTGGAATGAGGGGCAGCGATGGCACTGGAGGTGGAAGACAGCAGCATCCGCATCAGCAACAACAAGGGCAACAACATGGACAACACCCTCCTGGACCAATTCCAATTGGAATCCCCGCTGGCTTTTTTGATCACATATCTGGTGGTAGTGACGGTGGAGGAGGGGGAGTGTCTGGATTTATGATGAATGCAGATGGTAGTTTTAGTTACTTTGGTGGTGGTACTGGTGGTGGTAGTAGGAGAGGGCAAGGTGGGATGGGTGCCCCTCCTCCTCCTCCTCCTCCTCCTCCTCCTGCACCTGCCCCTGCCGCTCCACAACCACCAAGGTCATTGAGAGAGCATCAAGAGGAGGAAGGAATGAGTGATGCAATGCTAGGAGCAGTTCTGGGAGGAGCATTGGGAGTATTGGCTGGTAGTGCAATAGCGAATATGTTTGGAAGTAGTAGAAGACCCCAATAGGTAGGAGGAAAGAGGGTGTTTTGCCAGCTGGCGGGATAGGTGTGTGATGGGGAAAATATAAAATAAAACAGGGTTTAGAGTAGTAGTGTAACAATTTAAGCTATCAAATACATATCAGACGCCAATATAAACGAATAGTGCTTACATAGAAGGGATTGTACAGACATTTGTTTCTTTAATCGGTCATCATTAGTGGCAGAGGCTATCGGTACATACCCGACAAATTATTGAGCTAGAATCTGCTCGTGCGATTGAATTCCTTCACACCATGCTTACATACTCAGGATCTTCATCAAAGCAGCTGGGCTTGAGAGTTCCACAGCATCCAAAAAAGCATGCTACAATTAGGAAACCTCTCCAAGTCTCAGCTTCTGCAAACAGCTTTGGGCAGAACTTTAGAGTTACTACCTTTGGTGAAAGTCACGGTGGTGCCGTAGGCTGTGTCATCGATGGTGTTCCACCACGTCTCCAAATCACCAAGGTGAGTCGACCACCCTCTCTGCTCCTCTTTATTCTCGACCCTCCACCCTTTCATATATATCCTCTCTAAAACCCTTTCTTCTCACAATCTAAAAAAATCAAAAAATTAGGAAGAAATCCAATTTGAGCTAGACAGAAGACGTCCAGGACAAAGCAGAATCTCCACCCCTCGTAATGAAACCGACACTGCAGAAATCCTCAGCGGCATGGATCCCGACGGCAACACCACCCTAGGCACCCCTATAGCCATTGTTGTCAAGAACAAAGACCAACGAAGCGGGGACTATTCAGAAGTAGAAGCAGCTTACCGTCCTTCCCACGCAGATGCCACTTATGACTTTAAATATGGCATCCGTGCAATTGCAGGAGGCGGACGCTCCTCCGCCAGAGAGACCATCGGCCGAGTGGCAGCTGGTGCTGTCGCCAAAAAGCTGCTCAAACAAGTGGCAGGCACTGAGGTCCTTGCCTATGTAAGTAGAGTGAGAGAGATAGAAGCCAAGGTACACCGTGATCAAGTAACTATGGAAAATATTGAAAGCAATCCCGTCAGGTGTCCTGACCCCACGTCCGCAGATGCCATGTACAAAGCAATTGATGAGGTACGCACCCGGGGAGAAAGTTGTGGAGGGGAAGTCACCTGCATTGTCAAAGGATGTCCTAAAGGACTGGGCGAACCTGTCTTTGACAAGCTGGAAGCTGACTTGGCTAAAGCCGTGATGAGTCTGCCCGCTACCAAGGGGTTTGAAATTGGTTCTGGCTTCGAAGGATCCAAGATGGTGGGATCAGAGCACAATGACGAATACTACATGGACGATGGGGAGGTGAAGACTCGGTCTAATAGAAGCGGAGGAGTGCAGGGGGGATTGTCAAATGGAGAGGACATTGTGTTGAGAATTGCTTTCAAGCCTACTGCTACTATTGCAAGGAAGCAAAAGACGGTGAGTAGGGATGGTAATGATGTGGAGATGCTGGCCAGAGGGCGCCATGATCCATGTGTGGTGCCTAGAGCGGTGCCAATGGTGGAAGCCATGGTGGCGCTGGTACTGGCTGATCATTTGATGAGGCATTATGCTCAGTGTGAGTTGTTGTCGAGAGATGGGGCTTTGGGGCCTGATGTCAAGGCGAGGAGCCAATTTGCTGCTCTTCATTAGAGGGAAGAAGAAGGGTTGCTAGGGATATGATATAGAAGTGACATTTTATTTTAGGATTTTGAGTCATTAGTAATTTCTTGGTATCACTCTGTATGTAATGCAATCGATAGAGTGTGGGAGCATGTGTTCAAGGAATCAAACCACCAACCTTTGCTTACCCAAAGGAGCCCCACGTGCAGGAGGCTGGGATTGCCGTGTGTAGTCCTCCTTCCAACCATGTAATGCAATCTAGTGCTGATTGATGGTAAGCTTTCTGATCCGAGAGGCTGAGTTTGTGTGCTTCGGCTGCTTCTCTTTGTGCGTCGACAACCAAAGTGTTGAAAATGTGCCATTGATTGCATTCCCTGTAGTTGAATGAGATGGATAACCCTTGATAATGTGCATATCGTGATTTGAATTAAGGCAAGGGCAGGAAAAAATATGAACGACACAACGTCGGTAGTGGATGGATCGAATCATCCCAGAGGAAGCGACTACTTGAGAGCAGTACAAGACGAAAACGTAGCGGAGTTACACAGTTTACAAGCTGAAGGTCCCACGTATCTCCATCTCAGGTATGTTTCTCTCTCTGGACGCCGTCAGTCAATCCCCGCCTGCCCGGCTCACTTCACTTCTCACCCTCCTTCGTCAGCTCTCACCTAAAAACAGGGAGGAAGAGGAGCACATAAAGCACCCATACCCTCCAGGAACCCACCCACACAACGTCAATCTCCCTCAAGTACAACCTCAAGGTGGAACAATCAAACAAAGGGAAAGGGATAAGAAGACACAACAACCCGACATTACCATCACCCGCCTCGTCAAGGCATACTTTTCCAAATTCTCTGGTGGCCTCGACACCCGCCTTCCCATCCCCCCTCTCTCTGAAATGTCCTGGAGCGTCCTAGGCTCCTTTATAGGTATACTGTGTGTCAGTGCTACGAACAATTTCTGGTCACCCGACATCAAAATCCAATTCCTTGTAGCCTCATTTGGAGCCTCCTCGGTGCTGATATACGGACTCCCCGAATCCAAGCTGTCTCAGCCTAGAAACTTTATAGGAGGGCAGGTACTATCCTCCATAGTAGGCGTAGTAGTACGGCTCATTATTCATGTCCCCTGGGTGGCGTCCCCGGTTGCAATGTCTACAGCACTACTGGTCATGCAGGTGACTGCTACAGTTCATCCCCCCGGGGGAGCAACTGCACTAATAGTAGCGATGATGGATGAGTTGCCTAAATGGAATGGGTTTAGTTATGTTGTAGGGGTGGCATTTGGGTCGATTGTTATGTTGGGAGTGGCATTGGTGGTTAATAATATGGCACCCAATCGGCAATATCCTACGTGTTGGTACTGATGATGATTATTATTATTATAAGGGTTTGAGTAGTGGAAGGGAAAAAGCAAGAGATGCAGTATGAAGGCCATTACGGCTATAGATAGGTATTTGTAAACTTGAACTTTTTAAACTTTTTATTATCATGATTAATTATTATTCAATGTAACCTGCCGACTCACACAACCCTATTATTACATTGTGTATATCTAAAAAGTAGCTACCCTCTGCAATCTCCTGGCTCTAAAAAAGGAGTGTCTTCCTATACCATTACTGGGACCCATATCTCTCATTTTATCATTACCAGCTGCAAAACCCAACATTGTAGTCTGCTGCTGCCCTCCATACCCCACCCCACCACCTCCATTATCACCAGCAACATTTTCTTCTTCACACTCCCACCTCACCCTAACGCCCCTATCCTTAAGAATATTGGTACATGTCGACCAGCTAAATCTGACAAGAGAAGGGAAGCCAAACACAGGATCAACGTGGTTTTCCAACCATCCCTTGGTTTCAGGATCCCCTGGGTACCCACTGCCGAATTTCCTGCTCATGGTTTCCTGTAGAGCCCCTGTTTCCATGGGGGTGTATTCTCTGAGGGCCTTGTCTCTGGTAACCTTGGCGACGATGGAGGCTGCTGAGACGATGGGGTAGATGGCATCTGCCTTGGGGCATACAGTGAAGGAGATGCCAGGGAAGGCAGCAGAGAGACGGTCTCTGTAGCGGTCTGGGTCGCCGACCGTGTCAACGTAAATGTGGTGGAGATTGACGCCTAGGTCCAAAGTGCGCCTGATCAGCCTGGCTGTTGATTCGAAAGCAAGGGCGTTGAGGGAAGTTCTGCCGGTGGAAAGCATCTGGGAGGAGATGTAGGAGGCGGATAAGCTGTCGTGGAGATGGCCCATGGTTTTGTCTGCTTGGATGGCCTGGAGGAGACGGTCGCGCTTGTCTTCGGTGAGCTGCTTGCTGTCGTCATAGTCTTTCTTAGCTAATGCCTCGGCTTCGTCGATTGGGCAGAAAGCTACGGCGTAAACCATGGGACCAAGGACAGGCCCTCTTCCTGCTTCGTCAACACCGAGCATACATGGCTTTTGATACCAATCAGGGGTGTTTTCTTCAATTTGTGACATTATTTGTTGATCAGTCTGAATTTGCTTGCTGCTAGGGAGCTTACAAAGCTGCAATTCAATAATGCTATACTCCAGCTTGAATTTGAAAACTTTTGTTCCCCTAATAACCGTCGCTGCTGTTAAAAGTAAGTAACCAACAGCTCCTCTCCGTTCAAAAAATCGACGAAAAGAAGGAGAGGGAGATGGTGGGAGTCGTAGTGAATTGTTTGCATTACCTGTCGATGCGGTCCACCAAATTCTCAGTTTGTTCATTTGTTACAAACTTGCACATGTCATTAGAGCTTATAAAAGGCAAGAACAGTGCAGTCATGTCGCCTTCAAATCCAAACGATGCCCCCAAAATTAATGCCTTGACGGCCTCTGAAACAGTAAGTAATATTGCCTTCTATGTATGCTCATAAACCATTCAAAATCATAAATAATGTTGGGTTGATCGAGCATAATTTCTAATTCGCAGCCATGCATGTATGTTTTCTCTTTTTCTCTACAGGTGTTGTCTTTTTTCTGGAATTTGGCCTCATTAGATAGCACAGAACGTCAAGATGCTGCTAGAGATCTTGTAGAAGAGTTAATACAAAATCAAAAGGAACACCAATCACAAAACTCCCTCCCTTCCAACGACGATGACAATGCCGCCGCCACCACCAAACCCACCACTACAGCCGCCCTCCGCAATTGCTCCCCTCTCATGGACTACGCCATCAAACGTCTCTGTAGAGGTCTAGGCTCAGGTAGAGGCGCTGCTCGACAAGGATTTGCCCTCACTCTCACCAACCTCCTAGAGCAAGGTGATGCCTGCCCCCTTTCCTCCACTGACATCCTCTCCCTGCTGCGTACCATCTTGGACGCACCCAGCTCCATCAAAGGCACAGAACTGAGGGACCTCCTTCTAGGCCAAGTATTTGGCTATGCAGCAGTCATTAGATCCGGCATTACCCTTTCAACCGATGACACAGCGGCTGTTGCACAGCATATTGTCGGTCTCAGTCTTAAAAAATCATTTTTAAGGGAAGCCACTACCGAGGTGTTGTTGTTGCTGCTGGAGGACTTGAGTGAAGGAGATCTGGGAGAGGTAGTGGAGAAGGCTCCGGAGCTGAAGAAATGGTTGATTGGAGAGGGCAGCAGCAGCAATACTACAGACGGAGAAAAGAAGAATACTACTAATGCTGATAGTGATAGTAAGAATAAGAATAAGAAGAAGGGTAATAATGCTGACAACGATGATGCTGACAAGGCAGGGGAAGAACAACTATGTCCTGAAGGTCTGTTGCTGGCAGTGAGTTTATGGGGCCAGCTACCTGAAGACATCATCTCATCAAGCCACTACCTCCCTATTTCTAGTAACAACAACAAGGATAGTAAGCCAGTGAAGGGATTCTTCACAAACAAAGGCAAGGCACCAGCAACAACAACAGAGTGGAATAGTGCAGCGTGTGCGAGTGCCTTCTTCTCAGAGAAACATCTACAAAAAATTGCTAATGCTATGCACGCTACCACAAGTTCCAGTCCTCGTTTGCATTCATTATGGCCTACTTTGCTGTCTTTACTGCTCCCTGGCTTTATTATCAAGAATAAAAGTAGTAGTAGTAGTGGTGGTGGTGGTGGAAAGGCACCATCATCATCATCCGCAGCAGCAATCCCAAATGCTCCTTCTCCCCAGACATCTACAGTGGGCACCTTTTGGAAAATTTTTGCTGAGCAAGGCGTCTTCCAATCTCAATCACACGAAAAGAAAGCACTAGGTTTCACTCTCTTCAGCCTCATCCTCCCCCACCTCTCCCCTCAACACATTCCTCTAGTCTTCACCCCCACCTTCTTGAGAACACTGTCTAACAACATGTCCAAGACGGATAGCTACCTTCATCAATCTGCTAAAAAGTGCTTTGCCACTATTGTGTCTGTTCTAGAACAGCAGCAGCAGCAGAAAGAAGGAGGGGATCCATCTGGGATTGAAATGAAGACAGCTGTGTCTATTGCACTTGAAAGACACGGAGGTGTGCATATTCAAAAGTTGTTGTTGTCCAAATTGCAGAAAGCAAGCGGTGGTAATAAGAAGGGCGATAATAATAATGCTGATGGTGGTGTTGGTGGTAATCAAAAGGATAATACTAACAAGCATAATGATCGTGTTGAGAACGCAGCTGAATATGCGAAACAATTACAACAAACATTCATTCAAGGCGGTGGTGCTAATGATAATGATAACGATAATGCTGAAGTTGATTTGGAGGCTATCCAAGCTCAAAGAAGATGGGCAGTGGAACAGCTGAGTGGACTGATGAAACAGATCAGCAATATACCAGACGTTCAAAAGGAAATAGCCATCTTCCTAGCTGTCAATGCCTTTGTTGAGCCACAACAACAGGTGAATGGAGATGGGGCCTCTAATAAAAAGAAAAAAGGCGGTTCTTCTTCAGGGGTTGCCAAAACAGTAGCTTCTTCTTTGACTACAAATAATGCAAAGCAGCAAGGAGAAGGAGGAGAAGAAGAAAGTGTTGATCAATCATTGAGACTGCTATGCGCTGCCCGCCTGATTGCTCAAGTCGATACCATCACCAGGGCTTCAGCCACAACTGCTGTCGCACAAAAGAAGACCGACACTAACTTGTTTTCTGAGCTGACCAGTTTCTTAGCTACAGTATGCAAGCAAGGTATGGCCTTTGTTGCACCATATAATGCTTGTCAGGTAGCTGCTCGTTATAATTCTCTCCACTCCAAGATCTTGGCCAAACAATCTTCCACTATGCAAAATAACGTTAAAAAAGTACCACAACAACATCAACATCAAGAAGAAGCTAGATTGGCAGCTCTTCTCAAACTGACCTCGTTGCTAGAGCTCTACTCCCTAGGTGATGCAGAGAGCGCTGATGATTCCATGGCTTCTGACTTGGAGCAGATTTTCTCTGCAGCATTTACTGATGATGGTAGCGGGATGAAGAAAAAGAAGAAGCAGAATCAACAACAAGAGGAGGGAGAGGAGGGAGAGGAGGAGCCTTACTGGGCTGATAGTCTGGTCGATATTGTGTTGAGTCTGTTGGCCCGCCCAGCAATTCACCCACTACCATCTGCTCCTCTAAGAGATGCAGCAGAGGCTGTGTTTAGATCATTTGTGGAGAGTGTTACTGATACTGGTATGAGTGATATGCTGAGTATTATGTCTAGACCTTTGACTGGAGCCGGTATTGATAATGAAGAGGAGGATGGAGAGGAGGATGAAGAGGAGGAGGAGGAAGGAGAAGATGATGATGGTAGCATTGATGATGTAGATGCAGAGATGGAAGAAAATGGATCTGGTTCTGCCTCTGAAGGAGATGACGATGATGAAGGTGTTGTGCAGGGTAAAAAAGAAGCCAACGATACTGACGGAACTTCTTCTTCAGATGATGATGATGATGATGATGAAAAAATGACTGATGCTGATATGTTCAGAATGGATGACAAATTAGCTTCTTACTTCTCTACATTAAAAGAAGGCCGCGGAGGAGGAGCCAAATCTCAAAAGCAAGACCTGCTAAACTTCAAAATGAGAGTTGCCTCCTTGTTGGAATCTTTATTCAAAAAGTGCCCCGACAGCGGGTTGTTGCCGCTGGCTGCCGAGCCGTTGCTGACAGCGTTGGATGCTGCGTCTCGACCTGCGAGTGGTAATATGACTTTGGCGGAGAGGTTATCTGGGTTGCTTAATAATAGATTATGCAAGACTAGAGCAGAGGCTAGTGGTGCAGCTATGAAGACTAATAGTAGTGATGAGGATGATAGTATTAAAGAGACAACAGAGGTACTGGAGGGTCAACTGAGACGTGCATTGCATCTAGCTTCAAGGTCCCTAGACAAAAGAGTAGCTACCGCGGCTACTTCAACCTATGTGTATCTCCAAAGAGTAGCTAGTACTGCAGGAGATGCAGCTGGTACTGCATCAGGTGAAGCTGCCCTTGATGACTTTTTCGAAAAGAAACGCAGTCGTCTGTCAAGAGGGTTTTTCGAAAATTTATATAAAAGAGTGCCTCAACTGGCAGCTGCTGCGATACCAAAGTTATTGGGTATGGGAGTGGAAGCTCGAAGTGATTACTTGCGATTGGAGGCTATTCAGCTGGTTGAAAGCATTACAAAAATGTCTACTAGTGACAGTAATAATAGTCGAGGTCAGGGGCAAGAACAGGAGCAGCAACAAGGCATTGTGTTTGTATCAGCAGCTTTAGATAATAACTGCGATGCTATTGTTCAAGTGGTAACAGGTCTGCTGGAGAAGCCACTGAGTAAAGCTCAGCAGCAAGCTACAGCTGTTAAATCATGTACCAAGGTGGTAGAGGCAGTAGATGGTGTGGTGGATGATGAGAAGAGGAGGAGCAAGCTGTTGAAGTGTGTTGAAAAGGCTTTGGAAGTGTTTGATGGGAATGTTAAGATAGAGGTGCAGATGAGGCGGTTGGAGAGTATACTGGAAGGGGAAGTGGACGAGGAGGAGGGTAAGAAGAAGAAGGTTGCAGCAGGAGGAGGCGGTAATGCAAAGGGAGAGAAGAAGAGGAAGCAAGAAGCGGGAGCCTCCTCAGGAGCAGTTGTGCAAAGAGGAGGAGGAAAAAAAAACAAGGTTTGACAAGCAACTCGAGCTGTAAGTAGATGTATATCTTAAGTATTCGACATATATTTGTACAAAATGGACAGAGCACTTAAATTCTTGGCTCCTAGTCATCAAGAGAATAACCGATCTTCATTTTCGATCGAGCCTCTACTTCAGCGAGTCGCTGAATCAGCTCTTCTTGAAGACAGACGGCATGCTCTACACTCTCTGAAGGATCAGCTCGTAGATCCTAGAGCTAAACAAGCATTCGGTGCTTGCGATGGATTTCAAGTGTTGCTCACCGCCGCTCGAGAAGACCGAGACGACGTCGACAGCGTTCGCTCTGCTCTCGAAGCCCTTGGTTTGGCAGCAGACGACCCTACCAATGCAACCCAGCTCGTACGCACTCCAAATGCCCTCCCTTATCTACTCTCCCTCTTAGAACCACCTCCAGTGGGAAGCTCAGACTTTTACATCCACTACCATACTGTCTCCGCGTTGCAGTCCCTCCTTGCAGCAGGCCACGCCCCAGCCTTGCGAGAAGCCATTCTAACAGCTCCACTGGGCATAGTCCGTCTCTTAGACCTCATGACAGCAGAACAAGAAGCTCTACGCAATGAAGGCCTTGTATTACTGAGGATTTTAGTAGCAGGAGCTCCCGAAGTCCAAAAAATCGCTGCATTCGAGGGAGCCTTGGACAAGGCGTTCAAAATAGCAATGGAAGAGCAAGGTGGGGTGGTAGTACAAGATGCTCTCCTTCTTGCAGCAGATATTCTCAAGGCTAGTGCCTCCAATCAACTCATGTTGAGAGAAACAGGGCTGGCATCTCAACTATTGCCTCTCATGGATACCTTGGTCACAGCTGGCCACAGTAATAAGAATAATAGTAGTAGTGGTACAGCTTCTAATCATAGCAGTAATAATAATGATGCAATGGATGCCGATATAGCTACATCTGTTGCCGCGATACTAGAAATCATCAGAGTGTTACTCATTCCCTGTCCTGACGATAACCATTCACATAAACAAAATGCTGCCGTCTTGCTGGGACATGGTTTGATGGGCGCCCTGCTGCGCATGGGATTTGAGGAAGGAGAAGAAGAAGGGGCGGAAATAATAAAATGTGCAGCTTTGCATTGCTTGGCTGCATTGGTGACTCACTGTGCAGAGCAGAGAGATGCTGTGACTTTCTTGACTGTCAAGTTGCCAACGGGGGAATCGTTGCAGTTGCCGCATGCTGCATTGAGGGTTGCGACGACGGCTGCTGCCAATGCATATGTTACCTATGGTGGTAGTAGTAATAGTGGTGGTTCTGCTAAATCAACACCATACAGCATATTACAACAGCAAATGAAAGAAGAAGAGGCCACTGCAGCAGACGCAGTGTTAGAAGCCTGCTGCAGAGGAAACGCAGGACTCCAAGCTGCCCTGGCTGCCACCTTTTCAGCTGGGGGCCAGTCATTTGGGGGGGAGCTGGTGATGGCCCTAACCAACAGAGGCAATCTGCAAGCATTGGCGGTTGCTTCCAAAGCAGCTTCTGCCTTGGGTCACATTGTAGCCGACAATACGGCCGTGAAGGCTCAGGTCCTGGGTGCAAAAGTCCCGCCACCATTTAATTTAATCATGGCAGCTGCAGCTCAGGGCCTAGCGACAACAGTCACCACTCAAGGTGGGCTCTCTGCAGCCGCCAAACCTGCTATTGACTTCTTTCTATTACTAGTAGAATGGACATATGGCTGCCCTGCTGCCACCTCAGCATTCCTCTCTTCAGTTCAAAAAACCCCTTTTCTGGTGGGCGCCATCAAAGCCAGCAATGTCTTTGGAGGCGACAGTGCAGCCAGAGGCCTGGCCGCTCTTCTCTTGGGCATCAGTGCCTTGCAAGCAGAGCCAGCACAGGCCAAGATTTTATTAGATGTCGCTATTGTGCAGCAATTGTCGTTAGAGGGCTATTTGGTAGCAATTGATGGTCTGTTACAGAGTAGTCTCCTCAGAGATGGGAACGTTCGGTTTATGTCTAGAGGAACGTCGTTGAGATTAGCTGAGTTGGGCACTTTGGTCAGAAGAGAAGTTTCATTAAAAGTTACAGGAGCTAATGGTCCTGGTAGTCCTACCATTGGGCAGCATATCATCCCACCTACTATTACTACTACTACTACTACTACTATGTCTATGCCAAAGCATCATCAGTATCTTCCATCTCCTCCTCCTCCTCCTCCTCCATCATCATCATCATTGGGCACTGATTCCTGTGCTCCAACAACATCATCACCTCCACCTCCAGCTGCTACTACAACTAGTGTCAATGGACAGATACCTGGTATAAAACCTACCGCTGAAGTACCAAAACCAGTAGCATCATCACCGGCATATAACAGTAGTAGTAGTATGAATACAGACAAGAGTGAGAAATTGAAGGAAGCACAGCATAAAATACACGCATTAGAGAGAGAAATAGAGCAACTAAAGTCTAGAAATGCAAATCTAGCTGAAGACGTCCTCCGCCTGTCTTCTTCTGCTGCTTCCAATTCAGGAGCAGGAGGAAGTGGTGGTGGTAATGGCGGTGTTTATGCGTCATCTGGTGGATTAATGACTAGTTTAGACAAGGAAGAGTTAAAAGCAGCAGAAAACAGAGCAGCTTCAGCTGAAAAGGAAGCTTCTACATTAAGAAACGAGCTGTTAGCAGCAGCTGACAGAGAAAGTGAAGCTCAACGTGCAGCTCAACGTGCAGTTACAGATGCCAATGCTGCCAAGGCTGCAGCTGCTCGTATTGAAACAGAGCTGCAGGATCTATCTGCAGCATACGCTACTTTAGATTCTCATACTAATTCCTTACAACAAAGAATAGATGAATTAGAATTACAAAGGGGAGGAGGAGGAGGAGGAGGGCAACTATTGGATGGATACGTGGCAAAAGAAGAAGCAGAGGCAGCTGCTATCAAAGCAGCCAATGAAGCCAGGGAAGAAGCTGATGCATCAATGGAGGATTTATTGGTTTGTCTGGGGGAAGAAGAAGCTAAAGTGGCAGTGTTGGCTGCCAAGCTGGAAGAATTGGGGGTGAGTAGTGATCTTGTCTTATCCGCCCTTGGCTGATTAGTTCAGTTTATTTTTGTTATAAATTTATTTGATATTATCCTGTGAAAATGAAGGAATAATGGTGGTGATATGATAATATGGTATCATCCTCTAAGATAAAAGAAAGAGAAAAATGTGGTTGGTAGATAGACACCTAGGGATGTCAAGATTAGATAAAATCCATCACAGGCCCCTCCTCTTTCTATGAATTGGGGGGGACAGTCTATCTACTAAACCTGGTGATATAATGTACCCCAACTGGATACCCCGACTAGCTTGAAATTAGCATTATAAAAGTAAGGGCATGAAGTTGGGGAGAAGAAAGAAAAAAAGTGAGGGAGGTTTGGATGAACTTACCATATGATGGGATGTGAAGGCGGAGCGGTGACTGGGGATGATGCCGGTAGTGGTACATGCATTAATGCAGCAAATGTATAGATATCGGTGAAATGTGTTGAGAGACAGTTGTTGTCACAGATGAACAGATCCAGCTTCGCCTCACATATCCATTCAAGGCATGATTAATTGAATCATCTACCAGTGCTGTATTTAAATACCACTCATTGTCGATTAAATAGGATCAGTGCATATGCAAAAAAGCACTGGTCAGGAATGATGCCGTTGAAAGGTGCATGCCGGCATAAATCATTGCCACCAGTCTCTCCTGCTCCCTTCGACGACTCGTTCGAATTTAGAGAGAGAAAGAAGACGTACTTCAAGCGAGTTTACTCATCATATCCAACAATTAAAGCATCTAATTCTCTTGATCCAGATACGATGAAAGTCTAGTTATTACATTTTTATCCATAAAGCTACCCAGGTCTTAAAAAGACGAGTTAATTTTGAATTGCGCTTATTGATCTGAAAATTGGGTGATAAAATGCTTAGAAATTTGACCAGTAGTATATTAGAGGATCCTTCAAAGGATTCTTTATCCCCCAATGATTCAACCAAAGCAGAAAACCAGAATATGGAAATCATTCGATCAATCAAATCACCTTCACCTCCAAAAGGCTCAGCTGCCAAGCATAATACTGGCATGCGTCCCAAGAAGGCAGCAATGAAAACCAGTAAAAGAACCTCCCCCGGTTCCCAACGACTCAATCGCCTTTCCACCGGCTTTCGATCTCCCACTCCTCGTGACGCTGCCACCAATGGCCGTCTGCAGCGCGCAGTCTTCGACCTCAAACAATCCACCATTATAGTGCATTCCATCCCTGATGCCACAAGCACATTGCTCCCATTCACCCCTTACCAAGCTGTAGGCCAGGTAGTCCATGTCATGTTTAACAATGTCACAAATAAAAAACTTGCCTTCTACCGTGGACTTGTGAAGGAGTACGACCCCGACCAAGGCACCCACACCATCCATTACGACGATGCCGACATAATAACCCAAAACATCACAACACAAACCGTCATTTGGCCGGATGGCACAATAACTGCCATTGAAAAAAGCATCATCAATGAAACCGGCGACATGGACATTGTCGAAGTTGATGTCCCCCCCAGTTGGCCTCCACAGCAACAAGACGCCTCGCCCCCCTTGCTCACATCTAAACCCCAATTCACTGTTGCCAAGATCCCCACTGCGACTGCAGTCACCATGCCATTCTCTCCTATGGATGCTGTTGGAAGGACTATCCATGTTTTGTTCAATGAAGGTTCCCTCACTTTCTACAAAGGCAAGATCACCGACTATGATCCCATTACTGGCAAGCATACCCTACATTTCAGTGCAGACCAGACGAATGATGATTTTGATCTCACCAAGGATACCGTCATATGGCCAGGTGGCATTGTCACTGCGTATGAGAAGACGGTGACTATGAGTAATGGAGAGACGAGGATTCTTCTTTGTGAGACGAGACCATCTTGGCCTGAAGAAGAAGAAGAAGAGACGGAGGAAGAATTGGACCTTACACAACCAGTGATAACATACAAAACCATACCCCTTGGCACCTCCCACACCTTACCATTCCCAAAGTCAAAGGTCACCGGTCAAACTGTGCACGTAATGTTCAAGGTAGAAGACGAGGACACCAACGGTGGCATGGTCTTTGAGTTCTACCGTGGTACTATAGGCACAGCTAGTAGCAATGGTGGAAAGTTCTACATAGAGTATGAAGATGGTAGCGATAGTGGATATTATTGGTTGCATAGAGAGACTATTATTTGGGGAGATGGTACCATTACCGCATTTGAGAGGTCATTGACAAATAAAAAGGGAGAAGTGGCGATAAAACAGGTTGATGCTCCTATTGTTTGGCCTGATGATGATGATGAAGAAGAAGAAGAAGAGGAAGAGGGGGGGATGCTAGGTACGCCAAATGATGCTGCTAATGATGTTAATTCTGGTTGCAGTGCTGAATTGATGCAGCCTTCTTTCACAGTACAAGTCATTCCGGAAGCTACTGCTGCTATGATACCATATACACGTGAAGAAGCAATTGGGAGAGCAGTGCAAGTGTTGTTTAAGATTGAAGATGGTCAGAGAAAGGTGCGTTGTATGAATAAATGAATGGATCAAGGATGGCAATGGAGGAGAGTGATACTCAAGATGATCTGTGGCTTTTTCGTATTACTAACCCTGCATAAGTCATGGACACCCCCACTCTAGCCTCTGCACTTC
>Ga0114919_10000220_pt1 | contig 41047 bp, 35 predicted proteins | sample BlataG_FD_88682 | JGI IMG/M metagenome (GOLD analysis project Ga0114919, IMG submission 88682) | Deep subsurface microbial communities from Black Sea to uncover new lineages of life (NeLLi) - Black_00105 metaG | ecosystem: Environmental > Aquatic > Marine > Oceanic > Sediment | place: Atlantic... | reverse complement strand
CGTTCGATCCGCGCGGCCGGGGTGTCGCCTCTCCCACTGCCGCCCGACAGGAAACGCCAGAGCACACCCACCAGAAGCAGAAAGGCAACGGCGGCCAGCACGAGAACTCGCAAATGTTTCTTCGGCATCTGTTCTCCCTTATTCGATGTTACCGGGCTCTCGACTCCCCGCCCCGATGCAGAATCGGCGTCACGGCTCCCAGTAATGCCTGGCGACCGACGGCGACTCCGGGTCGATTTCCCAGGGGTCCATCGCTTTGACCGACCCGTCTAGAAACAAGACGTTCACCCGCCCTCTATGGCGCGCGAAGTCGGGCACGCCGTCCTGGTCGGCGTCCAGGTTCTCATCCGTCCATATGTGAACGGGGCTTACAACGATACAGGCGTAATCCATGGCGAGGATTTTTTCGCCGCCCCCCAGTTTCTTCACATACCGGTTCATTCCATAACTACAATTCAATACCTCCATCATTCCCCCCGCGCTGGCTCCCTCGATGGTAAGTTCGTCGGTTATCGTGTTGGCGTCGCTCGCCTTGCCGCTCCCAGCGCCCCAGAACCCAAGTTGCTCGCCGGTTCGCTTGTCCAACAGGTAGTTCCTGTGGGCGGTCCAGCCCGGCATAATGGACAGCGTCACCGTGGCGTCGCCGTTATCGACGACCTTGACCATGAGATCCTTATAGTCCTCGTCGCCGCCGTAGTCTTCATGGCAGAGCCAGTACCTATTTGGGTTGGTGTCCAGCACATAGGTGCAGTCATACTTGCTTCTGAGGTTGTTGGCGGAGTCAGCGTTAGAGAGGAGGCCCTTGGACTTGGCGTCCCAGAACTGGGTGTCCGAGAACTTGACCACCCAGCGTCCCGCGTCGAACAGATCGTAGAAGGTTCCGCCGCCAGAAACAGTCTTGAACTCAACCACTTCGGAAATGGGGTCGCCGACTTGCGAGAGGTTCCACCCTTCCAGTTCGCGATCATCCTCCGGACAGATTAGCACCTCGTACTGATTTTCCAGGTAGGGCAGGAGGGCTCCGGTCCATCCCCAAGGCGCAAACTCTGCCGCCCAGCCCAGGCGGACGTCGTTTACTTGGACGCCGTAGGCTTGGCCGATTCGATACAGATTCGTGGCGCACTGGGTCCGCTTCCACGTCTGCCACGCCCCCTGCAACGCCGGCAGCATCAGCGCAATAAGCAGCCCCATAATCATGATGACCACCAAAAGTTCGACCAGCGTGAAGGCTTGGAACCGCAATCGTTTCATCGTGCTGTTCAATGGATTTCCTTTCCGAAGCGTCGCAGGCCAAGTCGGGCCCGCCCGGATCGCCGCCCGGCGATTCAGTCCGGTGCCCCTCCGCGCTCGCGGGCCGCCAACTCGGCCACCTTCTCAAGCATCGCGTCAAACAGACGAAAGCCGCCGACCGGAACGATTCGTACGAGGTGTCTCATGGGGCCGTTCCTTAAAGGCAAATAACCGAGAGCCTGAGTGATGGCAAGCGGTTTAAAGGCCGGCCCGCTCTGCCCCTTGCTTCATCGGCATACAGAGCTTCATCAGCATACAGATTATAGCAGGAAAGGCGAGATAAGTCAAACACGGATTCCCGATTGAAAGGGACAGGCAAGGGGAGAGGCAAAAGGACGCGGGCAGGAGAGGCTCCGTGACGCGGGAGCGGCAAACGGCGCAGGGGGTTAGAAAAAAAGCGTGCGGGCGACCGGGGCAAGGGGGGATTTGCACCCGAGAGCGCACCGCACGCTCTACAACGCCTCGTTTTCTCAAGCGGATGCAACGGACGTCGGTTGGTTCAGCCTTTCTTCCGCCCCCACATATGATACGAGCAAAGGAAGAAAAAGGTCAAGCAAAAAGGGAAAAAACGCGAGACGGGTGTCCTCACCCGAGTCGCCGCGGCGACCGTGCGGGGTGCCCGCCACGGCGGGTAAAGTCCCACCCCGCACGCGGCGTTTTTTGCCGCACCCTCCAAAAGTGGATTCAAGATTTTCCAAAACCTTGGGGCCGCAGGTGGGTTAGACGTGCAGGTGGCGTATTTTCGAGGGGTCGGCCGGGGCCTACTAACGGGTGAAGCGGCGGAGAGGGCGTTGCGCGTCGGTTTTGGCCCTTACGTTGTGAAACGGCCCGCCGGGCTGCTATGCCGGCGGATTACACCTTGCAAGAGTCCGCCGTGGTGTTAGACTTACACGAGCATGGCCCATGACGGCCCCGCAGCGGCGGGCAGGCTGTGGGTGGGGCCATACGGGAAATCCCGGCGGGAAAATTCACTCGCGCTCTTGCACCGGAGATCTATTGCCAAGGGAGGAATACCGATGAGCGAGCGGACCATCACTCCATTTGGCTTTGTGGGTGCGCTCGGGATTGCGCTGGCGGCATCGTTTTCGGCCTACGCCGCGCCGGCCCAGACCGACAGGACCACCGAAGACTACAACATGGCGGTCTGGCTCTATAGTACGCAGAAGTATGAACTGGCCGCCGAGGAGTATGACGCCTTTCTGAAAAAGTATCCTCAACACGAGAAGGTTCCCGACGCGCTTCTGGGTCTGGCTCAGTCGCTTCTGCACGTCGGGAAACACGAGGAAGCCATCGCCGCACTGGAACGCCTTCGGAGGGACCATCCGAATTACGAGCGTACGCCGGAGGCCCTTTTTCATCTCGGCCAAGCCCTGGCCGCTGCCCAAAAATCGAAAGAGGCCGCCGCGGCCTTCGGCGAAATCGTCGCAAGGCACGGCAGCCATTACCTGGTGCAGTGGGCGCGGGCGCGGCAGGGGGAGACCATGGTCACCCTGAAGGATTACGCGGGGGCCGAGAAGGCTTTGGCGCCCCTCATCGAGACATTCCTCACCGGCAAGGATGCCGCAAGTCATCTCAAGGCCGAGCGCGAGCGTCTCGCGCAGGTGGCGCCGAACGTGGCTTCCGGGTTTGATGCGCTCCTCGAGCGCGCCCACCTGAACCTTGGCCTGGCGCGGGCCGGCGCCGGCCGGTTCGACGAGGCCGCCAAAACGTTCGAAAGCTTCCTGGCCCTGGCGCCGAACAGCGCCCTTGCGGCGAAGGCTCGCTTCCAACTGGCCCAGGCCCTCTACCAGGCGGGCCAGTATGAGCGGGCCGCGCAAAGGTATGCCGAAGTCGCCGCGACCCAGGACGATCTCGCGCCCGATGCCGCCTTCGAGCGCGGCCTGGCCCTTTACAAGGCCGGGAAGCATAGGGAAGCCGCGGCCGCTTTCGACGATTGCGCCAAGCGCTTCCCGAAGGCGGACCGTGCGGGCAAAGCGGTGGCCTACGCGGGCATGTGCCTCTATCTGGCGGAAGACTATCCCGGAGCCGTCGCGCGGTTCGAAGAAAGGCTCAAGCGAGACCCGAAGGATGAACAGGCGTTGTATTGGCTCGGCATGGTTCGTTTGAAAGAGAAGAAAGCGGCCGAGGCGCGTGCGGCCTTCGACAAGGTGCTCGAGGTGGCCCCCGAGGCCCCCATCGCCGCCGACGCCATGCTCGGCCGGGCCGACGCTTTCCTCGCTGAAGGCAGGAACGATGAGGCGGCGGCTGCGTATCAGCAGTTTGCCGCCAAGTTTGCCGACCACGCCGGTCTGGGGCGGGCGCTTTACATGGCGGCCGCGGCCTTCCACCGCGCCGGAAAATACGAGGCCTCGGAGCAGGTGTGCGTCCAGTTTTTTCAGAAAGCGGGCCAGAAGACCCCTCCGGAAGACGCCTGGCGGACGATGACTGCTCAGGTCCTTTTCATTTCCGGGGAAAATCGGTTTCTCCAGAAGCGCTACAAGGAGTCCGCCGACCGCTACCGCGCCCTCCTCGAAGAACACCCGGCGTCGCCCGATGTCCCGGCCGCGCGGTTCCGCCTCGCGTGGGTCCATTATTTTGACAAGGATTACGACGGGGCGCTCAAGCAACTCGACCAGGTTGGCGCTGCCAACGCCGACGCCGCCGTCGTCAGGGATGCGGCCTACCTTCGAGGCAACTGTCTTCTTGATAAGGGCGATGACAGGGCGGCAGTCAAGGCGCTAGATCAGTATCTCGCCGCACCGGGCGAGAAGCCTCATGGGGACGATGCGCTGCTGAAAGTGGCGACCGCCCTGAGCCGCCTGGGCGACACGGGCGATGCGGCCGCGCGCCTGAACCAGTTCGTCAGGGACTATCGAAACAGCCCGCTCCTCCCGCGGGCCGAATACGAACTCGGTGAACTTCTTCGCGCCGCGAAGAAATTCGACGAGGCCGCCGCCCATTACAAGACGGTCGCCGACGGGCATGCCGACCACGAGGTGGCTCCATACGCCCTCTACGGCCTGGCCGTCTGTCTCTTTGAAAAGGGCGCGCTGGCGGATGCGGCGGGGGTCTTCGGCCGCATCGCTGAGCGTTATCCAAAGTCGGACCTCACGCCGCAGGCCCTCTATCAACAGGCGCTCTCGCTTCAGCGGGGCGAGGTCTTCGGCGGCGCCCGTGCCGCTTACCAGGCAATGCTCCAGAAGTATCCGGGGCATGACTTGGCGCCGTCGGCCCTCCTGGGGCCGGGAGTGTGTCTCCAGAAGGAGAAGAAATACGAGGAAGCGGCGGAGGCGTTCCGTAAACTCTTTGAATCGAGCAAGGACGCGAAGGCCCGCGAACAGGCGGCCTACGAGCGGGCCTGGTCGCTTCAGGAGGCGGGGAAAGAGCAGGACGCCTTGGCCGCCTATGAGATCCTGACGCGTGAGTTTCCCGACGGTCCCCTCGCACCTGACGCGTATTTTCAGTTGGCCGAGGCGCGGTACCGCGCCGAGAAGTATGCCGAGGCGGTAGCCCTGTATGAAAAGGCCTCCGCCGCCACTAAGAACTCGCCTCACGCGGACCTCAAGGACAAGATTCTCTACCGGATCGGCTGGTGCAAGTGGACCGAGAAGAAGTACGAGGAGGCGGCCGCCGTCTTCGACCGCCTCGTCGCCGAGGCCCCCGAGAGTGACCTCATTGCCGAGGCGCTGCTTCAGGCCGGCGAGGCATACGCCCGGACGGGCAAACCGGCCGACGCGATCGCGCGGCTCGAGAGACTCCTGGATCCGAAGTACAAGGATTTCGAACACGCCGCCGACGCGCGCTTCCGGCTCGGCGAGTCGCAACTCGTCCTCGGCCGCACCGACCAGGCCCTCGCCACGTTCACCGCCCTGGAAGGGGCATTCCCCGATTACCCGGCCATGGCGGAGGTGCAGTTCAACCTCGGCAAAACCCTTTATGAACTGAAGCGCAACGACCAGGCGCTGGCGCGGTTCGAGCGGGTGGTGGCGATGACCGAGACGGAGACCGGCGCCAAAGCCCAGTTCTACATCGGCGAGACGTACTTGGCGGCGGGGGACGTGAGGCGGGCGCTGAGGGCGTTCCTCCGGGTCGTCTCGCCCCTGTGGAGCGGGTACAGGGAGTGGGCGGCCGCTGCACAGTTCGAGATCGGAAAATGTTATCTCGACCTCAAAAAACTGAAAGAGGCGCGCGAGGCCTTTCGGACGGTCCTTGAGAAACACGCGGATACCAAATGGGCGGAGCCGGCAAAGGAACAACTCGCCAAGTTGCCGGCCCCGTCCGGAACGTGAAGGAGGTTGTGAAGATGAACATTTACCGTCCTGCGGCGTTGGTTTTCGGATTGGCTGTGGGTCTTGTTCCGGCCATCCTGTTTGGAGTGGCGGACGTGGCGCGCGGCGAAGCGGCGGTCGAGGTCGCTGCGCCCGCTGCCGAAGAAGGCGCCGGCGCCGAAGCCCAAGGGCAGGCGCCGCCCACCGTTTTTGAACTCCTCGAAAAGGGCGGGCCGGTCATGTATCCGATCTACGCCTGCTCATTTCTGATGGTCGCGTTTGCCATCGAGCGGGCCGTCAGCCTTCGGCGAGGCAAAGTCCTGCCCGCCGATTTCATTCGGAACCTGCAGGGCCTCGCCTCGGCCCAGCCGCTGGATAGGGACAAAATCCTGACATACTGCCAGGCAAACACAAGCCCGATCGCACGGATTTTCCGGTCGGCCGTCAAACGCCTCCACCGGCCGATGCCCGAGGTCGAAAAGGCCATCGAGGACGCCGGCGCTAAAGAGGTGCGCCTCCTGAAGCGGAACACGCGCGTCCTGGCGGGCGTCGCCAGCGTCGCGCCGCTCCTGGGGCTTCTGGGCACCGTCCTCGGCATGATCAGCGCGTTCAAGGACATTAGCATGGGCGAGGCCCTCGGAAAGGCCGACATCCTGGCCTCCGGCATCTACGAGGCGCTGGTCACGACGGCGGCGGGCCTGACCGTCGCCATCCCGAGCCTCGTGCTCTATCTGGTCTTTGTGGCAAGGATCGACAAACTGGTCGGCGAGATGGACGATCTGACGCTGGAGTTCGTCGAGACGATCGAGGAGGGGGGACACTTGGCCGCGGCATAGGATGCAGCCGTCCGAGCCGCCTATCCGGGCGGGCCCGGCGCTGAACGCCGCCGGCGCAAAGGAGTCAGCCATGCGCATCGATAGAGGCGCCGGAGAAGAAAGGGTTGAGATAAACCTGACGCCGATGATCGACGTCGTGTTCCTCCTGATTATCTTTTTCATGGTCGCGACGAAATTTGCAGAGATCGAGCGCGACCTGCGCGTCAATCCACCCTCGTCGAAACACGCTCAGCCGGTCACCGCCACGCCGCGCGAACTCATCATTAACGTCACCGAGAAGGGCCGGTATATCATCTCCGGCGTCGAATACACGCCCGAAGACCTCGAACGCCTCATCGCGCGCGCCGTCAAGGAGAACCCAAACCAGACGATTGTCGTCCGCGGCGACCGGCGGGTGATGTTGCAGTTGCCCGTCAACGTGCTGAGCCTGTGCGAGAAGTATGAGGTGAAACGCAAGTTTCTGACGACAACCGTTCCCGGCTCGTGAGCGAGAGCCGTATGCCCGAACCTCAGGCGAAACGCGTTTGGCTCCGCCGGACCCTCTGGGTCGCGGTGCCGCTTCTTCTCCTGGCGGCGGCGATAGCCTTTCTGGCATGGCCGCGGCGGGAGGTTCTCTACACGGACGGCGAGCGGTCCTGGCCCGCGCGCGAGGGGCTGGGCCTTCGCAGCGTTCTCTGGGACGCCGGCGAGCCGCTCGAAGCGCTCGGCGACCTGGACCAGGATTACGACCCGTGCCTCTCGGCCGACGGTCGGGAACTATACTTCACGCGCGGACGGGCGGGGGAAGACGCCGAAATCTACGTGACCCACCGCTCCCGCGACGGATGGACCGAACCCAGATCGCTGAAGGAAATCAACACCCGGTTCGATGAGATCGGCCCCGCCCTGGCCCCCGACGGCGCAACGCTCTACTTCTATTCCAACCGGCCCGGCGGGGAAGGGGGTTACGACCTCTACGTCTCGCGGCACGACGGCTCGCGATGGTCGAGCCCGGCGAACCTGGGCCCTGGCATCAATTCCTCCTTCAATGAATACGACCCGTTTGTCGCGCCCGACGGCTCGTCGCTTCTTTTCGCCTCGAATCGGCCGACACAAGAGGACGAGAGGCCCGAGGAAGGGGCCTGGCCCGCCACGCTTCGCGAGCAACGCACCCTTTATGACTATGACATCTACGCCGTGGACCTCGAGGAGGAGGCCGCCGAACCCCGGCGTCTGGATGCCGTCTGCTCCGCCGCGAACGACGGCCAGCCTGCCGTCTCGCCGGACGGCAAATGGCTCTATTTTGCCTCCGACCGGGCCGACGGCTTTGGCGGATACGACCTGTGGCGGTCGCGCATCGGCATCGAACCGCTGGCCGGTCTCCTGCCGCCAGAGAACCTCGGCCTTCCGCTTAACAGCGCCGCCAATGAACTCGATCCCGCCCTCAGCCTCGAAGGCTTCGGCCTTTACTTCTCCAGCGACCGCGCTGAGCCGGACATCTACTCCCTCTATTACGCCCGCAGCCACGAGGTTTACCGGATGGTCCGGACGCGGCGCTTGGCCGTCGGCCGCCTTATCGGCCGGTTGTCGTGGCCGCTCATCGGTCTGATTCTCGCGCTCGCCGGCCTGGCCTTGACGCTGTTGGCCCTTGTGAAATTGCGCAGGCGCCCCGGCTTGCTGGCCACCGCGATGATGGCCTCGCTCGTCGTCCACCTGGTTGCGCTCAGCCTGTTTACCCTGTGGCAACTGTCAATGCGCATGGCGGAACTGGCCCGATCCGAGGAACGGTTTGAGGTGGCCATTGCGATCCCGGGCTTGGCCGAGAGCGAACTTTCGAGCGAGTTGCGGACCGCCCTGACGGACCTTGCCCGGCTGGACACGGCCCAATTTGCCGTCGAAAAGACCGAAATGCTCACCGCACCGCCGGAGCCGGACCTCCGCGAGCCGGAAATCGCGCTGGCGATTCCGGAGCCCCAGCCTCGCCGAATTGAGGTCATCCCGCCTGAGAATCGGCCGGAGGAACCAGACGAATCCCCCAGGTGGGAATCCGCACCGGTCCCGGTCCCTGAACTCCTCCCGCCTGAGCCGATAGAACCCATGCGGCCGCGCGAGGTGCGCCCCGCCGAGCGGCTTGAGCCGCCGACACCGCAGCCGATTGCCATCGCGCTGAGGCGGGAAGCACCGGTTGCGCTTCGAGACGCGCCGACGCCGAAGCCTTCGCCTGAACCGATGGCGGCCGAGCCGAAGCCTACCCCCATGGTGCCGACACTTGAGCAGCCGGCGCCGAAGCCCACGCAGCTTGATCTGGAAGTCGAGGCCCGCTTGCCGCTCGCCATCGAGAGCCCGGCGGTGCCGGACGTAAGACCGGCGAAGGCCGAGGTCCAAGCGCGCCCGGTGCTCGCGGAACCGGAGCCGGCGCCGGAGGACATTGATACGCGACCGCTTGCAACCACGCGGTCGGAGCCCCCTTCGGGTGAGCCGGCGGTCACGGTTCCCGCACCGGTGCCCGCCGCGCCCACTGCATTGCCGCCAACCGAGGCGCCGCTTGTGGGCTTGAGAGCCCAGGGGTCGCCGACCGTCCAAGCGGCGGTCATCAAGGAGGAGCCCGCGTCCCGCGGCGCGGCTGTTCCGGCGGCCGAGACGCTGGACATCGTGTCACCCGCCGTCGGTCCCGTTGAGCCAAGAGCACCAGTGGTCCGTTCGAACGGCACGGCCGAGGCCAAGCCGCCGGCCCGCGCGCTGCCGGCCGTGCCGCGCCCACGAGGCCCGGTGGCCCTCGCCCCCGCCGGAACGGTTGAAGGCCCCGACATGGCCGACGAGATGCGTTTGGACGACCGGGCCGTCGGGCCGACACTCGTCGAGGCGCCCGACGCAGCCGCCGCTCCCCCGAGTCGCATTTTTGAAGTGGTCGAAGGCGAGCCCGTGGTGCGCCGGGCGGCGGTTGCCGCCGGCGAGGCGGCCGCACCGGTGGACCTGGCGAGGCCGGCGGCTGTGCCGGCACCGCGTGAGGCGCGCCGCGCCCCTGCGCCGACCGAAGCCGCTCCGCGCGGAATGCTTGCGCCGGGCCGCGCAGCCACGGCCGAACCGCCCCTTGCTGTTGAAGGGACGGCTCTGGAGCCCGTGGTGGCCGACCCTGTCGCCCCCGCCGAGGAGACGCTTCTGGCATCCACGGCGCTTGTGGGTTCCGCGGTTGGGACACCGGAGGTGGGCGAGGCGGTGCGCGTGGCGATTCTGCCGCCACCCGCGCCGATTGAGGCGGACGTGACCGCGCCGCCCAAGCCGCTGCCCTTGAAAGAGATCTACAGCCTGCGCACGAAGCCGCGCGACAAGACGATCGAAAAACTGGGCGGCACGCCGGAGACTGAAGAGGCGGTTCGGCAAGCGCTGGTGTGGTTGGCACGGCACCAGAACCCCGACGGCCGCTGGGACGTGGACGAGTTTATGCAAAACTATGAGGAGGGGGGAAAGCGGGCGGACGGGCGCGGCAGTCGCGGCCATCAGGACATCGGCGTGACGGCGCTGGCGGCTCTGTCGTTCATCGGGGCGGGACATACGCACATCCCGGCCAGGGGCGTGGCCAAGGCAAGTGAATATGCTGAAACTGTCCGGAAGGCCATCGACTGGATGCTCGCCGGTCAGAAAGAAAACGGCGACCTGCGTCAAGGCGGGCAGATGTATGGTCAGGCGATTGCGACGATGGTTTTGTGCGAAGCATACACGATGACGGGTGATGAGCGGCTCGCCGAGCCCATCCGCCGGGCCGTCCGGTTCATCATCGACGCCCAGAACCCGGGGCTCGGCTGGCGATACGAGCCGCGCGACTCCTCCAACGATACGAGCGTCGTGGGCTGGCAAATCATGGCCCTCAAGAGCGCCGAGATCGCCGGCTTCCAGGTCCCGCCGAAGGTTTATCGCGGCGCCGCCAACTGGCTCGACAAGGTGCGGCAGGGCAAACAGGGCGGCCTGTACACCTACCAGTCGGGCAACGGGCCCAGTCCCGCCATGACCGCCGAAGGCTTCTTCACCGAACAGTACATCGACTTCAAGCCGCACACCCCGCGGACCGCCGAGTCGGTCGCCTATCTTCTGGAGCATAAGCCGCGGTGGAACGGCTCCAAAGAGGAACGGAACCTTTACTACTGGTATTACGCGACGATGTCGCTCCATCAACTCGGCGGGCCGGAGTGGAACGAGTGGAACGCCGAGATTCGCAAGACCCTCGTCGAGTCGCAGCGCCGGGACGGCCCCTTCGCCGGCAGTTGGGACCCGAATACCACGTGGGGTGGATACGGGGGGCGCGTGTACTCAACGGCCACGGCGGCACTGACCCTCGAGGTCTATTACCGATACCTTCCCTTCTACGCCCTTCGCCTGGGCGAATCAGCGGCGGCTGCGGGTGCAGCCGGCGGCGGAAGTCATTAGCGAAAAGCCGCCGGCCGAGGGCCCTCTGGTGTCCGGGGTGGCGACGTGATATTCCTCGCTCACAGCGAGGACACTCTCACTTCGCGTTTGCGCGGCTCTGGCTTCGGCCCCCTCGAGGACTTATAAGAACATCTCCGGCAGGAGTCGGCGGGCAAGTTCCGAAAGGTAAGCGTCCACCTCGCGGTCCGAATCGAACTGGAACACGCGCTCGACGACCTGGCGAGCCTGGGCGAGCGTCGTGCTTCGGATGACCTTCTTCACCTCAAGCAGCGTGGCCGGCGAGACGCTGAGCACATGGACCCCCAGACCCACCAAGAGGAGCGTGTAGATGGGCTCGCCCGCCATTTCGCCACACACCGCGACTTCGATGCCGGCCTCATGGGCCGTCTTCACTACCTCCTGGATCAGCCGCAGAACGGCCGGATGGCCCGCTGTGAACAGGTCGGCCACACGCGTGTTCGAGCGGTCCACCGCCAGCGTGTACTGGACCAGGTCGTTGGTGCCGATGCTGAAGAAGTCGCACTCGCGGGCGAAGTTCCGGGCCATGATGGCCGCGCTCGGAACCTCGATCATGATGCCGACTTCCATCCGCTCGTCGAACGGCACACCCTCTTCTTCCAGATCTTCGCGGACGTCGCGGAGGATCATTTTGGCCTGACGCAGTTCCTTCAGGTTCGTCACAAGGGGGAACATGACGCGCGTGGGTCCCAGGGCGCTGGCGCGCAGGATCGCCCGCAGTTGGGTCTTGAACAATTCAATATGCTGGAGACTGAAGCGGATGCTTCGAAAGCCGAGGAACGGGTTCCGCTCGTCGTAATCGCCTGAGAGGTGGGTGAACTTGTCAGCCCCCAGGTCGCAGGTGCGAATGGTAATCGGCCGGCCGTCGAGCGCCTCGATTGCTTCGGCGTAGGCCTGAAAATGGTCCTCCTCGCTCGGGTCCTCTTCGCGGTCCAGGTACAGGAACTCCGTCCGGTACAGGCCGATGCCGCTCGCGCCGCGCGCGAGGCACGCTTCCACATCGTGGGGGAACTCGATGTTGCCCCACAGGAGCATTTCGTGACCGTCCTGGGTTACAGCGGGCAGGTCCCGCAGGTCGCGGAGTGACTCTTCCATCCGGTGAAAGCGCTGCTCGGCCTCGCGGTATCGCCGGATGCCGTCCTTGTCGGGGTTGACGATCACCAGGCCCCGGTTGCCGTCCACCACGACGGTGTCGCCACCGGAGGCGTCCGCCGTGATGGTCTGGAGGCCGACCACCGCCGGGATGCCCATCGCGCGGGCGACGATGGCCGTGTGGCTGGTGCGGCCGCCAATGTCGGTTGCGAACGCGAGGATCTTCGAGCGGTCCAGGCTGGCGGTCTGGCTCGGCGTCAGGTTGTGGGCCAGGACGATCACCGGCTCGGTCAGGCGACCGAGGGTCTCGCGCTTCGCGCCGATTAAGTTTCTCAGGAGGCGTTTTTCCACGTCATACACGTCGGCGACGCGTTCGGCCATGTAGCGGTTGGGGAGTTTGAGGAACTTCTTCGCGTAGCCCCGCAGAACGGTGGAGACGGCATATTCGGCGGTGTAGTGTTCGCGCTCGACGAGTTCGTGGACTTCTTCGGTGAGTCGGTCGTCGGTCAGCAGGACGTCCTGGACGTCGAAGATGGCGCCGAGTTTTTCGCCGATGTCGCGGGCGACGCGGGCCCTCAGGTCGCGCACCTCTTCCTTGGCCCGCTCGACCGCCTGGGTGAAGCGCGCCAGTTCCGCCCCCACCTCCTCGGGTTCGATGCTGCGGCGGGGGATGCGGAACTGCTCGCTGTCCAGAACGATCGCAGGCGCGATCGCCAGGCCCGGCGACACCGCAATACCTTTGTGAATTTCCATCCCGTTCGATTGACGCGCGTCGGCGTCAATCCTCATTGAATTTGCGGCGGATTAACTCCCCCAGTGCTTCGAGACATTCCTTGGCGCCCCTGCCCTCGGCCTCGATTCGCATATTGGCGCCCTGAAGCGCCTCACCCGCCAGTTCCAGCATGTCCACGATGCTCTTGCCGTTGGCCGTCTTGTCGGCCACCGAGACGGTCACGCGACACGGAAACCGGTTGGCGATCTTGACGAAGTCCGCCGCCGGCCGCATGTGCAAACCCTGTCGGTTGGTAATCTCGACCTCGCATATCGGCACGTGCTCATCCCTCTCGCATGAACGAACACTCCAGAAGTGTCAGGCCGGTTCTTCGTCGGCTTCGCGCAATAGATCGATCAACTCCTCCCGGGTGGTCGCCTGGCACATAAAACGCCGCAGGTTGTCGTTCTTGACGCTTCGGAAAATGTGTTCCATCGCCTTCAGGTGTTCTTCCGGGCTGTCGGGATTTGAGAGCAGGAGGAAAAACAGATGGACCGGCCGGCTGTCGAGCGCTGCGAACTCGACGCCCGCCGCGCTCCGTGCCACCGTGCCCACGATACTGCGGACGGCTTCGTTCTTCGCGTGCGGAATGGCAACCCCGTTACCGAATCCCGTTGTGCCCTTCTTCTCGCGTCGCACGACGGCATCGACGAGGCGGCGGTGATCCGCTTTCACCACTGCCTTCGCTTCAACCAGGGCGCCGACCATCTCGTCCACGGCAGCCCGCGCCGTCCGCGCCTTCAGATCCGCCAGAATGGCTTCCGTACAAACGAAATTCATCAGGCGCATGGGCCCTGACCCCTTGTTCGTTTCCTCAGGTTCGTGTGGGCTGGTGCGGGTTCGGTCCTCGGCCTTTCCGGTTGCGGGTTCGGTCCTTGTGCTTCACCAGTTGCCGCTCCAGCCGGTCCGCCGCCTGGTCGATGGCGGCGCGCGTCTCCTCGCCCAATGCCCGACCCACCAGGTCGTGCATGTGTTCCAGTTCCGCGATCATCTCGCACACCGGGCGGTTGCCGTCACTGTCCAGCACCACCCGAATCGATTGAATTCGATTGTAGTACTTGAGAAGCCGCTGAGCCCTCTCCCCGGCGTAGGCCCTCGTGTCCGCGGTGACAGGCTTGTGCCGCGACGAAATCTCGATCCGCAAGGTTATCCCCCTCCAATCCGGCCCGGAAACCCGCCATGAGACAACATCGCCCCGCGGTAAGCGCCGTGAGTCTATCAGAGCCCCCGGGCGAAGTCAACCGTTTGGCTCTTGGGCGCCGCGTGCCCTTCGTGGGGCTGTTTTCGGCCGCCTCGGACCCGTTTGGCCGCTTGACGAGGCCCGGCGGCCCGGGTATGGTGAGTGAGGGAAATGATGGGGGAGGGGCTCCTGTTTTGGAGGCGGAATATGAAAGAGAAGGTTCAGAAGGCGCGGAAAATCCTGCGGCGCGTCCTCAAGGAGTTCGAGCCGACCAGGAATCACGCCGTCGGCGCCGGGCGCGAACTGCTTTTAGCCGTCCGAAGCGCCGTGGACGCTGAGATTAACCTGCTGGATGCCGCGACGAAAAAGAAACCGGCCGACGATAACCCACCGACCCACCACGTTGACGTGACGGAAGAAACCGACTAACCGCCGTCAACCGGCCAGCGTCTCGGCGGCCGCGAGGATTCGGGTGGCAAGGTCTTCTTTCGTAACCCTGCTGAGGCGTTCGCAGCGGCCGTCGCGCAAGATCAAGAGCGCGTCCTGCCGGTTGGCAGCGATGGCCTCCGGGCCGTTGGCGACAATTAGGTCCAGACCCTTGGCCGCGAGTTTCGACCGGGCTCGGCGCTCCAGGTCCTCGGTTTCAAGGCAGAACCCCACGAGGATTTGCGTGGTCCGCCGCTCGGACATTTCGGCAAGGATGTCCTGCGTCCGATCAAATTCCACGATGAGCCGATCCGAAGCCTTCTTGATCTTCGTGTTCTGCCGCCGGACGGGCCGATAGTCGCACACCGCCGCCGCCGCGATGAAAACGCCGCAAGATTCGAAACGCTCGGCCACCGCCTCGAACATTTCTTGGGCACTCGTGACGCGCAGGAGTTCGTCCACGTCGGGCGGCTCGGTGGGGCAGGGGCCGAGGACCAGCGCAACCTCATGGCCGGCCGCCTTGGCCGCCGATGCCAGCGCGCAGCCCAGCCGTCCGCTCGACGCGTTCGACAGGAAACGCACCGGGTCGAGAAACTCGCGCGTCGGTCCGGCCGTGATTAATAGCCGCATGGAGACTCCTGCCGCACCCCGATGCACCTTGGGATTGCGGTTAGACACGGTGCGATTGGTTTACGTATCGGCCTTCAGGACGGCGACGATGTCGGCGAGAATCGTTTCGGTTTCGGCCATACGGCCGGGGCCCGCCTCGCCGCACGCAAGGTATCCTTCTTCCGGGCCGACGAATCGCACGCCTCGCTCCCGCAGCCGCCCGACATTGGCTTGGACGGCCGGATGGGCCCACATCCGCCCGTTCATCGCCGGCGCGACGATGAGCGGCACATCGATGGCCAGCAGCACGGTCGAGAGGAGGTCGTCGGCCAGGCCGCCAGCGAGTTTACCGAGCACGTTCGCCGTCGCCGGGGCGACGACGGCCACCTCAGCCCGGTCCGCCAGGGCGACGTGCGCTGCATGGTGGCCCTCCGGTGTCGCCCACATGTCTGTGTAAACCGGCCGACCGGTCAGCGCCTGAAACGTGAGCGGGCCGACGAATCGCGTGGCGTTTTCGGTCATGACGACGGTGACGCCGGCACCCGCCTGGACGAGGCGCGACACCAGATGCGCCGTCTTATAGGCGGCGATTCCGCCCGTGACGCCGACGAGGATCTCGCGTCCCTTAAGCGTTTCAAGGTTCACATTGGGGGCGGCCATCTTTCGGCCTCCGGCCGGTTACGCTCCGGCGGCTTCATCCGCCTCTTCGGCTTCGTCGGTCCCCGATTCGAGGGTGATTTTGCCTTCGAGCACTTCCTGGACGACGGCTCCCATAAGCGTCTTGTCGCCGCGCTCGACCAGAAGCGGCGCGCCGAAGGTGACGTCCACGAGGCGCTTCTGAATGAGGACAGCGAGTGCGAATCGTCCACCGACTTTGTCCGCGATTTCGTTGCTCTTGAGGGCTTCAATCACGTTTTCTCCCTCCGCTTGTTGGAGGCGGCCCCTTCCGACCGCTTCTTCGGGGCGATCTTTTCGGACCGCGTTTCGATGATACGAACCACTTGCTCGACGGCGACGTTGAGGTCGCCGTTGGTGACCTCAACGTCATAGGCGCCCGACTGCCGCGCCATCTCGACCTCTTCCTTGGCCTTAGCAAATCGGCGCTCGACCTCTTCGGGCGGCTCGGTTCCCCGTTTCGACAGTCGGCGGCGCAGTTCCTCGTCGTTCGGCGCAAGGAGCAGGATCGCCGGCACCTCCGGGAACTTCCTCTTGATCTGGATGCCGCCCTGCACGTCGATTTCCAGCAGGAGCCGCTTGCCCAGCCGTCGGGCCCGCTCGGGTTCCTCGACGGGCGTCCCGTAGTATCGGCCGAAGACTTCGGCCCATTCGACGAAGCGGCCGTCGGTGAGGCGTTTCTCGAATTCGGCGCGGTCGAGAAAATGGTAATCGACGCCGTCGGTTTCTCCCTCCCGCTGCGGTCGCGTCGTCGCACTGACGCCGATCAGGAGGCCGAGGCGTTCGGCGACGGCGCGGCTGACGGTCGTTTTGCCTGCGCCGCTCGGCCCACTCAACACCACCAGGTCGCGCTCCGGGGACGCGACCGGCGCCGGCCCCGATGCCGCGTCGGGCTTGACTTGTTCGCCCATTCTAGTCCCTTGCCCGGTCATTCGACGTTCTGCGCATGTTCGCGGAGCCGGTCCACCTGGACCTTCATTTCGACGACGTCGGCGGCGATTCCAGCGTCGCTCGACTTGGCTCCGATCGTGTTCACCTCGCGGGACATTTCCTGGGCCAGGAACTCGAGCCGTCGGCCCGCTGGTCCCGTCCCTGCCAAAAGTTCCCGATACTGGGCGACGTGACTCGCCATCCGCGCCAGTTCCTCGTTGATGTCGGACCGCTCGGCGAAGAACGCCACCTCGCGCGCCAGCCCCGAATCGTCCAGCGGTATCTCGACGCCGTCCAGCAGCGCCTCGGCCCGCTCCCCGAGCCGCCGACGGTATTCCTCGATGACCGCGGGTGCGCGCGAGCGGACCGCTTCGAGGCGGTGCTCGATCTCGTCGAGGGCGTCCCGCATATCCTTGGCCGTGGCTTCCCCTTCCGTCTCGCGCATGGCGTCCAGCCGCTCGAGCGCCTCGGCCACGACTTTCTCAATCCGGGCGGGCAGGTCCTCAAGGCCCGTCAGGAGCGACCGCTCGTCGCCGACCACGCCCGGCAGGGCGAGCAGCGCCGCCAGCGGCGCCTCCGTCCCGCCGAGGCCAAACCGCTCCCCCAGCGCCGCCAGGTCCTTCCAGTACGCTGCCAGAACCTCCTGATTAATCGGCGCACGGGCGCCGGCGCCGCACGGCTCCACCGCAAGCGTCACCTTCACCGTGCCGCGGTGGACGTGCTTGCGCACCAGCCGTTCGATCACCGGCTCCACAGACCCCAGTCCTTCCGGCGTCCGCTGGGTCAGTTTCAGGGACCGATTGTTGACCGACCGTATTTCCACGGCGATGCGAGCCTGGTCGCTCGTGTGCTCGGCAGCCCCGTAGCCGGTCATGCTGCGGATCATTCGGCGGACCCCTTCTCGGCCGGTCGGGGGCGGCTGCCGGGCTTGACCAGGGGAAGCCCCTTGTCGCACAGGGGACACTCCTCGGGCGGGTAGATCGGCACATCCAGTCTCACAAGGGCCGTCAAGGGGGCGCCGAGTTCGGGGTCGCGCGCTCCAGTTCGATCCACCAGAGCCGCGACGCCTGCAACTTCTGCCCCCGCCGCCTTGACCATCGCCAGCACTTCGCGCAGGCTTCCGCCCGTCGTGATCACGTCTTCAGCCAAGAGCACCCGCTGCCCGTGCTCGATTTGGAACCCGCGGCGCAGCGTCATACGGCCATCCTCCCGTTCCGCAAAGACTGCCTTCGTGCCGAGCGCCCGGGCCAACTCGTGGGCCACGACGATGCCTCCGAGCGCCGGGCCCACCACGCAATCAATCGTTTCGCCGGCGAACGCGCGGGCCAACTGGCCGCAAAGCCGCTCGGCGCGCGACGGGTCCTGAAGCACCAGCGCGCACTGGAGATACTTCGGGCTGTGGAGGCCGCTGGAGAGGAGAAAATGCCCCTCCAGGAGTGCCCCCGTCTTGCGAAAGACCTCCAGGACGGCCTCACTCGGGTTCGGCATTCGTGTCTCCGCGTGTCTCGGCGGCGTCGGTTTCGGCGTCGGGTTCCGTCGGCGCGGTTTTCTCGCCTCCGGTGGGCGCGGCGACCCCCGGCTCGGCGGGCGCTTCGGCGGGAGGAGGCGCTTCGGGAGCCGGCCCACCCAGTTGGTCTTGCTTCATGAGCCACGCCGCCAGCAGCGCCAAGACGAAGAAGACGGCCCCGAGAATGGCGGTGGCCTTGATGAAGACATCGGCCGTCTTCGTGCCGAATGCGCTGTGACCCCCAGGGCCGCCGAACGCGCCGGCCAGCCCGCCGCCGCGACCTCGCTGGATTAGCACCAGCAGGGTCAGGATCACCGCGCATAGCAGGAACAGGACCACCAATAGCATTTCCAACGCTCGACCTCCCTGGGCTGCTTGGTTCTCCCGCTCTGAAATCTCAAGCGTGGGGTCTGATAATTTGAGATCTCAAACCCACAATTTCCAATTTTACCCGCCGTAGCCCGCCACCGGAGGATAAACCTTGGGGAAGGCGGGCTGCAATCTTCAATCCCGAATCTCACAACCCCTTCGCCTTCGCCCCTTCGGTGATGATTCCGGCGAAACTTTCGGCCTTCAGGCTGGCCCCGCCCACCAGGGCGCCGTCGATGTCCGGTTTGGCCATCAGGTCGGCCGCGTTCTCGGGCTTGACGCTTCCGCCGTACTGGATGCGAACCACCTGGGCAAGGTCCTCGTCGTACAACTCTGCCAAGAGCGACCGAAGAAGCGCGTGAACTTCCTGGGCCTGGCCGGGCGTGGCGTTGTGGCCGGTGCCGATGGCCCAGACCGGTTCGTAGGCGATGACCGTCCGGGCCGCCTGCTCCCTGGACAGGCCCGCCACGGCGCTGGTCATCTGGCGCCGCACGACGGTTTCGGTGTCCCCCGCTTCGCGCTGGTCGATTTTTTCGCCGACGCACAGGATGGGCTTCAGGCCGAACGCGAAAGCCGCCCGGACCTTTTTTGCGATGAGATCGTCGGGTTCGCCGAACACATGCCGCCGCTCGCTGTGGCCGAGGATGACGTACCGGCAGCCGAGGTCCTTGAGCATCGGCCCGGCCACTTCGCCCGTGAAGGCGCCGCCGGCTTCGAAGTATATGTTCTGTCCGCCGACGACGAGGGGTGTGCCTTTGGCGGCGGCGATGACCGCCTCCAGATACGGCGCCGGTGGGCAGACGCCGACCTCGACGGCCTGCGTCTGGGCGGCGGTCTTGGCCGCCTCCGACGCCAGGGCCACCGCGCCGGCCCGGTCGGTGTTCATCTTCCAGTTGCCGCATACGAAAGGTTTGCGCATCCGCCGGCTCTCCTCGTCTCAGTTGCTCGGCTTCTCGCCTTCGGGCCGAAGCCCCGATGTACATCGGGACGAAGGCCCGTCGCTTTGAAGTTCGCGTCCCATTGCCTCGGCGAGGGGCACGAGTTCCCGCATCATCTCGTCGAAGTCGTCGGGCGTCAGTTGCTGCGGCCCGTCGCTGAGCGCCTTCTCGGGCTCGGGGTGGACCTCGACCATGATGCCGTGTGCCCCGGCGGCCACGGCGGCCAGGGCCATCGGCGGGACCAGGTCCCGCCGGCCGGTCGCGTGGCTCGGATCCACGATGACGGGCAGGTGGGAGACGCCCTGGATGTTCGGCACGGCCGAGAGGTCCAGCGTGTATCGGGTGCTTTTTTCGACACCCTGCTCACCTCGCTCGCACAGGATCACGTCGCGGTTTCCCTCGCTCAGGATGTACTCGGCCGACATGAGGAGTTCTTCGACGGTCACCCCGGGGTTCCGCTTGAGAAGGATGGGCTTGTTGCCCTGGCCGACCTCCGTGAGGAGGGAAAAGTTCTGCATGTTCCGCGCGCCGATTTGGAGCACGTCGGCGTATCCGGCGACGAGTTCGACGTGTCGCACATCAAGCACTTCGGTGACGATCGGCAGGCCGGTTTCGTCGCCCGCCTGCCGCAGGATCTTCAGCCCCTCCTCGCCGAGGCCCTGAAAACTGTATGGGCTGGTCCGAGGTTTGAACGCACCGCCTCGCAGGAGGCCCGCGCCCGCCCTGGCGACCCGCGCGGCAACCTGGCGCACTTGTTCTTCGCTCTCGACGGAGCAGGGGCCCGCGATGACGGCGAAGTTCATCCCGCCGATTTTGCGCGGGCCGACCTGGACGATGGTGTCCTCGGTATGGAAGTCGCGGCTGGCGAGTTTGTAGGGCTTCATAATCGGCATGACGGACTCGACGCCGGACAGGACGGCGACGTGCTCGGGTCGCAACTTCGCCTCGTCGCCGATGGCGCCGACGATCGTGCGGAACTCGCCGCGCGACACGTGAGCCCTGAGGCCCATCTCCTCGATACGTGCGACGACCGCGTCCACTTGCTCCTGCGTCGCGCCCGCCTTCAAGACGATAATCATGCCGCCTGCCCAGTTCATGAGGCTCGGACCGCCACCGGGAACGATCCCAGTATTTCCAGTTGCCGCGTGTGCGCCCTGGCTTCCTCGAGCGCCTGGCGGACGCTCTCATCGTCCTTGTGCCCCTCGATATCGACGAAGAAGCAGTATTCCCACGATTTTGCGGGGGATGGGTGCGACTCGATCTTGGTCATGTTGACGCCGTAGCGCCGGAAGCCGTCGAGCACTTCGACGAGGGCCCCGGCCTTGTGGGCCGTGCTGAAAAGCAGACACGTCTTGTCTCGCCCCGTGGGTTTGGGGCTTTCGCGCCCCAGGATGAGAAACCGCGTCTGGTTCTGCGGGTTGTCCTCGATGGCCGAGCCGAGGATTTTCAGACCGTATAGTTCGGCGGCCAGCGCGGAGGCGACGGCGGCCGTCCCGTCGATCCTGGCCGCCAGCGTCGCCGCTTCCGTCGTCGAGCCGACCGCTACCTGGTCGGCGTGCGGCAGGTTCTGGCTCAGCCACCCGCGGCACTGATCGAAGACCTGCGGCTTCGAGTACACTTTCTTGATGCCGGCCAGACCATCGGTGTTCGAGAGCAGGTTCTGGTGGACCGGCAGAGCCATCTCGGCACAGATCTTGACCGGGCCGTGGATCACCAGGAAACACTCCATTGTGTCGCGCACCGCCCCGCCGGTCGTGTTCTCGTACGGTACGATGCCGTGGTCCGTCTTGCCGCGGGCCACCTCGTCAAACACGCTCGCGATGTCCCGCACGGCGACCAGTTCGACGCTGCGGCCGAACTTCTCGAGGGCCGCCAGGTGGCTGAAACTCCCTTCCGGCCCGAGATAGGCGACCTTGAGCGGCATCTCGAGGGCCAGGCTGCCGCTCATCAGTTCCTTCCAGATGGCCTGCAGTGTCGTCTCGGTCAAGGGGCCGTCTTTTCCGGCGGCGGCGATGCGCTCCAGGACCTCGCGCTCCCGCTCAGGGGCATAGGCGGCCTGGTTGCCCGCCTCGCGCTTCAGCCGCCCGATCTCGACGGCGAGTTTGGCCCGCTCGTTCATCAACGCCACGAGCCGCGCGTCAACCTCGTCGATTCGCTTTCGCAGGTCCTCAACGCTCACCTGAACCTTCTCCTGTGTAAGGCGCTGCACACGCCGGAGTTTCGCTCCCATGTCGGGGCCGGGCCCCGCGAAGACTCCCCCTTAAAGGGACCGCCGCGCCAAAACCGATGCCCTCTCCCGCTCGACACCCCCCTTTTGTACCTGTGCAGGAGCCCGGGCGCACACCCCAAGCGCTCCGGAAACGCCACAATTTATCCTCCCCGGCTTCCACCGTCAACACCAAAAGGGGCGGCGGCAGGCCGCAGCCAAAGCCGCATCCCGGCGCGCTCGCACATGAGTGCAAATGGCAGGAACCAACGGGAAGGAATCAGCGGCGCGCTACTCGCGCTCCGGCAGGCGCAAGCGCTGCCCGATGTAGAGCGTCGCGTTCGGCGAGGAGAGGACGTCTCGGTTGGCCTCGTAGATCTTTCGGTACATCGCCGCGTCGCCGTATAGACGCCGCGCGATCCCGATCAGTGTATCGTTCTTTCGGACGAGGTAGACCTTGGGTTGGTCGGCCTTGGGTGCTTCCCCCGGCTCATTGGGCTCGGGCAGGACGAGGCGGGACCCCACCTTCAACCGCCGCGGGTCCAGGCCCGGGTTGGCGGCCTGGATGACGCGGATGTACCCCGGTTCCCCGTAATGCCGGATGGCGATCTCGTAGAGCGTATCGCCGCTTTGGATGGTATGGAACTTGCCCGCCTCCTTCTCCTGCGGGCGCCAGCGCTCGGAGACCACGATGCCCTGGACGCCGTCCGGCTTCAGCGTCGGTCCGGGAGGGTCCGCGCCGAGGACCGGCCGGTCGGTTCGAAGGGCGACGACCGTGCCCTCGTCCTCGGCCGTCGATTCCAGGTCGTGGGGCTCTTGCACGACCTCTTCGGTTTTTGCTTCAGGCTTAGCGGATTCCTCATCGGTTTCTTCTCGCGCTTTGGCGAGGCTGTCCCGCCAGCGCTCGTAAGCGGCCAGGGGGTCCTCGATGCGGAAGGCGTCGGGCCTTTTGGCGCGCGGCAAGGCGTCGCGCACCGCGCGCATGCCGCCCCTCTGTCCGGCGATATACAGGACAAAGACACCCAGAGCGACCAACGATAGGAGCAGAATCGCCTTGGTAACCAGGCGCATCGACCCACCTCGACGAATCAGGCGAGAGAGGCGGCCTTCGCTCTCGCGTTTATAGTATCGGAGCGTAACAGCCCGGGGTTCACTTTTTCTGGGCCTTGCTGCCCCACATCAACTGGTAAAGAGCATGGGTGGCTGGCAGCGTCACGAGGGCGCCGATGGCGGCCGGCCCAGCCCAGCCCGCGTGGGGCGGGCTGAACAACATCACCGCACACAACGCGACGAAGGCCGGCAGGGCCGTCAACCCGACCCCCGCCAACACCTTGGCAAGCCAGGGGGCCTTGGCCGCCACCCTCCACGGCCGGTCTTCCACATACGCCACCACCCCCGAGCCTGCCAGAACCAGCCACAGAATCTGTGCCGTCGCCCACACCCATCCGACCCACGACCCGAAGAACTCCTCCGGCGGCCGCTGCAGCACCGCGTAGTAACCCAAGAGCAGGAGGCCCAGCACCGGGTAAGCCCATACGTAGACCCTGGAGAGATACCCACGCAGGACGAGGACCGACGAGGCGATGGCGATGGACGAGTACGTGCCGACCAGAACGCCCAGCGCCAGGACGAAACTGAAGCCGTGGAGCGTCGAGGCCGTCCCGCCGCGCCAGTAAAGTACCGTGACGACCATCAGGGTCGTCAGGCTCGTCCAGATGGTTCGCGTCAGGGTCTGGTTGATGCTGCGGTTGCAGACGTCGATCGAGAGGTCGCCAAATTTTCCGCGGTTCTCTCGGATGCGGTCGAAGACAACAATCGTGTCGTTCAGCGAGTAGCCGATGAGCGTCAGAAATGCACCGACCATCGGCAGGTTGATTCGCATGTCGGTAATCAAGAACGGATTGCCCGACCACCAGGCGGCCACAAGGCCCGTACAGGCCACGGCGCCAAGCGTGATGAGCACGTCATGCACCAGGGCCACGACAGCCGCCACGCCGTAACCCACCTTGGCAAACCGGAACCACATGTACAGGACGATGGCCACGAGGGAGAAGACGATGGCGATAACGGCCTTGTCCCACATTTCGCCGGCCATCCGAGGCTCGAAACTGGTTGTCGAGGCGAAGACTTCTTCCGGCCCGAGGGAGAACCTCACGACCTCGGTCCAGAACTCCGGGTTGGTCATCGCACCGCGCCTCCCCGCGTAATCCGAGCGGACCCAGACCTCGAACGCCGTGTGCTCGCCCCGCCCGCCCGCCAGCCGCGTGCCCTCAATCCGGTAGAAAACCGTGCCGGCCAGGTCGGGATGTCTGTCCCGCAGGAAGGCTTCGATTCGGCGGCGGAGGCCCTCGACCGTCTGCGGCACGCTCACGCCCACCTTGATACGGATCTTTTCAAGGAATTCCCGCTCCTCGGGCGGGATGAAACGGGTCACCGCATAGGTTGACTCGTCCCCTTCTTTCATTTCGCCGTCCGGGGCCGCCGGCAGCCGGGCCGCGGTTCGCGCTAGCCGCTCGCGGATCACCTCTTCGGTAATCTCCGTCGTCTGGATGCTTTCGACGCGCCCGCCACGCGATTCGGGGCGCATGTCTTCAAACTTCCGGCTCAAGACGTCCTTGACCGACGCCTCGTCGGCCGCGACCTTCCGGCCGTCCGGCCCGATGCTTTCCGACGAGACACTGATGATGAAGCGCGAAATCCCCTTCTCCCGCCCCTCCGCCTCGAAGGGAAGTTCCTGGACCGTTGCAGTTGGGAACACCTCGGCCACGCGCTCCCGGACCTGGGCGATGGGCACGCCCGCTTGGCCCTCGGGCGCCTTCAGCGCGAATTCCACCTGTGTGCCGCCTGTGAACTCGATGTCATACTTGCTCCGCCCCCGGCTGTAAAAGGCAACCGCACCGGCCAGCACCACCACGCCCGAACAAAGAATCGCGCCGCGCGCGAAGCGCATCCAGTTCACGTTCGGCGTGCGGAACAACTGGAGCATCGTCATCCTCTTTACGATGCCCAACCTCACCGACGCCTCGAAGGTCATCCGCGTCATAATGAGGGCCGTGAACATGCTCGTGCCGATGCCGACGATGATCACCACGGCAAAACCCTTGACCTCCTCGGTCGCCAACTGCGGAAGAAGCAGAACGAACGCGGGAATTAAGGTCGTGATGTTGGCATCCAGAATGGTGCGGAAGGCGCGGCTGTAAGCCCTGCGAATGGCAAAGACAAGGCTTCCCTCGTGACCCTTTTCCTCGCGGAGACGCTCGAAAACGAGGACGTTTGCGTCCACACTCATGCCGATCGTCAGGATGAGACCCGCGATGCCGGGCAGCGTCCAGGCCGTCCCGCCCTGCTCGTTGCCGATCCACCACATAATGCACACGACCAGCAGGAGGTTGAGCCCCAGCGCCAGGTCGGCGACCACACCGGCGTACAGATAGTAGGCGGCCATGAACACCGCGACCAGGGCGAGGCCGATGAGGATGGCTTTCGTCCCCTTTCGAATGTTGTCGTCGCCGAGTTCCGGTCCGACGGTCCGCTCCTTGATGGGGTCGCCGAGGCTGACGGCCAACTTGCCGGAATTCAGGACCGTGACGACTTCGTCCCGCTCCTGCGTCCGGCCCCTGTATCCTTCGATCATGCCGCCAGACGAAAGTTGCGCCCGAAGCACCGGCGCCGACTGGATCTCATGGTCCAGGATGATGGCCAGATGCCGGTCCTTGTTCTCCGGTTTCGTCAATTGGCTGAAGCGCCTCTGGGCCCGCGGCTTAATCCTGAACGAAACGATGGGGTCGCCCTGGGAGGTGTCGGGCCGGGCCTCCGCCAGGTCTTCGCCGCCCACATCCTGTCCGTCGCCGACGTCCACGAGGACCTCGACGGTGCGCATCTCGCGGTCCACCGCATAGACGAAGTTCCATGCGTCCAGGCTGCCCTCCTGAAACCGCTTGTAGCCCCCCGTCATCGGGTACCACCGGTATCGGTGGTCCCGCGGGTCGGGAGAGTTCGAGGGGCTCTTGCCGGCCTCCTTGAGGCGCAGGATGCGCTCGAAGTTCGCCTTCTGAGCGTCCCGGACCTTGTCGGCGACGATGCGAAACTCAAGGACTCCCACCTGCCTGAGGAGCCGCTTCACGCGCTCCACGCCCGGCCGGACCTCGAGTTTGCGCTTGATCCGCTCGCGCCACTGCTCTTGCGCCTTTTCGTCACCCGGATTAATCGTGAGCCAAATCGCGAATTCCCGAAAGGGTCCCCTCGTCCGGTTCAGGCCTACGACGCGCCATTCAGTCCGCTCGGCAGGCGGCGCCTGGCGAACCGCCTCCTGAATCTGGTTGTCAACGTGTTCGAGGTGCAGCGCAGGGTCGGTCTGAACGGCCAGGCGAGTCTTTCCCTCGAACTTCTTGTATTCAGGCGGAACCTGCCGCGCCTCTTTGCCCGGCCCCGTTTTCCCATCGTTCGTGATATGCTCGGCCGTGAGCGGCCCGGCCTCGACGGCCACCCGCGTCCGCCCGCCCGGCAGGACGATTTCCAGACGCCGCTTCCCCACGGCGCGCACGACGTATCCGCCCATGCCCGAGGGGTCGATTCGCTTGGCGATGACGTCTTTGACCGCTTTGGCCTCGGGAGGTTCGACGCCTTCTTCCGGCGGGCGCAACTCGTAAACCAGACTCGTCCCGCCCTGAAGGTCAATCCCCAGCGGGAACAGGTACCGCAGGCTCGGTTCGGGGTCCGTGGCGTAATGGACCGCCAGTTTCGCGAGCGGCACGCCGACGATAATCGCGACAAGTATCAGGCTGATGATGTAAACGCCTTTGTTCATGCCGGTCTCATTTCCTTTGCCCGACGACAGCGCCCGACCTCACGACATCCGGCGCAGGTCTCCGCAGGTCGCCACGGCGACTCACCTGTGGAGAGCGACTCGACGTGGCGAGCGGCAGGCCAACCCAAGCCTGCCCTTGCCGCGCGGCTACTTCTTTTCGTCCTCGTCCTCAAGGTCGCCGACCTTGCTGATGGCGTCGCGCGACACGCGGAGCCGCACGTCCTTGCTCTCGTCCACCTTCAGGACCACTTCCTTGTCGCCGATCGACGAGACGACGCCCCGGATGCCGCCGACGGTCGTCACGTGGTCGTTCTTTTTCAGGGCGTCGAGCATTTCCTGTCGCTTCCGTTGCCGCTCCTTCTCGCGCTTTCGCTGCGGGCGGATCAGGAGCAGATAGAACACCCCGAAGATCAGAACCATCATGATCAGGATGTTCAAGCCGCCGCCCGCGGGCTGGCCATTTTCTCCCTCCGTGGGCCCATTCGGCGCCTCTACCTGTGCGACAATCGCGTAGGTCTTCACGGTTCGTCCTTTCCAATGGCCTCGGCCGCCGGCAACCGCGCGGCGGCACGAAGCGAGTCGAAGTCCTTCCCTTTTAGTCGCTCTGGTAGTATCTGTCAAGCAAGCCCTGCGCCTCGGCGTCGAACCGCCCCGCTCCGACGGCCTCGCGCAGCCGCCTGAACAGCCGCGTGTAGAAACGCAGGTTGTGGATGCTCACCAGTATCGGGCCCAGCATTTCGCCCGCGGCGAACAGGTGCCGAAGCGTTCCCCGGCTGAAGCGCCGGCACGCCGGGCAGTCGCAACCCTCCTCCACCGGCCTCTTGTCTCGAAGGAAACGCTCGTTCCGCAACCGCAGTGGGCCGTCGAACGTGAACGCGCAGGCGTTGCGGCCGTTGCGCGTCGGCAGGACGCAATCAAAAAGGTCGGCCCCGCGCGCCACGGCCGCCACCACGTCGCGCACCGCGCCGACGCCCATCACGTACCGCGGCCGGTCGGGCGGCAGGAGTGGCAGCGTCCAGTCCAGCACCTCCACGAGCCGCTCGTGCCCTTCGCCCACGCTCACACCACCCACGGCGTAGCCGGGGAAATCCATCGCCACCAGCCGCTTGGCGCATTCGGCTCGCAGGTCGCGCTCCACCCCGCCCTGGACGATGCCCCACAAGGCCTGGCCCGGCTGCCGGTGGGCCGCGCGGCACCGCTCGGCCCACGCCAGCGTCCGCCGGACCGCTTCGGTCACCTCCTCGCGCGGACACGGATACGGCGGGCACACATCCAGCGCCATGATGATGTCGGCGCCGAGGGCGTTTTGGATCGAGACGGCCGCCTCCGGCGTCAGCCGTATCTGGGTCCCGTCAATGGGGCTGCGGAAGACGACCCCCTCGTCCGTCACGTGGCGCAGACCTGCCAGACTGAAAACCTGATAGCCGCCGCTGTCGGTCAGAATGGGCCCGTCCCAGGCCATCATGTCGTGCAGGCCGCCCAGGTCGCGAACCACCTCCGGCCCCGGGCGAAGCGCCAGGTGGAACGTGTTTGCCAGGACGATCTGGACGCCGACTTGGCGGAGCGTTTCGGGCCGGACGCCTTTGACCGTCGCTTTTGTGCCGACGGGAATGAAGGCAGGCGTCTCGACGCGTCCGTGCGGTGTCGTCAGGCGGCCGCGGCGCGGCCCGCCCTCACCCGAAGGCGCAGCCATCACCTCCCACTCAAACCCTTCCGCTTGACTCACAATCAGGGATACCAAAAAGGCGTCAGGAAACCTTTTTTCATCTTCCGCCCGCCGGTTAGTAGGCACGCACCAACTGAACGCCGGGGTAGTAATAGCGCAGGATTTCCTCGGCTGTCTTCCCGTGCTCCGCAAGATACTCTGCGCCGTACTGGCACATGCCGACGCCGTGACCCAGACCGTGACCCTCTTCCAGCACGATCCGGTCACCCGCATCGCGAATCGTGAACCACGTGCTCGGGGCCTTCCGCCCGCCGACGAGGTTGCGCCAAAGGTCGGCGCGCAGCGCGACGGAATACTCTCCGGCGTCCGTCACGCGAATCTTCGTAGCCCGTCCGTCACTCGCTCGCGCGGCGATTTCGACGCCCTGGACCTCGCCGAGCCGGCGTAGGGCTTCCAACCCGCTTCGCCGCAGCGCCTCGCCCACTTCCTTCTTGAAAATCTCCTTGCCGGACCACTGATACCGCCTTGATCGGAAACAATAGGGGCACTTGACGCCCGCCAAGGGCGGAGGCGTCCGGCCGCCGAAGACCTCTCCGACCGGCGCGGTCGCCCCGCCGCACGTCGAATGATAATAGGTGGTGAGCAAGTGAAGCCGCCCGGCTTCGTCACGGTATGTCGCCACAACCCCGCACGTCGCCGCGACCGCTTCCCATGTCTTGTCGGTTTCAGTATCGAAGCCGCCGTAGACCTGGCTCCGCTCGGAGTCATAGATGTCGAAGTCTCGGGCCACACGCCGGTTGCGATGATCGAGCGCGTAGGTCCGCGCTGCGACGGCCTGGGCGGCGTAGGCTTCCGGATGCCAGGTGCGCGGTAGTTCGTTCGCCAACACGCCCGCCAGATACGCCTCCATCCGAACTATATTGATAGCCCGCACGGCCCCCTCGGGCGTCGGGGCGATCCGCAGGAACCCCCGGTAGGACCGCTCGCGCACGCCACCGCCGACGCGCTGCCGCACGCACAAAGTGCCGTCGCGCTCGGGATGGAGTTCGACGGTCCCCGGCCCTAGCGCACGCCCACCGGCTGCCAGGACACCCTCGCGCAGATCGAACCGCGTCCATTCGAGCCGGTCGCCCGATGCGATCTTCCCGGACCTGTCCGCGAGCCGGTAGGGACCATCCACCGCCACCCCCAGCGAAGCGGTGTCGCTTCCGAGTTTGACGCGGATGAAAGGCGCCCTCTCGGCGCGGGCCAGGTCGCGCGGCCGGGGACCCTCGCAGGCGCATCCTCCCAGAACGGCGGCCGCCATCCCGACGGCCAGAACCGCAAACAGGGCGGCCCCTCGAAGTCCGCGTCCGTCCGACTCTTTTCTCACCTTGCACCTCCCGGCTCGGTTTCCCCTTTGCCCCCGCGATACAGGTGCACCCGCGTCGGGGCAAATCGTTCCTGTTCGCTGAACAGGCAGCCGCAGTATTGCTGCCGATAGAGACTGCGTCGTTCGGCCTCGTCGTGGCCGCGATCCGCCAGTGGTCGCCAGTCTTCATAATGAAACCGGAGGCCGCGCTCGGCAGCCGCCTCCTCGCCGATGCGGCGAATCGCCTCATGGTCCTGGTGCTCGGAGACCAGAAGCGTCGTCGTCAGGCCGGTGAACCCCCTCTCGGCGGCCACTCGCGCTGTCTCCCCTAGGCGCAGCCGATAACAGGCCAGACAGCGTTCAGGCCGGTCCCACGGCACGGACCCGAGGAAGGCTTTCGGGTCGTAGCGGTCATCGACGATCAGGTCCAGCCGCTTCTGGTCGGCCAGGACCTGGACGCTTTTTGTGCGGCGGCGAAATTCGAGAAGGGGCTGAATGTTGGGATTGTAAAAATGGACCACAAACGGGCCGAGTTGATGGAGGGGGTCAAGAATGGCGGCCAGGCATTGGCCGCAACATGCGTGGACTAGAAGCATCGGTTCGGCCATGGGGAAGCGCGTCCAACGTCCAGGGGCTCCAAGTCCAAAGTCGCGCGCCAAAGCCTGTCGCACGGCTTTGACTTCGGGTTTCGAGACCTGCGACTTTGGACCGATTTCACCCGGCCAACGAAAGACCGTGCCGCTTGAGCGCCCGCCTGACCTCGGCGAGCGACGTTTCGCCGAAGTTCTTGCAGGCGAGAAGTTTCTCTTCGGTCAACTTGCCGAGGTCGCCGAGGGTTTCGACTCCGAGCCGCTCGAGGATCTTGCGGCTGCGGGCGCTGAATTCCAGGTCCGCCAGCCGCACCTTCGCGCCGCTCGCGCGAGCCGGCACTGGCTCGGACCGGGGCGCGGCCAAAAGGTCGCCGGCGACCGACGCCTCTCCTGCGTCCACAGCCTCCGCCGCCATTCCCAGATACAGGCCCTTCGACGCCAGGACATCCTTGATTTCCTGGAGGCTCGTCTCGCCGAAGTTTTTGTAGGAGAGCAGTTCCTGCTCGGTGTGTCTGATGAGGTCGCCGAGCGTCCGGATATTCATCTTGATGAGACAGTTGCGGCTGCGGACGCTGAGTTCGAAGTCCGTGACGGGGACTTCGAGGACTTGGCTCCGTTTGGTCCGCCGCCGCTCGCTTTCCTCATCGTAATACATGACCTTCGAAGCCTTCGCGTCGCGAAGGAAGAGGCGCGCCCGGGCGTGATTCGGATTCACCGCCAGGAGACGTTCGAAGCACTCGATGGCCTCGTCGTACCGGCCGAGGTCGTCATAAAGGACACCGAGGTTAATCAAAGCGCCTTCGTGGATGGGCGGCTGCTGGACGCACTGCTTGTAGTAGTCGATGGCCAGGCTCTCTTCGCCGCGCATATCGTACAGAAACGCCAGGTGAAAGAGCGTGGCCCGGTGGGTCGCGTCGAGTTGCAGGGCCCGCTCGTAGGCCTCAATCGCCTCTTCATACCGGCCCTGGGTTTCCCGCACGTATCCCAGGTGGCACTGAAACTCGGCGGTCTCGGTCTGGTCGGTCGGGACTTGTCCGAGGAGCCGCTCGGCCTCCTCGCTTCGGCCTTCGCAGCAGGCCTTTTCGATGTCGCTTAGTAAATCAGCCACCGTCTTACCTCCTGCCCTTTTGCGTTGCGGTGGAGAACCCGCGCGCCGGCGACGGTCCGAGTAGGGACACGGCATACCGTGTCCCTACTTCCACAGCCGAGCCGCCATTGTATCCAAAACCTCTCTCTTTGCAACCCTTCTTGCGAACGAGAGAACTCATTTCGGGGTGGGGGCGAAGAGCGGGCCTCCTAAGAGCCTATCCGAATAACCCGCTCGTCGCGAGGCTGAGCGAGAAGTTCGAGGCCAAGGCGGCAGGCCCAAACGGGCGGAGGCGTGGCTGAAATGCCACGTCGAGGACGTTTTGGGCCGACAACGCCGACCTCGGGCTTCGCAGCCAGCCGCAGTAGAGACCGGTTTTGGGATAGGCTCTAAGGGCCGATTTTTGGTGTCGTTAGCTGTCCGCCACCCCCTGTTGCATCTCCGAGTGCGGTTCACCGCCCCTGGAGCCATGAGTCGGCCGCCCGGCGGACGCGCTGGACGGTCAGGTCGTCCGTGCAAAGGGACTTGCGGCACCGCCTCTGTGCCTTCCGCGAGCAGGGCAGACACGCCGCCGACGTAATGATCGTGTGCCGCGCACTCGGCCCGCGCGGGCCAACGTCGGTGGGGCTCGTGACGCTGAAGATTGCGACGAGCGGCACATCGAGCGCCGCGGCGAGGTGCATCGGTCCGGTATCGGGCGTAATGAAGAGGTCGCAAAGCGAAACCGCCGCCGCGAGTTCCCGGACCCCCGTTCGCCCGGCCAGGTTGACGGCCGCACCTTCAGGCGCCGCCGCAACCACCCCTTCCACGGCCGCCGCCTCCGCGGCCGTTCCCGTAAACAGCACTTGCGTGTCCCACGTTTTCACCAAGTCCGGAAGCAGTGCCTTCCATCGCTCAAGCGGCCACATTTTCTTCGAAAGGTCGGTCCGGCCGCGGCTGAGGCGGCCCGTGCCGACGTGAACGCCGACGAGCCGTCGGTTTTCGTCGCGGCCGAGCCGGGTCAGGCGATGGCGCGCCGCCTGGCGTTCCTCGTCCGTCACGACGATCCGGGCGGGCGGCGGCACCGAGTCGCATCCAGCGATTTTGACAGCCAGCCGGTGCAACCGCTCGCTGTGGTGGTCGCCTGAAGGGCGAGAAAGTCGCTCGCTGAGAATCTGCGGGACGCCGGCCCGTTCAGCAGCCCCGTGCCAGATGCGATGGTCGTGACCGTGACAAATGAGCACCGCCCGGCAGTTTTGTCCGGCGAGCCAGCGCCGCCACCGCCTCCGCTCGAGCGCAAGACGCAACCATCTTGGATTCGGATGCGGAACCTCGACGAGGCGGTCAACCGCCGGATGGTTTTCAAGAATCGGAAGCGGCCAACCGCCCGCCACGACGATGCGGGCCTCCGGCGCGCCCCGACGAAGCCCCTCCAGCGCCGGCGTCGTCATCACCAGGTCGCCGAGACGCCCCGTCTCAACCACGAGAAACGTTTCCCGCTCTGCCATTGGGGCGGGATTATAAACTCTCCGAGCCCCAAACGCCAGCCAGTCGGAAACGGGAAGGCCGGAAAGAGGCACGGTCGAGAAGCCCGAAAGCGCATCAACCGAGCAGGTTGTCCATCACCATCATGACGACAAAGCCGATCAGGCCGCCGAACAGTTCCACGAGCCCGCCGGCCTCGCGCCACCGTGCGGCATCTTCGCGTGTCCGGGAAACCACGACTACGGAGTAACGCGGCCGGTTGGGAACGCCCGGGCGTTCACCGTCGCCGACGTCCTGCCGCGCTACGGTGTGCGGGTCCTTCGGAACGAAGCCATGCGCCTCTCGTTCGGTGGCCAGGACTTACGGCTCGTCGGCGTCGAGAATTTGTGGTCCGGCAGGTGTCGGCCGGTGGAAGCCATACACTCTGTGCCGCAGGACGCTGTAAACCTTACGCTTTGCCATAATCCGGATGCGGCGAAGGCGCCGGCCGCCACCAGCCCCGCCGGGGCGAGCACAATCAGCGTCGCAAAACAGGTGCGTCTTCTCCTCCTTTCGTCACCTGCGGCCGGCCTCAGAGGTCGCGTGCTTGGTCTGGCCGCCTCAAGCGGTGACGATCTCCCATCCCTTGCGGTACTCGCGCTGGACGAAGCGGTTGGCCTTGGGGTTGTTCTTGACGCGGCAGTTCTCGGCGTCCCAATAGACCTTTTCGCCGATCTTGAGGGCGACGATGGGCAGGAGCACGGCCTCGACCAGAGGCCCGGCGTAGGTGAAGTTGCTCTTGGGGTAGTCCCAGGGCTTCTCGCCCTTGGCGGCCATGACGAACTCCCTGTGATGGCCGGGCGACGGTTCCATCCGCTCGGGCTGCTTGTACGACTGCATGAACGACTCGGGGATCAGCCGGGGACTTTCCCCGTAATCTCCGGCAACGTAGAGTTTGCCCTTGGTCCCGATGAAAATGCTGCCGGAGCCCGAGAGTTCTTTCTTCTTGTAGTACGGGTCGTTCATAATCTCTTCGGGCACGGGCGGCTTCCAGGGCTTCGAGTACCAGTAGGCGGTGAATTCGGGCCGCCAGTCGTTCGGGCCGAACTCCCACCTGTATATCACACTCTTGGGGTGCGTGATTCTGTTGCGGCCGTCGACCTTAACCACCTCAGCGGAGATCGGCGCCTCGGGCTGGAGCGACCACCAGACGCAGTCCCAGGTGTGGCAGCCCATGTCGCCGATGGTGCCGGCGCCGTAATCCAGCCACCCGCGCCACTGGAACGGGTGCATGTGCTCCCCGCGTTCGCGGTAGGGGGCACCGCCGATCCAGCAGTCCCAGTCGAGGGTGTCGGGGACGTCTTTCTTGGGCGGCAGTTTGCTGTAGCCCTGCAGCCAGACGGGGCGGTTCGTCCAGGTATGGACCTCCTTGACGTCGCCGATGGCGCCGTCGCGAATCCACTCGACCACCCGCCGGTTGCCCTGGTTGGCGTGGCCCTGGTTCCCCATCTGGGTGGCAACTTTCTTCTTCTTCACCAAGTCGGCCATGACACGGGCTTCATGGATGCACCACGTAAGCGGCTTCTCGCAGTAAACGTGCTTGCCGAGGCTCAGGGCCCGCGTAGCGGCCGGGGCGTGCTGATGGTCCGGCGTGGCCACGACCACCGCGTCGATCTTGCCGTGCATCTCGTCGAACATCTTGCGGTAGTCCTGGTAGACCTTGGCGTCGGGGAACATCTGCTTGGCCTTCTCGGTGTGGGTCAGATCCACGTCGCACAAGGCCACGCAGGCGTTGGATTTGGCGAGGCCCAAGTGTGACTCGCCGCGCCCGCCGGTCGCCACGAAAGCGAAGTTCAGTTTCTCGTTGGCTGCGTAAGCCCTTACGCTTGCGGACCCCGAAAGGATGACCAGCCCTGCGCCAGCGGCCGTCTGCTTCAGAAATTTCCGACGATTTATGCCCTTGGACACCTGAGGCTCCTTTCTATCATCCGGCGTTTTCCGCCCGGCTCGCGGCGTGGACGCCACCCATTGTCTCTTTGATTTAACCCTTATTTAGCCAATCAAAGGTCAATAGTGCTGCTCGCCATAAGTGCTGATGCACTCTAATAGGGCGCAACAAGATGCTGCATGCAGCCCAAAAGCGTATCGACCATTTTCCCCATGCCGCCGGAGAACGGCGTTCGTTCACAGCGGCCTAATCTTGACGTTCCGGTACATGACCTTGGCCCCGTGATCCTGGAGGCCGATGTGTCCCTCGCGTTTGAAGTTTTTCAGGGCCGTTCGGAACTTGTTCTTGGAACCGTCGGGGTTCTTTCTCGGTTCGGTCCACTCGTTCAGGTCCATGCTGATCATCTGCACGTCGTTCATCACGACGGTGATGCGATTGTCGTCGGCGGTGATGATGACGTGGTTCCACTCACGATTCTTGACCGGATTCCTGCTGGGGCCGAGGCAATCGTAGATGGCACCGCAAGCGTGCTTGCCGGGGTTTAGCCTGCCGCCAGTGTTTTCGACCTGGATCTCGATGCCGGTTTGCACGCAGTCGTGGGGCTTGTCGGTGCGGATGAAGATGCCGCTGTTGCCCTCCGCCTTGAACTCCAGGTCGAGCACAAAATCACCGAAGCGGGCCTTGGTCCAGATGTCGCCGGCCCTGGCTTTGCGAACCATCGCACCATCTTCTAGGACCCATCCCGCACCGGGCGCTTTGCCGTCCCCGTTCATCCAGTTCTTGCCGTCGAAGAGGGTGATCCATCCGCTGGCATCAGCCTCCGGCGCGGCCGCGCCGGCTTTCACTTTCGCGCTGGGCGTCGTGTCGGCCTCAAGGTCGCCCAGGGCGAACTGGATGCCGTCCAGGTAGAACTGAAGGAGCAGGGGGTTCCAGAAGATCTCGTTGTTGTGGCCCAGCGAGCAGTAAAAGACGCGGCCCTGGCCGTAACTTCGGACCCACGCGACTGCGTAATCGTTATCCTTGCGGCCGCCCTTGCGGCCGGCGGTGTCTTTGTCCGCCAAGTCGAGGGTGAGCAGGATCCGCAGTTTCTCGCGGGAGTAGGGCTCGCGGAACTGGTAGATCTCGTCCTTGACCTTGAACCCTTTGCCGCCGAAGACCTGCGTGAGGGCATGGTCGGGGTCGTCCACTTTGACGGCCCATGTGCCGCCGCCGCCCCACGGGTGGCCGGCAAAGTAACCGCCCATCATTGCTCCATACTCGGGCCACTTGTAGAAACAGTCGGTGGCGGCATGGATGCCGACGATGCCTTTGCCGCCGCGCACGAAGTCCACAAGACTTTTCTTCAGCGTCTCGTCGTCGAAAAGTTTCCCCGTCGTATTGTTCATGCAGACGGCGTCGAACTTGGCGAGGTTCTCTGGCTTGAACACGGCTGGGTCGTCGCTGACGACCGCTTCAAACGCGCCCGTCTTCTGGCCCATGATTTCCAGCGCCTTGGCCCCGTACGGAATGGAGCCGTGCCGGAACCCGCGGCAAAGGTTGAAGACGAGGAGTTTGCGCGGCTTGGCGGGTTTGACCCGCGGCTCTTCGGGCACGGCCTCGGTGATTTTCTTGACGGCCTCCTCCGGCACATTGCTCTTTGCCGCCTGCGCCTTGCCGATGAGTGCCGCCGCCACAACCACCAACACTGCCCCCACCAGAATGCGTCGCACGATTGGTTCCTTTCCCAGGACCGCTTGATTTCTTTGGATGCCGCTTCGGCACGGCCTATTCATAAAACACCCGCGACCGGCCGAAGTTCCGGCAGGATCGGACACCATCTTCTCAAAATCGGACCTTCACCACAACGGCAAACTCACCGAGGGAACCTGAGGGTGGGGCCATTTTTTCCGGCAAAGCGCAGGCGCTTGTAGCGCGGGCGCACGCCCGCGCTACAACCGAGGGCAGACGTGGCGCAGCGGTGAAGGTAGGCCTTCGCCTCAAGCCGAAAATCCCTGCCTGCCGGCAGGCAGGCTTGCCACACCCCTCCCGCTGGGGTTACCGCTTTCGACCTTGACGGAGGCCGCATCAGGCAACTATACTAAAGCCGCTGCCCGGCGCGAGGCCTTCGTCCGGTTCCGCGCAGGCCCGAACGCGGGGAGGTCCCAATGGCCAAGCATAAATCGGGACGGGCGTTATTCGAAATCCTGGCCAAGGCACGGCGCGAAGAGGCGGCCAGGGGGGGCCCTCAGGCCACCCCTGAGCCCATTGTGAGGCGTTACGGCGCCGGTCGGGAGGCCGAAGCGGGTTCCCGGCGCCCGACAGAGAGGCCGGTTCAAAGAACCGCGCCGAAGCGCGGCGGCCAGAAGCGCATCAGCCTGACGTATTACCACCTGGTGATCGCCCTGGTCCTGGTCGCGTGCGCAGGGATGATCCTTTTTGTGCTGGGAACCCGGTTCGGCAGGCCGCGTCTGCCGCAGACCGAAGCGCACCCGACGATGGAAGAGGTCCACGAGGCGCCACCGGCCCCCGGTCTGGTAACGCCGCGCCCCGGGGCAACTGAAGAAGGCACCGAGGAGGAAGCGGAAACGGGAGCGGCGGTGGGAGCGGGCGCCGCCCCGCTGCCCGCCGAACAGGCGGGCCGGTATCGCCTCCGCATCGCGCGGCTGTCGGTGTCGCAATCGGAATACACCGACAGTCTCCGGGCGCTGCTCTCACGAAACGGCGTCGAGACGGACCTGGAAGCCCGGGCCGGATCGTTCATCCTGTACAGCCGTGTGCGCTTTGCGGCCCCGGACCAGGACCCGGCGGGCCGATTCGCCAAGGAAGGCGTGGAGAAGGCGAAAGCATTCGCAGAAAAGGTCAACGGCCTCCTGAAAGAGTTCGAGCAGAAGACGGGTTGGCCAGCCGCGACGAATCCATACTTCGTCGTGACCACAGAGGAGTAGCCGAATGTCGATGGACAAGAGCCTGAAGAGCCAGGGAGAACTGGTGCGCCACCGGAACGTGCTGACTCGGGCCGAGCGCGTCCAAACTCTGAAGGAAGAGGAAAAGTGGCAGGAGGACCAGGACGTCTTCGGTCTGCCGAAGGTGGCCCATCGCAAGGTCGTGACCCGCAAGCACAAGGCTGAGGTGGCAAAGCCGGCCGCCGAAGCGGCAGCCGAGGCCGAAGCGGGCCCCGCGACTGAAGCGGCTGAAAGCGAGGCCCCCGCGGCCAAATCGAAAGCTTGATTCCTCGTCTCCACATCCTCGCTCCTGCGCCGCTCTGGCGGCCGGTTTTATGCAGCGGCCGCGCTCGTTCCTGAGGGCGGCCGACGCGAGCGCCGCGACTTGAAGGAGCCCACGCGGTGGCCAACGAAAACAGGCCCCTGGCCGAGCGGGTGGCCCGCATCGATGCATCCGGCATCCGCAAGGTCTTCGAACTGGCGGCGCGGCTCAAGGACCCTGTGAACCTGAGCATCGGCCAGCCGGATTTCGACGTGCCGGACGCTTGCAAGGAGCGGGCGATTGTCGCCATCCGCGCCGGCGCAAACCGCTACACCGTCACCCAGGGCGACGCGACGCTGCGCGCCCGCATCGCCGAAACCTTGCGCGACGAGTTCGGCTCGTTCGATGGGCCGGTGCTCGTGACGAGCGGCGTCTCGGGGGGCATTCTTTTAGCGCTGCTCGCCACGCTCAATCCCGGCGACGAGGTGCTGGTGCCCGATCCATACTTCGTCATGTATAAACACCTCGTGAACCTGATCGGCGCAAGACCCGTCTTCGTCGATACCTATCCGGATTTCCGATTGAAAACCGACCGCCTTGAGGCGGCGGTCTCGGAGCGCACGCGGATGCTCATCCTGAACAGCCCTGCGAATCCGACGGGCGCCGTTTACTCTCGGAGCGAACTGGCCGGCGCCGTCGAAGTCGCCAGACGGCACAACCTGCTCGTCCTGTCGGACGAGATTTACCGCGACTTCGCCTACGACGAACCGGCCGCGAGCGCCTGGCCGCTTTGCGACCGGGTTATCCTTTTGCGCGGCTTCTCCAAGAGTTACGGCATGACCGGCTGGCGGCTCGGCTACGCCACAGGCCCGGCCGACATCATCGGCGCCATGACGACGCTCCAACAGTACACGTTCGTCTGTGCGCCGGCGCCGTTTCAGCACGCGGCCCTCGAGGCGCTCGAGACGGATATATCGTCCCATGTCGAGGTTTTTCGCGAGCGGCGGGACCTCATCTACGAGGGGCTCAGGGACCGCTTCCGCGTCGAGAAGCCCGGCGGGGCGTTCTATATCTTCCCGGAAGCGCCGGGCGGCTCCGGCACGACGTTTGTCACGCGCGCCATCGAGGCCGGGGTGCTCATCATCCCCGGCGCCGTGTTCAGCGAGCGCGATACGCACTTCCGCATCTCCTACGCGGCCGACACCGAGACGCTGAAGCGCGGCATCGAGGTGCTGAACCGCCTGGCACGCTAGCGCAAGGTGCCCGGCGGGCGTCCTGCGGCCAGTGCACTCGGTGCGCCGGCCGCGCCCAAAAGCGGGGGAGGTCAATAGTTTCATGACGACCATCACCATTGATACCGCCAAGACGCGTGAGCCGATCTCAAAGTACATCTACGGGCAATTCATCGAGCACCTCGGGCGGTGCATCTACGGCGGCATCTGGGCGGAGGTGCTCGAAGATCGCAAGTTCTTCCACCCCGTCGGGGACGAGCAGTCGCCATGGACCGTCGTGGGACCGGCGAGCAGCGTCGAGATGGCCCGCGAGAACCCGTTCGTCGGCGAACACACGCCGCGCGTCAATCTCGCCGGGGACGCCTCCCCCGCCGGGATCGCGCAAGGGGGCCTGGCCCTGCGCCAGGGCAAGGCATACGTCGGACGCATCTGGCTGGCGGCCCCCGAGGAGGCCGGGCCGATCCGGATCAGCCTCATCTGGGGTCCCGGCCGGGACGAACGCCGGACCGTCAAAATCGATAGATTGACGGGGGAATTTGCGAAGACCCCGCTTTGCTTCACGGCGGGGGCCGACACCGACGACGGCAAACTGGAAATCGTAGGTGGCGGCAGCGGGGCCTTTCGCATTGGGACCGTCTCCCTCATGCCGGCCGACAACGTGCACGGCATGCGCGCCGACACGCTGGAACTCTTGAAGGAACTCGATGCACCGATCTACCGCTGGCCGGGCGGCAACTTCGTCAGCGGATACGATTGGAAGGACGGCATCGGCGATCCGGACCGCCGCCCGCCGCGCAAGAACCCCGCCTGGAAGGGCGTCGAGCACAACGATTTCGGCCTCGACGAATTTCTCCTCCTTTGCCGCGAACTCGGGACCGAGCCCCTAATCGTGGTCAACAGCGGCCTGGGCGATGCCACAGCCGCTGCCGAAGAAATTCAGTACGCCAACGGTCCCGCCGATACGCCCGTGGGCAGCCTGCGGGCCGCTGACGGCCACCGAGAACCCTACCGGGTCAAATGGTGGGGCGTCGGCAACGAGATGTATGGCGACTGGCAGTTGGGTCACATGCCGCTCCAGGAGTACGTTGCAAAACACAACGAATTCGCCCGGGCGATGCGGGCCGTGGATCCGACAATAAGATTGATCGCCGTCGGCTCGGTCGGCCCGTGGAGCGAGCGGATGCTTGCCGACTGCGCCGACCACATGGACCTCGTGAGCGAGCATTTCTACTGCGGCGAAAAGGAGGATCTGGAGGCGCACGTCCGGCAGATTCCCGACAACGTGCGCCGCATCGCCGACGCCCATCGCGCATACCGTGGGACGATCGGCGCCCTGGCGGGCAAGGACATCCGCATCGCGATGGACGAGTGGAACTACTGGTATGGCGAAGAGGTATACGGCCAGATCGGCACGCGGTTTTTTCTGAAGGACGCGGTCGGTGTCGCGGCGGGGCTGAACGAGTTCGCCCGGCAAAGCGACATCGTCTTCATGGCAAACTATGCGCAGACGGTGAACGTCATCGGTTGCATCAAGACCAGCAAGACAGCGGCGGCCTTTGCAACGACGGGGCTGGTGCTCACGCTCTATCGGCGTCACTTTGGCTCGATTCCGGTTGACGTGGGCGGCGAGTGCGAGCCGCTGGACGTCGCTGCCGCCTGGACCGAAGACCACAAAGCCCTTACCGTCGCCATCGTCAACCCCACGAAAGAAACGGTCGAGTCGGCGCTCGAGGTAAAAGGAGCAACGCCGACCGGCAAGGGTCGGCTTTGGCGGATCACCGGCGCCGGCGAGATGGCCTACAACGAACCCGGCAGGGAGCCGCAGGTCGAAATCGTCGAACTGCCGTGCGAAGGGCTGCCGGGGCGCCTGGAAACGGCGCCAATGAGCGTCTCCCTTTACCGGCTCCCGATGCGCTGAGGAGAAAGGCGGAGACCACACGCAGGCGATGGAGCGCCGGGCGGGCCGCGTTTTTGGCTTGCAGCCGCGCAGAAGTTTTGCTAGGGTTTCCGACCTTATCGGAGTCGAATGGGCCGCGATGCGCTATGGAACGCCGCAAAAAGGTTTTGCCGGCGGACGACGGGCCCGGATAGAATGACGCGACACAAAGAGCGATGCGATTCTACCTGGTCGATAAGATTCTGGAACTGGAACCGCCGAAGCGGATCGTCGCCGTCAAGAACCTCAGCCTGGCGGAGGAATACTTGGCGGACCACTTTCCGGCGTATCCCGTCCTGCCGGGGGTG
>Ga0114919_10000219_pt1 | contig 41189 bp, 35 predicted proteins | sample BlataG_FD_88682 | JGI IMG/M metagenome (GOLD analysis project Ga0114919, IMG submission 88682) | Deep subsurface microbial communities from Black Sea to uncover new lineages of life (NeLLi) - Black_00105 metaG | ecosystem: Environmental > Aquatic > Marine > Oceanic > Sediment | place: Atlantic... | reverse complement strand
GGAACCGGGTTTATTGGTTCTAAAAACTGTTTATCCCGTGAGCTTAACAGGGGAATAGAGTGGATTTTCTCAAACAACGCGGTAGCGCTTCAGAACATATGTAATTCGCTTTTGCAGGCATTTTAGATCATTTTAGGCATTTAAAATGATCAATATCATCACAGATTTGATGCAAGCTCAAGCTGATTCTTGTTAAGGGCAAGACAATACTCGGGATGGATAAGCTCATGATGTTGTTCAATGAACGGGATATAGACCAGCAGATAACTTTTCGGAGTTATAGCGATATCCCGGGGTATTGGAAAAAGGTCTTTTTGGGGTTTCATAAAACCGGCCAGATTTACAGTAAGACTTTCAATGGCTTCCTCAATCGGTAACGTTACGGGATGGATTGCGGTGTCCGGCAATTCCCTGACCAATTTTTCCTGTGGTTGTGCAAGGGTTATATTGCGCGCAAGGCGCAGGAAAACCCGGGGTCTGACCTTAAATGCCATGGCCCAAAACCGAAATTCCATATCTTCCCATTTTTTCTGAACCGCTTTCGGTATATTGGCAATCCTGACCAGATCCGCATACGAATTGAGCGTTATGCCGGTTACATCCGCCTTTATACGCCAGAAAGGCAGATACATAATATTTTTCTCTTTTGCCGGCATAAAACCGAATTTCAGTTTTTTAAATCCATTTGCAGCCGGCCTCCAGACCGAATTGCAGTTCTTGCAGTTCAAAACCAGAGCATCTCGCCGGCCTTCTAAATCCCATCCGCAAGCCGGACAGAGCGTGGGGATAAAATTGATGCGCCCGTCGGGACGTTCGCCCTGAAGATCTGTTGCGTCAAAACCATCCGGAAGTACGGGCGAAACCGGCTGGTTCAATATAGCGTCAAATAGTTTATCCTCTGCATAAAAAGGAGAATAAATAAGACTGAGCGTTTCACCAATATGTGACTGGTGATAAATCGGTTTGGGTAAAGAAGTGCTGAAACGACGCTTAAAAATATCCATCACATTTTTAAAGGGCCGGGCCGGCTTCAGAAAATACCCCCTGCTTTCCGGCGCAACAAAATTAAGTTTAAGCGCCTGACTGCGAAGCCCCACGGAAATTGGAAAATAATCGGATTCCACGGCCGGATGACTGATATCTATAAACCTGTGTTTTATTCCGTTTTCCACGCACGAAAAAAGCAGGCCTTTAAATCTCCAGTACGGGAAAAACACCAGATCTTTATTTTTCGGAGCAGCGTTGGGGAGCATATAGCGAAAAACATCATTTTGAAACAGATAAGATTTTACACGACAGAACTCGCAGGCAAATAATCGATCGGTTTCTTTCAGAATAGCCGGCGCTCCGCACTGGGGGCATTGATGTTCGATCAGTATCTCAGGCATTTTTCAGAGAAAAATCCAATTACACATCTAAAAAAATATTTCGCTTGTCTGCGCTTAAAGCTTCTCCCCGCACTGGTTACAGAATGTCGACTCGGCAACGTTCTCACTGCCACATTTTGAACAAAACTTTGGCTCTGGCTTTTCTTCTGCCGGATGCCCGCAGCGTGAGCAGAACTTTGCGCTGGGAGTCAGGTTTTTACCGCATTTTGTACATTGTTTAAAAACAAGTTGCTGGTGACCGCAAAACGGGCAGAATTTTGCATTCGGGGGAATTGAATGGTTACAATCCGGGCAGGACACCTCTTGCCGGATGGCGGGCTGGTAAGTCCCCATGGCAGGCTGAGAATTTTTGTTAAAATGGGAATATTTGCTGTTTTAAGGGTGTGCCGTCCCGGCCCAAAAGCATCTATGGCCTTACCCTGATAAAAAAAGACGCCTGCCTGGCTTTCCCTTACCGTAAGCTGAGCGCCGTATTTGATTTCCCCGGAACCTTTCTGGGGAAGTCGGTGAACAAGTTCCTTACCGGTATCGTCGAACCATTCCAGATTTTCCAGAAAAACAATATTGTTTGTGCCCATAATTGTTATCTCCCTTCAAAGTGAAATACCTAAAGTTGGAGCAGTATATTAATTTGTATCCCGTTCTCCATCACTCCTTAAAAGGGTTTTGTCGTCGGGGTCCGGATCCATTGATTTTTCGCTCCGTGTTGAGGACTCATCGATCCCCGGCAACAAATGATCCTTTCTCAACAACAGATCGTTCTTTGCCATCTTATCTACACCATCCGCTGTGATGGCATATCCCCCGGTATCGGTGCGCAGAATCCATCCTTTTTCCTTGATATACCAGATATGAAACTCCATGTGATGCCGGGGACACCCGAGCACTTTCTCAAATTCCATGATGCCCATTCCCGGATTCAGAACATCCTGTCTGCGTGCGACATATAGCAACGAAAGAATCCCTTGACGTATCCGTTCATCGTGCTCAAAACCGTCGGACTGTGACGCTTCTTCAACGATCTTCCATCTATCCGCACGTAACTGCTCGTATTTTGCATCAAAGGCCGCCCGCTTTTCAGGGTCGGAAAGGACTTGGTATGCGTTATAAAGCACGTTGAACTTTTCGGCATCCCCGCTTTCAGTATTATCGGGATGATATCGTTTCGCCAGTATCCGGAAAACTCGCTCGATCATTTCCATATCGGCGTTGGGGCTTATCTGTAAATCTTCATAGTAATCGCTAAAGGGTACAGTTACCATAAATCAACTCCTTTAATTTTTTATCAAGTTAGTTCGCTTGGTCCCGCCATGAATTGTAGCATTCCTTTAACAGCTTACGTGTCGCAGCGCTGACCTTCAGGCTTTTAACGTCCCTGAATGAGGCCCAGCATACATCAATGGCATCATCGCCGGGTCTGAGTTCTCCGCTCACATAATCGGCCGCCAGGTCCACAATAACATAGTGAAACAGGATTGCCCCGTTTGAGTCACGTTCAATTACATCGAATGTATATACAGGCTCTCCGGCCAGTATGGTTAGGCCGGTCTCTTCCCATATTTCCCGTTCTGCCGCTTCCTGAAGGGTCTCTCCCAGTTCAACGGATCCTCCGGGAATGGTCCAGTGGTTTTCAGCAGGCGGTTTGGCACGCAGTACCAGCAAGACCTTGTCTTCCTTAAAAACAACGGCTCCCACTGCCACAAGCGGACGGTTGGGATAAGCGCCGCTTGGTATGTTTTTCGGGTTTTCCATTGGCTATTCGATCGTTTTGGCCCAAACGTTTCATTCCGGTTGAATCATACCTTGTGTTTAACATCTTCTATTCGTTGACAGATCGGATCTATTTCCAGAAAACTTGTCTCGAGTTCCCTACCCTCAAGATTATGCATGAAAACAGCATTCAGATACGGAATTTCGGCAATCACCGTTTCATGGTCTATATTTTTATGCATTATATCCAGCGTTTTTTCATCAACCTTGTTAAGTATAAAAAATATTTCAGCCCCGGCTTTTATTGCCATATCACGCATTTGATCTGCCAGTACAAAGGACTCAAAGCAGGGATCCACCACTCCGATGATCATATCGCATTCCGCATCGACTCCGCGACCAAAATGCTCAATGCCGGCAGAAGTATCTACGATAACGATTTCATTTTCTTTAAAATCGAGTTTTGACAAAACCATTTTTGAAAGCACCCCCATGGGGCAGGCACATCCTTCTCCAAAATGATGAATCTTTCCAACAACAAGCAGCTTGATTCCGTCAGATTCAGTAATACAGTCCCCTGGAATTTCATTGATGCGTATCCTTTCCTTAAAAGGAACGGCATCTAAAGTCCGGGGGAATGCCGACGCCGTCATTTGTCTGAACCCCTTTTTACCGCCCAGACTGTCCATTAATGAAACAGGATGGGAAATGCCAAGCAAACGGTGAAGACCATAATTGGATTCATCGGCATCCACCAGTAAAACACGGTACCCCCGATTTTTCAAAGCGATAGCGATAAGGGCCGAGAGGGTACTCTTTCCGCTGCCGCCTTTGCCACAGATTAAAACTTTCATACAACTCTCCCCTATTCCTTTTTCTTTTCTTCTGCCATTACCCTGTCCAATTCTTTTTGCATGGCTTTGGGAAATCTCTCCATGGCTTGTTCTAAATTCCCGGCATCAAGAATAGACTGAAGTAATACCGGTCCCGATGGCGACATCAACTGTGTCTGTGCCATAAAAATGGAATCGCGGCTTTCATCATCAGATCCATCAGGCTTTACAGGCGTGAGTCGCCTTATGGCAGCGACTTTGATATCGGTGAAGGATTCCTCACGGTAAAGATTATTCCGGTCCACGGTGAGATCGATGGTGTGCTGCGGGTCATTACTGGGCATGTTTTTCTCCTTTTTCTTGCGTTTTTTTTAAGCTCCCAATACTTCTTGAAAATTTTTAAGTTCCAGACCAATATCAAAAGGATTTATACTTGTCCATACTTAACTAATCCGCAGGGAAACGTCAAAGTCAACTCTAACTGATTCAGATATAAGCTATTTGCTTTCCCGGATACGGCACTAAAATCCCAAATCACAATACTCAAATTACAAATTCCAATGACCAAAACATTTTAATCACTTATTGGATGTCTCGCCGTCATTCTATCTGTTTTGAATTTTGAATGTTGAAATTTAAAATTTATCTGTTTTTTGTGCTTATAAGAAAATTGTTGCTTAAGTGTAAATGCCATATTTCAATGACCGAACCCTCTGAGTAGGATAACCAGTTTTGGTCACTGGAATTTGGGATTTATTTGTTATTTGGTGCTTGTATATTGATTTTTTGCCATAAAATGCACAAAATTTACAACTAAGTGCCTAATTTCTTCAAAGAACGTTCTTTATAATCACAATAGACCTTTCCGATTTTAGATACGGAAGTCTGTATTTTTTCAATACAATGTATAAATTGCTCATGCTGTTTTCCTGCATGTCACGCCGTTTCTCTAACAGTGATCGCGCGGATTCAATTTCCTTATCAGTTACTTTCCCCTTCATGGCGATGATAAATCCATCTTCTGCAAGCAAAGGCAACGACATCTGAACGAAATTCACCATGGAAGATAAGGCGCGGCTTATTATAACATCATAAGTATTATTAAGCATGCGATCCCTGGATAGATCCTGAGCCCTGACATGACAAGCCTCAATATTATCAAGACCGAGCACTCTGATCACCTGTCTTAAAAAACTGATCTTTTTTCTGGAGGCATCAATAAGAGTAACAGATAAAGACGGTATCATGATCTTAAGAGGAATCCCGGGAAATCCGCCGCCCGAACCCATATCGAGCAAAGAGATATGCGGAGGAATAAACGGAGCCGGTGCTATGGAATCCAGAAAATGCTTTACCGCAATCTCCAAAGGATCGGAAATGGCAGTCAGGTTGGTCTTTCGGGACCATTTTAAAAGTTCGGAGGCATGGATTCCAAATTGATCTATTTTTCCCCGATCAATTTGAATTTCAAGATCTTTGGCGCCGTCATATATAACATTCTTCCACTTTTTTGAGCCGATCTGCATAACCAATTACTCATTCTCCATTTTTGTTGACCTGAACCTTGCAGATTGATATTAAAGATAATTTAATATTTTCGATTGAAGATTGAATATTTAAGGAAAGAACCTGATGACATATTGATATGATTCCTTAATTATTCAATCTTCAATTTTCAATCCAGGAAATTTTCAATTGGATTAAGGAGAGGATAATGAAAATCATACACTATTCTGAAGCAGAACCCAAGCGTTTCGATGCTGATACTGTAAAAGGGGTTACGGGACGTTTAGTAATCGGCAAGTCTGACGGGGCTAATAATTTTTGCATGCGATTTTTTGAACTGTCTGAAGGTGGCTATTCTCCAAAACATGCCCATGAATGGGAGCATGAGATCATTATTCATTCAGGCAAAGGTGAAGTATTATCCCAAGACAAATGGATACCTGTAACCAAAGGCCATGTTATTTTCATACCCGGCAATGAAGAGCACCAGATAAGAAACGCCAGTGAAGATCCCCTGGTTTTTGCATGTCTGATCCCTGCAGGGCCTCCCGAGTTATAACAAAATATTAACCATAGAAATCAACGAAAAAACAGGTTTTATCCAAAAAACAAATCCTCCGTAAAACGTCAAATTTGGAAGGACAATATGAAAACTTCCAAGTCATCAGGAGCTTTCAGACCGTTTAAAGAACTGAAAGAACTGCTTGAGAAAAAATCATTAAAATCCGCGCCCTCCCCTGTTGGCCATGCGGAAAAGCAAGTTTTGAAAACCTGCGACAGCCGACATGACCTTTCCAAACCCGCTGAAAATATACTCGATAAACAACCATCTGAAAATGAACTTTTTTTGAAGGAAATGGCAGACGTTACACCGATCCCCAGGGAAGACCGGATAGAATACAGATCCAACTCCGGCCCGCCGGCCGGCCCGGATCATGATTCTGAAGATGAAACCTTGCTTAAGCTAGATAATCTTGTGAAATTCGGAACCGGTTTTGTTGTTGCCGATACTCCCGAATATATCGAAGGCAGGGGATATAATGTACATCCTGAGATTACAAAACGACTGCACCGGGGAGATTTTTCAATACAGGCGCATATCGATCTCCACGGGCTCGGAGTGGAAGATGCCCGGAATGCTTTTGAACTGTTTTTAACAGATTCGATAACAACCGGTAAAAAGGCTGTTCTGATTGTACACGGCCGCGGCCTTTCCTCGCCTGACAAACCGGTCTTAAAAACCAGGGTTATCCAATGGCTTACCTGCGGACCCTGGCGGAAGTGGGTCATCGCCTTTTCAAGTGCAAGATCCTGTGACGGCGGTGCAGGGGCAACCTATGTGCTTCTCCGGCAGCGTCCTCTTACAAAACGTTACAGAAAGGGGATTAAGAGTCATCGAACCCTGAAAAACCATTGCTAACAAATTTATATTATTGATTTTTTTGTTTCATCGGTAAAATAACCTCAACATTTAACGGATCGATTTGTGCGAGTTCCAAAATAGGATGATCTTCAACAAACTGTTGATTTTAAAATTATGATCCGATAACAATCTGCCTTTAAGTACAAAAAAGTCTGGTTAACCGAGTTCATTCTCTGGCTCGCTTCAAGCACATTACCGGTTTGTCAGTATAAGGATTCTTAATTAGTGCCTATCCTTAAATCTTTATTGGGCACAAATTAAGTTTCCAATTCAGAAATTAGCAATTTTTCGCAAGATCAAGGAAATCAAGGAATTACGCGGAGGCATACAAGTGGTACGCCGCACAAGCAATTCCGCAGATTGACCCCAGAGAAATAGGCTCTGCATTTCACAGGGCAGGCGCAGAGATTGCGGAAAAGGGCAATTTCTGGATGGAAACTAATTATTACCTGGAGGCCTACACGATGAAACGAAATTCTTTTTTCAGACGATTCTTTTGTATGATCATGGTTTATCTTTGGGTTTGTCCGGCTTTTTCCGGAGCACAGGAACCTCTTGAGGTTCTTACCCTTAAACAGACCATCGACAGTGCAATCAAAGCTAATCTCGAGCTAAAATCATCCAAAGAAGAAACAGCGGCGGCCGTAGCCGTAAAAAAAGCTCGCTTCACCAGTTTTTTACCCACATTCAGCGCAAAATATCAGTACAATAAACTGGACGAGGGGACGAGTATCGGAGGCTTTGCAACCGCTGCGGATGAGGAATACTCCTTTGTTTCCTCTGTCACCCAACCCATATTTGCCGGGTTTTCCATACTTAGACAGTATGATATTGCAAAGCTCGGTCTTAATGCTGCGGAAATTAAAGAAAAACTTACGCGTCAAGATATTATTTTAAAGGCAGAAACCGTCTATTTTGCGCTGTTAAAGGCACAGAAGCTGCGTAAAATTGCGGAAGAGACCGTTGTCCAGATCGATGCCCAAAGAAATGTGGCCGAAAATTTTTATCAGGTGGGCATGTCTCCGTTAAATGATCTACTGCAGGCACAGGTTGAATTGGCCAACGCAAAACAGGAACTCATTGTGGCAAAAAACACTATGGAAAATGCCGAGTCGGATTTTAATACCCTGCTCCGAAGACCCATTAATACCCCGGTTGCAATAGAAGACATGCTTGATTATTCTTCTTTTGATAAAGATCTTGAATACTGCTTTACCCAAGCGGATAAACATCGTTTGGAAATCAAGATAGCCGATTTAGACGTTGAAATAGCGGAAAAGGAATTACAACTCGCAAAAAAAGATTATTATCCTACAATTAACCTGGAAGGCAATTATTTCAGAGAAGGAACCGAATGGGATGTGGATGGCGGCGAAGGGATATTTGATCCAAGTGGCTGGAATATTTTAGCCGTGGCAAGATGGAATTTCTTCGAATGGGGCAGAACCTATTACGGAACAAATGAAAAAAGATCCCGTTTTTCTCAGGCACAATTTCGAAAAGACGAACTTCTTGATAATATACAACAAGAAGTAAAAAAAGCATATTTAAGAACACAAGAAGCGGAACGGGCCATCATCACCGTTGAAAAGGCTATTGAACAGGCAAAGGAAAACTTCAGGATCAATCAAGAACGCTACAAACAACAGGTAGCCACATCCACCGATGTTCTGGATGCACAAACACTGCTCTCCAGAACCATGACCAATTATTATAGCGCATTATATGCATTTAAAATTGCAAAAGCAACTCTGTATCGGGTAATGGGTCATGGGATTATTGAATGATTGAGAATAAGAATATGTCTAAAAAATCTTTGATAGTATTGAGTGCAATTCTGGTGTTTAATTTTTCCTTTCGCACTACTGCCTTTGCCAAAGACTTAACTATACCCCTGGTAAAAGAAAATGTGCACCCTAAAATGGCGAGTTGCCTGAAAAAACTTGAGACAGAATATGAAAAAGGCGCCATGGCCGCCCGGCTGTTTGCAAAGGGCAGGAATATAAAAATAAAAGACCCGGATAAGATCACCGTCTATCTGATGTCAGAGCCTGGCACAAGCGTTGATGAAACCTCTCTTTATAACTTAGGCGCCAAAATCATCAAACATGCTGACAACGTGACCAGAGCAGAAGTCCCCATTGATATGCTAACCGCCATTGCCGATACCGTAAAAGGGGTCTCATTTATAAAGACACCCGACAAACTTATACCGGTGGCTGTTGAGAGCGAAGGGGTCGATTTGACCGGGGCCGACACCTATCATAATGCAGGTTATGCCGGTTCCGGCGTAAATGTTGCGGTGATCGATGTAGGCTTTGTCGGCTTATCTTCAGCCATAAACAATGGCGAACTTCCAGGTAATGTTGAAAAAGTCGACTGCACGGTCTATCCCTGCGTTTCAAACAGTCCTTCTTTGGAAACGGATTCATATCACGGTACTGCTGTCGCTGAGATTGTTTGCGACATGGCGCCCGGTGCTAATCTTTATCTGATAAAAGTCGCTGACACATTAGATTTGTGGGATGCAAAAAATTATGCTATCAACCATGGAATCAAAATCATTAATTGTTCTTTAGTGGCGCTTAATACTAATTTTTATGACGGGGAATGTTATAACAGCAACCCTGTCTGTACGGCAAACCATGCCTATGATAATGGGATTCTGTGGGTTAATGCCGCCGGCAACGAAGCAACCCGGCACTACGAGGTCACTTTTACAGACATTATTAATGATGAATGGCTCGACGAAAACATAGAAATTTTTGCGAATGGCAATGACACCATCAACGTCTATTTGACTTGGGATGCCTGGCCCACTACTAGTCAGGATTATAACTTCTACCTTTATAATAGCTCTTCGGATTTAGTAGCATGGAGCGAAAATCCTCAGACAGGGACTCAAGAACCAATTGAGGATATTTTTTATTCCGTACCGTCAAACGGAGCCGGGATATACGATCTTAGAATTCAAAAAATTAGCGGCAGCTCAAACCATCGGTTGGAAGTATACAGTTTATACCATGATTTATCCCCGGCTGTGGCCTCAAGCAGCCTTTTAAGCCCTGCGGATGCCGACGGAGCAATGGCCGTGGGTGCAATCGACTATAGTGACTGGACAACAGGTCCCCAGGAAACCTCCAGTTCCAGAGGTCCGACCAACGACGGCAGAATCAAGCCGGATATCTGCGGGCCGGACGGGATTTTAAATTATACTTTCGGTCGCTTTTCCGGCACCAGTGCAGCCAGCCCCCATGTTGCCGGCGCAGCGGCATTAATTTTGGATAAATATCCGGGCTATTCTGTCTTTGAGTTGTGGAATGCACTGACATCTTCGGCCATAGATATGGGCAGTTTCGGAAAAGACAACATCTATGGGTGCGGGCGCTTAAACTTGGGTGGCGGCGGCAATAATATTGGTATAAGAAGTGATACAGATATTGACGGCGACGGCATTACTGTTAGCAGTGGCGGCGGAGGCGGAGGTTGCTTTATTGCCACGGCAGCTTACGGCTCACCCATGGCACCACAGATTAAAGTATTGCGTAAAATTCGTGACCGTTTTCTTCTTACCAACAGCCCTGGCAAAGCCTTAGTAAATTTTTATTACGCTTTTTCACCGGCAGCCGCCGATTTCATCGCCGGACATGCCGGCCTGCGCGCGATGGTTCGCGTGGGGCTGTTCCCTCTGGTGGGAGTGAGCTGGGTTGCATTGAAGATAGGGCTTGTACCCTCAATCGGATTTGTGCTTGTTTTCGGAATTTGTTTGATCGGCCTTGTAAAAGTAAAAGGAAATAAAACTCAATTTTTTGCAATTATTTTGCACCGTATTTATTTGAAAAAGCATTAATCCAAAATCCCCCATATGCCGTAGCTCTTTAAAATGAGGGGGTTTTTAATTCAAAAAACAGAAAAGTGCCCGTACAATGAAAAACGCTATTAACAAGGTAAGAAATATAGGAATCAGCGCACACATTGATTCCGGAAAAACCACACTCACCGAAAGAATCCTTTTTTTCACCAAAAGAATACATGCCATCCATGATGTAAAAGGCAAAGACGGTGTCGGCGCAACCATGGATTCCATGGACCTTGAAAAAGAACGGGGCATCACTATTGCTTCAGCCGCAACCTATTGTGAATGGCTTGGCCATGAAATCAACATTATCGATACCCCGGGACACGTTGACTTTACCATAGAAGTAGAGCGGTCTCTACGGGTTCTGGACGGCGCCATACTGGTTCTGTGTGCTGTAGGCGGTGTTCAGTCCCAATCCATCACTGTTGACCAGCAGATGAAACGGTATAACGTGCCCTGTATCGCTTTTATCAACAAATGTGACCGGAGCGGCGCCAATCCCTTTCGGGTCATTGATCAGCTCAAAGAAAAACTGGGGCACAATGCAGTAACCCTGCAGATTCCCATCGGGCTTGAGGCGGATCTGGAAGGAGTTGTCGATCTTATATCAATGAAAGCCGTCTATTTTGACGGTGCAAACGGAGAAGATGTTCGAATTGAAAAAATACCGCGGGATCTTCTTCGGGAAGCCCTTCAAAGAAGGGAAGACCTTATCGATGCGGCCTCCATGTTTTCGGACCAACTGACGGAAGCTGTTCTTGAAGAACAAGAGGTTACCCAAGACATGATCATCTCGGCGGTGCGAACGGGAACCCTGACACGCCAACTAACACCGGTCTTCATGGGATCGGCCTATAAAAATAAAGGGGTTCAACCGCTCCTTGACGCTGTCACTAAACTGCTCCCCTGTCCTTATGATGTAAAAAATGAGGCTCTTGACATGGATAATGCCAAGACGCCGGTTACCCTGTCCGGTGAGTTGGGCAAACCCTTAGTTGCCCTGGCCTTCAAACTCGAAGAGGGACAATATGGTCAACTCACTTACATCAGAGTATATCAGGGGTCTCTTTCCAAAGGCGATACTATCGTCAATGCCCGAAACGGGAAAAAAATCAAGGTCGGCAGGGTTGTCCGCATGCACGCAGACCAGATGGAAGACATTGAAACCATCCCGGCGGGATATATCGGAGCCCTTTTCGGAATTGACTGTGCATCCGGAGACACTTTTGTCGGTCCCGGCCTCAACCTGACAATGACATCCATGTTCGTCCCCGAGCCTGTTATTTCCCTTGCCATTGTTCCCAAAGACAACACATCACAGATAAATATGTCCAAGGCCCTGAACCGGTTCAGCAAAGAGGACCCCACGTTCAGAACCTATGTTGACGATGAAACCAAAGAGACCATTATTGAAGGAATGGGTGAACTTCACCTTGAGGTCTATGTGGAGCGAATGCGCCGTGAATACACTGCCGAGGTTGCCACCGGTCAACCGCGTGTCGCTTACAGGGAAACCATAACCCGCAAAGGTGAATTCGACTATACTCATAAAAAACAAACCGGCGGCGCCGGACAATACGGTCGCGTGGCCGGTTATATGGAACCTGTCACCGGAACCGAGTTGGTCTTTGAGAATAAAATCGTCGGGGGCAGTATTCCAACCCAATTTATCGCTTCATGCGAAAAGGGCTTCAGACAATGCATGAAAAAAGGGCCGAAAATGGAATTTCCCGTTACCGGCATTAAAGTGGTAATCAATGATGGGGCCTCACATTCGGTTGATTCATCTGATATGGCGTTCATGGCAGCGGCCCGGAGAGCCTTTCGTGAAGGTTATTTCAAGGCCGGGCCGGTGATTCATGAGCCGATCATGAAAGTGGCCGTGGAAACGCCATCCGAGTTCCAGGGTGCTGTTATGGGGCTTTTAAACCAACGCCGTGGAATAATTGTCGGCTCTCAGGATGAAGGCCCTCTGTGCGTTGTTGAAGCCCGGGTTCCCCTTGCTGAAATGTTTGGCTTTTCAACCGTCTTAAGGTCATCCACACAAGGCAAAGCCCAGTTTACCATGGAATTGGGTTCTTATAAACAGGTGCCGAAATCTATTGCCGAGGAGCTGGCCAAAAAGGCGGAAACAGAAAAGAAAGGAAAATGATTATGATAAAAAAGGAGCTTATCTTCCAAAACCCTTTAAGGTTCATCGGAGATGAAACCGAAGATATCCTTCCTGAAGGAGGCTTTGGAGCCGTTCTTGCACGTGCGGGAGTCGGTAAAACTGCGCTGCTGGTTCAGCTGGCCTTACATACACTTTTAAAAGGGAAATGTGTTCTTCATATCAGCCTCGACGACCCGGTCAATAAAATCAGTCTGTGGTACAAGGAGGTCTTCCGCCATCTAACCAAATCATACGATGCCAAAAAGAGAAACAAGCTATGGGAAGACTTATTGCCGTACCGGTTCATTATGACGTTCAAAATTGAGGGGTTTAGTGTGCCCAAACTTGAGGAAAGGCTGACCGACCTGAAGGAACAGAATATTTTTTCACCTCAGATGGTTCTGATCGACGGGTTTCACTTTAACGAAAGTGCAAGAACATCCCTTTCTGAATTTAAGAGACTTGCCAAAAACCATTCCTTGCATGTTTGGTTTTCCGTGAAGACCCATCGTCATGAAAAACACGGCCCTGGCGGCATGCCGTCTTCGCTTCTGGATGTCTCGAACCTGTTTGACATTGTGATCCAGCTTCGACCCGAAGGTAAAAAAATCCATGTTATGACGTTAAAGGGAGGACCGGCGGATTCCGACCGGCCGGCATTGTTTCTTGACCCTGCGACGATGCTTGTAAAAGATACGACCTAATCCGGATAAGCTGGAAAAAAACAAATAACAAATCGCAAATAACAAATAATATCCAATGACTAAAAACACAAATTCAAAACAAAAGGGTGATATTGAATATACAAATTAGCTGTTTCGGTCATTGAAATTTTGAATTTTGAATTTATTTGGGATTTGGTGCTTGTGTATTGGTTTTTGCACATAATGCTTTAACTACTCCTGGCAGTGCGGCAGGAAACCATATTTTTGATAAATTCTCCGGGCGGACACGGATCTGATAAAATCGAGAAACTTCCTTGCATTTTCAGGGTGAGGAGCATTTTTTAATTTGCATACATAATAATTTATATTTTTTCTCTGATCTAAATCTTCACCGGGCTCCACCACATCAACGGCAAGGCCCGTTGCCTTTGCGTGGTTTATTTCTGTTGCCCAGACCGGCCCCACATCCACCGTTTTTTTTGAAATCCTCAACGGGGTTTCTCTGTGATGGACAACCGTAAAAATGGTAGTCCCCTGCGCACGCTTTTCCTCCATGATTCGATGAACAAGATCATCTTGGCCGGCCTGCCGGTACATATCCATAATATGAAAAGCGATATCTTCATTTTCAGGGTCCGGCTGTGAAATTCGGATAGTGTCCCCGGCCATGTCCGAAACAGAGGTTATGCCGGCGGGGTTTCCTTCCGGGACCATCAGCGCCAGTCGATTGTGCAGGTATAGGTGGTATTCACCCGTATGAATATGACCGGACCGCTCAAGGAGATTCATGGCTTTTTCATTAACCGACGTATAAATGTCCGGGTAAACGTCCAGGATTTTGCCTTTAAACACAGCTCCGCCGGATAAGATCTGTTTGAGTTCAAGTCCCGGTGGAAGGGTTTCGTAAAAGATTTTTTCCACATCCGAATGTTCCTTTTGAAAGACAGAGACGATCTCTTTCATCGCCATAAACTGATTTCCGGCCATAAAAAGGATAAGGTCTGCAGAATCCGCTATCTCCAGATTATGAAGGTCATCCCCCCTTTGAGACGGGATTATCGGAAGACCTTTTTTGTCCATAATATCCCTCCGGATACGTTTACGTTTGAAATGATCTAAAATCCCTGAACCGCAAATGAACACGAATGCACATATATAATGTTTTTAATTTGTGTGTATTCGTGTCCATCCGTGGTTAACTCTGAAACTCTGAACGGTTATTATTTTGTTATTTTTTTTGACACTCAAATCTACTTATCCTATATTTCTTAAAATGAAAATAGCATTTATTCATTATCATCTCAAAACCGGCGGCGTAACAACGGTTTTAAAACAGCAGGTGGAAGCTCTCCGTGATACGTGTGACATGCTGGTATTGACCGGTGAGATTCCGGAATCTTCCTTTCTTTGCGATATTGTTCATATCCCGGGACTGGGTTACGATCGACGGTATCAGAACAGATCGGACCCCCAAGATATTGCAGCCGCCATCACCCGGGCGATCCATCTAAAATGGAAAGACGGATGCGACCTTGTTCATGTTCATAACCCCACACTGGCAAAAAACAGGGATTTTTTGAAAATTCTCAAAGCGCTCCAAAACAAAAAAATCAAACTTTTTCTTCAGATCCATGACTTTGCGGAAGACGGAAGACCTTTGGTATATTTTTCTGAGGATGAATATATTCAAAACTGCCATTACGGTGTCATTAATTCAAGGGATTACAACATACTGCTCGAATCAGGATTAAAAGAAAAGGGATTGCATAAAATTTTCAACACCATAAATCCTTTTAAGTTAAACACAGCAGACGCAGCCCCAAAAAACCTGGTTCTGTATCCCATTCGAGCACTCCGGAGAAAAAATATCGGGGAAGCAATCCTTATCTCCCTGTTTTTCAAAAACAATGAAACCCTTGCCATTACGCTCCCGCCCAACAGCCCGGCAGATTTCGAAAGCTATGCGCAATGGAAGGCGTTTGTAAAAGAAAAAAATCTGAATGTGATATTTGAAGCCGGTTTATCCCATGAATTTTCAGAACTTGTCCTGTCCGCCAGGTTTCTTATTACCACAAGCATTACCGAGGGGTTCGGGTTTTCATTTCTCGAACCCTGGACCGCAAAAAAAATCCTATGGGGAAGAAAACTGCCGGAAATATGCCATGATTTTGAGGAAAAGGGGCTTTGGCTGGATCACCTTTACACGCGGCTAACGGTTCCCCTGGAATGGCTCGGCAAAGAAAACTTATTTAGGACCTGGCAGGCGGGTATACGAAAAGCGTGTTCCATGTTCGGCATAATGATCGACAAAACGAAAATCCTAACCGCTTTTGAAAAAATAACCGCAAATGAGAGCGTCGATTTTGGACTGCTTGATGAAGCCTTTCAAAAAATCATAATATCTAATCTGTTATCCGACAAGTCAAATCGAGACAGGCTGATATCTCTTAACCCTTTCCTTTTGGATCCCGGAAATGTGTCAGACAAAGAGGCTCTGATACAAAACAACATGAATACGGTATTGTTCCATTACAGTAAAACGAACTACAGGAAAAATCTCGTTGATATCTATTCCAAAGTAATCAAGGATAAGGTTTGCCACAAAATAGACAAAAAACTTCTTGTTTTAAAATTTCTGACTCCGGAAAATTTCAGCCTTCTCAAATGGTGAAATTATGGAAAAAAATGATTTGATCTCCAGTTATATAGAGCCTATTTTCCCGCTTCCGACTTCTTTGAAGCCAAGCGGAAAACTGGAAGAAAAAATCGAGGTTATTCTTTTTGACCTGTATGGCACACTCTTTATCAGCAGATCCGGCGATATCGGCATGGCAAAGAAAAAATCACCGCAAACGGAAAAACTTGAAAAATTGCTTCAAAAATTTGGAATTAAAAAAGATTCCCAATCCGTTTTAAACCGATTTTACGCTGCCATAGAAAACCAACATGAACTGCTCAAGAAAAAAGGGGTTGACTTCCCGGAAGTTGAAATAGACCAAATTTGGATGCGTGTGCTTGAAAATGACGACCTTGAAAGCATTCGCGCATTTGCCGTCACATTTGAACTAATTGCAAATCCTGTATATCCCATGCCGAACCTTGAAACAATGCTTTCGGTCTGCCAAGATTCGAAAGTTGTAATGGGCATTATATCAAACGCTCAGTTTTATACCCCATATTTGTTTAACTGGTTTCTTGGCTCAACCCCGGAAGATCTTGGATTTCACCCGGATCTTATCCTTTATTCATACAAATTCGGATATGCAAAACCATCCACATTCATGTTTCAGGTTGCGGCGGAACGGCTTAAAGATATGGACATCTCTGTTCGTTCAGCTCTCTATATCGGGAATGATATGTTAAACGATATCTATCCTGCAAAAAAGGCGGGATTTAAAACAGGACTCTTTGCCGGTGATGCAAGATCACTGAGGTTGCGGAAAAATGACCCGAAGTGTAAAGACCTTTGTGTTGATCTTGTGATAACCGATCTTATTGAACTTCTTGACTACATATAATAATCTTATCTGGTAACACCTAACCCAGATAAATCGGAAATAACAAATCACAAGCATCGAATCTCAAATAAATTCCAAACTACAAGCTCCAAATTCCAAATAAGATCCACAGCCAATCGTTTGTTATAGGACTAGATTTTCAAGATAAAAATAAAATGATATTGCTAAAATTTAAAAAAAATCATATGAAATATAAGAAGTTCTCATGATTGAAGGTATGATTGTTAGCCGGTAATTAATTTTTCTTGTTTAAGGAGCAGGTCATGAAAAAAAAATGTGAATTAAAGCCTTCGGATCTCAGGTCGATATGTGATCCCAAGATGTTTACCTTTAAAAATACTGCGGAAGTAAATCCGCTGGATGAAGTCATCGGGCAGGAACGAGCGGTTCAGGCCATAAACTTCGGCCTGAAAATGAAAAGTCCGGGATACAACATTTTTGTCACAGGATTAGAAGGCACCGGCAAATCTACCATCATTAGAGACCTCGTTGATCGGCAAGCCAAAACCCTTCCATCACCGGTTGATTGTTGCATGGTTAATAATTTCAAGGATGAATACCGTCCCAAAGCCATTTCCGTGCCCACAGGAAAAGCAACCCGGTTCAGTAAAACAATAAGCAAGTTAATTGCTGATCTGAAAAAGGAGCTGCCAAAAGCCTTTGAACATGAATCGTATCACCAGAGACAATCTGAAATCCAAAAAAAGTATTCGGATCAACAAAAAGAGATCATTCAAAAACTCGAAGCGTCGGCAGCGAAAAAGAACATCCAGATTAACAGGACCAAAACCGGGTATCAAACCATCCCCATTGTTAAAGAAAAGCCGATTTCACCGGAAGAGTTTATGGCCCTTCCCAAGGAAACACAAACGGAGATCGAGGAAAGAATCAGTATGGTTCAGTCCGAAGTCGACGCCACGATCCGAGAACTTAATAAAATCAACCAGGTAATGACTTCTCAAGTTGAAAAGCTGATGGAGGAAATCGCTCTGTTTGTGGTAAAACAGCGGATAGACATTATTAGGGAGGAATACAAGGGGTACAAAGACATTCTGGCCTATCTGGACGATGTGCAGGCGGATATCCTGGAGAACGTTAAAGATTTTATATCTTCCCAGGAAGCAAAATCACCCATTGAAGGCTTTATGTTTCAGTCTGGCAAACCCTCTTTTCAACGCTATAAGGTCAATGTTCTGGTAGATCAAAAATCTTTAAAAGGCGCACCGGTTATTTTTGAAACAAATCCAACGTATCACAATGTTTTCGGTCAAATTGAAAAAAGAGCCCATATGGGAACCATTATTACAGATTTTAGCATGGTCCAGGCCGGATCACTTCTCAGAGCCAACGGAGGCTATCTGATAATGGAAATCGAGTCTATCCTCATGAACCCTTTCGTGTGGGAAGCACTCAAACGTGCGTTACAAAACAAACTCCTTTTCATAGAAGATCTTGCTTCAGGTCTGGGATACGGCACATCATCCCTTCGGCCGGAACCGATCCCGCTGGAAGTCAAGGTTGTCTTGTTCGGCAGCTATCACCTTTTTCACCTGCTCCAGAACTATGATTCAAAATTTAATAAAATTTTCAAAGTCAGGGCGGATTTTGACCATGAAGTGGAAAAAAACCAGGATACAATTCAACAATATGCTCGCTTCATTGCCCGTGTATGCAAAGAAGAGGAACTACTGCCGTTAACCCCCAAAGGCATTGCCGCCATTGTAGAATATGGTGAAAAATATATCTCCAACCAAAAAAAGCTTTCACTCAGATTCGGCGCGATCATGGGAATTTTAAAAGAGGCCGACTACTGGTCAAAGAAAAGGAATGCAAAACAGGTTTCAGACAAAGATGTTATCACAGCTTTCAATGAATACCGATTTCGCTATAACCTTTATGAAGAAAAAATACACGAGTCTTACGTGGATGATACCATTATGATCGATGTGAAAGGGGATGTTGCCGGACAGGTAAACGCCCTTTCCGTATTTCAAATCGGCGATTTTATGTTTGGGCGTCCTTCCCGAATCACCGCCGAAACATATATGGGCAAGCAGGGGGTTGTTAATATTGAACGTGAAGCCAAGCTGAGCGGGAAGACCCACGACAAAGGCGTTCTGATTCTCTCCGGTTATTTAGGACGAACCTTCGCACAAAACTACCCATTAAGTTTATCAATAAGCATCACTTTTGAGCAAAGCTACAGCGGCATCGACGGCGATAGCGCTTCTTCGACGGAACTCTATGCTGTTATCTCAAGCCTTTCAAACATTCCCATCCATCAGGGAATCGCGGTAACCGGTTCAGTGAATCAAAAAGGGCAAATTCAGGCCATCGGCGGGGTTAATCAGAAAATTGAAGGATTTTTTGACGTCTGTAAAAGCAAAGGGCTTACCGGCAAACAGGGAGTATTAATTCCCCGGGCCAATGTAAAAAATCTGATGCTTAAAAAAGAGGTGATCGATGCCGTAAGAAAAGGAAAATTTCATATCTATCAGGTCTCTACGATTGAAGAAGGAATAGAAATATTAACAGATGTTCCGGCAGGGACTCCGGACAAAGAGGGCTACTTTCCCGAAGGAACCGCTTACGGCAAGGTACAGGAAAAGCTTAAACGATATCTGGAACAATCATTTAAGCTGAAAAAACAATTTGAAGACGAAGACGAAACAACCGTATAATCTTATTGTAATGCTCTGGCTTAGGCGCTTAGTTGTAAATTTTGTGCTTTTTGTGGCAAAAAATATCTAAATTTATTGAGTGTGAAGTGCCTAAAGTGATCTAAATCCGCCAAAGTACGGTGGCGGATAAAGTGCCTAAGGTTATGGTGTCGCTCCCGCCTGCCATTGCAAGGCACGAGCGGGCAGGTCGCTCCGCTGATTTTATATAATTGACAGAATTCCTTAACTTTAGATCACTTTAGGCACTTCAAACTCTTGCAGCGATTCTTCAGGCAGAGCCGGAGAACTCTGACCTTGCCCAAAGAACCAGGTTTTTCAGGGCAAAGTAAAAGATAAGAATCATGAATATCATCACAACATCCATAGAAGGCGTCCTTGTGATTGAGCCCGAAGTATTTGAAGACAGCCGCGGCTTTTTCATGGAGACATACCACCGGAACAGATACATGACATCCGGAATTAACAGGGTGTTTGTTCAAGACAACCTTTCTTATTCCGTGCACGGCACCGTCAGAGGACTCCACTACCAGATCAGAAACCCCCAGGCCAAGCTGGTACAGGTAATAACCGGGGAGATATTTGATGTGGCGGTCGACATCCGTCCGGATTCTCCCACCTTCGGCAAATGGACGGGTTCCCATCTTTCGGATCGAAACCGGCGCCAGTTATTTATTCCCCAAGGATTTGCCCACGGCTTCTGTGTGCTGAGCGAAATCGCCTATTTTTTATACAAATGCTCGGATTTTTTTGCGCCTGATGATGAGGGAGGAATCCTCTGGTCCGATCCTGACATCGGCATTGACTGGCCGGTTGAAAATCCGATCATTTCTGAAAAGGACAAACAGTATCCATGTCTGGCCGAAATTGGCCCTGATAAGCTTCCTGTTGTACAAAAACCAACTAACTGCGGATGATATCGGCCGCGTCTTCAAATTTTTTGCTGATCATAAGCGTCATCTCTGCCGCATCCTCAAGTAACGATCCCGCTTTATCCATATTTTTCTCTTTTGCTTTTTTTGCCCAATCCCTGTATGTTTCAGCGTGATCATCATTATGCTTTATCCAGTGTTCAAGCAATTTGATCATTTTTTCATCAAATGATAACGTACTCTCAATTTCATGGTCATGGTCATGATGGTGGTGATGATGATGTGTCATTTGAATTCTCCTTAAATGAACGTTTCGAAAACAAATTACGAAGTCTGTATTTACAGTTATGGGCCGTAACAGTCAACACATTAATAAAAAGAAAGTCGCCATGTTACTCTTTCTTGCGGGTGGTGTTTTTTCCGGAATTTTGGCCGGGGCTTTTCTTGCCCTTACCCATGATCTTCCCCAGATCCTCAGCCTTGAAACATTTAGACCGTCTTCTGTTACACGAATTTACTCAGCGGACAACGTGCTCCTGGCAGAACTTTTTGTGGAAAAAAGGGATCCGGTTCCGCTCAAAACCATACCCGATTATCTTAAAAAAGCGCTGATCGCCACTGAGGACAGAAAATTTTACCAGCATAGCGGTATCGACCTGAAAGGAATTCTCAGAGCCGTGATCAGTGATATCCGGGCCGGAGAATTTGTTGAAGGCGCCAGCACCATTACCCAGCAGCTTGCCAAAACCCTTTTTCTCACATCCCGTAAAACATTGTTGCGCAAGCTCAAGGAAGCATTTCTGGCCTTTCAGCTGGAGCGACGGTACACAAAGGATGAAATTCTGGAACTGTATCTTAACCAGGTATATTTTGGAAGCGGCGCCTATGGTGTGGAATCGGCCGCAAGGATATTTTTCGGTAAACCTGTAAAAGACCTGGAACTTGCCGAATGCGCCCTGATTGCAGGCCTTCCCAAAGCACCGTCACGATATTCCCCTCTGATTGACAAAGATCTTGCGATAAAACGGAGAAATATCGTCTTAAAACAGATGAAAGATACCGGTATCATATCAGAAACAGCCTTTACTAAAGCAAAAGAAGAACGGATTTATCCCAGGAAACAAAACAATAATCCGGTCAAAGCGCCATACTTTGTGGACTATATTAAAAATTTTCTTGAAAAAACCTTAGGGTCATCAAGACTCTATAAAGGAGGGTTGACCGTTTATACAACACTGGATTTTAATCTGCAAAAGGCGGCAGAACATGCCGTGGCAAACGGGCTTTTAGCCCTTGAAAACAGGATGAGAACGCAGAAAATAAAAAATCCGGCGCCTGAATGTGCCCTGGTCTCTTTGGATGTGCAATCCGGTGGAATACTTGCCATGATCGGCGGCAAGGATTTTTACAAAACTCCTTTTAACCGGGCAACCAGCGCCAGAAGGCAGCCCGGATCCGCATTCAAGCCGATTGTCTATGCCTATGCCATTGAACATGATTTTCCTCAGAGTAAAATTATTCTCGATGCACCGGTATCCTTTAAAATTGCAACCCGGCGAAACCACTGGAGGCCGGAAAACTTTTCAGGAGACTACAAGGGTGAGATCACGCTCAGAATGGCGTTAAGCCTTTCGGAAAACATACCCGCGATCAGATTAATCGAAATGCTGGGCCCTTCATCGGTAGCCAGGTTTGGATACACTCTCGGCATCGAATCGACCCTCTATCCGAATCTTTCCCTTGCCCTCGGCACATCGGAAGTAACGCTTATCAATTTAACGGCGGCCTATGCGGTTTTTCCCAACAAAGGAGAGTTGATCAAACCTTACGGCGTCATGGAAGTCGTTGATCAAAGCGGGCGGCTTGTATTTCGTGTAAAACCCCTAAAAAAAGTGGCCATGTCACGAGCAGGCGCAGCCATCATGACAGATATGCTCAAAGGGGTAATCCAGGAAGGCACGGGAAAGAAAGCACGGGTAATTAGCCGTCCGGTTGCCGGGAAAACAGGTACTACCAACGGATATAAAGACGCACTTTTTATTGGTTTCTCACCATCTATTGCAACCGGAGTATGGGTGGGACAAGATGTTTTTGTTACAATCGGGAAACGGGAAACCGGTGCCAAAGCAGCGCTCCCCATATGGATCGAATTCATGACCAAAGCACTTGATAGAAAACCGTTTCAATACTTTGACATGCCGGATGACCTGGTTAAGGTACCCATGGATCCCTTTACCGGCCTGCTTGCATCTGACAATTCACCCGGGGCGGTCACAGCTCTTTTTAAAAAAGGAACAGAACCCAAAAGATTTCACTGAAAATCAAGATACCTGTTATTGACTTACGGAACATTGTAAAATAAAAAGAATTCCATAAAAAGGACATCGGGAAAATAAGGACAATCATGATTCGAAAAGCCAAAATAAAGGATATAAAAGCCATTCACAAGCTTCTTCAAAATTACGGCCGCAAGGGAGAGCTTCTGCCGCGCCCTCTAAGTGTCTTATACGACCATGTCAGGGATTTCTCGGTTTACGTGGATGAAAAAAATGACGAGGTTATCGGCTGTTGTTCACTACAGTTCTGCTGGGATGATCTTGCCGAGATACGATCTCTTGCCGTACATCCTGACCATCTGGGGAAAAAAATAGGGTCAAATCTTGTGGAAGCAATGCTTTCCGAGGCAAAATCGTTTGGGATAAAAAAAGTATTTGCACTCACTTACCGCCAGGAATTTTTTACAAAATTCGGATTTATGCAAATAGACAGATCAAAACTCCCGTTGAAAATCTGGGCGGACTGCATCATGTGTGTGAAATTTCCGGACTGCGACGAAACCGCAATGATGAAAGAAATGGATTAGGTATAGATGACATTCAAGGAAAGCGGAGGATATTTCCACACACCCGGTTTTGGAACAATATGCTGCCCTCCGACGCTCAGCCAGTTCAAATCCGGATTGATTTCACGTAATTTTCCGTCATCAGGCATCCTGGCATGGTTGGTAATTGAATAGGTTGCCTGGAATATGCAGATGCCGTCCTTTTTTTGGCGGGTCACCACATAATTTTTCTTGAACGTTCGGACCTCAATATTATTTGCTTCTGCAATCTGTTCCATTTCACTGTTTTCAAACCTCATCAAAAGCAATTTTGAAACGCCCCTTTCGGAAATCCGTATCAACGCTCTCGATTCGCTGCTTCCTGCATAAACCGTAGTAATACAGGGAATCCTTTTTAAATACTGGGCCGCAACAATAGCTGCAGTCCTTCTGCCGCCAACATCCACGGGAAGACAATAATACTCGAAGAACTTCTTCTGGATATCTTCTGCGTATTTATCTCCTTTTTCATATAAATCTTTGGATATATAGCGAAGACTGCGAGCCAGGTCTTCGGCTGCATCTGCAATTGGCCAATCGATACGCACATGAAAATGTGACATGCTGAATCTATTTTTAGTCCTTCCGGTAGGATCTCGCTGAATAAGAAGTGCATAATCCACGGGAAGCAATATTTTTAACAAATCATGAAAATGGACTGACTCTAAATATTTCTGTTTTGTATCAAATTTACTGGACAGCGAAAGCCTGCCATAACGAAGAAGATTAAGCTTAGTGGTTTTGTTCCTTTCAAAGAACCGGATATATTTCTTGTGAGCTAAAGGGATGGTTTCTTCCATAAAAATTACTAAAAAAGAGTTCTGGCATTCATGCTCCACAGCCGGAATACGCGCACGGGGCTTTAACTCGCGTTTTTCTACAAACGGGTAATCGATTTTTTTGCAACGAAAATTATCATAGGAATCTAACAGAGCATATTTAACCATATGCTGATCCAGCTCATCCCGCAAAAGCTCATAATAGGAACGCCTCAATCTGTTTGCCTGGCTCAGCTCTTCCCTTACACCCCAGAATGCCAATCTTGCCCCCTGACAGCCCGCTTCACGCGGATACTCTTTTTTTATTTTTTCTTATAATAGCACTATAGTAGACAATCGTCAACAGCATATGACCTTCATTTTCCGTTAAACTTCTCAATCCAATTATACAACCCTTCCCGATACCGGTATGCTAAAAAGATAAGTACAAGGCATACACTTAATATAAGCGCAAACCACCCGTATCTCTGTTCAAAAATATACGATCCCTGAAGACTGAGCATCAGTGTCCCGGGCATTCGTCCTATGGCGGTAAGTATAATGAAAATTTTTAAAGGTATGGCGCTTAATCCAAGGAATAAACACAGATAGTCCTTCGGAAAGCCCGGTAAAACAAATAAACCAAACAAAACGATAACGCCCTGGCGTTTAACAAACTTATCCATCCGTTCTAATTGAGCCGGAGGAATAAGTTTTCTTACAAATCTTTTTCCCAGAAAACGACCAATTGAGAAATTGATCAACGATCCTAATGTCAGACCGATACTCGAATAGAAAAATCCTTTTGTCGCCCCAAATAAAAATCCTCCGATAAAGCCTGTTGCTTCACCGGGGAAAGGGGCCAGCAAAACCTGGAGAATCTGAATGATTATAAAAACAACCGGCGCACCCGTGCCGAAGGATGTGATAAAAGCTTTGACTTGCTCTCTATCCGTAAAAATATCATAGAAATAGGTGACGTTTTCCCACAGAGGTATGCGGTACAAATATCCCAGCACAACAAGGATGCATACAACGACAACAAACAGAATTCTATATTTGCCCGAAAAAGGCTTAAAGGTCATAACACAGTCATTCAATGGATTATTGACTATTGAAGATTGACTATTATTACCGGCTTTTTGCAATTTGCAATCGACAATCTTCAATTTAAGTGTTCAGCGCAGCCACGGCCGGTAGGACCTTACCCTCCAAAAGAGCAAGAAAAGCGCCTCCGCCTGTTGAGATATATGTTATTCTGTCAGTTTCGCCGCTCTCGTGTACGGCAACATCTGTATCTCCACCGCCAACGATTGAGAGTGCATAAGAATTGGCCACACTATTGGCCATGGCGAATGTCCCCCGGCTGAATGCGTCCATTTCAAAAACACCCATAGGGCCGTTCCATATAATGGTTTTGGCATCATATAAAATTTCGTCATAGAGCCTGGATGTGGCAGGACCGATATCCATAATCATCCATTCACTTGGGATCTCCTGTATGGGGACGATCTTGATTTCAGCTCTGGCATCAAATTGGCTTGCCACCACCGCATCTACCGGAAGATAGAACTTTATACCGCTTTCAGCTGCTTTTTTCATTATAGATGCAGCAGATTCAATAAGATCAATTTCTATTTTCGACTTTCCCAAATCGTGGCCGGAACTTTTAAGGAATGTATTTGCCATGGCCCCGCCGATAATTATTTTGTCAACATGATGCAGAATATTCTCCAGCGCCCCGAGTTTGCTCGAAACCTTTGCCCCTCCTACAATGGCAACCACGGGACGTTGCGGATCGGCCATTGCCCGTTTAAAATAGTTGAGTTCCTTTTGAAGCAAAAAACCGGCTCCGGATACCGGTGCATATTTTGTTATGGCGACAACCGATGCATGAGCCCGGTGAGATACGGCAAAAGCATCATTTATATAAACCTCACAAAGCTCGGCCAGTGCCTTTGCAAATGCATCATCATTTTTCTGCTCCTCGGGATGGAATCTTAAATTTTCGAGGAGCACAACATCGCCCCTTTTCATTTTATTTACAAGCGCTTTTATCTCAGAACCGATACAGTCTTTTGCCATTATAACTTCTTTTTTAAGTAATCTGCCCAAGCGCTTGGCGACGGGAGAAAGGCTGAGTTCAGGCACCATCTTCCCTTTCGGCCTGCCCATGTGTGAAGCGATGATTAGCTTTGAATTATGGTCCAGTCCATATTCTAATGTCGGTAAAACAGCACGAATCCGGGAATCATCGGTGATGTTCCGATGCTCATCCATGGGAACATTAAAATCTACCCTGAAAAAGACCCTTTTGCCTGAAAGATCTATATCTTTAATCGTTTTCATGATTTCGCACCCCCTTATCGCCCCCCTTTGATTTTCTTTTCTAACCTGCGCTTTATATCTTTCTTTTTAGACCATCTTTCCAGAAAACCCATCGTACCGGACGTATATGCCCTGTCGATAAATTCTTCTCGTACCTTGAGTCCGCCGACTCCATCAATGGCTGATCTTAAACACTCTGTTTTGTGACGACATAACAGACAGGTCTCGGGAGTATTTCGTAAACCGTTCTTGCCTTTTGGAAAAACAGTTTCGAGTTCGCCAAAGCAGGCGGGAAATTTTTTGTTTGCCTCTTTATCGGCCATTGTCTTTTCAGTTTGCTAGTGGGCATTGCCAAGCAATTATTGCTTTTCTCCTATTTATTTTGTATATCAAATTCCCGATTCATCCGTGCAATATAACCTTGATCCGCAAAACTGAAGTACCGGTTATCTCCTATGATTAAATGTTCGTGAACGGTAATACCGATTGCTCTGCATGCAAAAATTAACTGGCGTGTGATGGAGATATCTTCCGGAGACGGATCGGGATCGCCTGAAGGATGATTGTGGGCAAAAATAAGAGCTGCGGCGTGATGATTAAGGGCTGCAAGTATTACTTCTCTCGGGTAAACCGAACTTGCAGTCAAAGTTCCTTCAAAAAGGATTTCCGTGGCAAGAACCCTGTTTTTGGCATCAAGAAAAAGAACAGTGAAGCACTCACGACTTTTCTCTCTTATGCCGTGGTAAAGATAATCAAACAGTTCCCTGGAGTTGTTCAAGGGGTCTTTATGGATTAACCGTTTTTCAAGATAACGATCTGCGACCGCTTTTATAAGCTTGATCCCCAGCAGATTTTTAGGGCCAATCCCGGGCACTTCACAAAGCGCTGCCGGTGAAGCTTCAAGCACCCCCTGCAGCGTTTTAAATCGTTTCAGTGAAGCCTTGGCAGCTTCCTTGCAGTCTTTTCGAGGAGTGGCAAGGGTCAGGAGCAATTCAATGACTTCATAGTCATGAAAGCCGGACAGGCCTGAAGTAAGAAATTTTTTCCTCAGTCTCTCCCGGTGTCCTTTCCCTTTATGCGGTCCGACACGTTCCATTTCGGGCTGCCCATGGAAAATCGCTTCTTTTTTCATAAGCCGATTTAATTTACGTCGAGTTCGTGTTTAAGGTCGCGGGTCATCAGCCTGTGTACGGCCTCTTTGGGAGAAACATCGTTATAAAGAATATGGTATACTTCGTGGGAAATCGGCATTTCAACACCAAGCCGGCGTGACAGGTTATAAACCGACTTGGCTGTTTTGACACCCTCCGCAACCATTCGCATTTCAGACAGGATCTCTTTTAGTTTCATGCCCCCCCCTATCTTTTTCCCCACGGTATGGTTCCTGCTGATATTTCCGGTGCAGGTCAGCACCAGGTCCCCGACACCGGCAATCCCGGCAAAAGTACGCGGGTCGGCGCCAAGCTTTAATCCCAGCCGGCGCATCTCTGTCAGACCCCTGGTAATCAGTGCCGCCCTTGTATTTAAACCCAGCCCGAGACCATCCATGATCCCGGCGGCTATGGCAATAACATTTTTTACAGCGCCTCCCAGCTCAAGACCGATCATGTCATTGTTTGTATAAACCCTGAAATACGGGGTTGCAAACAGGTGCTGAATATAGCCTGCTATTTTCTGGTCTTTTGATCCCACAGCGATAACGGTGGGAAATTTATTCGCTACCTCCCGCGCAAAACTCGGGCCTGAAAGAACTGCAAAACAGTTTTCGGCAATTTCAGGGAGGGCCTCTTTGAGCACACCGGACATGGTCAAATGGGTCTTATTCTCGATACCTTTGGAAGCCGACACAATAATCGTCCCGGGTGAAATATGTCCGCGAATTTTTTGAGCCGTCTCCCTCATAACATGAGACGGAACAACAATCAGTACAAGATCTTTTTTTAATACCACTTCGTAAATATCGTTGGAAGGGAAAATGTTTGCAGAAAGTTGAAAACCGGGGAGAAAAACTTTGTTTTCCCTGTATTCCTGGATCTGTTCTTTTACTTCCTTTTCAAATACCCACAAATCAACTTTAAAACCTTTTAAAGCCAAAAGATCGGCAAGAGCCGTACCCCAGCCTCCAGCACCCACAACACCGATCTTTACGGCACTGACATCTATTTGATTTTTCACTGGCTAATCACCTCACCTGTAAAGAATCCTGGTCCAAAGGACCAGGCTTTGGTTTGCCCCTGAAAGGGGCTGTTTTACTTAAAGCCGTACAAGTTAAAAGTGTCTAAAGTGATCTAAAGTGCCTAAAGTTATGGTGTCGCTCCCGCCTGCCATTGCAAGGCACGAGCGGGCAGGTCGCTCCGCTGTTTTTATATAATTGACAGAATTCCTTAACTTTAGCTCACTTTAAACTTTATTCGCCACCGAACTTTGGCGGATTTAGTTCACTTCAAACTGAGGTCTAAAATATTATATTTGATATTCCGAGGATTTATTCGCCACCGAACTTTGGCGAATTAATTTTTTGAGCATAACCCCGGTACCATCTTCCGGAGCTACGGGGCAGGCGCAGAGATTGTGCGAAAAGACCATTAATCAACAGACTCATAAATGATCTTCCTTTTCCGCGAGCCGTGCAACACCCGCAACTTTTTCTTCGGGTAACAGCCCGATAAGCTTTACCCCCTGGGTGTTACGGCTGATCACAGAAATTTGGCTCACCGACATTCGTATCAGCTTCCCTGTGTCGGCCATTAACATCAGGTCGTCGTCATCATCAACCAACAGTATTGCCACGACCTGTCCGTTTCGCTTACTTGTCTTAATGGTAATGACACCCTTGCCCCCCCGCCTCTGGAGAGGATACTCATCAATTGAAGTTCTTTTCCCGTACCCGTTTTCCGTTGCCGCAAACAGGGTCTGGCCATGGCTTAGAACCTCCATGCCAACAATTCGGTCCCCTTTGGCAAGTCTCAACCCGTGAACGCCCCTTGCGACGCGGCCGCTCGGTCGAACGTCGGACTCGTGAAAGCGTATGGATTTGCCCATGGCAGAACCTAAAAAGATATTCTGAGTTCCGTCTGTTATCCTTGTTGCAATCAATTCGTCACCTGGAACCAGACTTAAGGCGATGATACCGCCGGATCTGGGTCTGGAAAACGCCATAAGATCGGTCTTTTTGACCAGTCCGCTTCGGGTTGCCATAATAATATAATAACCCGGTTCGAATGCCGGGACGGCAAGCACGGTTGTAAGTTTTTCATCCTTTCCCAGGTTAAGAAGATTAACAATGGCTTTCCCTCGGCTCATGCGGCCGGCCTGGGGGATATCGTACACCTTGCACCAGTAAACCCTTCCCTGGTTTGTGAAAAACAGAAACATATGGTGGGTGGACGCCACAAAAAGACTTGCAATAAAATCGTCATCCTTAACCCCCATGGCTGTCTTTCCTTTGCCGCCGCGCTGCTGTTTCCGGTAAAGGGTAATGGGATTCCGTTTTATATAACCGCTTTTTGAAATGGTGACAACCATATCCTCTTCAACAATCATATCCTCAATGGTTATCTCTTTTGTTGATTCAACAATCTCAGTCCGTCGCTCATCACCATAATCTTGCTGTATTTCTGTAAGCTCGTCCTTGATAATATTTTTCACAAGGCGCTCACTGCCTAAAATCTCTTTGTACCAGGCAATATCTTTGAGCGTGTTCTTGTATTCTTCCAGAATTTTTTCCTGCTCCAAACCGGTGAGCCGCTGCAGACGCATATCGAGTATGGCCTGGGCCTGTATTTCCGTCAGGTCGTATGTCCGAACCAGGCCCTTTTTGGCTTGGTCCGGCGATTTGGATTCTCGAATCAGAAATACGACATCGTCAATATTTTCAAGGGCGATTTTTAAGCCTTCCAGGATATGGGCCCGCGCTTCAGCCTTCTTCAGGTCATACCGGGTCCGCCTGATGATAATCTCCCTGCGGTGAAGAATAAAATGCTCAAAAATCTTTTTCAAAGAAAGCTGTTGGGGCTGATTGTTCACAATGGCAAGAAAGATGATGCCGAAGCTGTTCTCCATTTGCGTGTGCTTGTAAAGCTGATTGATAATCACCTCGGCAAATTGATCTTTTTTCAGCCCCACCGCAATCCGCATACCTTCCCGGTCCGACTCATCCCTTATATAACGTACCCCTTCGATCTGCTTTTTTCTTATCAGGTCCGCGATTTTTTCGATAAGTTTTGCCTTGTTCACCTGATAAGGAAGCTCCGTGACAACGATTGTCTCTCTTCCTGTCCTTTTGTCTTTTTCGATCACGGCTCTTGCCCTGATCCGGATAATGCCCCGACCGGTTGTATATGCCTCATGAATTCCATTGGTGCCGTAAATAATACCGGCCGTGGGAAAGTCAGGGCCTGGGATATACTCCAATAGATCCTGAGCTGTTAGATTAGGATTATCTATAACCGCCTTTGCGGCTTCAATGACTTCAAAAAGATTGTGAGGCGGAATGTTGGTGGCCATACCAACGGCAATACCCGCGGAACCGTTTACTAAAAGGTTGGGGATTTTGGCCGGAAGCACAGAAGGCTCTGACAAAGAATCATCATAATTCGACACAAACTCAACGGTTTCCTTGTCCAGGTCCTCCATCATCTCATGGGCGATACGCATCATTCTGATTTCGGTATACCTCATTGCAGCCGGAGGGTCACCGTCCACGGAACCAAAATTTCCCTGGCCGTCGATAAGGGGATACCTTAAAGAAAAATCCTGGGCCATCCGCACGATCGTATCATAAACCGCGGTATCACCATGGGGATGATATTTACCGATAACATCACCGACAATGCGGGCGGATTTTTTATACGCTTTGTTCCAATCGTTTTTCAGCTCTCGCATTGCAAATAGTATGCGTCGGTGCACGGGCTTCAGACCGTCACGCACTTCCGGGAGCGCCCTCCCGATGATTACACTCATGGCATAATCGAGATACGACTTTTTCATCTCGCTCTCGATGCTGATCTGTGCCAACTTTTCTGTATTCAACATATTAAACACCCAATTGTCTGTTCTTTCAGAATTTAGTCTCTTAATTGTAGATTTTATGTTTTTTACGGCAAATTATTTACAACTTAAAAAAAGTTTGAAGTGATCTAAAGTGATCTAAAATGCCTAAAGTTTACCCTGTGGAATGCCTACCCAATGAAATGCAACGCCTATTTCATCGTGGCGAAGCCCATTACTCCGGAGTTTTGGAATTCTACTAATTTTTATATGAACAGATGGAGCGACCTGCCCGCTCGTGCCTTGCAATGGCAGGCGGGAGCGACACCTTAACTTTAGTCACTTCAAGCTTTATCCGCCACCGTACTTTGGCGGATTTAGTTCACTTTAGTCACTTCTGATTTTCAATCTTACAAGGATCAACCAGTTGTTGATAACTGGTATAATAAATATCCGTTAATGTTAAAAAAGCAGTGGCAACCAGAGGGCCGTAAATAATGCCCAGGATTCCGAACATCTTCAATCCACCGATAATTGAGAAAAAAACAAGGAGCGTATGCATTTTCACCCGTTGACCCACCAGTTTTGGTTTTAACAGATATTCGATTCCACCGGAAAGTATGATGTAAAAAACAATAAAAAATATCCCTGATGCAATCCGCCCCTTTAAGAATAGATAAATAGCCACGGGAATAAATACAACGCCTATTCCTATGATGGGAAGAAAAGCGAGCAGGGCCATTATAACCCCCCATAAAAACGGCGAGTTAAAATTGAAAAGAAAAAAAACAACACCTCCCGCAATACCCTGAATCAAACCGCAAAGCCCATTGCCGATAAGAATAGCGCCGGCCATGTCCTTAAATTTTTGAATCAGTTTTTCGTCCTGTTCCCTTGGCAGCGGAGAAAGATTAACGATAAATGCAACCAGTTTGTCCCCGTCAATTAAAAGATAATAGATAATAAGGAGCATAAAAAAGAAATATACAAAAAATTTGAGTGCGTTGGAGGCAATAGAACTGGCCTGCTGAAATAGAAAGAAACCCACGAATTTTCCGAGTTCTGAAATCGCCTTATTTACCTCTTCACCTGTAATTTTTATATTTAAATTAGAAAGGAAAAGGCTTGCTCGTTCAAGAACCCTGCTGCTTTCAAGCAAGGGCTTGATCTGGTCGCTGATTGCCCCACCCTTTCCCATAAGATACAGGCCGTAAGCCTCTTTTGATAAAATGCCCACAAAAAACACGGTCGGGATAAACAGGATAAAAAATATTAAAGCGCAGGTTAGCAGCGATGCAAAAAGAGAACTGATTTTTTTGTTTAAAAAATTATAAAGCGGTTTGAAAATGCCAGTCACCACAGCGGCAAGAACAATAACAGACATAAAAGGCCAGAAAAGCCGGCCAAGAAAAAAAGCTGACACAAGAAAAAGGGCCAGAAAAAACCACAAAATAATATTATGGGAAGTTCTATCCGGCATAGGTCCTCCAACTAAACACTACGTTTCGCTATCACAGGCTATGTTGTTCCTATTTCAGGGACCCGGCCAACCTTGAAGTTCATGGGTGGCAATAAGATCAACAGCATCCCCTTTCCTAATTAACAATGGAGATGATGTTGTTATAATCGAGAAAGATATCGTGTAAAAATGAGGGAAGGTGTTTTACTTACTCGCAAATCCACCAGCCACAAATAAAAGAAGGGTTTCATAAACGAAAACCGGAACATAGCTATCATATAAACCATAAACAATCCCGCCGCCAATGATGGCCGGCACAGCACAAACAACCAAGATACCCAACCTTCTGCTGATGTTCATCTGTGTTAATCTCCTTTAAAGGGTGAACTGTTACCTCAATTGAGCGAAAACGCTCAGTTAAAAGTTATTTGTTATCCGTTATTCGTTATTAGAAATAATATGAACCTCTATTTTATATTTCTATCAACGGTGAGATATAATTTTGATTTTAGATATCAGAAAACCAATAACCATTAACGAATAACGCCTAATTGAGTTTTAACTCGATTAGGGTGTTAAATAGTTTCTCGAAACGCTTTTCACTCCAAATACATAAGGTTTAAAAATCAACAACTTGATAATATTAGATTTTTCCTCTTTTTAGTGCGGCGAAGCCGCATTATATAGAATCGCGCAGCGATTGTATAATTTGTAACAATAACATTTAATTAAGTAAAGGAAAAACAGACAAACCTCTTTATTTTTTAGTATAGTCATAAAGGTTTGACGATCATGGGTTTTTTTAATAACATACAAAAAATTTTATGGTCAAAGGTCTCGAGACAAAATGTGCCTGATTATATTCTCCTATGATATGCATCCCCGTTACCGGTTGATATTTGCTGCCAACCGGGACGAATATTACAACCGTCCCACAGCGCCGCTTTGTTTTTGGGATGACGCGCCGGATATTCTTGCCGGCCGTGATTTAAAGCATAATGGAGTGTGGCTTGGGGTTTCCCTGACCGGACGAATTGCGGCCATCACCAATTTCAGGGAACCTGATTTTCAGATTGAGAATGCGCCCTCCCGTGGTCATCTTGTCAGCAATTTTCTGGTTTCAAAAGAATCTCCCAAAAATTATATAGAACACGTTAAATTTATGGGGCACAGATTCAACGGATTTAATCTTTTTATTGGAGACAGGGCTGAGCTGTTTTATTATTCAAACAGGAAAAACCACATTGAGAAACTAAAACCCGGCTTATACGGTGTGAGCAATCAGTTTCTTGACACGCCATGGCCCAAGGTTACCAAAGGAAAGGCTGGTCTTAAAAAACTGATTGATAACATTGATAAAATTGACTATGAAGACATATTCGGCATTCTGAAGGACAGCTCTTATCCGCCGGACAGCGAGCTCCCTGACACCGGCGTCGGTCTCCGTTGGGAACGTGTTCTTTCCCCTTTGTTCATCACAAGCAAATCTTACGGAACCCGTTCATCTTCAGTGGTTTTAATAGAACGGTCTGATGGAGTAACATTTTTGGAACGGACATTTATTTCAGACGGCGCTGTGTCCAGAGAGGAAAAAACCCGAAAATTCACCTTTGATATAATATAATGTAGCAAAATACCGATAAAAACCCTTGACAAACCCACCATAGCTGCTTAAAATTTCTTATAAAATATGTTCTTTTTCATCTTTATTTCCCCAGATTATCTCTTTGTGGGGGCGAAACGGCTTCGACGGGGATAAAGAAGCATCGGCTGCATGCCAAGCTCCTGCCGGCTTGTAAAAATGGCGGGGAACTTAAAATAATCGCAGACGATTATAATTACGCTTTAGCCGCTTAAGGCTAACGTCCTACCGGATTATTCCTGCGCATCCGGCAAGGGCGTCGACGAGCAGGATAGCCGATCCCGATATCCCGTTAACGGATCGGTGATATTTTTACGGGATAGCCTATCAAGCATCCAGCCTGTAGGAGACTTGAGAAGGCGAAAGCGAAATTTCAGGATATGTATGTAGATGCCTGTGCGGAATGTTCACGGACGCGGGTTCGACTCCCGCCGCCTCCACCAGTCTTCGTTTGAGCTTGACGAAAACGAAGACTGCCGCTCCGTAGCTTTTGAGCCAATGCGGTTATTATTTCCAAAATTCAAACCTATCTTTAAAGAAATTTGAACCGGTTAACACGTTTTTCATTAAATTCTATTCGAATTATATGTCTGATATAAAAAATCTGAAGTTTTCCTGCTGTTGTACCGATAACAGATAAACATAAGCGTGAAAAAGGCAAACCTCTCGAAAGAGTGGCAAGCAAAGCCTTTGGCCCGACAATGATGGGTGGCGGGGTTGCCCTACAAGTGGACAAGCTGAACATTAACGCCCGTTCTTTCATCGAGACCATGGGCTTTTTTTACAGGAGGTGATGAATCGTGAAATTATTAATCTATTTTGGCATGTTTGCTTGGTTTACGCACTTCTTCCCGTTTTATTCCTTAATCCTTTTTTGTGGAATATCATGCGGGATTCTACTGGCACTTTGTTGGGATATGACAGTAGATCTGATTATTATTCACAAAAATCAAAGAGGCTGAACAATCATCATGGATTATCGCCCAACCGGCTACAGTCTGCTTTTTTTTCGCCTCTCTTTATAAGCAAGTCCTAATTTTTCTATTACGGCATCGGTCACAAAATCTTGGACGGTTATTTCTTTTTCAGCACAAAGGGCCTCTACTCTTTTTATCAATTCTTTCTGCAGCCTGATGTTAAGCATATGAGTTTCTGAATTTTCCGTTGTGGGTTTCTTTTCCATGTTTTTCCCTTTCATACAGACTTGCCAAAACCATTCTCTGATGCCATTATTTTATATGATGCCAATTCTATCATTTTCTGAATATAAAGGAAAGATTTCATTGAAATCGGTTAGCATTTTTCCCGAAACCGGTTTAATTTTCAGGTCTTTTTGACCGAGTCGCATTGGATTTCTTATAACGGGGCAATTCCCTCCGACAGCCGGCGGAGAATATCCCAATATGCGCCGCGATGCCCCCGTTTGATCGCCTCAGTCAGTTCCGGGTTATCATTATAATTGTAATTCAGATTCGCGTCGGTCCGACGTCCGAGAAGAAATCTCGGGTCATCGCTAACCATTTCATGCAGCCAGTCTTCCACATCTTCACCCAAATTTACATCACAGTAATAAACCGGACGAAGCAAAGATTCATTATCTTTTAGGTCTCCAAAAAGACTGGGGTTGCCTGATAAGTTTCCTTTTGATGTCTCTATGATTTCTTGTCCCAGCCGCGTTACCGGATAAAGCCTCACCCCGAGACTGATGCCCACACGTTCCGGCTTGATCTTTTTCATGAGACGAATCGTTGCTTCAATGGATTCTTTGGTTTCACCGGGAGACCCAAGGAGCAAATCGAACATGCAAATGATATTATGGTTACGGCAAATTTCCCGAATTCGAATCAAATCATCTGATGTATATCCATGACCGAGTCGGCGCAGCATGTTATCCTCCCCATGGTCGGCTCCGAAATCGATTCCCACACATCCGGCGTCACGCATCACAGATGCCAGCTCTTGGGTAAAATACTCGGGAGAACAATATGCATACCATTTAATTTTATTTCCCAGTCCTGACGCAACCATGGCTTTGGATACTAGAACAGCATGGGAATAGGGACAATTAAACTCGCTGTCACAGGTATGAAACACAGTGATCCCACGCATATAAAGGTTGTTTAATTCCGCCACAACATTTCGTGGATTTCGCACGCGTACATGTTTACCCCTTATCATCGGCTCCGGACAATAGACGCAATTCAAGGAACACCCGCGTTTGGTCTCGAATCCAACCTGCCCCCCGTTTTCGAAATAATAAGCATTGTCAATCAACGGCCTGGAGGCTAAATCTATTTTTTCTAAGGGAACCGGCAAGATCGCGTTCTTTTTATAGTTCCCATTCTCCACCCAAACCAGTCCCGGTACCGACCCCGGGTCGGTGTTGTCTGAAAGCGCTATGACCAGTTTAACAAAACCTTGCTCTCCGCCCCCGCATATGCCATAAGGCACGCCACAAAATTCCAGGGTTTCAGAGGGAAAAATAGAAAAACCCACTCCACCGAGACAAATCGGTGCTTGTGTTAATCTTTTAATTTCCTCCAGAACCGGTATGATTCGTTGAAGAGAAAAATCCCGGCTGGCGAAATAAGAATCGTCTATGTTACGAACCGTAACACCGACCAGGATCGGCTTTTGCGTCAAAACCTGTGCAAGTTTTTTACTCCAATCCATCTCAACGGAACAATCAACCAGATCAACTGCTATTCCGGCATTTTCACATGCACTCCCCAGATAGTCCAGAGAGACCGGAGTCACCGGTGGTTTCATGGGATTGGGATTAACAAGAACAATTCGCATAAGCATATCCAAAAACGATGCATCAACTGTTATACGCGTAATAAAGTTAGTATACCATACCCTGTCACATCGCAAATAATATTTAATCCAATTACATTGGAACCTCAAGTTTTTTCTTGTGATTCAGAAAATAGGGGACGCTCCACATATTTACAGTTTTAATTCGATAGGATCTATGCTATGGGGAAGATATGCCAAGAAAAGCGAGAATAGACGCACCCGGTGCATTGCATCATATCATGGCCAGAGGGATCGAGCGTAGAGATATTTTTGAGGATGATTTCGATCGTAATAACTTTCTGGAGCGTATTGAAAAAATCATACTTGAAACAAATACCTGTTGCTATGCCTGGGCTTTGATTCCCAACCATTTCCATTTGCTTTTGAAGACCGGGCGGGTACCGATTGCAACGGTCATGCGACGGCTTTTGACCGGTCATGCGGGGTTTTTTAACCGACGGCACAGGCGTCATGGACATTTGTTTCAAAACCGCTATAAATCGATTCTGTGCCAGGAGGATGTTTATCTAAAAGAATTGGTTCGCTACATTCATTTGAATCCGCTGCGGTCAGGATTGGTGGATGCTCTGAAAGATTTGGATAAATATCCATTTTGCGGACACAGCGCAATTATGGGGCGAAAGAGCAGGAAGTGGCAGAATATAGCCGAGGTTTTGGATCTTTTTTCGGATACCGTGTTCCTGGCACGAAAATATTATCGCAGCTTCGTGAAAAAGGAGATCGATCAGGGCCATAGAGAAGATTTGATCGGTGGGGGCCTAATACGAAGTAGTGGTGGCTGGTCCAGCGTAAAAGCGATGCGCAAGGCTAAAATTTATGAAAAGAGTGACGAACGAATATTAGGTGACGGTGAATTTGTTGAAAATGTTTTGTCGACTTGCCAGGAGCAACTGGAGAAAAAATACACCCTGATAAATTCAGGCGTTACCACTGATGAGATCGCCGTAATCGCCGCTAAGTTGCTGGATACTGAACCAGAGCTGATATTTAAACCAGGGAAGGAACGAGATAGGGTTCGGGCAAGAAGTCTATTTTGTTACTGGTCGGCAAAAGAACTGGGGGTTCCAATGACGGATCTTTCAAGGTTGCTGAAGATTTCGCTTTCGGCCATCAGTCTATCGGTTAAACGCGGTGAAAAAATCTGTTTATCCAACGATTACAGCATTACCGATTTGTTAAAACTGTAAAACTGTGGAGCGTCCCCAATACCCGAAACCATCCATGCCGGATTTTGAAATCTGCCGTTGTTGTCTTTTTAGACAAATAAAAAGACAAGCAGATCTCAATACAATACCCTGCTGTCCATTGGATTTTCGGAATATGAACTAGGCTGCAAACCCTGTTTAATCTATTGAATTTAGAGTTGAAACTGCGAATTTAGTATGGTATTTGGTTAGAATAGCCATGGGGATATTAAGGTCGTCTATTCGATTATAACTTTACTCATATGTAAAATAGGCAGGACCAGCGGGACGCCCATAAAATAATGACTTTTAGAGTTTTGGCAAAATAGCAAACATTTCAGTTCTAAAAAACCAGGAAAGGAGGAAAAAATGGCTACCAGGGAAGAATTAGAAGAAAAAGTAGAAGATTGCGATACGACTGAAGATTATGTTGAATTAGCAAAAGAAGTGGTTAATGAGTTGTCAGATAAGAAATGGGCCGCGGAGCTTATTGAAGAAGGTGCGGACTGGGCGGAAACTACTGATGAATTTATAATCCTTGCAAAGAGTTCATTGGAGGTATTGGAGAATAAAGAGAAATCGAACGCATACCTACTGCAAGCCAAAGATTATTGTATGAACGCACAGGAGTTCGTAAACCTTGGCAAAGCATCATCAGATATGGGCGAGGCCGAAGCCGCCAAAGAAATATTTACCGCCGCTCAAGGCAAGTGCGTTAAGGTTAAAGATTTTTTGGATCTTAGCAAAAGTATCAATGAGGTTCTTTCAGATCCGGAGCTGGCTAAGGAAACCGCGAACAAAGCAATGGATAAGTGCAGCACGGCTGCGGACTATAATGCGTATGCCCGGAGTGTACTTGACGTATTTGACGATAAAAACTTGGCAAAGGAAGTCTACGATAAGGCTGTTGAAACCTGCAAAACCGGGGACGATTTTGGAGTGCTTGCAAAAGGTGTTCTGGATAATCTTGCCGATAGAGATCTGGCTAAGTCAATTTTTGAGAAGGCAGAAAGCTTGCTTGATTCAGGAATTGATCTGATACAATTGGCCGAGTCTGCCAAAGCTGATTTAGAAGATGAAGAATATGCCAGATCAATTTACAAAAAATCTGAAGGAAAACTCGAAAGCGGCGATGATTTGATGAAACTTGCAGAATCGTTGATGAACAAACTTAACGATAAGGACCTGGCGCTGACCGTTTATAAAACTGCGGAAACCAAATTTAGCGACTATAAAAATTACATCAAACTGGCCCAGGCTGCCTTCAAAAATACCGGTAATGCCGATTTTGCCGGCAGTGTTTACAAAAAGGCCGCCGGCACAACCCAAGCCTCCAACCAACTGGTGGCGGTTGCAGCTGCTTTGGCTGACGAAATTGATGATAAGCAAGGCGCTTTTGACGAGCTAAAGCGAGCAGAACAATTCGTAAATACCTTGGATGATTTTAAAAAGACCGCCGATGCAATCCTCAAGTACGCAGACGATCAGCAGTGGATTAATGCGATTAATGATCAACTCAAAAAGCGAGAGACTCACAAAGATCTTTATAAAGAATATGTCAGTCGGGAACAAGAATGCGAAACAAGCAAATCCCTGTCTATCTTGGCCCATGAGGTGATTGAGAAAACAGCTGACATGCATTATGCCGGAAAGCTTTACAAAAAGGCTGAAAGATTATGCACGTATTTCCCTGAATATCTCCATGTCGCCGGTGCAATTTATTCTGATCTCAACGATGAAAACTGGATACGAACCATTTATGAAAAACAGATCGAAAAATGCGATGATACCCACAAGTATAACGATTTGGCAGATGGCATAATTGCCACCCTGCAAGATAAAGAATGGGTTAAGAATATCTTTTCGGGGTTAGAAGAACGGTGCGACAAGGAGACAGATTTTATCAAACTGGCCCGTATTGTTTTGGCAAAATTGGAGGATCAAGATTGGGCCAAAAAGCTATTGGGCAAGGCTGAGGAAAAAAGTCAAGATATATTTGGATACACCACTGTAGCGTGGGCAGTACGAGATCTGTTGGCCGATAATGCGTGGGCACAATCAATCTACAACAAGGCTGAAGCCATTTGCAATAATCGGGATGATTACGAAATGCTGATTTCCGAAGTTCAGAAACAAACGGCAGACGTTGACCTTCTTCGACAGATACACAGCTCTGCCGAGAATAAATTTAGAGAAACAAGAGATTTTATTTATCTGGCCGAAAGCATCTTCAGGCGTTTTTCGGATAACCCATGGGCCAGACGGGTCTATGCGAAAGCCGAACAATCGTCAGATGCCAATACCTACATGTTTGAGTTGGCTACCAGCATCACCAACAAGCTGGATGACATAAAGTGGGCATCTCGGGTGCGAAAGAAATGGCTTTCCATACAAGGCTAAAATTTTAATATAATAGAGGGTCTTCTTTCTTGAATTGGGGTGCAAAATAAAAACTTGACTCTCTGTCTTGGACAGAGGCATGCCGCAGATTGAAGTAACCTTTGACATCGATGCCAATGGTATC
>Ga0114919_10000218_pt1 | contig 41214 bp, 16 predicted proteins | sample BlataG_FD_88682 | JGI IMG/M metagenome (GOLD analysis project Ga0114919, IMG submission 88682) | Deep subsurface microbial communities from Black Sea to uncover new lineages of life (NeLLi) - Black_00105 metaG | ecosystem: Environmental > Aquatic > Marine > Oceanic > Sediment | place: Atlantic... | reverse complement strand
TGTATTGTTGTGTGTATTTTTTATATATATGTCTCTGATATATATATAAAAAATAGTGTGTGGTCTCTCTCTCTCTCTCTCTCTCTCTCTCTCTCTCTCTCTCTCTCTCTCTCTCTCTCTCTCTCTCTCTCTCTCTCTAATTGGCAACCATGCTCTCAGCCTCCTTGACAAACCCATCCCCAGACCATTCATCATCCTTAGCCAACCCAACTTTAACACCCTTTTTCTTCTCAATCGACTCCTTTTGCATCCTCACCAGCTCATGGTGAGTCGTAAAATAAGGCAAACTAGCCCCTCTAAATTCCTCTATACTATTGAAATTATGCTGCCTCATAAACTCCTGTAGACTTCCACACAGCTTTTTCACCACTGGGTAGCCATGAATCATCACTCCAGTACATACTTGCACGGTATGAGATCCCAACAGTATAAACTCTGCTGCATCTCTCCCCGTATTTACACCTCCAAGTCCAGACAAGGTAGCTCCCGACTCTGGGAAGTCATGTGCCATCATTTGAGCAATAGCCATCACCTTGGCCAGAGCAATGGGCTTTACTGCTTTGTAAGAGTAGCCTCCAGGGGTGGTGTACCCTTCAACTGAAGGTTCAGGTCGTAGGGTATCCAGGTTGATGCCCATCACTGACATGATCGTGTTGATGGCAGATATCCCTTCGCATCCAGATGCAATTGCAGCTCTTGCTGGTGCTGCAATATCTGTCACGTTGGGTGTCATCTTGGCCCAAACAGGAATAGTAGCTACATTGTTGACCCACCCTGAAACTTCAGTCAACAAATCGCAATCCTGACCCATGGCTGCGCCCATACGACGTTCTGGCATTCCATGAGGGCAGGAGAAGTTCAGTTCAAACCCGTCTACTCCCACCTCCTCACACCTACCTACCAACTCTTCCCAAGCATTCCTGTCATATTCTTCCATAATTGATGCAATGAGGATACGGTCAGGGAATTCTTCTTTTAACCTCTTAAATTCCTGCAACATGACTTCCAGTGGTCTGTCAGAAATGAGCTCAATGTTTTCCCATCCGATCACCTCTTTACCGTCTCCAGCTCTTAGTTTGGCGTACCTGGGGGTGACATTGATGACTTTGGCTGAGTCTAAAGAGACTGTCTTGGCTATGACACCTCCCCAGCCTTCTTGAAAGGCCTTCTTCATGACGGCATAGTTGGTGCCTGGGGGTCCAGAGCCAATGATGAAGGGGTTGGGGAGACGGAGGCCATTAACTTCTACTGAGAGATCTGGGCCAGATGTGACTGCACCATTGAGGAGGTCAATAGAGGGTTCTCCATCCATAAATCCACCCATACGAGCATGTGTTGTCGTGATGGCTACATAGAGGAAGTGGAGCGGGAGAGGCGGGGAGTGATGAGTGATAAGTAGCAGTGACACCTAAGCGATATGTACACATTTATTGGCTTCCTAAAGCAAGAATAGATTGGTTTTAGACTTACTGGCATGTTTATGAGGTCTCGGAAGGACGGACCCTGACTTTATGTGAATGCAAGGGCCAGAGATTGCTGATCTCGAGTTTAGCTGTCGGGTTATTGGCATGTTTGCAGCCTGATGTTTATGAATGTTTTCGTATCAATTGACTGAGACTTTCCAAAGAGACTCCCCGCTGCCTGACTTATAGATCTGGCCTCCCCGAGCCCATTCCGGTCAGCTCGAGCTCGACGAAAGTTTTTCAAAACCCACGTTTTCAGGTAAACTTGAGCAGTTCGTTGGACTTTAAGGTTTATTACACTGGCTCACATTGGCGTCTAGAATTGATATAAAAGACACCTTAGCATGAAGCCCCACGTTTGAGTTATATTCAATACTGGTTGTTTTGAAATCGTCGGTTGAGGAAGAAGAATTAAAACCATGACGCATCAAAACTCACAATCAACATACACGTCCTATAGAAACATTGGAAACGCTAGCAATTTACCAACTGGCAAGTACTCGATCAAAGTCAATAATAATGAGAGCTTTGAGTCTACTCCTATGGCTTCCACGCCTTCTAGCTTATGCTCTACTCCCAATAGCCATTTATCACCGCGAATATCAGCTGTTAGACAAGATGAACATCTCCAACACGCAGCAACCCTCGCTCAGGCAGCTTCAAAGTTGGCCGCTCTCAGAACTGCCACTCCCGACATCCTCCCGGCACTCTCCATTGCCAGGAACAAACTAAACCATCTTTCCAAACAGCTCAAAGACATCCAACATGAATCCAAACAAAAGCATGTTGTTGCAGCTGTTCAATTAGCAGAAAGTGATTGCATTGCTAGAATGGCCCTTTCTGAAGCAGAAGCCTACAAAATAGCTGCAACGGCTCGTGGAGCTGCCATCACTGCCCTCAGATCAACAGTGGACTCTTTGCTTAGAGAGAAATCAGAATCAGATGAAAAACTATCACAAATACAAGGAGCAAGGTCAGAGTTGTATTCTCTAAAAGCTGAAATTCAGGAACGTGAATTTGACAGACGGAATACCGACAGCACCTTGATGGCCATCATTCGCCAGCTGGACCACAAGGCATCTGAGATACAGGCCTCCCAATTAACTGCAGCGACAGCACTCTTAGATGCCCGCCAATTAACAGAGACAACATCAAAACTGAAGTCTCAACTGGCCCAAGCAGCAGCAGCAGCAGTAGCCGCTCAAAAGGAGAATGCATTACTGAGTCAGCGGTGTAGCCAGCTGCAGTACGATAGCGATGCATTGAAAGTTCTGTCTGTTAAGTTAGAACAAGCCAATGATGAAATTGATGCTTTAATCAAGTTTAAGAGAGAGCTGCAAATTGAGTTGGCAACAAGAAAGGAAGAGGCATCAACAATGGCGGGAGAGTTGGCCGCTGCCTGCGAACACAATGCCGACCTGTCGGCTGCTGCTTCCAGCTTGCAAAGGAAACTAGAGTCCAGCAATGCATCAGTAATAAGCTTGAAACAAGAGAGAGAAAACTTGCAAAAGTCATTAGAATGCCTGTCTGCTGAAAACTCAGAGCTACGCCGAGTGAATAGAGCATCAGCGGCTGCCACTCAAGAAGCAGCAACCTTGAGAGGGGAGGTGGCCCAGCTCAAGGCTGCCAATGCCTTGCTGCACAGCAGAGTGGAACGAGCTGAAACTGGATACAATCAAGCACAGACTGAAATGAATGGTATACGTTCAGAAGCTCAGTCTTTACATATTCAGCTGACTGAAGTTATAAAAGGATTGTCATCATCACCTTCGGGCCAGTCGGCATCTCTATCGGCTTTGTTATCATGGCCGAGAGCTACTGCTGCTCCATCTTTGCCTCCAGCTCAACAACAACAGCAACAGCGGCAGGTACTAGTTAAGCCTGTAGAGAGGAAGAGAAGCATACAAGATGCTCAGAGACCCCAAACACCTCTGTTTGAAGGAATGGAGAGGGCAGCCTCCCCAGCAAAGCAGCCTGCAACAGCGGTGGTAGTTGGAGATGCATTGCAGGTAGCTCTGGATAACTTCAGGGTATATTCTTCCTCAGATTGCGAAGATTGAATTGTAGAATAAAATATACGAGATTAGAAGACATATATTAGTTGTTTTGATAGTGACCTTGTGATTGAATGTAACAAGACTGAAGAAGAGGTGGAAGGCCTGGGAAGCAGTGGAAACAAGCGACAGGTTTTGTTATGAATATGCCCGTTTTGGTTGCTCAATAACTGAAATTTCATTTCATGTTACTAATACAAGTGGTTCCATGTATTGATAGCAGTAAAACGACACAGGCTGGATGCATAATTGGAAGATTAATTTATAATTTCATAAACATGGGTACGTATTACATAGCCACTAGAGTTATCACATCTTAGAAGTAGCCAACCCTTCAAAGAACTTCTGTTCATACCATTCATCCTCTCACTAAATTCCCTCTCACCCGACATTGTCACCGTTCACAGACGGTTCCTCAACCAAGGCCGTCGCCAATGCAATCAAGGCCAAGGGCCTCCAACGCCTCAGATGGTACTGCCAAATGTGTGAAAAACAATGCAGAGATGAAAATGGCTTCAAATGCCATATCTCTACTGATGGTCACAAACGTCAAATGGAAATATTCGGCCAAAATCCCACCAAGATTGTAGATGCCTATTCTAGAGACTTTGAAACCAGCTTTTTAGAGCATCTCCGCAGAACCCACCCATTCTCCAGAGTGGCAGCCAATTTAGTATACAATGAATTTATTCACGACCGCAACCATGTGCACATGAATTCCACTAAATGGATCACTTTATCTGATTTCGTTAAATATCTAGGAAGGGAGGGAAAGTGCAAAGTAGAAGATACAGACAAGGGGTGGTTTATCACACTGATTCACAAGGAAGCACAAGATTTGGAGAAGAGGAAACTGAAGAAGGAGCAGACTGATAGAGATGCCGAAGAGAGACAGGGGAGGATACTTGCTGCTCAGGTTGAGAGAGCTCATGCAGCTGCAGGTCGGGGCGGTGGTGGGCCTGATGAGTTGGATGATGACATTCAACATGAGCTGGATAGAGAAAAGCTTGACCAGTGCTCACTTGGATTTTCATTACAAAATGTCAAGGGGCTAGATAGAGGTACTACTACTAATAATGATGGACGTAATAAGAGATCTGCCTTTGATGCAGTAGGAGTAGCAGATGATATGGAAAATGGTAAAAGTAGTGAATATGCTCAAGATGGTCATCATCGTCAGAAGAAGAAGAGCAAGTTGGAGGAGTTGATAGAGAGAGACCTTAAAGCCAAAGCTTCTAAACAACAACTTCAACAGGAGCAACAAGAGACAGCAGCAGCAACAGCAGCATTAGAGTCAAACATATATAAACACTGGATAAGAAAGAACATTGTTGTCAAGGTAATGAGCCCAGCACTAAAACCACACGGCTACTACAAACAAAAAGGAACCATTCTCGACATCATAGACGGCCACATTGCCGAGATTGAAATGCTAGGTTCAGGAGATGTCGTTAGAGTCGATGAAGCTGAGCTAGAGACGGTGGTTCCTAGACCTGGTGGTATGGTAGTGATTGTTGGAAGAGGGGGAAAGGTCAAGGGCTTGGTGGGAGAGGAGGCAGAGTTGGAGAAGATTGATACTCGTGCATATCAAGCCAAATTAAGGATTAAAAGGGGGCCTCATGCTGGTCAAAGTGTATGGTGTGAATATGACGATTTTAGCAAACTTGATGGTTGAACGGAAAGAGGTGGGGTTTTCAATGTTGTCTACTTTGACTGACAATATCCTTGTGTAACACAACATGTATACTGTTAAAATTGCTTGGTCCTCACTGACTGACTCGCTCCGTTTTTTCATTCATCACCTTCCTCTTCCTCTTCATCCTCATCACTTTCAAATCCCAAGACTGCCTTGATATCTGTCATTCTCTGCTTGCTAAACTGCTTGATAGATTCTGCCTTTTGCTCAGCACTAGCTTCCTCTACTGGTGCCAGTGGTACTACAGGTTTACCAGTACCAGGTACTGCACCTCTATACATCACCCAGCCATCTTCAGTATCTGTAACTGCCTTGTTTGCAGCTCCCTTTTGAGCTGATGCTATTGATTCTTTCAGGGAATCTTCTATCCATGAAGACACTGCCTCGGTTTGATTTGTACTATCAGCAATGCTGTACAACATGGTCTCCCAGACTCTTTGAGCTTGAGATTTGCTGAGTCTCAATTCAATTTGCATTTTAGCCCTCAACTCTGGGTTTAAATTAAAAGGAGATGTTGCAGATGATTCTTTGTCATCAGCCTTGCCTTTACCCTTGTCACTGGCAGTAGCTTTCAAGGCACTGGTGGCTGCCTCAATTGCCCATGGGCAACCCAAAAGACGATGCAAATCTTTTCTGTCCCTCATTTTCTGTAGCGTCTCTGTTGGATCTTCAAAGGTTAAATCCACTGCATTCAGTCCATCAGCAAAGCTGTATACAGAATCCAGCAATAAGGAGCCAGCACCCTTGCCTTGGTGTGGAGGGAGCACAAGGATCTGGCTCAATCGCACTCTATTCTTATCTGGGAAGACGTAAAACTTGTAACAAGTGGTGAATCCAACAACTTCTAACTCACCATCCCCTGACTTCTCAACACATAAAAATAGCTCCCAGTTAGGGTCATCTTGTGAGATTTCAGAAGCTGCGTCGATGAAGAAGACCAGAAGTGGCTGGAGGCAGGTGTGGAGAGAACGGAGCGCTGCAGATGCGGTTGATAATTGGGACCGGAAGATTAGGAGTTCACTGCCATCTCCTTCTAATGGGAGTTTCAGGCTTGCTACTTGCTCTCCCAACTCTTCTAGAACAAGATCTGGCTCTGCAGCAAGAGCTTTGTCAAAGCTGGGCTTCTCAGTGAAAAGACAGGAGGAGAAGGTCTTTTTGAAAGGGACAGCAATGTCAAATACGAAATTGTCTTCAATGTCTTTAAATGCTGGAGTTCCTTTGCTGTGCTTGTCAAACTTTACGTCTAGAAATGGTTGAAAGCGAGGGGTGAGCCAGATGTCTATGTCAAGGCCTAGGTAGCCGCGGATAGTTTCATCTTGCCCAAAGAGTTGGTGGGTCATCTCGGGCGGGAAGTGAGCGTCATCGTCCATTACCACTGCACCCCCAGGGCCACGTTTTAAGAGGTGGAATGTGATGCATTCTTCAGCTGGGATAGATTTGATGGCAGATGCATCGTCCAATTTGGTTCTTTTTGCACTTGGTTCGGCGGTTGTCATCGTTTTTGTTTTAAACTTACTGTAGTAAGTGTGATCAACGTGCGGAAGGGTGGTACTGGGGAGTTCAAGTTGTTCTGATATATATATTATATATATATATATATATATAGATTTAAATCATGGGCAAATATAGCTGTATGGGGGTTGATATTTAAATTAAGAAGAAAGGAGAGATGCCATCAGCTTGCAAAAAATTTCCCTATATTTTGACCGATGAGAACACAGGCAGGAGACCGATGATGCATACTTAACTTCATTGATCATATTACTTGGACCCGAAACATAGAATTTGAACGTGCATGATATTCAATCAAAGCCTCACTGTTCCCACCAGGACCCGTCAAATCCCGATCATTTCTTCTCGCCGAACAAACCATAGCTGCAGACACCATACTCAAATCATGGCATCCAAGCTTGTGGTACTGACTCAACATACGGATCCAACAGTAGTAGAACACATCGTGCAGCATTCAAGCGATGAAGACCGTCTTTACATCTACCTTGCCGACGCCACCGACCCACCAACCCTCCAGGCTGTCCAATCATACCTACGTCACATCTTCCCTTCCTCCCTAATAGACCATCCCATGCTACAAATAACTCCCTTAATACCATACCTTGGCTGGAGTTTACATAAAACAGCTTCCATACTAGATTTACATCATCTCATTGTCGCACACCCTTGCACCTCGACAGACATTCAACAGCAGCTGTCGGCAGCCAGAACTGACCAAGGCTTGAGCCCTTTTCAATCCTTGGAGCAAATAGAACAACAACACCAACAAGGAGAAAATGATATGACAGATATTAAAACCCATAATGATGATAATAAGGCATCTTCCTTGATAGATACACATTATGCAACATTAAGATTACTATTGCCAGATGGAAAGACTCCCTGTACTGCCACAGACCGAGCACTACAATGGGATACCGTGGCAGTAGGAGGAACATTTGACCACTTCCACGCTGGCCATAGATTACTATCTGCCACGACAGCAATCGTAGCACGTAGGCGTATATTCTGTGGAGTTACTGCTGACAAGCTGCTGGCTAAAAAACAATATGCAGAGCTGTTAGAATCATATGAAATTCGAGAAGCAGCAGCTACAGACTATATGCGAGCAGTGAATCCACAACCAGGGTTGAGCATCAGAACTGGGCCATTAACTGATCCGGATGAGCCTCCATTGGCAGCAACAGATCCTGATTTTCAAGCAATTGTGGTGTCGGAGGAGACTGTAGCTGGAGCTGAGCAAATAAACCAAGTGAGAAGGGGGCTTGGGTTTGAGCCACTGGAGATTTTGGTTGTTGGGTTGTTGAAAGCGCAAACGGCAGATGGAAAGCTAAGTAGTACACATATACGTCAGATATTACATGATGATGGTAAGAAATAGAGAGGAAAAAAACAGAAAGTGGGAGACAGAAAGGGAGGGGTTAGGTTCTCTATCTATCTAAAAATCTGGCCATCACCCATCACTGCCCTACTTGAACACTGAGAGAAATAGATGGCAATGGCAACAACACAGCAGTCAACACCACCCAAACGACAAAAAACTTGAGATATTTTCTCAAAACAAACTCCTCTGCACTATGCACTGCCTCGACTCCTGCATCCCGTATAGCTCCATTCATGTTCTCAGCAATACAGTGCATCCCGCGTTCTATTCTCATCCCCGTCTTATTAAAACCCTTGTACATCATATACCCAAGTCGTTCGTATTTACCCAGAAAGGGTTTGTAAAAGTACTTGTCCATCATTCTGGTGATGAGCGGTTGTTTCCTCTTCTTCACTCTGCCTTGTTTATCCTTTTTCCACCCCGAGTACTTTGGGGGATTGGTTAGAACTGGTGCGGTTGTCACTGCAAGGACGTCGGCTTCATCTTTATCTTCAGCTTCTGCAGCTACTGCAGCTACTTGTTGGTTGTGAGAGGTGGGAGTTAATGCATTGCCAGTTAAGGAACCTACTGTGACCTGACCAGTCTCAGCAGCATCAACAAATGCAAATCCAGAATTGGCGTCTGTGTTTGTTTGCTGCCGCTTCTTGCTGCCGCTTTTCTTGTTAGAAGATGACCCTGGAACCTGTTGCTGTGCTTCATCTTCTCCTTCATCCGAATTCTCCCCGTCTCCGCCAGCTCCTTGTTCATTCCAAAGACTCCAATCTTCAATACTTTCTTCAGGGTCCATATCGAGGTCGGTGTATGCTGTTGCTCTCAATGGAGTATGTTTCTCCTCCTCCTTGTTGTTATCCTCACTACTCATACTTTTATCATGTTGAGCAAGGGCACTTTCAGTGAGGGGCTGCCCTCCTTCATCAGTCTGTTGCCAACCTTTTTTATTGCCACCTCCTGAGCATTTCTTGACCCTTCTCTTCTTCTGCCTGCTCCATTGCTGACTCTTGTTTTCTTCAATGATGTTCAACCAGGCCGTGGCCGTCAATATAATGTAGAGCGCAACTCTTATGAGTTTGAATGCTCCTTTAGCTATCTCAAGCAACATGGTTAGCACTGTGTCTAAAATCAATGATTATAACAATGAAGCACCATTGAAGGCTGCCTTATGAGGTTTTCCAATGCCAGCTTCCCTTGCGCTTCCAAGATGTGAGGTCCGATCTCTCTCTCTCTCTCTCACACACAAACACACACACAGTTACACCAAGTATCCCTCATTCAATCTAAAACTATACAGGTACATATTCTACATCCCTTCCTCCCTATCCCCTCCTCCTCTGCCAACTTCATCATCACTCTCCTCCCCTCTTCTAGAATTCACCAATCTCTCATGTACGCCTGCCTCCCCCTTTGATCGTCCACCAAGCGACCCCGTAATCCTCTCCCTAATAACTGTTGCCAGCCTTGATGGTGGTATTGCTATCGTTTTCAACCAATTCGTTGCAGTTGAACTCCTTTCACTGGTTGAACTTCCATCCATCACCATTGCCAGTGACGATGCTGGTGTTGCCACTCGTCTTGTTACTCTCCAAGGTCCAGCGCCACTAGCTCGATCAATATCCTTCCTGGTGATCATCCCCAGGCAATTATTAGCAGAATCAACCACCAACAAATGGCGTAAACTGAGAGCTACAAAGAGTTTGTGTACTCTAACGGCTGGCATCTCTGGTCTGACTGTCATCATACTGGTCAACATAAATGGAGCGAGGTTGATATACATCGATGCACCATCTTCCTCTGGTCTACCTCCACTTCTTCTATTACGTACCTCTCCATTACTATTATTATTAGCATCATTATTATTACTGCCACCATCTCCTCTGACAATAGAATTGTCCATCAATGCATCCAATGCATGTTCATACCTATCAATTTCATCTGGAGGAACAGATACATACTGCCCTTGGGCATTGCAAAATGCCTTCTCCCTTAGTAATACCGACAACTGGGTTCTTGTAATCAGACCTTCCAACCTGAAGCCTCTGCTACTACTATTACTATTATGAGAAGGAGTGGAAATAACTGGAAAGCCATTATGTTTGGTCAATGCCAGTACCTTTTTCACACTCTCTACTGGTTCTACCACATTAAATGTCACTACAGGTGCAGCCATAATATCCCCAGCAGTCTGGGATCTCAATGAATGCGGCGGCTCATGTCTTAGATAATTCACATTACCGTCTCTTTCCAGCTCGCTGTCATAAACACCCTCTGCATTCACCCAATGAGCAATGAGGTTGGATACCATAACTGCCAGAATAACGGCAAATAGAAACTCAATGCCTCTGGTACCCTCGACCATGATGACTACTAGAGAGATGGAGCTTCGAAAGACACCTCCCAAGCAGGCAGAAGCTGCTGCCACTGCAAAGAGACCTGGGTGGACATCCCATGATGCCGGGAGGAAGTCTCTCAATGCCATGCCAAACAGAGCTCCTAGAGCTCCTCCAATCATGATTGGTGGCATGAAGATGCCTCCTGGTACTGCCAAATTGGTACTGAGAGCCATGAGGATCAGGTAAGATATTGTCAATGCAATGAGGGTGACTGGGGAAAAGTAACATGGAGTAGACAGGCTGCAAAGACGGTTGTTGATTGGTTCAGAGTCGCTGCCGAGTCCTAGTAGACTTTTGACGACAAAGTTTGCATCTCCAAAGACAGCAGTTGCATAATCGTTGTATTGCCCTTCATCGCAGTAAAATTGTACTGTGTCACTGCCAGTCCATGTATCTGGAATAGGCAGGCAGGTTCCAGCAGTAAATGACAGGCTGAGCAAGACAATAGAGGTCACAACAGCCAATCCAGCCACTTCTACCAGTCTCAATGCATGCCGTGTTCTTGAAGCTCTAAACCTCCATAGCGTTTGCCTAAAAACATTGAAAGCAGCACCAGCAAGGCCACCCAGGACACTGACGATGGTCAACAAGGGGAGTAGAGCAATCCATTGCATGCTTGACAATGGATATGTCCACCCTACATTCAGCATACCTGTCTCCCCACCAGGTCGCAGCTGGGCTTGGATAAATGATGCAGTTGCAGCACATAAGAAACATCTCCAAGCTGTCTTCTTGGACCAGACAGTAGACGCCTCTTCCAAGGCAAACAGCACCCCCCCTATAGGCGCACCAAATGCAGCTGCCAGTCCTGCTGCTGCTCCAGCAGATACAATTTCCCTGTGATCAGCATTGCTGAATAGAGCCGTGGTTTTCCTTTCATTACCAGTATCATCAAAAGCAGCACTCCTTCTGTTGTCTTTATTATTGATATTGACACCGAGCCATGTGGAGTGAATACTATCCTCCGCACTACACAACAATGACCCAATACATGCCCCCATTTGCACCATTGGCCCCTCTAAACCTAATGCCAGTCCTGCTATGCGCGCTAGGAAGCTTCCGATGAATTTCACGAGCAGCGTCTTCAAAGTGAAGAGCCGCTGGATTGCCACGCCATTCAAAAATACCATGACCAATGAAACGCCAGCTCCAGAAGCAGCAGGGGCGATGAATTGCACTAATGCACCCGCTAATACGACACATAGTATACTAAAGCCTGTTTGGGCTGCAAATACTTGATAGATTGCACTTTTTTCAATGAGGTTTTGAAGCATATCATTCCTAAGACCAATGCAAACTTCGGTGAGAGCCTGAAGGACAACAGCAAGGATGCCAATCAAAATCCCACTGCTTATTGTGGTAGATATTTTAATGACTGTGCTGCCTGTGTATCCCCATAAATGCCTTTGATCTGAGATAGATGAGGCTCTGTGCTGGGTCTTTATTGCATTGACCGCATCCTCATCAAAGTCCAGGCTCTCAAACTCCACCGGGCGATGAGAGGGCAGGCCAGGTTGATCGCGGGTGATTTCTTGTGAAGTGTAATGAATGGAGGCTAAGCGGCCATTCCGTCCTACTATAGTATGCGTAACGGGAGTGAAGGTGTTATCTTCATCCATTTTTATTGGTTCGTATGGTTGGTTTCGAGCATTTCATTACTGATCTGAAATTTAGACCTAGAAAAACCATTCAGGGAAACCATGGTGCGGTCTTTAATATGATAGCATGTTAGTATGAATTGCAGCTCAATTTACAATGCAAAATTTGACACAAGTACTCCTTTTCTTGTCTTTTAAGGACACCACAATGTCGACTTCCCCGACTCGGGCAGTTGAGCTGAGCTCCCTTGCAACTCCTTGCCATGCATCCATTCCAACTGCTAGCTACACCCTCCCATGTACTATTCTAACTATTAAATCAGTACTACCAATCAACTTTACATTCAGAGGAACACTGCTACACAGCCCCACCACCACCACCATTCTTATATTGTGGCTTCAATTCCCATAACTGAGCATACGGTCCCCTTCTGTTCTGAACAGCTATCTCACTGAGCACTGATTTCAAATGCATGGCTGGCTGATCTGTTTCCTTCTGCAACTGAGCAAATGCCCACCTAGGTTGCCTTTCAAACATTGTAAACAGCTCAGACTGGACCTCCTCTGCAGGTCGGGCCACTCTCTTCTCTCCCCCGGTCTGCCTTTTCTTATGATTTCCAAACCCTATTTCTACTGGTTGTCTAGTATTTGTAATTTTATGGTCAGTAACAAGCTGTACAGTGCGTGTTTTGATAGCAGCTGCTTTTGTTCTCTCTCTATTCAAAGCACGGTAGGCTGGGTCTAGGGCCTGAGGGACGCCACTACCATCTGTTGCTGCTTTTCTGATCATTTCTACGTCGAATTTCTGGTATACTGTGCCCTCAGAAGAGAGGCGTACACCTTCCTGGCTGAACCCTACCATTGGGACAGTGTCCTTGGTGGTGATGTTCATGTTGTATTCCTTAGGGACGTCTGCGAATTCAGCTTTGTCTTCAAGGCGGAGCGTGTACTCAGGGGACTTGCCCCCAATTTTGTCTCTCGATACCATGCATATTGTGCCTATTTGGGGTCCTATGGGATCTGTGTCCTCATTCATAGCCTTTTCACAGGCAGCTTTCCATTTATTTGCTACAAAATTGGGAACCTGGGGTGGGGAATAATTATTGTTAATTAGGAAGTGATGATCGCAGTGAGTCTCGGTTGGGAAGATGCACAACTAACTTAATGCATGGTACTTACCTTGACAAGCCACACTTTACGTGCAGAATTATCTGCTTTGAGGAATAAAGGGTCTGAAGAAGACATATTACTCCAATCTTTGAACTTTTCCACTTTTAAAATCACTTGAGCCCCATATTTGATCGTTTCAAGCCCATGTATATGTGTGTATATCTATGCTCTAAACAAAATCAATAAATGCATCAGATTGAGTGAACATGGCTCAAAATAGACCGGATGTCAGTCCTGCCATCATGGAGACAGAAGGCGTTGTCCAGCTGCACTTATAACCAACTTCTTGCCGAACCCGCTCTTCAGTATCTGAGTATATATATGATCAACACACGCAGTGTTAAAGACAGCACCAAGTAGCTGCAATCATGAAGATAGCTGTCAACAAACAAACAAACAAACATTGTTTATATGTAATTCGAAGTAGTTTCGTTGATAGGTTGATTTGAAACGTAAGTCTGCGATAAGATCAACCATTGGACTATAAATAATCATCACAGATCTTCAATTCCAGATAGAAACAAGAGCATCAAAGATCACTTCCTATACTCCCATCCAACACCACTCACTGCCGACATGAACCTCGTCTGCACAGGAGGGCGATAAAACCTCTACATTAGAGAGAACTTGCTAGCTTAATTTCATACCACAACCATTATTATGTTGTGGTTACTACCATACTTTGCATATGCTGCGGCTGCATCTGCAGGTTTTGCAGCAGTCTCTTACACCGCAGTCACTCAGCTGTCAGTCATCAAACGCATCATCGTCGCCGTCCTGGAACGCGCTCTCAAGAAATTTGCAGTCACTGGCAAGGACGGCTACACCATTAATCGTACACCTACTGGCATAGTAGTTACCAATATAACCTTTACTGGTGATGCTTTAAGACATGCCACTTTCGCACACACTCAGCCGACTGCGGTGAGCATTCAGCAGCTTGAGCTAGATCTCCCGGGCAACTCCAGACCTCTGGCACTCAGAGTCCAAGGTGTGAGGGTCACTATGCAGCAAATTCAAATTCCTGAGCCTATTTCAAAAGAGAAGCTGAATCAAATGCAGCAAGAACAAGCAGAAAAGGCTAAAAAGCAGTGTTTAGACCTCATTGATGAACTCCTGTGGGGTCACGATGCAGATGGAGCACCCAAACCTGCTGGCTGGTCTCCTGGTGCAGGTGCCTTCACTGACAGACTGCAAGCAAAGGCTGTTCAGAAAGTGGTAGCATTTGTAGTGCAATATTTACATGTAGAAGTGCTGGACGTCATTGCAAAGTACACTCAAATAGGGGAGCCAGGTCCAAAACCTGCAACCAACCACCTCCAAGGGGCTGATGCAGCAGTCTTGGCTGTGAGAACCTTGACTCTGGTGCCTCAAGGAGAAGCATTTATCAATCAACAACACCAAGGAAGCCAACCTTTTTCTGTTTATGATGACGGCGATATCAGAGAGCCAGCAACGGCAAGAGGCGGTGGTGTCGGTCGAGCCGCTAGTGCCTTGGGTGCATTGAGTGGCTCTGGCACTGGTGTTTTTGCCGATGGTCAGCCTTCTGCTGACGATCTCACATGGTGGAAAGTCCTCTCATTCATCCCTCAGTTATTCTGGTCCCGGGTAATGATACACAAACCATCTTCTAGTAGATTAACCCTGGCTGGTGTTAGTTTGAAACTACAAACCTACCCTTCATTGTGGGCCGGCCATGCTGCTGCATTATCTGCCAGAGCGCCTCGGCCTGGCGTGTTTAGCTTTGTAGGAGGGTCTCTATATAGGGCTGCCATCAGATCACCATCTCCAATAGGAAAGTCTCCACAGAAGAGAAGGAGAACTGCTGGAACAGCAGGAAGGTCCCTGACTGCTTCTAGTTTGATGGAAATAGATGAAGACGGTGATGGCACAGAAGATGAAAACACCACCACTGCTAGTGCAAGATCGTCAAATCCATCTCCGTCTAAAGACAAAGCTAGCAGCAATAGTACAAGGAAGGGAGTGCTGGACTTTAGTAAAATGCTGGATCTAATGACACCAGAAGAGCATGTTATTATCCGTCAATGGGAATTGTCAGTGCTGATTGGACTTGTTCCCAAAGGTGTTGAGCAGGGAGATGGCGTGCCAGCATCATCAAGAGCAACAACACCTTCGCCGGCCAGAGCTCCTCCTACCACTACCACTACCACGACTGCTGCTACTCTTGCTGCTGAAGATTCAACGCCAAAATTGCCTGGCAAGTCAAATGTCACTACAATGATGCACCCGCAACGCTGTTTGGAAAGAAGCTCCTTCCACCAAACATCTTTTGGTGCATATACAGCAACGTACACCACTCCATCTGGTGTTGCAACGGCAGGTTATAGATCTGTTCAGGAAGATGCAGCCATGCAAGATGAAGATTCACCATCATCTAGTCTTGAATCAGATTTCTACAGTGTTAGTGAAGCTTCAGCATCCTCTCCTTTGACTGACGATGGAGCTGACTCATCGTCTACTACAGCTGCAGCAGTAGCAGCGGCTGGTGTTTATGCTGCTACCAACAACAAGAATGCAACTGGGCACCAAGAGGCTCCAGCCCGTAACAGTAGTAAAGCAGCTTCCACTTCTTCCCCCAGCACTGCCCAGCCTGGAACTCCTAGCAGATTAGATGATCTTCAAGATATTAGAAATGGAAACGCAGCTGCGACTAATGGTACTAGCAGTAGTATGACCTCCGTCACGCTGGATATAGTCGTGTCGTTGAAAGCTTTCGTTCCTGAAGTCAATCCAGCATCACTGGGCATCCTTGTCAGATTAATAGAACGCCAAAGTCACCTAAGCCACTTTGGCCAACACTGGCAACTACGGCCTCAGGTTCCAGTGCATGGCCATGCGTCAGTCTGGTGGAAGCATGCAGGTCGTGCCATCCAAGAAAAGACCGCAGATTTAGCTAGGAGGAATGTTCCCCTGTCTTCCATAGCACGTAGAGGAAGGCGAAGACAAGAGTACCAAGAGCTATACGCTGTAGCGCATGCCAATGACCCCAGGTTCCAAGAGCCAGGTAGAACCAGCTGGTGGAGCAGTAGAAAAGTCAAAGTAGCAGATGAAGACGATTTAGAACGACTGAAAGCAATAGAAGCACGAATGACAGTAGAAGAAATAGCCCACTTTAGATTTGGAGTAGCTGCTACGCATAATAAATCCTTAGCAAACTCTCCTAGTTTTACACAATTTGCAGCAGATAAAGTAGACGCACTAGTGTACACTAGAGATCAGGCAATTCGGTTGGGCTTACGACAGATGCTACTGCATTATGATGAAGTAGCAACACTCCTACCTGGATCAAATGGACCTCTATTTTCTCTTCAAATAGCAGTCACATGCCCCAAACTAGGTCTCATCTTCGACTTGAAGCCACATTCAACCCAATCTGCACCAGATGCGCCAGTTTTAGAGCTCAGCCTTAAGAGCATCACACTCGGAATGGATGCTGGGGGCAAATTAAGCGCTCAAGTGGAGTGTTTACAGTGCGCCACTTGTGAAGCTCCCTCTTCACCAATGACAGGGCCCAAGATTCTAGCCAGTCCTTCTGGAGTTTGCCGCCGAGTGTGCAAAGCTGCTGAATTCTTTAGGTATGCAGTATCCGGTGCATTGTTGTCAGATTCAGCTGCCATTGGAAGTAATGCTGCTCCTGGAGTGTTTTGCCATGCAACCATTCTCCCTAGACCTGGCATTGGGGGCCTCACACATGCCAAAGTAGATGCGTTGACATCGACAGTACCACCACTACCAACATCAACAGGAGGAAATACCGCTACTACTACTTCTGGTGATATAGATGAATGGGTACCTGGAGGCTACGACATCAAAGTGTCTCTTGGAGTCATTGGATTAGTATATGATGGCAGTACCTTCTCAGCTTTGCTTGGCTTTGCAGAGTCGTGGGAAAAATATAGACTTGCTCCTTGGGAATGGGGCATGTCCTACTTAGACAGCCAACAAATAGCATCTAATGGAGTGGGTAATAATAATAATAAAAATAGAGAACAATGGCCCCCACCTCTACCAGCAAAACCAGAATCAGTCACCAACATGGTCCTTCATAGTTTTGAAGCAAGAGGCGCTGTGGTTAAAGGTGAAATGAACACAGCAGTCACTGTAGTAGAACTGTACTGTCCTGGTGTAGCGCTGCAGCTACCGTATAGACATAGACCGTATGCGGAGTTATTGGGTGAGAAGAAACTACCAAATCCTTCTGTTAGAACTTCTTTTTCATCTGCAGTTCCTAAATCTGCAATGGCAAACAAGGACGGTAGCAGTGCCGCTGCTGCTGATGGTACTGGAATGGCAAAGCATGCTAAACCAACTCCCAGGAAAGTGTCTATTCAAACTGGATATGGTACAGGAGAAGGCAGTCCAAGCAAACAACCTGGTGCTAGAATGGAAGAGCAGCCAGCAGTCTCCCCCAGACCTGGTAGTGGCAGCGGTGATACATCGTCGTCGTCGACTGCACACTACTTCACTAAACCTGTAGCCCCTGACCACCCTCAGCTCCACTACTTATTCACTGTAGCCATCCAAAACATCAGACTCCGAGTAGCTCCTGAAAGCGCGGCCAGTTCTCTCCGTGGAGGAGCAGCCAGACGAATGGATGCCGAGACTTTTCTAGACGTCTTCTCCTACCTTTCAACCGATGGCAGACGCGCAATAGCTGCCAGCATTCTGCACTCTAGAGGCATGTTAGACCCATTAACAAGACCCAACACTGCCAGTGAGGAGATGGAAGCCATCACCAGGATAGAAGCAGAACTCAGAGAAGCAGAGATTGGTTGTATGGCTAAAGTATGGGCCTATCCAGAAGATATGCCGACAGTGATGGATGGGATAAGGAAACAGGAGCATAAAATGAAAGAGCAGCAATTGTTTGCTGCTAGTCTGGACGATGCTGCTAGATATATGTGGAGCTCATCAAGAAATCGTCGAGGGTCTTCTTCTTCTGGAGGTGGAGGAGGAGGTGGAGGAGTACAGACTGGTGGCAATGCAAATAATAATAATGCTCATTCTGCATACACGGCTCACCCACTTTTCCCACCAAACCTCTTCCGCAATCCAACCAGCTATCCTATGCCCCTTGTCCCATTCCTTAAATGTGGAAGCATGCGACTTCAAGTGGCAGAAACACTGACTGTGCTCCCTGACGAGCCTGGTGGATCTGTCATTGCAGCTGCTGCCTCTGCAGGAGGTATTCAAGCATGGATATCACCCATTCATGTCTGGCATTTAGTTGCTGTAGGTAAAGCTGTCCAGCAAGTTGTTGATTACATGTCAAGATCTTCAATTTTAGATAGTTCATCAGATGGTGAAGAAAGTGTGATTGATGATGAAGATGCTACTGCTGCTGCTGGTGTTGCTATGCAACTGTCCTCAAGAGCCGCAAACCACAATCAACGCAAGCTGGTCATTTCAATCAACATCACAGAAGCTTCAGTCCTCTGGATGGTAGGTACCTGGACAAAAAAGGAACAATCTGCTGGTAGTCTATACAGAAGAAACTGGGGCATCACTGTTCAAAGGGACGATCCTGCCTTTATTTGGGCCAAATGGCTTGCTGCAGTATATTCCCTATCTGTGGGGAATGTTCGGGTTACTTTACAACTGCATGGTCAAGGGAAGAAGGTAGCATCACTAACTGTAGATGGTGTATTGATGAGAGACTTGCAGCTACCTGATGGAGCCAAACATGCATACGTATTGAGACCCCTACCAGCTCGTGCTTCCAGAATGAATAGCAGTATCCGTCATGCTCGCCGTATTATGCTGGGAATGCAGACTGAGAAACCAGCAAAAAGGCTGTGGAAGAGAGCTATGTTGGCTGTTGACCTCAGAAAAGCAACATCTGCTCTTCAACGATCAAAGCTCACTCAGAGCTCATCTGGTCAACAGCAGGATGGGAGTAATAAGAAGATGGCGGTATACGTATTGTTTGGTCCTCAAATCCGGTTGAATTACACTAGTTCTACTCGTGGTGGAGATGATCTTTCTGCTGAAATTGGCCAGATGTTGGTGTATGCTAGAGTTAAGCAACATGCAAGTATGACTGTCTTTGCTACTCAATTAGCTCAGATTACATCGTATTTTGTAGGAAATACCAACATGAGTAGTGGTGCTGCTGCTGATGGGACTAGTACCGAAAAACCATCATCTTCTTCAAATGTAGCAGCAGCAGCAAGACTATCTACGCATGATGCAAGGGAGAGGCAACAGCGGCAGTATGGCAACAACTACCAACGACAACAACAGCGGCCCTTCAGGCTTAGCGTCGCGTTGGTCGGCATTGATGTTCTCTTCAGAGTACAATCCAGAGACTTGATGGTCATGAAACTAGAGCAATGTAGGGTGAAGCTGGAACAAATGTCACCAAAACCTGGTCCTGCTGGTGCTCGATCTCCTTGCCTCACCATATCTGCCAAGATTGCCGACATTGTGATTCAAGATCTCAGAGCCCCTGCTGAGCACACTCAGGTCCTCATTCCAAATGGAGGAGAGGAATTCTGTTCTCTAGATATTGCCTATAGTGCATATATTTCTACCTCTAATATAGGACCATCGTTGGTTATTCAGATGAGCAATCCCCGGTTCTTATTGTTGTTTAGGTTTGTTACTGATGTCATGGAGGCGGTGGATATCGTCACCAAGGCAGTTACCACCACCAAAGACGTAGGAGTAGGCGTTCCTGCTGCTGCTGCTGCGGCTGCGGCGGCGGTGGATGCTTCAACTCCCAAGGAAGGCCCCCCCTCCTCCCCATCTTCTCCATCCTCTTTCCCACTAAATCTGGTCATTCAGCTTCACAACTCCACAATCCTACTCCCAACATCATCCAACTCTAGAACTGTACTCGCAGGTCACATTGACCACCTTTTACTGGGTATCCCAGGGTATGTCATTCCCAGTAGTGTTTTGGAAGATGCAGAGCTGCCAATGTTGAATGATATGATCCAGGAGAGTCTGCTGAGTAATGCTACCTTTAGATATGGTAGTTACCATGATGGAACGTCAGCTTCTGCTGGCGGCAATGGGTCTGCTGAACATGATCATCCCTCATCAGCAGAGGGTGACAATGGTGTTGGAGCAGGAAAAGCAGCAGCTGCTAAAAAATCCAACAGCCAGGGTGCCAATGTTGGTGGTACTGAGGGTGACAACGAGCCACTGATTCAAGTACGAAAGAAGAGAATGGCCACAATGGGATCGCAGCAGCAAAAACAGCAGAGACAGATGCCACAAGAAAAAGATAGATATGCCGACACTCCTGGTGTGATCTTCCTGGATGAATCTTCCTCAAGAGACAGAATAGATCCCCTTGGAGTATTGCACATTGGAGACAATGAAGAAGCAATGTTGGTGTCAAGATCTGGACGACATGTCACAGTGGAGAGAGCCAGAAACAAGCGTGGAGTGGAAGCAGAGCATGAAAAGCTAGAGGAAGTTATTACAAGAGGGCTGAGGGAGGCAAGGCAAGGTTTAGAAGACACTGCTGGTGTGGTGGAGGCCTTCTTTTCGGGTGCTGGAACTGAGGCTGCTGCTGAAGTTGTGATTGACAGGAATGTTGAAGTTAAGGCTGCAAGGGCATCTCCATCTAAAACAAGTAGGACCTACAGTGGTGGTGGCAGTGGCAGTGCTGCAGCTGCTTCTGATCCAATGGTGCTAGATGAAGATAGTGAAGATGAAGAAGGTGCCGACCTCCCCGAAGCCAAGATCGCCTTGTGTGTAGAAAACTTCTTTGTAGAAAGAGGCTCCCTCGTCAGAGTCCCCAACTTCTACTACCAAAAGCAGCTTGGTCCTGGCTACATTAATCCACGCCAAGGCTCTTTTGTACCTGCTTCATTGACCAGCTTTAGCTGGCCTATAGAAGTGTGGGATTTGGTAGCAGGTGATTTATTGTTGCACTCTTGCAATCTGTGTTTTGTCATCTTTGATAGGCCAGGAGAAGATATATCACAGTTCCACTTCTCATCTACTCCTCTGACTGCTACCGTTAATGCTCCAAACTTTACAACTATTATTGATTTTATTGGTGGCAACCTCCAAGATTGGCTCAATCCTTCAAGTGATGCTAGTGATTGCAATGTCAATGGTCGAGGGTCTGCTCCTGCTGGATCTGCATCTGCTGGACCCCACGGCACTGCTGCTGCCACTCCAACCCCTCCACCAGCAGTTAAGTACAATCCAAACCTCAAATTTGGCCCCAAACCAGACGAAAAGCCAAAGCTTCGTCTGACATTTGCAGTCCCCAGATTAACTCTTGTACTGGAAGCTCACCCTCAAGAATGGACTGGCAATGCACCTGTCTACACATTCATTGGTGGCGGTGATGCCTACTTACTGCGGCCTTTCCTCAGAGTGTCAGTCAGCAACTTGCTGTTTGATCTTGGCTCTTTCAGGACTACTGATATGTACATGAGTATCTGCTCTACGTCAATGGATATTCAAGACTTGAGACCGGCTTATCGTCTGGAGGAAGTGACTGATAGTACTATGTTTGGTGATGGCATTCCTCTGAGGAACAACACTCATGAGTCTGAGCAGCAGCAGCAGCAGCAAGGAGGAGGATTTAAGGGCGATTTAGGCCGGCCATTCAAAGAGGGCATTGCAGAGGAAGATGAAGACGCTTTCAATGATAAAGAGTCTCTTGGTACTGAATATGCATCAGCAGGACAGGGAAGCTTCCCTAGCTCAATGGATACTACTCCAACTGCCGCAGAAGCAGAGGCTCAAAAAAGTCAAGGACCATTCAACCATTCAATGTCATTTGGTCATGGCATAGGTACTACGAATGGCAGTGATGGTGGCGATGATGGAGTACTGCTGACAGGTATGTCGGAAGGACAATCAACAATGGGCTACAGACGCACTTTGAGCTCAGGTTTGGAGTCTCAAATATCAGTTTCATCAAGTTATAATGAACATCTCGCAGCCAGTGATGGTGACACGACTCCACTCACACCATTCACAGAAACACCCTTTTCTTTCCACGCTCATCATCAAGGAGGCACAGGGATGAACTATGATGGAGCGATGGAAAGTGAGCTTTCGGGTGGTTACACACCAGGTATAGTTCTTGGCAATGGTGGGGTCGGTTGTAGACTTGGTGACGATGACGATATTGGGGGCAGAGGTTTATTGATTGGCAGGGGAGCGAGACCCTTACCACTGCCTTCTACCATTAGCCGTCCTCAAACTCAAACTGGTATTCGATTGTCAGTGGCTCGCCGCTTATCTATCCATTCCAATAAGAAGAGATCGTCTCTAGACAAGGAAGCAGGAAACCATGCACTGATACCCGATCCTTCCATACCCGCCATGTTGCCCCATCAGCATTATGGTAATAATAATAGACACAGAGCAGCTCAGCAGCATTCAGCATCAGGAAGTCATTCTCATCAATCAATACCGACTCCAGGAAGAGGCTATTCTGATGGTACTGGTGGCGGTACTACTGCTGCCTTCAATAATAATGAAAGAAAGTACCTTCCAGTAGTTGATTTTATTGAAGTTCCGGAAGCCAATATACATCCAGAGAGAAGCAGCTATCTGGAAAGAAAATTCAACACAACTGAAGATGAGGATATGAGTGAGGAAGATGCTAAACAACCTTTGGAATCAGCAGTGTTGCGAGTATTGACTGCCCCACACCATGCTGTGCCAGGAGAATCACCACCAGTGTCTGCATCAGAGCTCCCCGGGGCCAATCCAAGAGTGAAGTTTGAAGTGAACATTGGCATGCTGTCTGATAAAACAACAGCAATTGAAGTGGCAGTGTCCAATGGGCTGATAAATTGGCCTTATTTCCACGATTTATCACTTATATGGAGCATCACCAACCTCTTTACTGCCCCCTATAGCAAGGAGAGAAGTGCAGTCGACCCTGACGCTCCCATCCCACCAGCTACCCCCATCTCAAGTGGGCCAACCTCATGGCTGTATTTTAATGGAGTGTTCGTGGATGGTGAGGTGTTCATTCCTGTATATGATGTAGACAGTGCACAGCATTTGGCTGGTCAGTTGTGGGATGGTGCTGGGTTGCTAGCCCCTGGATCGTATCAAAGGACCATTGATTTGACACTGGCAACTATGCTGCTAGAAGCTCTGCACGATAGCTCTACTGCTGCTGCTGCTGCTGGATCATCTGGTGGTGGTGGTGCTGGTAGTAAGGAGCCCTTGGCATTAGAAGAAAGAGGATTATTGCTTGGCTCTGCAGTGATGAGATTCGTCTACGCATACGGTGGAGATGGCGAACAAGTGATTAAAGCTGATTTACGTCAGTTTGCTGCCTTTGTGAGAGACCCTGCTGCTAGAGTCAACTGCTTCCTGCAACCCTTCAGTTGTGGACTGGAACTGGAGATGAAGGTTCCCCAAGCTGCTGAAGCTTGGGAAGTAGAACGACTGCATAGAGCTGCCTACACCATTCAACGTCATTGGCTCAGATTCTGTGCCAGACAGAAGCTGAAAGGCAAGGTGAGTAGACGGGTAGCTTCTGCAGCAGCTGACTTGTTGAGGGCCAATTCTGGACAAAGAGAGTACAATAAAATGGCTGCTGATGTGGAGAGAGCCACTCTTGGTGCTATTCCTAGCTCTGCTCAACCTTGGAAACTGGTGGATAGAGTGATAATGGAGGTTGCAACTCCACATATCAAAACGCTGCTCAAGGAACACAGAAAAGCAACAGATGAACGCAGTCAGCTGATGTATTTGCAGAAATTCAGAGCTACAGCGAGCACTACCATCAAGCTAGATGCAGAATCATTAACCCTGAGAGCAGCCTTCTCCCACATCCCATTCTGGAAGACTGCCATTACAACATCTAAGAGAGTGATGTCGTCAATCTTCTCAGGTGAAGTTTCCCCATCTTCTCCAGGCAACCTGAGTCCTTCTCTGTCTATGACATTATTAGAAGCACAGGAAACTTCAGCTGCATCAGAAGATATTATGGATTATAGTATGGGCAGACGCCACACCACGTCAACTGGAGGAGAAGCTGCCACTGGTGCACTCAAGGCTGCCATGCTGACTGGATTTAGACCCTCCAGTCTACAGATCATGGCCAACATCCAAAATACTGCAATTGTGCTGTGCAATGATAAACCAGAGACATTTGGTGCCCCTGATGTGCTGGAGTTCAGCGTAGGCAAGCTGAGCCTAGGCTTTGACATGGCCACATTACTTCCTGACAGGCCTGCCAACAAAGCAGGCAGACTAGCCTTCTCTGCATCGGCGTCGTTTTTAAACTCTGGAACCAGCAGGTGGGAGACTATCTTCAGTTCTTGGCCATGCAAAGCAGATCTAGTGGATATTGTATCCCCGCTGTATCTCTCCGACAGGAAGACCAATGTATGGTTGACTTCAGAGCAACATCTGGATGCTAGTTTCAACCCATCATCACTTCTGTCTATCGGAGATGCTCTCTCTTTCTACCACATGTTCAACTCTATGGTTCTAGTCTCGGGAAGTGGTACTGGTCACGGAGATGGACAACAGCCGACAATATCACCAATCAGGCAACCATCATCTGATGGTCGCACCCCCAGAGTGCTAACTTCTTACGACCACACAACGGCTGCACCTCAAAAGTATTTGATCCAAAACCAGTCTGGTATGCGTGTCTACTACTGGGCTGATGGCAAGGATAACAGAGATTCTTTTAGGTCGCCTGTGTATTCCTTGGAGAATGCCAAGAGTGAAGCTCTCAAGGTCACTCCTGCAATGAAGAAGCTCAACTTTGTTCAGTTCTCATCATCTCTTCTAGGTAGTGAAAGAACAGGAAGCATGATTAATTTACATTTTGAAGGCAATTGGATGCCGGTGAGAGACGTTTCTGTCAATGTAGTGGGCAAATATAGGTACTTGATGTCTTCTCCAGCTGATAATACCACAGTACCACTGATTGTGGACATTATATTGGTGGGCAGAACGAAGATTATCACCCTTCATTCTGCCATTTGGGTGGAAAACTCGATCAACAGAGACATCCTCTTGAGATTACACATTCCAACCACTCCACTGGTGCCTCCTGCAACTGCAACCACCATATCTTCTTCCAGTGGTGGAGCTTCAAGGAGCCGTGGTAGTGGTTATGGAGCTGGGCCTCCGACTGGTCTTGGAGGAGGAGGAGTTAGAAGTGGCAAGACTGAGGGAGACGTGATGATAGGTCCATTGGCCTCTGGCTCTGGCTGCTATCTTCCATTAACTGCAGTGCTTGGCGGTCTCCTCTTCCTCCGTCCTTCTGGATTTGAGGAAGCTTCACGGGACGTCATCAGGCTGAGTTCCAACATCACCTTCATGATGGGCCAACAGGGCTATGCATCTTGTGATCCGGATCCTTACGCTGGAGAAGACGTCCCATTGAATGTGGCCATTCAGGCAGCACCAGCCAAACCTGCAATGGAATTCCAAGCATTCAAACATCTGGAATGTGTGGCGCCTGGTACTATCCAGAGAGCAACCACTCCCTTGGAGGCTCATCTGTCTATCCAACCAACAATGCGAATCTACAATGCACTACCTTATGCAATGAGGATTTTGTTGTGGCAGGTACTGCCACCAGCAGGCAGTGAAGGTTCCCTGATTAGCCCCAAACCATCAGGCACTGCAATCTCACCTCCTGCTGGGGACATCATCACCAACAAGTCGACAAGAGAACTCAATTTCACGAGGAGGATAGATTCCAGAGGAGTGAGTCTTCCCAAATATGATGAAGGGACCATGCTAGGCAGTATGCTAGAAGCTCTGACACCCAGGAGGCAATCAGTTGCAGAGGTGCCTAAAAGGGGTACTGTTGGAAGGTATTTGTGTCATACTATTTCTCCTGGATCTTCTCAAGATATCTACGCAGATCTGAGACAGAATGTCCTGTTACATGTCGCTGTTGAAGAGATTGGAATGAGGTCAACAAAATGGAGCATGTGTAGTTGGGCTCAGAAAGCTGCCTTCAAAGGAGAAGTCATTGATGTGTCATACACGCAACGCCTGCCGAAAGAGATTCCTTTGAGAATGGTAGGTGTGGCCATGCCACTGCCAATGCATCCTGAGATGGTTGCAACCTACTTGAGCAGGCTGAAAGATGCAGCTCTGCATCTCCGTACCATTCATGTGAGGTTCCATAAAGATACAAAACATGCAGTGAGCAGAGCAGATGTGGAGAGAGCAGTGGGTAAGGCTATGAACTTGGCAAAGAAAGTAAGGAATGCAAGTACTGGAGCAGCTGCCAAGTTGACTGGGGATGGGTCAGTGAGGAAGAGGAGGGAACAGCAGCAAGCTGCCGCAATGGCGTCAGCAAGCAGCTATGCCAGAGCTTCGACTGATCCTCACCCTCCCCCAGCACCTAGAGTGAGAGGAGGTGTGATGGGCCGACCACCCAGGCCTAGGCCTCCAGTTGAGGTGGAAATGGTACCTACTAATATTGTTCCAACAACTACTGCTACTTTACAAAAGCCAGCTGTCACTACTCCAGCCAAGAGCAACAACAAGGGCAAGGAGCCGGTGTCTTTGCCTGTGTCCTTGTCAGCTGCAGCTAGTCCAGCTGCTCCTTCAAGCACAGCATCCCCCGAACGTGGTCTCCTTCCTTCTTCTCTGCATCAATCTGACAACCCACTGTATGAAACGTCACCTGCTACTGCTGCAGGTACTGTTGAAGGACTCTCATACAGCAGTGAGGATATAGATGAAGGTAATGAGGAGGAGGAGGAGGAAGAAGAAGAAGAGTGGGGTACCCAGGTTGTGGTGGATAACCCTCTTTGGAGTGAGGAGCAAGTACGCCAACACAAACTTGATCTGATGAAGATGGCCTTCTCAATGTGGAGAGATCAATCAGCTGCTCAAAGTGCATCCAGAGTCGCTAGAACTCTGCTCAATAATGCCCCAGGATCCATGCGCGACGACGATGATGAAATAGTGGGTGTCAGCAACGATGGTGATGAAGATGATTTGCCCGAAGATGCAGAAGCAGCTGCACGTGCAGCATCAGCAGCGCATCAACACGGTAAAAAACCAAAAGATGACGAACAGCCAGATGTGCAAGTCCGTTCTCCCCCTGTATTTCTACTAGGAGTGCACAACACTCTGGCAGATAAAGACAGCACCGGCAGTGGAGGTGTGTGTCGTATTACGTTGCACGCACCTTACTGGCTGAATAACAGAACTGGTGTGGATTTATTTTATCAAGACAAAGATTGGGCACCTGGTTTGTTCTTTGGGGCCACTGATGTGTTTTCTCCAGGGACCACTTTGACTCAAGAGTTGGGAGGGTTCCAAGAAGAAGGATCTAGTAGCGTGGCTGATTCTGCTACAAATGCTTGGAGGAAAACAGCCGTTGCTGGTGGTGGTAAAGGGCGTAGTGTAGCTGGAGTCAGTACCCTGACATCTGCTGAGATTGCGTTGGAGTATAAATTAGTGATGATGAATAAACAGGAAGAGTTACGGCTGGGTTTGGCTCAAGTACCCAAGAGAAAGTTCTCTCAAGGTATACAAATCAAGACCGTCGGTAACAAGGGAACTGTAGAGCTCAAAGGACCATCGAAATTGCCATTCAAGCTATTGCAGCAGCAACAACAACAAGCAGCTGCTGCTCAAGGCAGGGCATACAACAAGCACCATCCCAATCATCGTCCAAAAGGTGAAGCTGGAACTGTCTATTTAAAAATGCCAGCCAGTACTCGTCCAAGAACCAGTACCACTGAGCCCCAGGCTCACAACATGTTCAGACCAACCCCACCCAGAGATGCAGGTGGCCATGATGCAAGAAGAAGGACCAGTGTTGTTGATGAGGAAGAGATTACTGAAGCTATGGAAAGCATGCAAGCTGTGCCAGATTTTAGTATCGCTGCTGAAGACAGGCCACCTACTAGAGACACTCTATCTGAAGCAGTGGAGCCTGGAGAAGAAGGTAATGTGCTGGCAACTGATGAACAAAGAGCTCAAGAAGCACATATTGCCTTGGAATGACTTTCTTTGGAGCAATTGCAGCAACGACAAGCCGGAGGAGAGGGGGTTGCTGGTGCGTTAGCAGTGGAAGAGGAGGAGGCAAGAGAAGAGAAAGCCTCCACCCTGCATAGTTTAGCCTCAGTACGCCGACAAGAATTGCTTGCCCCTCAAGGCCAACCTCACCATGAAGTTGCAGAATACCTCTCACAAGCTGAAAAACTACAAATTCAAAAGAAGACAGTTCGTTCTCAACGATTGTTTGAATTTGCTGTCGACGTTGCAGCTGGCCCACCCGACTCCATCTACCGACACACCAAACTGGTCACACTCAAACCCAAGTACATCATTGAAAACCAAACTGGCCTCTCTATCGAAGTCAAGCAACTGGGCACTCCCGATCCCAGTTGGATCATGGGTGGCCCCAGTTTCCAGGTGGACCCATCTGGTGTGTACAGATTTGCCAGAGTACTGCTCCCAGATCAACGTGCCCCAGTCTATTGGGACAATGATGAGCTCCCCAAGGAGCTGGTGATTAGACCTGCCATGGAAGATGAGAAGTATCTTTGGAGTGGAGGGTTCCCTATTCCAGAAACTGAATGGTACTTTGGCCTCCGTATTAGGAACGTATCCGATTCTGTTGGTGGTGGTCCTAGTGGTGACCTTGGAGCTGGTAGTGACAGACACATGAACATCCCCGTCAATGTGACTGTTGGATCTAGCGGCTCTGTACAAGTGACACTAAAGAGTCCAATATCAGTGCCGCCCTATCGTATTGAAAACACATGCAAAGACGTAAAGATCTTCTTCTGTCAGGTGCCGCTCATTTTCAGAGGCAGCGACAGCAAGATTTACGTCGATGCTCTCGGACCCGGGGAGGTTCTACCATACGCTTGGGATGAGCCAACTGCTGTGAACAAATTGAGGGTGAGAGCTTATGTAGTGGGCAAAGGAGAAGGCCAGAGAGGCGCCATGCGTGCCAAATACGACGCAGACATTAAAGATGTCGCTCTAGACATCCTGGGCGATCTGCCAGTCATGTCGCTGCCTACACATGGCGGACATCAAGCCAGCACTGCCAGTGGAAGGCTGTACCGTACACTAAGTGATGGGCTACCGGATGATTTGAGACAGAGACTGGTGTCTCTCCTAGCTGCAGAATTTTCCAAAAAGGTCTACCTGACTGTCTATGCAGATGGCCCTACCAGAGTGTTGAGGTTCTCTGAAGATAAGAATATGAGTTCGTTAGAGCAGCAGAATGTTATTCTAGACTTGGCAGCAAGATTGAAACAGGTAGAAACTAGACTCAAAGCTATAAATGTGCAGTTTGCTAGGCTCAATGGCCATGCTGGAGCTCACTCTCTTGATTTGTATGGGAGAACGCCTGCTCAATCTGGTGTAGGAAAGGACAAAACGGCGCCAACGCTGCGGAGTAAACCGACTAAGAAGCTTCCTTTGCCATCTTCTGCTCAGGCATTGGTGAGAGCTGCATCTTCAAGGGTCATTCTGCCTTCATCGTCAACCTCGCTTTCTCCAACCGGTATTCTGAGAGTCAATTCTGAGGGTGCTTTGAATGAAAAAGTAGGTGAAGGTTTTGGTGATGGTACTGCACCTCCACAGTATGGTAGGGCTTCATCTCAAGTAGTGAGATTTAACTTGGTAGGCTCCGAAAGAACGATGGATTCTATCAAAGAAGGTAACACTAAAGATGAAGTTGGTGATGATGTTGAACTCACCAAGGACTTGGACAAAGAGAAGCAGCAAGTAGAAGAACAAAGCAAGCTGTTGGCAGAGCTCAGACAAAAGCAGGAACGAGAAGCTCGTCTTCGTCCATACAAGCAGCTCGTCATCGATACTGGTGTAGAGCACTCACCTGGTGATGTCAGAGGAGGAGCTGGTCCCGGTGGTAGTGGTAATGGCAGCAGAGGAGTAGTTGTAGAGAGAAAAATATCACCATTTGATTCGTCTCCAGTAGAAGATGGCAGTGGTGCATTCCTGGGAGGCGGCTACAGACGCGACTTTGGCCACTTCTCCTCTTCCTCTGCCGAGCTAGCTGGGGCCAGATCAGCAGCCAAAGATGCAGCTACCAGAACAGCCAGCGGTATTGGAGGTGGTAGTATGGGGAGTGGAGCTATTTCTGGTGGAGTACTAGGGAAGAATCCAGAGCTTCTGCGTCTGTTTGCAGAAGGTGACGCTTCATTATTGTTTGGAGGTGATCTCACCATCCATGTGGTTCAAGCTAGAGGGTTGACTGGGTCAACTCGTACGACACATCCATTTTCAAGGTTGTACATTAGTGATCCTTTCCCATCAGCAAGTGGACCTGGTGGTTCATCTTCAACAACGTCTGCTGGTGGTAGTACCCATAGTAATAGTGGTGGTGGTGGTGGTGGAGGTGGTGGTACTGTCGACACAATAGAAGAAAGAGGCAAACAGACCAATGTTGTCTGGCAAGCAGTCGACCCAATTTGGGATGAACATTTAGGCTTCAGAGATGTTGCAGCAGCTGCTGAATTAGTTGTTGAAATATGGGATCTTGGAGGCAGCAGAAGTACCAAGCAACTCAACAGACTGACATCGAACCCAGGTGAAGTTTTGAAGACGTGTAGGTTCCTTGGACGGGCTGAGATTGCTCTAGCTGACACTCTTGGAAAGCCCACTGGTACTGCATTCTGGTATCCCCTGATGAGAAGAGGATCTGGGGATCATGTGGCTGGTCAGGTGCATCTACGTTTCCACTGGGATGTGTCTGCTCGTGGATTACTGGCTATCAAGTTGAGAGCTCTGGAGTGGGTGTTGGCCCAACGTACTGAGATCTTGGCTGCATTGAAGCCAATTAATCCAGATGTGGCTTTGATGTGGAAGAAACCAGATGGACAGAATGATGGAGAGGAAGACAAAGATGGCGAGAATGATGACTCCAATGCTAGCAGGGCAAAGAGACAGAAAGAGAGTGCAAAGGATGCTGCAGCAGCGGCACAAGGTGGAATGCTGGGAGCTGGCGTCAACTTGTTCGGTATTGACAACGAGTTAGGAATGTCTGGAGCTGGCTGGGCAGTAAAGCCCAGTTCAGTTGCCACTGAAGTTTTAGCTCGCCATGCTCATGATCACAATAGGAGGAATCTATCAGTGACGGTGCTGGAAGCCAGAGGATTGAACCCCCGACGCGGCGTAGTGGTGGCTCTGTCATCCAATGAGCTCCCCAACCCTGTGGTGCATCTCAGCCTGGCTGGACAACAGCCAAGGTCCACTCCAGTCATTGACCACTCATTGAATCCACGATGGGAAGGCACACAGAGAATACTGTTCAGCCGAGTGAATCCAGAAGAGTCAGCACTGACAATCAGGCTGGGAGATCAACGAGGTGGATTTAGAAAAGTGTCACGTCTACTAGGTGAAGCGACTATTCACTGTTCCAACATTGAAGGAGAGTCACCAGTGTATGTCTGGGTGCCACTGAATAAACCTAAAAGACAACGTGGAGAAGTTGCAGCAGATATGGGTCAAGTTTCAGAGCTCCAAGTGTACCTGCGTCTGCAGTGGCAGACTGAAGTTGTCAGAGGGGCAAGTTTGAGACTGGAAGTAAATGCTGCTGGAATGGGCTTGATGGTCATGGGGGGCCTGCAAGATGAGCTGTTTAATTTCACCATTGATCAACTCACTACAGTGGCTTTGGCTACCCGGCAAGAATTAGCAGTCGAAGGCAGTATCAAGAAGGTACAGTTGGATAATCAAATGTTGGATGCAGTACAGCCAGTTGTACTGGCTCCTGCTACCAGCTATGCAGTTAAAACCAACAAACCAGAAGCTCCACTCATCTCGTTTAGATGGGTGAGATCGTTTGCTGGATCTAGTGTCAACTCTAGGCTTTGGTTCTTTAGAGGAGGTAGAGAAGAGGAAGCATTGCTGGGTGATAGAGGTGAAAGTGGTACTGGTACTGGTACTACAGGAGGTAGTTCTTCTATGGTACCAAGTAGGGAAAGTTCAGTAGCAGCTAATCTAGGTGACATGTTTGCACCCAGTCAACAACAAGACCAAGATCAACTACTGATCAAATCATTCAAAGACTTCAAGCTGACCATAGGAGACCTGGATCTCATGACTGATGAAGCCTTTATGGAAGCAGTCCTCTCATTCTTATCTTCCATCCCATCAGCCGACATATGGCAAGATAGGGCCTGGAGAGACCAGCAACGACGACTGCTGAGCGCTCAATTCGGCCCCCGAGAGGTGGAAAGCTTGGCGGTCAATAATGCCAAGATCCTTGGTGCAGCATCTGATCTAGGAGGTGCTGGTGAAGATGAAAGGTGTGTTCTCGACTGGGTGGTTGCCAAGGAGGCTCAAGATTTAGAGGTCCTGCATGGTCAGTCTGATCTGTCGTCGTGGTTCTTCATAGAGCACGCTGAGGTCAGCGGGATATTGATCAATGTCACAGTGTCCATGAGTTCCAGGATTATAGCAGCTGGAGGACTGAGATCTGCCAATGGCGGTGCCTTCAACAGAGCTCTGGGCGCCAGTGGTTTCCAATTGGTCAATGTAGGGAATGTTCCCATTTCCCTGGGAAGATGGGTGGTAGGAAGTGAGTCTGCAATGAGGGGAAGATTCTCCAATGGATTCTTGTCTCAAAAAGCTCTGCATAACAACTTGGCGAGACATTATACTAGAGAAGTGCTGAAGGAAGCACACAAGGTGCTGGGAGGGGCAGGGCCTGCTGTGGCTTCAGTGCCATTGACGGTACTGTGGGCCAGTGGTAGTGCGTTGACTCTGCTGACTTCTATTACTACAGGGACAACAAGTCCAATCACTGCAATTCAGCAAGTATTTTATGTACCATTGATGTCATTTTCAATGATTATATCTGGTCTGTCGAGAATGACGGCAGCAGGACTGGCATTGATTCCCCCGGATCGACCAGATTCCGACGACGCGACTGTGCAGCGTATCATCAGGCGACCCAACAATGCCCTGGAAGCATTGGCAAGAGCACCAACAGAGCTGGTTATTGGAGTGGTAAACGGTGTGTCTGGTGTGTTGTTTGACCCTGTGTATGGGTGGCACACACATAGAACAGCAGGTATGCTTATGGGGATGGTTAAAGGAGTCATTGGCATTGTTGGAAGACCATTAATTGGAGTGTTGGAGGCACAGAGTAAGCTACTGCAAGGCATAGCAATGGCATTTTTAGGAAGAGAAGGTATCGTAGGGAAGATTCAGAGACGTGTGAGACCACCAGGAGCATTCACAGAGGAAGCTCCACTTGATGCATTGGAAGGAGAAGATGAAGGAGATGGTGGAGGTGGTATTGGAGCGGCTCGATCAGAAGCAAGAGTGCACTCGAGAGCTCTGATGGCAGCTTGGCAGAGAGTACTGCCTGAATTCTTCCCAAGCATGGCAAACGACAACGTCATTGATGTCATCAACATCAGAGCAACCAGAGTTGTATTGATTACAGACAAACACGTCGCATATCTGAGAGCAAAGCACTTGAGAAGACATTCCATTTATAAAGCCAAGTGGTTGGTCCCAATAGAAGAGATACAGAATGTATCAGGTAGTGCAGAAACAATGAAGATCAATCTGGTCCATGTGCACAAGTATAATCTATATGTGCTGGGAGTGTGGCCGGTGCAGAGAAGGAAATCAATGAGATGTTCATCTAGGTTGTTGTACGAAAAGACGGTGATGAAGCTGAGTAAATTACAGGCTGAAAAGAGAGGTGGAGTGTTTGGTGAGGATGATAAGAGTAGATTTAATGGCAAGGATATACAGCAGTTGACTATATTGTCTGCTCCTTATAGACCTCCAGTAGCAATTGGAGGGGAGGCAAGTAGATAGATAGGAGGGAGGAAGGAAGAAAGGAGAGTAGTAGTACAAGAATGAATAGAAATAGAAATGATTTGACATGACATGACATGAATGGTTAGATTATGACATCCTTATGTGTTTTGATGTTTAGTTTGAAAAGTACATGAGTAAGACAACAATGTGCGGGCATGGCTTGGGTGGATTGAGAGGTGGGGTGGGTGGGAGTAAGTAGGTGGTCTGGGCAACGATGATGATCACGATGATAGCGAGGTCCACACAGTTGCGGAAAATGCATACATAAGGAGTGGTGCATTGGTCGTGGAATGCATTTGATAGCTTTTTTGTGGTAATAAGACAATCATGCATTTATAAACTATTCTTTATCTACCACAATTTCTTCAGTAAATCGTCATCAGAGAGATTAGTTTTTGTTCCAGTTAGCAGATGCACCTAGTAAATGGTCATTGTAGGCCGATGTGGTCATCCCATGGTTCATGTGGAGTGCGTAACATTGCTCGTTCTGCAGTGAACTTGGCCATCCACCGACATGTTGCTCGCCCTCCTTCCGTCTCTCGCTCACTGCACAAAACCACGTATGCTTTGCAAGCTGCTAATGATAATAATGCAGCCGATAACTATTTCACAGTCACTACACCGTTATATTATGTCAACGCATCCCCCCACATGGGCAGTGCTTACCCTACCATTGCAGCTGATGTTTTAGCAAGGTACCATCGTCTGGCTGGCAAAGACGTCCACTTCCTCACCGGCACTGACGAACATGGTGAAAAGATAGCTCTTGCGGCTCAGAAGAAAGGCATGCAGCCTAAAGAGCACTGTGATGCTGTTGTAGAGGCATATAAACAGCTATGGCAACAATTAGATATCTCTTACGACGCTTTTGTCCGCACCACCGACCCTAAACATGAAAACTTGGTGAAGACAGTATTAAACAGAGTCTGGGAAAAGGGGGATATCTATGCAGCTGATTATGAAGGACTGTATTGTGTAGATTGTGAAGAATATAAGGATACTGCAGACCTAACCGGCCCTGATAACTTGTGTCCAGTGCATCAAAAACCGTGTTTGTCTCGTAAAGAAAAGAACTACTTCTTTGCGCTGTCCAAATACCAAAATGAAGTACAAAGCCTCATTGAGAATAGCTACACCAAGAATCACGGTACTGTAGAGTTTGTATCGCCAGAATCTAGAAAAAATGAAGTACTAGGGTGGGTGAAAGAGGGCCTGAGAGACTTTTCTATCAGCAGAGCAGCAGTCAGTTGGGGCATCCCCGTTCCCAAGGATCCAGAGCAGACTGTGTATGTCTGGTTTGATGCCCTACTGGGCTATGTTTCTGGCCTGCTGCCTCCTCCATCGTCCCCAAATGAGCAGCTACAACCAGAAGATGCATTATCTAAAGGTTGGCCAGCATCTGTGCATATTATAGGAAAGGATATCTTACGGTTCCATGCTGTGTATTGGCCAGCTATGCTGCTGAGTGCCGGACTTCCCCCTCCACAGCGGGTGTTTGGCCATGGGTTTTTAACCAAAGACGGTATGAAGATGGGGAAAAGTCTAGGTAATGTGCTGGATCCAGTAGCTCTGGTTGAAACATATGGATCAGATGCAGTACGTTTCTTTTTCATGCAGGAGGTGCCATTTGGGGGAGATGGCGACTTTTCAGAACAAAGATTCAGAGACATTGTGAATGCGGAACTTGCCAACAATGTTGGCAATTTATTAAATAGAACTGCAAATCTGTTGAAAAAAAATTGTGGAGGAGTACTACCACGACATCCATCTGTCGATCACCCTTTGAAGACCACAGCAGCAGCTGCCGTGGCTGGAGCTGAAGTCGGGTACAACACAATGAAGTTCCACGACGCAATTGCAGCTGCATTGAGCATTAGTAGTAGAGGAAACAGATACCTGGAGGAGACTGCACCTTGGACTGCTTTCAAGAGTGGTAGTGATGCAGACAAGGCAGCAGCAGGCGCTGCATTGGTGGATGTTTTGGAGGCGGTGAGAATAGTAGCGGTGCTGCTGTCACCAGTTACTCCAGCATTGAGCAAGAAGGTGTACCTTCAGCTAGGGTATAATGAAGAGGAGTTTCAGGGGTTGAGTTGGGGGGGGAGTGTAGAGTGGGGAGGGTTGAAGGAGGGGCATGTGGTTCCAAAGCCTAGCCCTATATTTGTGAGATTGGAGACTGAAGAATGGGTGACAAAATGAAGGGATAATTAATATTATCGGTGTTGAGATTTTTGTTTTACATACGACCGTAGTAACAGTCACCACACAATAGATTGTGTTCAGTCTCTTAACAAGAATACTACTGTTATACAACATACGCTACATTCATTTGTTTTACAGTCAGTCCATTCAGCTGTTCTCTTATTGCTATTATTATTTCAATTTCTCATCCTGTTCTTCTGACAACCAGCAATGTTGCTGTCACACCCATCACTGCCCCAACCGCAGCCCATACCATTGGTGATGCCTTGAGCGAGTCTATCAATGTTGGATTATCATGGCGATGACCATCTAGATTTGAAAACGACAACATTCTTGCTGCTGTAGGCTTTATCTCACTCCTGTTACCATCACCATCACCATTATTATTATTATTATTATTATTATTATTATTATTATTATTATTGACACTGGTTTGCTGCTGCAGCAAGCTCAACTGAAGAGATATATCTTCCAGCTGGCAACTCACTGAATCTTGTACCTCCAAAATCTTCTCAACTTTACCTTCCAGCTCTCTATTCACTTTAGTAATACTACCACTGCCATTCAAGGCTCTTTTTCTGCTTCCACCACTGATGTTGCTCTCATCTTCCTCTTCGGAAGAAGTTGTGACTATTGCACTGCTTCTGGAACCATTACCTCCACCTCCACCTCCTACTCTTGTACCGCCTCTGCTGGATCCACCATTAGGGCGTGGTGGTTCATTTATATCCAGAGCTTGAGACATATGTTGAGATAACAGTCCGTCTCCTCTGTTTCCAGCACTGGTGCCCACTGCCATGCTTGATGTCGAGGACGGTGGAGCTGCTGGGGGTGCTGGTACCGTCACAGCTGCTGTCCTTGCCGTTGCTGCTGCTGCTGTTGACGATGAAGGTTGAGGTTGTCTATTCGCTGCCATCATCATCAACGCACTACTGGAAGGCAGAGATGAAGATAACGCTGGTTTTCCTGCAGTTGGTTTAAACCCAATTGTCCTTTGAAACGATCCTGCCAGAGGGCTGGAACCCCTAGATAAGCTTCCTACTATTGCTTCATCAATGAGAGGTTCTCCGTTGACTGCAAATTTCCTCTTGAGGTCCTCTGTTACTTTTTGAAACTCAGACGTCAGATTTTCAAACTGAATGAACTCTATGTAGGAGCGGGGGAGGTAGAAACCTTCTAGGCCAAGAGCTTTACCAGCTGCATCAACTGCAGCTCTGTCTTTACCCTGAACTTGGACAAACTTCCTCCCCTCCAGACCATGTACTGTATCTATCTTTATTGTCAGATCCTTCTTTTCATTTGTCCACCATTCACTTGTACGCTCCATGATTGTTCCAATCTCGTACCCCAGTGCCATCAGCCCACCTAGAATACGAACAGGCACATCAAATGTGACTCTTGGGCTGATGATGAACTTTCCCTCCACCACCCATTCTTCAAACATCAAGTTGTACTTGCCATCTCTGTATCGCATACGCATCCAAGACTGGCAGGTCTCTGGATCTTCACCTGGTGGAACCAGATAGATGTCGTATGTCTCTGATTCACTGTGGTACCGAGGGGCAGCGTCTCCCAGTACCTTCTTCACATCTTCAACGCTCACTTCCTTCATTGATTTCAAGATGAATGTGGGGTTTGAAAAGCCAGAGAATGGGTTGAATGTGTTGTATATACGTATATGAGCTGCTTTGAGGTCAGGTTCTATGAATGCTTTGAACATTGGCCATACTGTTTGGCCAATTTGGTCGATAATCTCGTCAGGGGCTTGGCCAGATCTGTCAATATCTCGGAGCACTCTTTTGACAACATCTCTGTGTACACCACCCTGGATCGAGGTTCTGAGGTCTATAAGTGGGGATATTCTCTGAGATAGTGCATAGATGCCTTCAACTATGATGACATGCGATTCTGGGACGTTTACTGTCCTGTAGCCGGTACGACGACTTTCCTTGAAGGAATAAATAGGAACTTGAGTGGATCTGCCTCCTTTTAAGTCTTTGATGTTGCTGATGAGGGTGTCAAAGTCGATGATGCGGGGATCATCAAAGTTGCCATCAATTACTTTGGAGCCATCATTGTAGCTGTCCATGGACAGGACAACACAGCCAGGGAGGAGGGCCTTGACCTTGTCTGTAAAAGTACTCTTACCAGATCCACTAGGGCCTGCAATGGCAAGGACAATAGTGTCTTGATTGTATTCAGAGAGCATTTGAATGGCCCTGATGACGACATATATTCCTTTATCAAAACTGAGTTCGTTGGCCAAGGGTTTGAGGGTGTAGCGTGATCGGCCGTTTGGGGGTGTGACTTTCATCACCTCCAATTGATCCTTGAGCAGTTGTCGTCCCTGTAGAGTGAGGGGGATGAGGTGGCGTGTGTTTTGAGTGGATGATTGTATATGGGAGGGAAAGTGGTATTGCATCAATAACCTCGCTGGGTATTGATTGAAGCAGGCTGCAAAAAACCTTGCAATTGAAGGTTATTTTGACACCTTTAATCGCTTACCTTTCTCTCTGTTCGTGTCCCAGCAGAGACAACACCAGACTCTCTTCTCCCAACGTTGTGGGAAATAGTTGTCGACATTTTAATATCCCCAAACTTGAAATTTAGCAAGGTGATGAGAGCAATTGGCCTACTCCTTCTCCAATATTGACAGGATAAACGAGCACTTGTGGACTTCTCGAGACCAACTATTCTATTATTGGCTGTTCAAAAGCACTCTACGACTCTCCAACCCGTCCTATTTCAATTCCCCTCGCTATTCAAGCTGAGCTTTCTCTCGCTGTTCAACGTCAATTTTTCATTACACACCGCCCATCATTCATAACCGATACGCCCAAGACTCAAACCCCCTCCCCTTTCTATACCTCAACAACTTCAGTCACTTCATACTCCATCCCTGCCCTTCTCAACCTCTCCAACAAATGTTTCCCCATTGCTGAAGCTGGAGTCAACACCCCTCCCTTTTGACACTCCTCATCTGCATTCAGTTCATCTCCCTGCAGTGCCATACACAGGCCTGCTTCCAGCAACATTCTACTGGTTCCCCAGTACCCTCCATCTCTATGTTTATCTGCCACTTTACCAATCAACACACTCCCCTTCTTCTTCTTTTTGTCCCCGACCTCATCTCCCTCTTCCACATACCCAACAACTTTATGATTGTAATACCCATTCAACATCATATCTCTACTAGGCCCCTCCCCCTGCTTGGGCAGCATCTTCTTTAATAATGGATGAAAGAGCACTTGACTCATAAGTAGTACAATAGCTTTAGTACCCAAATCAATAGCCTTAGCTGCCATCCAACTGGGAGCAGCAATAGCTTCCTGGTAATGAAAATGAGGGCCATAGTCGAGGAAGTAGTTGGAACGGTGGACAATCTTGGCATTAGCTGCTTGCATGATGAAGGGGCCTAGGTAGGTTTTTAGTTCTTCATTCCAGGCAGTTCCCCAGAATTCCTTGTCGTCGCCTTGGTTGGGGGAGAGGGAGTAGACATTGGAAGCTTCATCTCTGGCTGCTTTGGATTTGGAGAGTTCAGAGAAGATGTGGAGGCCCGAGGCAATGGTACCGCCGGATACACCTCCGCGGGAACTGCCTACTACATTAATGACCTTGGATAATTTCTTATTTTTGCCTCCTATGTTGAGTTTGGTCTTGATATAGTTGGACATCATATAGGTAGCCATGTCGAAAGGTATGGAGTCATAGCCACAGCAATTGACAATACGAACATTCTTCTTGGTAGCTGTGTCGTGGTGTTTGTCTATCATCTTCTTGACCCAGGTAGTTTCACCGGTTATGTCTGCATAGTGGGTGCCACATTTGACAGCAGCATCAACAAGGGGAGTACCTATGAGAGTGAATGGGCCAGCAGTGGAAACTACAGCTTTGGTCTGGGAGACGACTGCTTCGATCGAAGCTTGATCATTGGCGTCAAAAGTTAGGATAGGGACGTTTTTAATGTCCTTGTTACCATACGTCTCACTCAGTTCATCCCTAATTTGCTCAAGTTTGGCCTTAGAGCGCCCAGCAAGGGCCCAATTCACTTTGGATTTGCCATTCGAATAATCTCTCACTAAGTGCTCAGCAACAAGACGACCAGTGAAGCCACTGGCCCCCCAAACTACAACATCAAATGGTCTGGACATGCTGTATATATACAATGAAATGTTAATTTATTTTTCTGGTGCCTCAAGAAATGAGGAAATATGAGGTCCCTGACGCTGTTGTGAAGAGGCAACATCTCCCACTCATTTTGGGCCCAACTTCCTTTACTCTTGTTTTCCCAAATATATTATTGTTAGCTATCATGTAAACCCTGAACCCTTCAACTTTAACAATGTTGGTATTGCTCTGCACCCAGTTGAGTAGAGAATGAGGAGCTGGGTGAGCTGCAACTGCAGTTGCCAGCTGGCGGGGATCATCAGGACAGGGTTCTGTGGAATCATGGTGTAGGGTTCAGGATTGGTTAAGGGATACTGCGTCAGGTTAATTGAATCGTTTAATTTGATAATCTTGTGTCTGTGCACGCACTTCTACGGGAAAAAAATTCCAGTAGTACCTGATCTTCGAGGCAGCTGTTTTCCCTGTCTTTGTTGTTAGCAGGGGTTTTTAACGTAGAAAGATAATCAACTGTGAAACTTTAGAATCATTAAAGTGCTCAATCCAGTGGTATAAACCCATTAAGGCGTTCCATTACCCATCAAATCTTCCCCTCACCGACCGACCCATCTCCCCAACTCCTCAATAATCTTTTTATAGTATCCTATTTTCCATTTTCCAAGCCCGTCATGGACCAACCCCAGAAAACTAAGGAGCTTCAGAATGCCCATGTAGACTCTACTATCTGGGAGGACTTTAAGTTTAGAGACGACGACATCTTTGTGTGCAGTAAGTTGTTGTTGTACTCTCTCTCTCTCTCTCTCTCTCTCCCCCCCCCCTCCCCCCCCTCCCCCCTCCCTCTTCTTTCTCTCTCT
>Ga0114919_10000217_pt1 | contig 41281 bp, 32 predicted proteins | sample BlataG_FD_88682 | JGI IMG/M metagenome (GOLD analysis project Ga0114919, IMG submission 88682) | Deep subsurface microbial communities from Black Sea to uncover new lineages of life (NeLLi) - Black_00105 metaG | ecosystem: Environmental > Aquatic > Marine > Oceanic > Sediment | place: Atlantic... | reverse complement strand
TCCGGAGTGGAGATGAGCACCTTGCGGGGTTTGGAACCACGGCTGGGGCCTACCACCCCCTCTTTTTCCAGAAGGTCTATCAGCCGCCCGGCTCTTGCATAGCCGATGGAGAGCTTTCTCTGCAGGAGCGAGATGGATGCCTGCTTCTCCCGGATGACTATCTGCCTGGCTTCCTCCAGAAGCTCTTCGCCCTCACCTTCCTCCACTACCTCCTCCTCCGCCTGCACTTGCCACTCCACCTCACCTATCGGTGGTGGACGGTATTCCCCACTATCGCCGAAGAGGTAACTGACCACGGTTGCGATCTCCTCCGGGGAGACATAGGGAGCCTGCATGCGGATGGGCTCCGCCACCCCGATGGGGAGGAAGAGGAAGTCTCCTTTGCCCAGCAGATTCTCGGCTCCGTTGCGGTCCAGAATGGTGCGGGAGTCAACCTTGGAGGAGACCTGGAAGGAGAGACGGGTGGGGAAGTTGGCTTTGATTAGGCCGGTGATGACATCTACCGAGGGGCGTTGGGTGGCTACCACCAGGTGGATGCCCACCGCCCGTGCCATCTGCGCCAGGCGGGTCAGCGGGTCCTCCACCAGGCGCCCCTTGATGGACATCAGGTCAGCCAGCTCATCAATTAATAGGATGATATAGGGTAATTTTGCCTGGGGAATGGAGAGGGTAGGATGAAAGCCCGTAGAGTTGTATTTTTCAAGTAGTTGCTCCGCAGGTTGAGATGACATTTTGGCGTTGTAGCCCTCAATATTTCGGGCTCCGGTGTCGGCGAGCAGCTGGTAGCGAGCCTCCATCTCCTGGACGCACCAACCTAGGGAACTGGTGGCGCCGTCGGCGCTCTTAATCACCTCAAAGAGCAGATGGGGCAGGGCGGCTGATTTGGTGTAGTATATGCCCAACTCCACCTGCTTCTGGTCAATTAGGATGAAGCGCACGTCCCGGGGGGTGAAGCGGAAGATGAGGGACATTATTATGGAGTTGAGGAAGACGCTCTTGCCGGAGCCGGTGGCGCCGGCGATGAGCAGATGGGGCATAGCGGAGAGGTCAAAGATAGCCGGCTTGCCGTCCATGGTGAGCCCCAGGGCGATGGGGAGAGGTTTGTCCGACTTGCGGAAGATTTTGTCCTCCACTATCTCCCGCAGGGTGACCAATCTCTCCCGCTCGTTGGGCACTTCAATGCCGATGGTGCCTTTGGCGCCGCTTCCGGCGGCGATGCGCACTTTATCCACCTTCAGTGCTAAAGCCAGCTCAATCTCCAGCTTCCCGATGCCGGACACTCGCTGACCGGTGCCCAGTTCCACCTCAAACAGGGTCAGGCGAGGACCGGACTGACCGACGGAGACCACCTTGGCATCAGTGCCGTATTCCCGCAGGGTGGCGTTGATAATTCTGGCTTTCTTTCGGCGCTCTTGGTCGGTAACCGTGGAGGTGGTGGACTCAGGGGAGGTTATGAGGTCTATCGGTGGCAGGGAGACCTGCGGGATTCCCTCTGCGGGCTCCTTGGAAGGCGGTGGTTTCACCGCTTCCTCTACGAAGACGAGCTCCTCCCTTTCGCCTCTGTCCGGTGGAGGAGGGGGGACCTCCTCCATCGCCAGGCGGTCCTCTTCCGCCTCAAAAACGTCCCCCTCCAGTCCTTTCCGCTCCCTGCGCTCGGCGGCACGCTTGCGGGATTCCTTCCACTGCTCCCTCAAGAATTCTCCCAACCGCTTCAGCTTGTCTATTCCGAAGAGGGTAACCTTCGCCATGGAGATGTTGGTATAGAGAATCACGGAGAGGAGTATGACCGCACCGGCCAGGATGTATGAGCCCACCAAGCCCAAAACCTTAACCGACATATCGGAGAGGAGCAGTCCCACTGAACCGCCCCATCTGAAGCGAGAGAGGTGCTGGGAGGCGGAGGCGCCTACCTGAGTATGGTAGATGAGGCTTAACAGGGCGCAGAGGGCGATGAGGGTAAGTAGTAACCCGGATAGGTTGATGAGGATTCCGAAGTTGTCCCGACCTCTGAACTTCGCCACCCCCAGAGCGGCCAAGATTAAGGGCAGAAGATAGGCAGGATAGCCGAAGAGATAGAATATGGCGAAGGAGGAGTAAGCCCCCACCACACCGATGCGGTTGAAGATGATATCGTTTCCCCCGACCAGGTCGCGCTGGTCGTGGGTGATGAGGCTGATGAGGACCAGGATACCCAGGATGATGAGGACCAGTCCGATGACCTCGTCTTTTCGGCTCTTCTTTGGTTTTAAGATGCTCAATCTATCACCCGCTCAGAAGATATATCAGACGGAAATTGGGAAAGTATCCGGGAAGGCGGTATGCAATTGACCATTAAGCCACAGAAAGAAGCCCGCCAGGACCAGGATTGCCACCACCAGGGCGTATAATCCGAAGAGGGCGAATCCGCCCCTGTGCACTGTTTTGTAGAGCACGGCAAGAGCCAGAAGACCGAAGAGCAGTGCCGAGGCGGCGCCGATGACCAATCCCACCGCCGGGGCGCGCTCGCCTGTGGTCAGCTCGGGCAGTTGTAAGAGGGCTGCACCGATGATGGCGGGTATGGATATAATGAAGGAGAAGTTTGCCGCCTCTCGTCTGTTTAAACCCATAAGCACGCCAATGAAGATGGTGGCTCCCGCCCGGGAGATACCCGGAAGGATTGCCATTGCCTGGAATGTTCCCACCAGGACCACACCCAGCCAGGGGAACTCCTCTATTGTTCCCTCTTTTTTCGGCAGGAAGGGGATGGTCAGGACCATAGCCGAGGTGATGAGCAGGCAGATGCCCACAATCTGGATGTTCTCAAAGGTCCTCTCCAGGAACCCACCGAGCGAGACCCCGACAAGAGCTGAAGGGACGGTGGCTACGACGACCGCCAGGATTACCCGCCAAGCCAGTCTGCGCTTCCGTCCCTCCGAGAAGGCGTCTTTGAGTATTCCCAGGATGCGTTTACGCAGAAAGATGAGCACTGCTATCAAAGTAGCCACATGGAGGGTTACCTCCAGGGCTATCCCCTTCAAGTTTAAGCCGATGATGGTCTGGGCGATGACCAGGTGTCCGGAGCTTGAGATGGGCAAGAACTCGGTCAGTCCCTGCACTGCGCCGTAGATGAGGTAGAAGAGATTGGTCATCGGTTCAGCTGGTGCGAGGGGTGCAAAAGATACAATTTCTTATTCATCCCGCTGATGTTAAGGGTATAACCTATAGAAATTATCACTTCCGATTTGCAAAGTCAAGACTAAAGCAATTTAATAGCGGTATCTATACTTTATGGAGAAGGAGTATATGTATTCTCCATCCTCCTCATGGGTTTCGCCTATCAGGGAGAAGTCGTCGGTCAGGTAATATTCCGCTTGTATGGCTTGCCCTTCGGCGGTATAGATATCCCTGGTAAAGGAGAAATATAATTGTCTGGTGACATATTTCCCCACTGTAAAACGGAGCGACTCCTCATCTTCCCCGGAGATCAGGTTGGTATGAATGCGGACGGTATCCAGACCGATGCCCTTGCGCATGTAACGGGATACCTCGTCCTCCACATAGCGCATAATATATTCCGTGGATTGGGATGCGGCGATATCCGTGCCCTGCATCTGCTCAAACTCATCCCAGGTCATATTCAGAGCCAGGATAGTGAGCAGGTCCTGCTGGGTGAGAGCGGGATAGTCCGGGGAGGAGAGACGAATCTCCGGTTTTTTCAGCTCGCCGGTAACATAGATATAGACCGGGTGGAGCCGTTTATCCTTGTTGGAACGTATATCTATGGCACCAGTGATGTCCAGAAGGGGATTTATCTGGTTTGTCCCCTGAAAGACGATGGAGCCCTTGTCAATGCTGAAGTCCCGCTTGAAGAAGTAGAAGTAACCCCGGATGGCGGAGAGTTTGCCGGAGATTTCATAACGTCCACTTTCCCGACTCAGAGCCATATCGCAGGAGAACTCAATATCTGCACTGCTGTTTCTAAGCCAGACATTGTTCTGGGCATAGATATCCAGGTCAATGTTCATGCTTTTTAGGGAGGAAGCGTAGCCTGAACGGGAGGTGAAGAATTCCATGGTCACTAAGCCCTCGTGGACCAGGACCTCGCCGGAGGCGGTGAGGTTTTTACCGGGTGTGCCCTCCAATTTACCGCTTGCGGAGATGATGCCGGTTACCTGGGGGATGCCCCGAAGGACGATGCCGTCTGCGGAGATGCTGACATCAAAGGTTGGCATACCCAGGGGGATGGGTAAGTAGATGGTTCCCCATGCTTTCAAGGTGCCCTGGTCCATATCCGCAAGCAAGGGCTTTTCCGGGTCAACCGATACCAGATTGTGGGTGAGGAAGAGCTCCACCTCCAGATTTTGAATCTCCGAGCCTATGCGCCCGATTGCCAGGTCGGTATCCTCCACCTGAACATAGCCTTCCACCTCCGGTTTTAGCAGGCTACCGGTGAGGGTGAGGTCAGCCGCCGCCCTCCCCCTGCTGATATATACCTCATCGGTCAGCATGTTTATGAGCCCCAGGTCCAGATTGGCTATCTCCAGGTGGATATCCATCCCTGTCTGGGGGCTAAAGCCTTCTCTTATGGTTCCTGCCAGGTTAAAGGGTATCTCACCGCTTGCGGAGACCCTCTGGTTCAACATCTGGAAGTCTAAGGTGTTGACCATAATTTTCGGGAAGATGTAATTTATATCGCCCTCCATAATGGAGTTGTCCATGCTGACCAGGGGACCGTTGACCAGGTTGAAGGTCAGGCTGATGTCCGGGTTGCCGAGCGGACCGGAGAACTGTAGATTGAGGAAGTTGAGTCTTCCGGCAAGGGGAACTTTGGTGAAGCCGGTGTGCAGAAGGTTCTCCAGGTTGAGCTTGGTCAACAGGAGGTCGCCGGATATGCTATGCTGGTCTATGTCAATTCCGTCGCTTTTTAGCTCTCCTCCCAACAGCTCCATTTGTAGAGGGGAGACCTCAAAACCACCGGGGTGGAGGGTGAGGCTGGCTTGGTCAAGGGCGACCACGGTCATATATGGGTGGAGCACCCAGACATCGCTGAAAACTATCTTCCTTTCGGCTCCTCCCCTGCTGATGGATAGATTGCCGATGATGTCAATATTGTTTTCCAGGGAGAGGGCGATATTTTCTAAATTGATTGAGGTGGGGGAGAGGATAAGGTCGGAATAAAGGTGGTATATTTTCGTTCCCCACACCTCCACATCTCTGGCTGAGATCTCCACTCTACCTACAGGATGAGTGAGCGGGTCATCAATGAGGAAGCTGAATCTGGCACTTTTGATGGGAGTATCTCCCCAACCGCCGTCTGTTACCCATATGTCACCGAAGACCGCGGGTGAGCTGAAACTGCCTCCGAAATGTATGTTGGTGGCAACCTCGCCGAAACCCTGAGGATAGCCGAGACTGGGCAGGAAGTATTCCGCCCTTATGGCTTCGCTCAAAATATCCAGGTCCAGACTGCCGTCAAATCCCATCTCTCCGCTTGCCGCCAGTGTGGATTCCCCCTTATTCAGAAACAGACCGGAGATGACCGCGCTCCGCTCCTTCAATTCCATCAAACACTCCCCGTTATCAAACTGAATATTGCCCAGGTTGCTGGAGGTGAAGTTTAATTCAATGTCGGTGTCTATCTCACCAAAGTTCCATCCACTGCCGGCGAGGAGGAAGTCACCGTTCAAGGAGGAGTTGATGTTGACCTTCCTCTGGTAGCTGGAAATGTTCACATCGCTGAGGGTGCCCTCAATAAGGTAACTTGAATCCTCGCCTCCATGTAATACCTCCGCCTTGCCGCTGAGTTGCCCCCCTCCAAGCTGCAGGGAAAAGGGTTCCAGTGTCAGGTGTCCCAGCTCGTAGTTGACCTGAGCGGTGAGGTCCTTTAAGGGATAACCAAGAAGCGTCCCCTGGTCGTTTTCTACCAGACCGCTCATATCCACCCAGTCCCTCTCCCCCTCAATGTTACCCTTCACATTGAGCATTCCGCTGACCACATTCTTTCCGCCCAGAAAGATTCTGCACACCTCCTCGCCGGGAATGCGCAGGTCGTCGGTGGCGAAGGTGTAATGCACCCTGCCCCAGTATTCAATCAAGCCGATGGTGGAGAGGCTTGAGGTGTCGTTAGCCAGCTTGATGTCGTCAAGGAGCACAGTTCCCTTGCCCACCACAATCCTTCCTTCAAAGAGGTTTATGTCTGTGTCCACCTGGGGAAGATAGAGGCTACCCTGAAGCACATTGATAACGCTGATGCCCCTATCCACCCGGAAGGAGGCGTGGATATCCACCTTGGCGAATTGAGAGAGGGGGGAGTCGACATCCATAGAGTAGTAACAGTTGCGGATGTAGATATTGTCTATCTGCATCTTAAACTTGCTGGGTCCCTCCCGCTCCTTAGTAGGATAGAAGACCTCTTTCAGGGGCCATCTCCCCTCGCTGTCCCGCCCCAGATAGATGTGGGGGTTGATGACCTCAATGGAGCGCAGGCGAATATCGCCTTTGAAGAAGTCCAGCAGGTTGTAGTGCACCACCAGCTTCTCCACATCCATACAGGTGCCGCTGTCCAGGGTTTTGTCCTGGGCGATGACCAGATTGTTGAAGGTAATGTCGGAGAAGAGACTGCCCTCCACCACCCCGAAGGAGCACTCCCGACCGGCGTGTTTGGTCAGGTTGCTTTCCGCCAGGCGACGTATCTGCTCATGCACCCACCCGCTTTTGTAGAGGATGATGCCGAGACTAAAGCAGAGGACGAGGATGGCGACGAAGGTATAGATGAACGCCTTGGCGATAGTTTTGGCTACCAGCTTCCCTTTTCTGGACTTGGTGGTCATCTTACCTTTCATCAAAAAGCGTGCCCCAGAGCGATATACCACACCCCATTGCCTTCCTCCTCGCTCAGGTTGCGGGCGTAGTCAAGGCGGATGGGACCTACCGGGGTGTTATAGCGGATGCCGGCACCGAGGCAAGCCTTCAGGCGGTTGAACTTGAAATGGCTGAACTCCTCAAAGACATTTCCCACATCGGCGAAGATGGCTCCCCAGAGGTTGCTCAGACTGAGGTTTATCCAGGGGATGGTGAGTTGGCTTATCAGGGGTAGCTGGAAGCGCAGTTCTAGACCTCCGATTGTCAAGGTGTTTCCTCCGATGGGGTTGCCCTGGGAATCTTTGGGACCCAACTGCCGTTCTCGGAATCCCCGCACCGAGAAAGCCCCGCCGGCGAAGAAGCGCTCAAAGAGGGGCACCTCATCGGACTTTCCATAGGGAGCGATGTGCGCAAAACGGATGTGCATGGCAAGGACCGCAGCTTCCTTTACGTGCATATAGCGGTTTATCTCCACAATGAAGCGCATATAGTCATAGTCGCTGGGCAGGATGCCCCCGGCAGCGGTGCCGGAGAGGTAGCTGTAAGCGCCGTCCATGGGGTTGAAGGGATTTGTGCGGGAATCGTAGCGAAGGGAGAGGCGCAGGCTGGTGATATTTGCCAGGTCCTCCTCTATGAGAGGTGTTTCGCTCACCGTCGGTTCCCCATAAAGGCGGATGCGGTAGTAGTCCAGGGTGGTGAAGACAGTGATTTTCCTGGTGAACTCCTTCTCCACTTCCAACTCGGCGCCCAGCTTGTAGAATTTGTAGTTGATGTGGTTCTCACGGATGAAGTAGGGGCTCAGAGAGCCGGCAAAGGGCAAACCGAATAGCCATGGTTCCTGGTATGAGATGTAGATGGTCTCAATGTCCTCTTTGGAGGAGAAACCGTAAGCGACAGTTCCTCTGGCGGTCAACCGCTGATTGTTGCCGAAGACATTATCGTGCCCCCAGCCGAGAGCCAATCTGCCCTTGTCCGGGGATTCGTAGCCGGGGGCTATCTCAAACCAGTGGAATTTGTCCTCCCGCACCATGATGATTAAATCCACCACCTCCAGCTCCTCCTCATATTCAATGGGGCGGATTTTGACATCCCGGAAGAGGTGGGTGGAGTAGATCTTGCGCTGGGTCTCTGAAATCTGCGCCGGGTCGTAAACCTCTCCCTTTTCAAATGTTACCTCACGGAGGATTATCTTTTCCCTGACTATGGTGTTTCCCTGCACCACCACATCCCCTATGTAGGCGATGTGTTTGGGTTGCACTATGAAGACCACCTCGGCGGAGGTTTTGTCCTCGTTGTAGGTGAGACCGGTGTGGACCGTGGCGTAGATGTAGCCCTGGTTGGAGAAGTAGGTGAATATTTTCTGTTCTGCGGAGTTGATCTGCCCCTCAACCAAGGGGTCGCCTGCATTGATTCCCGAAGCCATCCACACTCGCTTGAGCTCCTCATCGTCCATCCCTGAGGGGCACTGCACATCTATCTTGCTGATTATACAGCGGGGACCTTCTTCTACAGTGATGATTATTTTGACCTCCGATGGCTTCTTCCTCTCCAGTTCATAATTAATTTCGGCGTTGTGGAAGCCCTCGGAGGAATATTTGCCCAGCATGTAATTGATGTCCACCTGCAGAAGATATTTGAGCAGGTATTCCTTGTATTTTTCCCCCTTGTTGATGTGCATAAAGTTCTTCAGCTCTTTGGCTTTTATCTGCTGTGCGCCCTCAATGTCAATGCCGACCAGCTTTACCAGGGCGACATCCGAGGTGGGCTCAACCTGCTCGCCGAAAACATTGCCACCGAAGATGAGGGGAAGGGTAAGGAGGATTAGCGAAAACAAGGACGGAGTTTTACCTTTAGGCTTCACTTGCCTCCGTCCTCAGCCATTTTGCGCACCTCGTTCTCCAGATATTCGGCGGTGTTGCGCTGGGGCTCATCAAGCACCATCCCCAATAGTTTCTCCAATATTTCGCCCACCTTGGGGCTGGGGGGAATGTTCATAATCTTCATCACCCGATTGCCGTCAATCGCCAGGTCCTTTACTGTGAGGGCGTCGCCGGCGGCAATAATCTCCTCAATCCGCCTGCGAAATACATCCAGATATGCGGGAAAACCCCGGGTTAAGCCGTTGCCCTTCCAGTCGGCGAGGCGGAGGTCGAAGAGGTCGGCGATGTTCTCCCGCCCCACCTTGCGTATAAATCTGCGCACCGCAGAATCGCTCCAATCCGGGGTGTAGTTGAACATGTGATGCCTGATGAGATGGGCGATGTATTCGCTCTCCTTTGCCGGGAAGCGCAGACGGCGCAGTGCCCGTTGAGCCTGTCGGGCACCGACCTCCTGGTGCATGTAAAATGTTATCCGTCCGTCGGGGCGCTCCTTGCGAGTCTCCACCTTGCCTATGTCGTGCAGGAGAGCCGCCCATCGCACCAGGGGCTTTTCCAACGGGGCGGCGTCACAGCTCTCCAGACCGTGACCGTATATATCATAGGCGTGGAACTCGTTTTGGGGGATGCCCCACCCTTCCAAGAGCTCCGGCAAAATCTCCTCCAGATAGCCGACCTCCCTGAGCAGCTCAAAGGCGAGGGAGGGGCGAGGTGCGGCCATAATCTTGACCAGCTCATCGCGCACCCGCTCTATGGATACATTCAGGAAGCGGGATTTTGCCCGGCTGATGGCGGAGTAGGTCTCCTCCTGGATGTGGAAGTTCAACTGCACCGCAAAGCGGATGGCTCGCAGGGGACGCAAGCCGTCTTCGTCAAAGCGCATATCGGGGTCGCCGACGGTGCGGATTGTCCCCTGGCCCAGGTCTTTTGCGCCCTCGTAGAGGTCTATGAACCTGTCGGCGAGCGGGTCGTAGGCTAAGGCGTTGATGGTGAAGTCTCTGCGGGAGAGGTCCTCCTCAATGGTGGGAACGAAGGACACGCTGTCCGGATGGCGACCGTCGCTGTAGGTGCCCTCGGTGCGGAAGGTGGTGACCTCAATGGAGAGCCCCCGGTGCAGAACGGTCACCGTGCCGTGGGATAAGCCGGTGGGGAAGGTTTTGGGGAAGGTCTCCATCACCGTCTGAGGACGGGCGTCGGTAGCCAGGTCCCAGTCGTCGCCTTCCCGCTCCAGGAGCAGGTCGCGCAGGCAACCGCCGACCAGAAAGGCCTGAAAGCCCGCCCCCTGTAGCTTTTTTACCACCTCAAGGAGAGCCTTGGGCAGGAAAGCGGGGTCCAGGCGCTCGGTAATCCGCTTTGGAGAGGAGATTTTGCCCATCTCTTTAGTTTTTGGGTTAAAAGTATGGCTTATTTTATATCTTAACATATATTGAGGTGCTTTGCCTGAAAAATATCCGGGGGGATTTAGCCGTTACCTGCAAGGGGGAAAATGATACAATTTTCCCCTTGACACGCTACTAAAAATATGTTATTTTATCTTTACAATAATTAACTTAGCAGAATTATTTCCCAATAAAATCGTTAATATTCATTATTAGGAAGTGTTAAAATGTTGGTAAATCAAACCACAAGTTACAGAGAGAATTCTTATCTTGAAGTGATGGATTCGTAGTAAATAAGGGGGGGCGTTATTCGCCCCCCTCTACAAAATTTATGATAGATTGATACTTAGGAGGCTATTGATATAAGATGGAGTTCAATATTTGTTTGGTCTTTCATCTCCTTAACATTTCTTACTTTTTTTACAACATCGCTCTGCTTGGCGGACGATTGGTATTACTATATCCTGGAAGGCGGAGCGATCGGTGGAGGAACTTTAGAGGTGGATTTAAATGATCTACCACATATTGTTCATTACACTGCGGGAAATCTAGGGCATGCCTATTATACAGGATACAAGTGGGTCTATGAACCTATAGCAGGAAGCAGTTCTTTCGCTGGTGTATCAATGGTGCTTGATAATCAGGATTACCCCCAAATTTCCTGTTACCATCTTTATTCAGAAGACCTGTATTATGGCTATCAAGACGAGAGCGATTGGGTTTTTGAGATGGTTGACGATGAGGATGATTCTGGGCCCGAAAACTCCCTGGTTCTGGACTCCAATGGTTATCCTCACATTGCTTATGACCATAATATTTTCCCGGATGAGGAGGACCTTAGATACGCCCTCAAAGATGTTGACGGTTGGCATATTGAGCTAGTTGATGATGAATACAGTTATCAAGGGGGATTCTGCTCTCTGGCTTTGGATTCACAGGACCATGCCCACATTGCCTACTTAAAATATGGTCCAGGAGATCCCAATCTTAATTACGCCCACTGGGACGGGAGCCAATGGCTCATAGAGACCGTGGATGTAATTGGTCAATGCAATGAGGCAATTTCAATAATAATTGACTCTCAAGACCACCCGCACATTGCCTATTCTTCAAACTGGTATCTTCGCTATGCTCACTGGGACGGCAACGAGTGGTTGATAGAGGAGTTAGATGTAAGCCATGGCGATATATCATTAGCCCTGGACAGCCAGGAATATCCCCACATTGCTTATTGTTGTTATGAAGATTATTGGATTGTAATAAAGTATGCCCGTTGGAATGGTTCCCAGTGGGAGATAGAATCCGCCTACTATGACGATTATGTAATGTTAGGGCAATTTGGTGTTTCACTTGACCTGAATTCGGAGGATAATCCCCACATCTCCTGTGATGAGTACATCGATTTGGAAATCTGGTATATATGGTTCGGCGACCCCTTGACGGACATCACCCTGGACCATTTCTCCGCCCAGGGCGATGGCTCAGCCATCGCCATAAACTGGAGTGTTGAGACCACCCCGCCTATGGCGGGGGACGAACAAATAACCGGCTTCAACCTCTATCGCCGGGAGATAAATAATAATATTGCAGCCGAGGTTTCAAACCTCGGCTGCATATGGACCAAGGTCAACACCGGGCTCATCACCGGCCAAAACCCCTACTCCTACACCGACTCAGATGTGGAGGCAAACGTCGCCTATGAATACAAACTGGAGGCGGTGCTCGACGATGACAGTCCGGAGACCCTGGGCACCACCCAAGCCACTGCCGGACTACAACCTACATCCTTCGCCATCTTAGCCCTCTTCCCCAATCCGGCGTCGGATTATCTGACCTGCCTGCTGGCTATGCCCGAGGCTGGTTTGGTGGAGATAGCCCTATACGACCTGTCGGGGCGGCTGGTTTTGGAGAAGCGTTTAGAGGCTACCGAGCCCACCGAGCTGGGAGCGGTGTTTGATGTCTCCGGTCTGGCGAGCGGTGTCTATACTTTGCGGGCGTCTTACGACGCCGCGGAGGCGAGCGCCAGGGCGGTGGTGGTGAGGTAAAAAATTTTCTTATCCTACCTCCTTAAGGTGATATGTGGTATAATTGGCACTGGAGACAAAGAAAAGAGGTTGTAAAAATGAGGTCAATAATTGTGCTACTAATCGGCATCATTTTATGTATGCCGATTTGTGTTTCCGCCTCTGTTCCTTTTGGACAAGAACCTGACTGGGAGAGCAACGATGAGAGATCAACCGATGAAATAGCCATAGGTGATTTTAATGGCGATGGTTGGCAGATAACCACTGGCGAATCTAAGACCGGAGACGGCAACACCAATGTTTTCTATCTTGACCACTTCCCTGCACTGACCATAAACGAGATAATGGTGGATGGTGTGATAACGCCCAGATACGATTATTGTTACGACGCCCACGCAGGTTGGTTCTCTATAAAAGATACACCCGTTGATGGTGCCCAGGTAGAGGTGGATTATGTGTGGTCCAACAGCCTTGATTTCTTCGCTGGAAACGATCCCAGAGAACAGACGGATGCCCGAGATGTCATCTACTTTAATGAGGGCGGGAATCTCAATCCTGAGCCAGAATGGATATCCCAAAACAATGACGACAACTACGGTGTCGCTGCCGCTGATTTTGACAATGACGGTGATGTGGATGTCCTGATTGGTGGGAGTGATTTCATAAAAATATATATAAATACCGGTTCCGGCCTGGAAAATGAGCCTTCATATTGCTACAACATGCCAAAAGGTGTTCCAATGGGTTTCGCTTGGGGCGATGTTGACAACGATGACTATCTAGAACTAGCAGTAGCCGTAAATATATGGGAATCGTCGTATGATGTCTCCGAAATATGGGTTTTTAGGAACAATTACGGCGTTCTGGAAGACGAGCCTTCTTGGGTGGTTGTGTTGAAAAAAGTTAAGGGTGTATCCTGGGGTGATATGGATGGTGACGGGGATATGGATTTGGCAGGATCTACAACCTGTGCAGGATCATCACCCGATGGGTATGCTTATGTTTTTAGGAACAATAGCGGCGAACTAGAAAAAAGGCACTGCTGGAAGAATGATCCGCCTCAAGGTGCATGCCGTGGATTAGCTTGGGGCGATGTCAACGGCGACGGAAGGATTGACTTAGTGAAGGAGATATGTGGTGCAGGGGGTGGTGATGACCGTTATGCAGATATATTCTATTCTGAAGACGGCGTTTTACCCACCGAGCCTTCTTGGGAATCGAGTCTTTACGCTTATGTAATCAATTCTGTACTAGTCGATTGCGACGGCGACAGTCTCCTTGACCTCATGCAGGCAAAAGGAAGTGGAGCAATAGGTTATTTTCATGATGGTGAGGACCTGGAGACATTTCCATCTTGGTATTATGTAGTCGGAGCGCCGTACTGTATTCTCTTCTTAGAGGTTGGTGATATTGATGGGGACAATCTCCCCGATATAGTTATGGGATGTACCACAGATACAGGTTATCCTACGGGGGGCCCCAACAAACTGTTTTTGAATAAAAGTGGTGGTCCTTCCGCCATTGACCTATTATACTTTACCGCCTATCCCGAGGATTCTTGTATAACCCTCAGCTGGTCCGTCCAGACCACCCAGGACGAGCAAATCTTGGGCTTCAACCTCTATCGGCGGGAGATGGTAGCTGAGATGTCCCCCCTCGGCGAGGATGTGTATCCTCGGCTTGCGGTGGATGATTGGTTGAAAATTAATGGCGACCTCATCACCGGCGAAAACCCCTACACCTACACCGACTCCGATGTGGAGGCAAACGTCGCCTACGAATACAAGCTGGAGGCGGTGCTCGCCGATGACAGCCCGGAGATCCTGGGCACCACTCAAGCCACCGCCGGACAACCTACATCCTTCTCCATCCTAGCCCTCTATCCCAACCCGGCGTCGGATTATCTGACCTGCCTGCTTGCCCTGCCTTCCGCCGGTGTGGTGGAACTTAGGCTATACGACCTCTCGGGGCGGCTGGTGCTCAGCCAACAGCTTGAGCTTACCGAGCCCACCGAGCTTGAAGTACCAGTGGATGTCTCCGGTCTGGCGAGCGGGGTTTACACAATGCAGGCGTCGTTTGGTGGTGCGGAGGTGAGCGCCAGGGCGGTGGTGGTGAGATAAAGCGAAGAAAAACACCTAAGGCGAGGATATCCATCCTCGCCTTTATTTTTTTGCCAGCCTTTGAGGGTCACTTTGCAGTTGCAATTTTATACTGGTGTTGATAATAGCTGATGAGGTAGCTTTCATCCATGCCCTCATAGCCCAGAAGCTTTGCTATCTCGGTGGAGTTGAGCGCCTCGCCGTAGGCGTAGAGGGAGAGCAGGAGTTGACCGGACTGGGGGTTGCGCCACCAAGGAGTGCCGAACTCCTCCTCCAGGTAATGGCGGAGCATACAGGAGAGAAGCCAGGCTTCCAGATAGTAAATCCCGTAGAAATCCTCGTTGGCTACTAAGTAGCTCGCCTGGGCACTGCGCACATCCCGGGGGACGAGAAGATACTTCTCCATCTTGGCTCTATACTCTTCAATCAGTCCGCTTTTTTGGGTGTGGAGGGCGAGTTCGTAGTTTAAGAGGGCGATATAGTAGCGCAGGCTGTAGAGGTCGGCGAAGAGCTGACAATAGACTATCCCTCGGGCTTCCCGGTCGGGTATGGAGAGCTCCTCGGCGAGGAACCGGTAATCACTTAGCAGGTCCTCAAAGAGGAAGGCGTAAGTTTCCGAAACCCCGCCGTCGCCCATTATCTGCAGTTCGTATCTCTCCTCGGTGCAGTTGGCATAGTGCTCGGCGTGACCCGTCTCGTGGAAGAGGGAAGCGTAGTCGTCCAGTCCCGTTGAGGGCTTGACCAACACCCTTATATCGTCTGGAATTTCCACTATGTAAGTTACCGCACGGGGGTCCTTCTTCGCGCATTGGGAGTCGTCTATGGAGATGCTTGCCTGCTCTTCCAGATATATGCCAATGCCCGATAAAAAATCTTTGAGGGTGGTTATCATGGTCTCGCTTGGAAAGTAGCGGTCATATTCGCTGGTGCGGAAGAGTATGGTTCGGTCGTAGGTCTCCAGCTCCTCTATCTCCATTCCCAGCAGGGTGCCGGCGCGTTCGCTGAGCAGGGAATGGAACATCTCCTCGGTTGAATCTGCCACCCCTTCCATCTTGCTCTGTAATTCGTAAAGGACTATCTCATGAGTGTATTCCCACAGGTCGGCGAAGTGCTGATAGCCCCAGCTACGGGCTATCTCCGTCTTCCCTTGCACCATCTCCATAAGGATTGGATTCAGGTGGTCTATGGTCAGTTGCTGGCTGAGGTCGGTCAGACGGCGCCGAAAGTCACGGTCATCGGAGAGATGCAGGACCAACCCGATATCCCGATAGGCGATATACTCACCGTCAATGGCGACGGTCAGGGTGGCTTCGGCGTTGTAGTATTCCTCGTCCAGTTCGTAAAGCTCCTCCCACATACGGTCGTAGCAGAGTTCCTTGTAAAGATAGAGCAGACTGCGATAATTTTCCCCCTCCTCGCCTTCCGCAAGCCCGGCGCTTATCTCTGAAAAGGTCCGGTCGTTGTAGATGAGGTCGTAGAACCGCTCGTAGATGGGCTCCAGGTCAAGCTCTTCCCCGTAGGCGGCGTTGTTGTAATATTCAATGGACAGCAGTTGGTTGAACTCGGAAAGCTCGTTGCGGAGGCTGTCAAGCTCGCTTTCGGTGAGCGCAAAACAGGTCGGGGTAAGCGCCGAGAATATGAGCAGTATAACGACAGCGGAGTTGACCGTAAGTTGCTTTGCAGACATCGCTTATCTTCCCTTTCCGGATACGGTGAGACTGTCAAAACGAATATAAGGACCATAGATTATGCCCCAGGGGTTCTCTCTCTCGCTGGACATCTCAAAATCGCCCTTTAAGCACTCGTAGATGTTTCCGGCTATCATGCAGTCCTTTACCCGGGGTCCCAGTCTGCCGTTCTTAATGATGAAGCCCACACGCACCCCCAAGCCGAATTCGCCGGCTATGGTGTTGGATTGACCTCCCCCGGAGACATCCTCCACATAGATGCCCTCATCTATTTCGGAAAGCATCTCCTTAAATGACCTGCTTCCCGGGCTAACCTCCAGCAGGAAGCTCCCCCCCGACGGTCTCCCCTTATAGGAGCGTTTGGCGGAAGCGGTGGGGGGAAGTTTCAACTGGCTTGCGGTTGCCAGGGTTAAAGTGGGGCTTATCAGCTTGCCGTTATCAATGAAGGGTCGGCGGGCGGTGGGCATGCCTTCGTCGTCAAAGGGTGAGGAGGCGACCTCGTGGGGCATGAGGGGGTTGTCGTGGAGCGAGAAGCTCTCATGGGTGACCTGCTCCCCGATGCGCCCCCTGAGGGGGGAGATGCCCTGCACCCAGTTTTCGCCGGAGAGCCCGGCGGCGATCGGGTGCATGAGCTCATTCAAAACCCCGGGGGAGAATAATACCGGTGTGCGCCTGGTGGGCGGTTTGATGTTTCTCTCGCACAGGCTCAATTGCTTGAGCATATGGTCAACGGTCTTGAGGGCGGAGGTTTCACCCATTTTGGGGGATATATTAAAGCCCCACAGGCGGAGTAAGTCGCCCTCCTTTGCCCGGGTAGCCATTATGAGCAGGCGGAAGTAACTCTTACGGTGGGTCTTATCCAGGCCCAGGGAGTTGGTGATTTTGGTCTTCCGATATCCTGTCCGCAAATCCACATCCACGGCCACATCTTTCCTTCTGCTGCGGGAGAATTTGGAGAGAATTTTTTTGCCCAGGTCAATCAACTCCTGTTCTGAAGTGCGGGTTGTGGGGGCGTGGTAGTTGCTCACCCGGCGGTATCTCTCGTCGTTTTGGGGCAGGGAGTAGTCGGCTTTCGGACCGAAGGGGAGATTTGCCGACGCCCGACGGCGCAGGTCATCCATATCACCGCTGGTGGTGGAGGAGAATCCCTCTCGTCCTCCCTTGAAGATGCGCATCCCCCAACCCGAATGGCGCCTTGCCTCAAGGGAGTGGAGCTTCCCGCTCTTGAAGACAACCGGCAGGGAATATCCTTCCTGAAAAAATATCTCCTCCACAACTTTCCTCTTGGTCATCTTTATCTCCCTCCCACAATGATATCTTTGATGAGGACATGGGGTCCGCCGGTGGCTACCGGCAGTGGCATCTGCTCCATCTTGCCACAACCTAGCCAGGAGCCACGCAGGTGGAAGTCGTCGCTTAAGGCTACGATATTCTTGAGGGTCTTGAACAGGTTGCCGGAGAGGGAGAAGTTCTTTATCGGCTTGGTCAATCTGCCCCCTTCAATCAATATGCCGTAAACAGCGGGGAAGTTGAACATCTCCCCTCCGGTTCCACCACGAGAACCGCAGGCGAAGATTCCCTCCTTCACTTCGGCGATGAGCTCTCCCAGCTTGTTAGGTCCCGGTGCGATGTAGGTGTTGGTCATTCTTACTATTGGCGGGAAGGCGTAGCTTAAGGCACGGGCATTGCCGGTCGGTTCCTCGCCCATATTGTAAGCGGTCTCCCGGCTGTGCAGGTGCCCGGTGAGGATGCCCTCGGTGATAAGTGCGGTCTTTGCACTTGGAGTGCCCTCATCATCGTAGCCCAAAGACCCGCACTGATGAGGCATGGCGCCGTGGTCATAGATGGACAACTGGGGAGAGGCAATCTTTCGCCCCAGGCGCATAATCTCCATTATGCGGGGGTCACGCTGGATGTAGTCGCCCTCGCTGGTGTGTCCGAAGGATTCGTGGGCGAAGACCCCGGCTAACATGGGGTCAATGATGACCGTGTAAGTTCCCCCTTTGGCAGGTTCGGCTTTTAATAGATGCCTCAGGTCCTTGAGTATTTGAGGGATATCTTTCTCAAATTCATCCACCAGTTCGTAGCCCACCCCCTGCTTGTGAGCGGACCTGGAGCTGGCTTCAAAGCCCCCCTTGCCGGTGTTCGCACCGCTTATGAAGCACTTGGTGCTGACACCCCGCTCCTTGATGAATGAACCCTCGGAGTTGAGATAGATGCGTATGAAGCATGTATCACTGTAGCCGATTGTGGCCGTATCCACCAGGCGGTGCTCCTCAAGCCTTTCCCTGATGCCCTTGATGCGTGCCACCTTCTTGCGCAGGGACACCGTTCGGGGGTCTATCTTCGGTCGGGCGCATATCTCCGTGCGAATCGCTTCCCGGCTTCGCCATTTATGGGGGCGCTTACCTACCGCCCGGGCTAACTCCTGCGCCTGACGCAAGCTCCTGGTTAGTTTGCGGGGGTCGTTGAAGGTGGCGAAGCCCCAGCCCCCCCGAGCCATAGCCCGGCAGTTTCCCCCCCGGTCCAAAGATTCGCCTATCTGCAGGGGGGTGGCGCCTTTGAAATACACTATGGTGGTCAGCCGCTCTTCCAGGCGGAGCTCCCAGAAATCAACGCCCGGCTTGGTGGGTATTTTTTGGGGAATGAAGCTCTCCAGGTCCGTCAAAATGTCCTCCCTCCTAAAATGTTCTTTTCAAAATTTATTAGCTAAATATACATTGTAGCAACTTTGACTGTCAAGGATAACCTTGCGGTTTAAGCGCTTGATTTAGTCGCTTGGGGGTGGATTTTATATGAGGGAAATGATAAACTTTGCACAACCGATGGTGAGCGAAAGGGATGAAATGCGGATATGCTTGCTTTGATACAGCGGGTCAAGTGGGCTAGGGTGGAGGTGGAGGGCGAGGTGGTGGGGGAGATCTCTTCCGGCTTGCTGGTCCTTCTGGGTGCCAGGGAGGGAGACGATTCAGCGCAGAGCGAATATCTTGCCAATAAAGTAGCTAACCTGCGTATATTCAACGATGCGCAGGGAAAGATGAACCTATCCTTGCTGGATGTGGGAGGGAGTGTTCTAGTAATCTCCCAGTTCACCCTCCACGCCGATGAGCGCAAGGGGCGCAGACCCAGCTTCATCGCTTCCGCACAGCCCGCGGTTGCCGAACAGCTCTATCTTGAGTTCGTCGCCCATCTGCAGGCTCTGGGCGTCAATACCCAGAGTGGGGTCTTCGGTGCGATGATGGAGGTCAGTCTTTGCAACGATGGTCCGGTAACGATTATGGTGAAGAGCAAGAATGAATATCCCTCCTGACAGGGTGCTCATTTTAGCCTCCTCCTCTCCCCGCAGGCGGGAGCTTCTGGCTTCCCTCTCCATTCCCTTCCGGGTGATCCCACCTCAAATAGATGAGGACGACCTGGAGGGTGAATCTCCGCCGGATTCCGCCCTGCGCCTGGCACGAGCCAAAGCCCGGGCGGTAGCTCCCCAGGTAAAGCGAGGGCTTATCCTGGGTGTGGACACAGTGGTTACCATAGACGGCGATATTTTAGGCAAGCCCGCCAGCCCCAAGGAGGCAAAAGAGATGCTCTCCCGGCTCTCCTCCCGCACCCATCAGGTCATCTCCGCTATGCACCTTTTATCCCATCCTGAGGATAGATTCGCAGAGGCTTCGCCGATGACCGAGGTGACCTTCAATCACCTGACCGAAGAGCAGATTGAGGCTTATGTAAAGAGCGGTGAGCCGGTGGATAAGGCAGGGGCTTACGCCATCCAGGGGCTGGGCTCGGTGTTGGTGCAGTCCATATGCGGTTGTTACTTCAATGTGGTGGGGCTTTCCCTGCCGGTGCTTGCCGGGATGCTAGCTCGGTTCGGCTGGGAGGTGCTTTAATGAAGAAAGACCCCGCCGAACTGCTGAGCAATATCCGCAAGCCCCTGGAGATGTCTAAAAAAACCTCCCGTGAGGAGATACTCAGGGAGAACCTTAAACGCATCCGGGATTGGATAATGGAGCTTGCCCCCCAGCTTCCCAGCTCCAAACGGCACCGCTGGGCTCAGCTTCTGCAGGCAATTGACCGGGAGAAACCCCTCTCCGATATTCGGGCGATGTTGGAGAGCGCTTTGGACAGGGAGCCTCTTCAAGAGCAAATAAGTGAACCGGCTCCTAAATCGGCGAAACCCGGGAAGCGGAAGAGACCCGCATCCTACGACTTGGAAACACATCTGCAGTTCGTAAAGGGGATAGGACCGAAGAAAGGGGCGGTCCTGTCCAGGATAGGTCTGGAGAAACTTGGCGACCTGCTCTACTACTTCCCGCGGGACTACGAGGATAGGCGCAAGCAGTGGCGGATAGAGGAGCTATACCCCGGCGTCTCCGCTACCATCATGGCACGAGTGGTCAAAACCGACCTAGCCCGCCTGCCCGGAAACCGCTCCCTGCTCACTGTGAAAGTAACCGACGGCTCCGGCGCTATAGATATCAAGTGGTGGAATCAGCCCTACCTTGAGGAGCGGTTGGCTCAGGGGGCGATGCTGTTAATGAGCGGTAAGGTGGTCAACTTTCAGGGACGGCTGGAGATAAGCTCGCCGGAGTATGAGTTCGCCGAGGACTTTGACGGCGTCAACTACGACCGCATCGTCCCCATCTATCCCCTGACCACCGGCATCTCCCAGAAGGTTCTTCGCAGGCTGGCTTTTCGTGCGGTGGAGTGCGCTTCGCATCTGCAAGAGATTTTACCCGATGAGGTGCTGGCATCCGAGAACTTTCCCACCCTCTCCCGGGCGATAAGCGACCTTCATTTTCCCTCTGAAATTCCCGATGCCGAGCTTGCCCGAAAGCGATTGGCGTATCAGGAGCTTTTCGTTCTGCAGCTGGGGCTTTCCCTGCGCCGTCAGCAACTGCGCCGAAAACAGGGGGTGAGCATTGACTTTAAAGGCGAACTTCGCGACCGATTGCTCTCCTCGCTTCCCTTCAAGCCCACCTCAGCTCAGATGCGGGTGCTCTCCGAGATTGAGCTTGACCTGAAAAGCCCCTATCCCATGAATCGGCTGATTCAGGGGGATGTGGGCTGTGGTAAGACCCTGGTGGCTCTGCTTGCCGCCCTGGATACCATTGAGGGCGGTGCTCAGGCGGTCTTTATGGCTCCCACTGAGATTCTAGCCCGCCAGCACTATTCAACTCTCAGCATATTGCTAAAGCCCCTCTCCATCCGACCTCTCCTGCTGGTGGGGGGGCAGAGTGCGGAGTTACGGGCTCAGGTTTTAGCTGAACTTGCCAGCGGTGCCAGCCCTCTGGCGGTGGGAACCCATGCGTTAATCTCCGAGGGGGTGGCTTTTCACCGGCTGGGGCTTTCGGTGGTGGACGAACAGCACCGCTTCGGCGTCCATCAGCGAGCCGCCCTGGTGGCAAAGGGGGAAGGACCCAATCTACTGGTGATGACCGCAACCCCCATCCCTCGTTCCCTGGCGATGGCTCTTTACGGCGACCTGGACCTCTCGGTGATAGATGAGATGCCCCCCGGTAGAGGGGGGGTAAAGACTGAGGTCTATGAATATGATGAACACGAGAGGATAATTGAGCTGGTGCGTGAGGAGGTGAGTGCGGGAAGGCAGGCGTTCTTCGTCTATCCCCTGGTGGAGGAGTCGCAGAAGCTGGATGTTCGTGCCGCCACCCAGATGCATAAGCAGTTGGCGGAAGGACCGCTCTCCGATTTTCGGCTGGGTCTGGTGCACGGGCAGATGGGGCGGGAGGAACAGGATAGGGTGATGACCACATTTCGCCGGGGGGAGATAGGCATCCTGGTCTCCACCACGGTGACCGAGGTGGGCATAGATGTGCCAAATGCCACGGTGATGGTCATAGAGAATGCCGAGCGCTTCGGGCTCTCCCAGCTCCATCAACTGCGGGGGAGAGTGGGAAGGGGTGGGGCGGAGTCCCACTGTCTGCTGGTGTTGGGTGAGGGGGTGGGGGAGACCTCACGGGAGAGGGTGGAGGTCATCGCCACCACCGGTGACGGCTTCAAGATAGCCGAGGAGGATTTGCGCCTGCGGGGACCGGGGGAGTATCTTGGCACCCGCCAGTCAGGTATCCCCGACTTCGCATTAGCCACCCTGCTCTCTCATCCCGACCTCATTGTCAGGGCTAGAGAGCAGGCGACCTACCTGGTAAAGGAGGACCCCAAACTGCTAAAGAAACATCATCAACCCCTGCGGCGGCGCCTGCTTGAGGCTTACGCCGACAAACTGGAACTCGCCCTATCCGGCTAGGAGTCTTTATTGGTTCGTGTCCATTTCAACCAACTGCCGTTGATTGAGGAGGGGCTGGAGAACCGCTGCCTTCTCCCCCCTGCCCCCTGGGTGAGGATGCGCACCGCCCTCTCCAGAGCCCCGCTCAGCGCCAGGATTTTTAAGGCACTTGGGGTGATAAGGGATTTGGACCTGAGTCCCCAGAAGTTTCCCTCCACTCTATCCCCGGCCCAGTCGGTCGCCGAGCGGGTGGTCATTCCCCTCCTTGAGGGTTGGGGGATAGCCTCTCGCCCCTTGGATAGCCTGCCCAGTGACATACCCATGACCGGCTTCTTTCCCCTGGAGATTGATGATGGGGCGACCGCTCCGTCGCTGGTGCTGGTCCTTCCTCCACAACAGGACTTTCGTCGGGCGGGAGAAAGCGCAGGATTGCCCATCCTTCCCCCCACCCTTCTCGCCTCGTTTCTCTGCCGGGAGTTGAAATATACCTCCGCCGTCCTTACCGACGGGGTTATCTGGAGTCTAAATCTTCCCGGCCTGGACCCGTTGGCTTATGGGGAGATAACCATGGATCTGGCAATGATCTCCCACCGTGGACTGAGCAGTGAGCTCTCCTCCGCCTTGGGTATATTCTTCCCGCAAAGGTTCGGGGGGATGGAGGGCTGGAATGAAACCTTATCCATAATGGATGAGCTGGGTGAGCGATTTGGGGAAAGGAAGCCCTCGCTCGGTGAACTGCGAGGAATGTTGGAGGGGACCTTTGACTATCGGCACATCTACCCCCGGGAGAACTTCTTTGACGATTTGGGATTTGCGGAGGGGATGGGAGACCGTGTCTTGCCTGTGGAGCTCTCCCCCTGGGCGATGGCGGTCCATCTCAGCGGAGTTGACCGAAAAGATGCCATTGCTTTGGCGGGTTCCGTTGACCGGGCTATCGGCGATGTGGAGTATGAACGGATATTGAATGGGGTGCGAATATTGCTCCTGGGGAAGGTCAGCCCCGCGGATGTCTCCTCCGCCCTGCTGGGTCTTTGCTTCGGGGCGTTGCGGGCTTTTGCCGGAGGCAGGTTCAGCGGGGAGCGGAAGCCCTTTTCGGCGGGTGAGTTGCTGAGAGCTCTTGCGGTGCACTCCCTTCTGGCGGTGGTGAAATCAGAGGAAGAGGCGGTTTTACTGCGCACCTTTCTGGCTATGTTTACCGCCGATGCGGGCGGTGTCGCAGACTCCGCCGGTGAACCGCCGTTCATCGCCCACAGGGTTATGGTCGGGGAGGGGTTTTTGGGGAAGCCTCCCTCGTCTGTAATCAGCGTGGATGAGGGTGGCGAGGAGGTTCATCTGTTGGCAGGCAATCTGGAGGCAATAGCCAGAAATATCAACAGTTGGCGCTATCAGCGGCTCTCCCGCATCTACCGTGAGCAGGTGGCTTTCCACCGGGAGCGGTTGGCTGAAATGGTCGGGGAATCGGATGTGGCGGTTTATGCCCCGGATTTCTTCGCCGCACCTGCGGGCTCCTCCGGCGAAATGAGCTGGGAGGAGGTCAAGCCGGGCTTGTGGCTCGGCAGGTGGACTATGATTTAGGTTGTGAGAACTCCGGGACGGTGATTGAGAGGCGAAAACGTTTCCGCTCATACTGCTGGTTGCATAGGTTTCGCATATTGCGGTATTATCTGCTATAATAGAAGGATAACGATTGACAGGGGATAGATTTGTATGTATATTTTTTTCAACTCGCTTTTTTTAAAGGAAAGCACTTCAAAGGTTTAGATTCCGGGTGTGGCTATGGAAGAAAATAGAGACGAGTCCATCACCTCATTTGTGGAGAGAATGAGGGAAGTCCTGGGAAGGATGGAGGGGTTTTACAGGGACCTGCCGGAAAGTTCCTCCGAGCTGAGTGGAGCGCTTGCGGAAGCCCACAAGAGTGCCTCCACCCAGGGCTACGAGCGCATCGCTGAGGTGTTGGATTCTATGCTCAGCCTGGTGCGGTATCACCCTCAAGCCCCCCATTGGTCTGAGGTGTTGCTTTCCCGGGGGCTTGGTATTTTACAGGATATGATAGACATGCTTCCCAGGGAGGATTATAAGCTCACTCCCTATTTTCTAAGCGCCTGTCGGGAGATGGTAGAAGAGGTCCCGGAGACGGTAGGGGAGGAAGCTTTCGCAGATGAAGTTTTAGAGCCCATGGTGTTGGAGGTTCCCCGGCAGGCGTTGTCTGCGGATGAGGAGCTCTGGCGCAACTACCGGGAGGGCGTAGATAGATTGATGGACCTGCTGGATGCCCTCTCAGATGACGCCGGCAATAAGTCTCTGATAGCGAATATCTCCCAGAGCGTGGAGCAGGTAATCTCATCGGCGGATGCACTGGAGCTTTCCGAAAGGTATGATGCCCTCCTGGATATCCTGTCCGACTGGGAGTCTGTAACATCCGGGGAGCTGACCGGGGAGATTATCGGTGAGTTCAGGGAGCGCATTGAAGCGCTCGCTGAGATGGAGGAAGTGGTTGAGAGGGTGGGTGGGTTGGAATTGGCTGAGGAGGATATGTTGGAGAAGGTTTCACCCATTGACTTTGCTCCCGGGAGCACTGTGTCGCAGGAAACCATAACCGGCGAGGATGAGCGGGAAGGTATTGAGGAGTTTGTCATAGATTGGGAGCCAGAGGACCAGTCCACCTCCCGAGCGGAGCTTCTGGGAGATGAAGCGGTCATACCGACCCTTTCAAGAGAGCGGTTCCAACAGGTGGCTGATGCCTCCAAAAGGCTGGTGGAGGAGAGCTCCAAAATCAAGGGGTGGGTGGAGATTTACAACGAGGTGGTCGCCCGCCTGGGCGGTGAACGAAAGAGGACCGCCAGCCTGAAGGCGAGAATCGTTGAACTACTCAATCTACTTTCCTCCCTTGCCGATAGCGGTGTGGGTGATGCCTGGGAGGGGATCTCCTCATGGGATGTGTGGGACAGGGCGGAACGGATTAAAACCGTCTCCGATGAATTGACCGCCGTGGCAAGAGAACTGGCAAAGGTAGATGAGCTGGCTTTGGGATTGTTGGAGTCCCTGGAGGATGATGTGGGGAGGGTAAACCGAGCCGCCTCCGAGCTATACGAGACCATAGAGCGGATGGGGGAGGGGAGCTCAACTTAGATAAAACCGCTCAGTGGCAATAGCCAGGTGAAAGGCGGTGAGGAAGGCGGTCAATCTGTCTATTTATTGTCGGGCTATTTATTGGGTGCATAATTCATTCGGAGCCAGGTGTAAGGTTCAGTTGGGGTTAAGGGAGTCGCTTGGCTAGGATAATCGCTATATCCAGCTCCAAAGGGGGCGTGGGCAAGACCACCACTGCGGTCAATCTGGGCGCTTCCTTTGCGGTTGCTGAGCTTCCCACCCTGGTTGTGGATTTGGTGACCGACGGCGGGGTGGCTGACGCCTTCGGTTTTAGGCGCAGGCGGGCGGCGGGCATAAGCATGGCTGGGGAGGTTTTGCCCGAAAAACTTTTACAGAAGACCAGCCTTGAATATCTGGACTTGATATTTTCCGACCTCTACGACACCGAGGACGAGGAGCGTTTCAGTAGGCGACTCCTCGCCGACCGCAGTCTACTGGGCAACTTCCTCTCACAGCTAAAGGAGCGCTACAGCTTCATCCTTCTGGACTGTCCCCCCTCCCTGGGAACCACCGCTTACTGCGCCCTGGGGGCTGCGGACAGCGTGCTGGTGCCGGTGCAGTGCGAGCCCCATTCGCTCAAGTCGGTCTCGGCGATAATAAAGACGGTTCGGCGCTACAACCAAAACAGCGGGCGTGAGCTGGGCTTTGAGGGTTTCCTGTTGACCATGTATGACCTGCGCACCAGCCTGAGTGAGATTATCTGCGAGAGAGCTCGCTATCTTTTAGGTGACATGCTCTTCTACACTATCATACCCCGCAATGTCCGTCTGGCGGAGGTATTCTTGCGGGGCAAGCCGGCGGTGCTTATGGATGTGAACTGCGCCGGTTCCCGGGCTTATATGCGCCTGGCTCAGGAGATACTGGAGAGGCGAGGAATGGGGTAAGATCTTTTAGGAATCCCCGTTTGGAGGGGTAATCGGTTGGTTAGAGAAGAAAAGCGAGGATTCAATCCTCGCTTTCATTAAAGAAGCACCTGAAACTTTTACACACTTTGTGAAGAGAGAATTGCCATTATTCCTTTGCAATACTTCTCTTCCGAGACGCTATTTTTTATAATCTTTCAACATATTCCTTATTTTCGCTTCTAATCCTGGAAGATTCTTACTGACTATTTCCCATATTAACTCAAGGTCAACTCCAAAATATGCGTGCGAAACGATGTTTCTAAGGCCTATCATTCTTCTCCATGGGATATTTGGAAATTTTCCTCTCACATCTTCACGGATGTTCCTTGACGCTTCACCAATTATCTCAAGATTCCTCAAGACTGCGTCAACGGTCTTTGTGTCCTGCCTGAATTCTTGGTAACTCAAATTTTCTATATATTCCCCAATCTTCTTAATGGAGGATATAATGTCATTAATAAACATTGTATAAGGTCTGTCATTCATAGATATACCACTTCATTTAGGATAGTTTCTTTCAGGTGTTTTCTCAAAGCATTTGGGGTTACTAAATCTACCTCCATACCGAGCAAATCTTCAAGATAATCCTTGAGGTCAATGAACTCCCAACCTACTGGCTCAGAAAATTCAACTAAGAGATCAATGTCGCTTTGAAATTCCTGTTCACCCCTAACATACGACCCGAATATACCTAAGCTCTTTACCTTGAACCGCTTTTTTAGGTCGGCATCACGTTCCTGTAAAATTTTTTTTACAGTGTTAAGGTTTTTCAAAATTCACCACTCCCTCCCCGTTCATTATCTAAAGTGCAATAAAAACGCATCTGATGTTTTTCCAAGTATATCAGAGATGGCTCTTTTATTCAATTCATAAAATTTTGTTGAAAAGATACCTCGCTTAAAAGGCGAAGATACCAATCGTCACATTAAGATTCCTAATGCCCCACAACGCCAAATTGGCATTCGTGTTCCACATAACCCCGGGGGAAGGGAATCAGGCTTTCCATAAAACTGCTGACTTCCTCCGGGCGGAGCCATTCCTCATCGGAATGGGGGTAGCTTATGCCCAACATGACCATCTGCCCCGCCTGGTGGGCGAAGAGCACCGATTCCCAGCATTGCACATATTCAGGATAGATCTCCTTGGAGTAGAGCAGGATAGCCGTCTCTACCTGAGGGAATAACTCCTCCTCTATAACCGTCTGCTTGTCCAGAGAGTAGCCGTCTTGTTGCATAAAGAAAATATCAAAAGCAGCCACATTCTGAAGGCTCTTCCCCCCCAGGCATTCCAAAAAGGAGATGTTGATGACTATTAACTGCTCGCGGTTGCTTATGGTGTAGATGACTTCATTGGAGCCGTCAAGGATGGCGAAGCCCTCAGGGACGGTGAACTGGAAGCTGTTGAAGGTGACCAGACGGTTGGGGGGCATCTCCATATCGGCAAGACCCTCACCGGCAAGGGTTAGTAGTATAATCGCCATCCCCGAAAGGTATCTTCTCATCATCTTCCCCCCTTCTTACTCCCCGAAGTAGATTAGAAAATCAACCCGACAGGTGCCGGTGGAGGCGCCGAAGTTGATGCTTGAAAGCCAGCTCTCTATCAGTGGGGAGTGCAGGTTTGCGGGCTCCTGGCTGAGGGATTGCACCCGTCCGGATGAGCTGATGGTGAGGGCAACCTCAACCATTCCAGAGAGGGGATTGTTTAGAGCCTGGTATCTCTCGCTTAAGGTGGAGGAGAACTTCGCCAATTGCAGATAGACCTCGTCCAGACTGCGCCCCCCACCGGAGATGCTTATCGGGGGAAGCACTGCCACCTGCCTGGGACCGAGAGCCAGCCCGCCCAGTCCCTCCTCCAGCGTGTCTATGGAGTCTATCAGAGCGGTCAGGTCCGGCCGGGGACCTTCCTCGGTCGGCTCCGGACGGATGGTGGTTACGTTGTCGGTTATGAACTGATAGACGCCCTCAAAGTTGACATAGGTGGTGGAGTTGAAGCGCCCCTTATCTATCATCTCCCCTTCAATGCCGTCCCTTAGGGAGATGACCAAACCGTAGTTATCACCCAGGGCGGCAAGGGTGCAGTAGGCGATGGCGTCCGCCCACAGCAGTTCACCCAGGGAGGAGGCGTTTTCCGGTAGCTTCACCATCTGGTCAATGATGCCCAGCTGGGTCAGGGCGGCGGCGGTTACCTGGGGGCTGAGAATGATGAGATGTGCGGTGGAGAGCTCCTCCACCAGCCAGCTGTCCACCTCGGGTCCCAACCCTTGAATGGTGATGTCCACCGTGGGCAGGATTGCCAGGCGGGGATTTCCGGCTGGGCAGGTGGTGACAATGAGTAAAAAAACTAACAGAGCGATAGATGTTATTTTTAGTTTCATGGGCTTGTGGGGATGGGGGTTTCACTAACGATTTTTGATTGGACGAATTCTACCATGTCCGCATCATCGCTTACCTTGGTGACCAGATTCTCTATGACTATGGGCACCAGCTCAAATGAGGTGATGCCCTCGCCTTTCTGGAACTCAACCACCAGGGCGGAGGATTTGCGGCGGTGTTCGTAAATGGTGTCAAAGACGGAGTTGCCCAGGCTGTAGGCGATGATGCCGGGGGAATATAGCTCCACAGTTGCCAGAACATGGGAATGGTGACCGATTATCAGGTCGGCGCCGGCGTCAATGAAGGAGTGCGCCCAGGACTTCTCCCTCACATCGGGCTTGGATTGGTCCTCACCTAACCAGTGCAGGGAGACTACCAGCAGGTCGCAGTTGGGGCGGGTCCTTTCTATATCTTCCAGCACCCATTCCTTCTTGAACAGGACGGCTCCCGGCTTATCCTCGCCGGCACAGCCGGCGCCGTGCAGAATGTTGCTGTAGGCAAGAAGTGCTATCTTGGTGCCCAATATCTCCAGTATCGCCGGCTGCCTAGCCTGCTCCAGGTTATTACCGGCGCCGGCGTGGAGGATGCCGGCGGAGTCCAGGGCGGATATGGTCTGTATCAATCCCTCGGCGCCGTAATCCATGGTGTGGTTGTTAGCCAGACTGACCAGGCGCACCCCGGCATTTGCCAGTTCCCTTGCCGATGAGCTTTTCCCCATTAGATGAAAGGTTCCCCCCAGGGGGCTTTTGTCCGCCGGGGGAAGGTCGTCATCCGCCAGGACGCACTCCAGGTTGACGAAGAGAGCATCTGCACTCAAGGCAAGTTGGCGAATGCCCAGAAGGTAGTCTTCGGTGGGGGGGTCTTGCACCAAGCCTTCGGTTATGCGTCGGGAGATGGAGACATCGCCCAGAAATACCAGGCGTATGGGTTGCTCGGGAGTTTGCAGGGGGAGGATGTCGGCGAGCTGGGCTTCAAAGGAATTTTCCGCCCAATCCTCATCGGCATAGGTATCGTCCTGAATCACCGTGGCTGTAGCTAGGACTGCGGAGACCACCACCGCCACCAGGGGAACTACTACCAGGAGAATCTTCTCTCCCCGATTGGGTTTGGGATTCCTGCTGTCTCTCCTGTGTCTCATTTGCCCCCTTCTTCCCTAAAGAAGGTAAATTCCTCTTCCACCACCTGACCGCTTTTGATAGTTATCCCCTCAAGCCACACCTCCATCTTCTTATGCTTGAGGAGCAGGTCATATTTCCCCGGGGGTAGATGGATGGGCTCATCCCCCCAAGCCTCGGTGAGGGTTTTTACCCGATTCCCGCTGCGGTAGACCTGGATGAAAGCCCAGACCTTCTCTCCCAGCTCGTCTTTTGGGTGCAGGATAAGGGTTCCGCACTCAAAGAGCACCTTGCGCTCCACCCAGACGCCTGCGTCCACCACAATATCCTCCAGCCAGACCTCGTCGTTGCAGAAGGTCACCAGCAGGTCATAAGTGCCCGTCTCCAGGTCAATCACCTCACCGCCCTCTCCCTCGGCGAGCACCTCCTGGTGCCTGTCCGGGGGAAATATCTGGACGGAGACATCTATCTCCTCACCGCCTTTGATCTGCCCGATTATCTCCACCCCCTGTCTGACCACCTCCTCCTGCTCTCCCTCTAAGGGCAGGTAACCGCAGGAGAGGAGGAGGAGCAGGCTTGAGGCGAGGGAAGAAAGCCCACCCGACAGAACCCAATTTTGCCGGGTGGTGGACCTGCTGGCTGAAGTACAGAGCTTAGGGTTTCTTTTCATACACCTTAGGTTTAGTGTTGGTCTCTTCATCAAACATAGGAACGGTATCCTCTTCACGCTTCTCCTGGAAGATGGTGGTGACCCCCTCATCTTCGTCCATCCTGACTTTGGATTGGGAGGAAATGAATACCTGTCGGCATCTGATGTCTCCTCTTATGATTCCCTCTGCACCGACCTCCAGCTTCTTTTTGGCAATGACATCCCCGCCGACCTTGCCGTGAACGACTATCACTGTTGCGCTGATAGCGCCTTTGACCACACCGCTCTTGTCCACCCAGATAGTTCCTTTTTTGAGTTTTATATTCCCTTTTACCGTTCCTTGAATGCGGATGTTGGATTTTCCGGAGATATCACCCTTGGCGATGGCATCCGGACCGATATAAGTGCCGAATTCTGCGTCTGTGGTTCTACGTCTCTTAAACATCGTGCCTCCCAATGGAAGATAAAAATTGAAGATTTACTCAAATTGCCAGGCGTTTGGCTAAGAGTAGGGATTGCTCGTCAAAGGGGGCTCGTTCCTCCCAGGCGTGGGATAGGTGGTGGTCAACCGTCTTCCCGGACTGGATTCCCACCATGCGGGCGGTATTTCCTGCCAGGAGCAGGTCTACCGCACAGGCGCCCATTTTAGAAGCCATCTCCCGGTCATGAGCGGTGGGGGGACCGCCTCTCTGGAGATGTCCCAGGACCAATACCCGGGTCTCCCTCCCCAATCTCTCTTCTATCTCCCTGGCTACATGATAGGCGGAGGTCACTCCCTCGGCGACGATGACTATGAACGACCTTTTGCCCCTCTCTTTTCCCATCTGCAGGGTTTTGCAGAGGGCGGGGATATCCATCTTCACCTCGGGGACCAGTATCCCCTCAGCGCCGGAGGCGATGGCGACATCTATGGCGATAGCCCCGCTGGCTCGCCCCATAACCTCCACGACGAAAATGCGTTCGTGGGCTTCGGCGGTATCCCGTAGCCTGTCCACGCAGACCATGGCGGTATTGACGGCGGTATCAAAGCCGATGCTTGCGTCGGTGCCGGCGATGTCGTTATCAATGGAGGCGGGAACTCCGATGGTGTTTACTGCGTGGAGGTTATAGAACTCCAGCCCTCCCCGAAAGGAACCGTCCCCGCCGATAATGACCAGGGCGTCCAGGTTGTGCTTTCGGCAGCTCTTCTCCGCCAGAGCCATACCCTCCTCGGTCTTGAACTCCTCACAACGCCCGGCACGGAGTATCGTCCCTCCGTGATTGATTATCCCGGAGACGCTCTGCTCCTTCATGGGGCTTATATCGTCCTTTATCAATCCCCGATAGCCGGAGTAGATACCGGAGATTGCAAGACCATGGAAGATGCCGGTTCGGACTACCGCCCGGATGGCGGCGTTCATCCCCGGAGCATCCCCAGCGGAGGTGAGAACACCGATATGTTAGAGTTTTGACTTTTTTTCTGCCATCGCCAAGGGTTATACTTTTCCGGCACTTCCCAGCAGGTCTATCTTCTCCGTTACCACTCTCTTTATCGCCTCCCGAGCCGGACCAAGATAGTTGCGGGGGTCAAATTGTTGTGGGGTCTCGCTGAGAACCTCACGGACGGCGCCGAGCATCGCCAAGCGCAGGTCGGTGTCTATATTGACTTTGCAGACTCCGTTTTTCACCGCCTCGGCGATGGCTTCGTCGGGCACCCCCTTAGCGCCTTTGAGCTGGGCGCCGTATTTGGTAGCCCGCTCAAGCACCCAGTCGGGAACTCCGCTTGCCCCGTGCAGGACCATGGGGATATTGCAGGCGGATACAATTTCTTTGAGTCGCTTGATGTCCAGCTTGGGGTCGCTTTTGAATTTGTAAGCGCCGTGGCTGGTGCCGATAGCCACAGCCAGTGAATCCACGCCCGTCGCCCCCACAAATTCGGCGGCGGATTGGGGGTCGGTGAGGATTGCCTCCCGTTTATCTACATCCACGATATCCTCCACACCGGCAAGACGCCCCAATTCCCCCTCCACGGAGATGCCCGCCGGATGGGCAAGCTCAACCACCTCTCTGGTGGCGGATATATTCTCCTCAAATGGGAGCTGGCTGGCATCTATAATCATAGAGGTGAAGCCTCCTTCTATGCAGTGCTTTATGACCTCCAGGTCCTTACCGTGGTCCAGGTGTAGTGCCAGGGGCAGACCGCTCTCATCCACTGCGGTGCGGTAGAGGGAGAGGATGAAGTTGAAGCCGGCGTATTTGATGGCTCCTTCGGAGACGGCGATGATAGCCGGGGAGTTCTTCTCCTGACATGCGGATACTATCCCCTGGATTATTTCCATATTGTTTATATTGAAAGCGCCGACGGCATAACCGCCGTCCTTTGCCTTCTGCATCAATTCATCGTTGGTTACCATGGGCATGGATGATTCCTCCGTAGGTTTGATAAACTGTAGGGCGAAAACCGATTCGGATGTGGTGAGAGATTCTCTGAATGATAGTAAGCAATCCTTTCAAAGCTACCTAGCCGAAGAAGACTTTAGCCAGTTCGTAAATCTCTTTACTGACCGTCTTGAGGCGGGTGGTAGCTTCCTTCAACTCCACCGGGACTATCTTATTGCCCTGCAGGGCTACCATCTTGCCGAATTCTCCCTCGGCGATCAACTTGACCGCACCAAAACCATAGCGGGAAGCCAGAATACGGTCAAAGGGGACCGGAGTGCCGCCTCTCTGGATGTATCCCAGAATAACATAGCGGGTCTGGATGTCCATACGCTTCTGAATCTCTTCGGCGAGTATAGAGCCGATTCCACCCAAACAGACATGACCGAAGTCGTCAACCTTGTAATCCTTGAGCACCCTCTGTTTGGTGTCTTTGGGCACAGCCCCCTCTGCCACCACCACGATGGAGAAATCCCGTCCCCGCTTGTGGCGCTTGCGCAGGATAGCGCAGACCTCTTCAATGTCAAACGGTTCCTCGGGGATGAGGATGAGGTCGGCGCCTGAGGCAAGACCGGAATAGGTGGCTATCCAACCGGCGTGGCGTCCCATCACCTCCACCACCATTATACGGTGGTGGCTCTCTGCGGTGGATTGCAGGCGGTCAATGGCTTCGGTGGCGATGCTAACAGCGGTGTAGAAGCCGAAGGTGTAGTCGGTGCCGGCAATGTCGTTATCTATGGTCTTGGGGATGCCTACAACGGGTAGATTATATTCATCATACAAGCGGGTGGCGACCCCCAGGGTATCCTCCCCTCCGATGGCGATGAGGGCGTCAAATTTCTCTTTCTTGAAATTATCCACTATCTTCTGGGGGGCGCCCTTCAGCTTGAAGGGGTTGGTGCGGGAGGTACCCAGGATGGTGCCCCCTTTGGTCAGCAGACCGGAGACGGTATCTACACCCAGCGGGCGGTATAGATTCTCAATGAGCCCCGACCAGCCGTTCAGGATGCCGGTTACCCTGTAGCCGTAGGTGTCTATGGCATGGCGCACCACGGCACGGATGGCGGCGTTCAAACCCGGGCAGTCACCTCCGCCGGTGAGAATACCGATATGCATAACTTGACCCCTTATATATAAATGGGATATGTGGGGATAATTATCCTTTCAAATATATCACATAGCCTAAAGGTGTCAAGGGTGAAAAGATTATATTATGAAGGCGACCCCGCCGAGGCGGGGTCGCTTTCTTTTGTGATACCTACCTCACCACCACCGCCACCCCGCCACAGGCGGGGCTCACCTCCACCCCGCCGAGTGACGCTTTGATGGTATAAACCCCGCTCGCCAGCCCGGAGACGTCCAGAAACACCTCCATCTCGCTCGGCTCGGTCACCTCTATTCGTCTCTCAACCACCAGCCTTCCCGAAAGGTCATATAGGGCTAGCTCCACCGCTCCAGCGGAGGGCAGAGCCAACAGGCAGGTTAGCGTGTCCGACGCCGGGTTGGGGTAGAGGGCTAAGATGGCGAAGGATGCGGGTGGTAGCCCGGCTGTGGTTTGGGTGGTGCCCAGGGTCTCGGCACCGCTATCAAGCACCGCCTCCAGTTTATATTCGTAGGCGACACCGGACTCCACACTGGAGTCGGTGTAGGTGTAGGGGTTTTCGCCAGTGATGAGGTGTTCGTTGACCTTTAGCCAATCATCAATCGGAAGGCTATGCCCCATGTCATCGCCCAACGATGACATCTCAGTTGTCAACTCGCGACGATAGAGGTTGAAGCCGGCGATCTGCTCGCCCCCCGCCATAGGCGGGGTGGTCTGCACTTGCCAGCGTAGGGAGATGGTGGAACCTTCAGGGTAAGCGGAGAAATGCTCCAAGACAATACCCGGTCTGGGGTCGCCGTACCGGGCGTACTTTAGGTCATCAATAATATAACCCTCATACGAAATGTGGGGGTTATCGCTTGAGTCCAGGGCGATGGAGCTCCACGGACCCACATGACCGTAGGTGTCAACTGCGGTAATATCCCAGGAAGAGCCATCCCAGAAGGCATACTTGAAGGTCACCGTTCCCATAGTCATGATACGAAATGTGGGGCTTATCCCCGCTGTCCAGGGCTATAGAGGTCCCCCACCATACATGTGCGCCGCTGTCAACTACGGAAATATCCCAGGAGGAGCCGCTCCAGAAAGCATACTTGAGATCCTCATTGGTCTCGTGACTATACGAGATATGAGGGTGATTGTCGCTGTCCAGGGCTATAGAGTTCCATAAGCCCACATCTCCGGCGGTGTCGACAACCATAATATCCCAATGCTCGGGTCCTAGTACCGCGTACTTGAGGTTGCCGTTCCCACTGTCATAATACGAAATATGGGGTTTATTCCAAGTGTCAAGGGCTATGGAGTTATACCTGCCTACGTCTCCAGTGCTGTCAACCGAGCTAATATTCCATGTGGAGCCGTACAAATAAGCATACTTGAGGTCACCATCCCCATAATACGAAATGTGGGGGTTATCCCCGCTGTCCAAGGCGATAGAGGTATAATAGATCACACCTTCGGTGTCAACTACGGAAATGTCCCAGGAAGAGCCGTCCCAGAAGGCGTAATAGAGGTGCCCAACCGAAGCATAATAATACGAAATGTGGGGATTATCCCCGCTGTCCAAGGCGATAGAGCAATAATGGCCCACATTTCCACCGTCAACTGTGGAAATATCCCAGGAGGAACCGTTCCAGAAGGCATACCTAAGACCATCATTCGGATCACCACCATGATACGAAATGTGGGGGTAATCATTGCTGTCCAGGGCGAGAGAGGTCCAAGAGCCTGTATCTCCCTCGCTATCAACTATCTCTATGTGCCACTCCTGGGCAAACGAAAGCCCCACTGATAATGCTACCACACCAAAAAACACTATCCCTGTTGTTATGCACCGCATATCTTCACCTCCTTTGAATTATACCTTGTCTTCATTCCACATATAAATTCCTCCCCCGAAAATTACGGGGAGGAGACATATTTACATGAGGTTTGCCAAATGAAGAACCTCCTTGTAAACTACTTTATTATTCGCTTGTTACTATACAAGTTTCCAATCAACTTGTCAAGGTTATAAAAACATCTATGAATCCCAAAGAATTTTGGTCTTTATAATGTTTTTTGTGCATAGCCTGTTTATCTATCTTGGTTTTCGCATTGTCCGCCTTGACATTACCCCTCTGCTGATTTAACATTGACGGGAATAGAATTCGTCTTTTAAGCCGGAGGAAAGAGAGATGAGCGATATATCCCCTTTAATCTTGCAGGGCGAGGAGATAGTTACCGACGACTGTATCACCATCCTCCATCCCTACGACGGTCGGGAGGTGGGGCGGGTGGCAAGAGCCGACCCCCAACTGATGGAGCGGGCAATTGCCGGGGCTTACTCCGCCCGCAGGACTATGGCCGACCTCACCCACCACCGCAGGGAGGAGATTCTGCTCACCACCGCCGATATGGTGCAGGAGGAGAGTGAGAGACTTGCCGAGCTGATAACCCTGGAGATGGGCAAGATAATAAAAGAATCCCGGGGTGAGGTGGCTCGCGCTGTCTTCACCATCCGCACCGCCGCCAAAGAGGTGAGCCGGCTGGGTGGGGAGCTCATCCCATTGGACCTCATCCCTGCCGGGGAGGGGCGCACTGCCCTCCTGGCACGGTTCCCCATCGGCGTCGTGTCCGCCATAACCCCCTTCAACTTCCCACTTAATCTGGTAGCCCACAAGCTGGCTCCGGCGCTTGCCGCCGGCTGTCCGCTGGTGCTCAAGCCCTCCTCCACCACTCCACAGATAGCTCTGGAGTTTGCCAGGATATTGCTTTCCGCCGGCTTCCCCCCTGAGGGGCTCTCCGTCCTGCCCTGCTCGCCTGAGATTGGGGAGGCGCTAGCCACGGATGAGCGGGTCGCCCTGCTGACCTTCACCGGCAGTGCTGAGGTGGGCTGGGGGCTTAAGGCTAAGGCTGGAAAGAAGAAGGTGGCTCTGGAGCTGGGGGGAAACGCTGTGGTCATCGTCTGCGGTGATGCCGAGTTGGACTGGGCGCTCGGGCGGATTACCCTGGGAGGCTTCAGCAACGCCGGGCAGTCCTGCATAAGCGTTCAGCGGGTGCTGATTGACAGAACGGTCTACGATGACTTTGTCGCCGATTTGGTGGAGCGGGTAAAGGCTCTCAAAGTGGGTGACCCCATGGATGAGGAGAGCGACCTGGGCAGTATGGTCAGTCCGGATGAGGCTGAGCGAGCCTGGAGCTGGCTTTTGGAGGCACAGGAAGCCGGCGCCGAAGCCCTCTGCGGAGCCGAGAGGGAGGGGAATAAGTTCTATCCCACCGTCCTGGAGAGAGTAACCCCCATAATGAAGGTCTGGTCCGAGGAGGTATTCTGCCCCCTCATCACCGTAACCCCCTTCGGCGATTTTGATGAGGCGATTGAGCTGGCAAACACCACCCGCTTCGGTCTGCAGGCGGGTGTATTCACCCGGGACATCGGGCGGGTCAGCCGGGCGTTCCGTCGTTTGGAGGTGGGAGGAGTGGTGATAAACGATGTGCCCACCTATCGGGTGGACCATATGCCCTACGGTGGGGTCAAGGACAGCGGGACCGGCAGGGAAGGACCCAGATACGCCATTGAGGAGATGACCGAGCCCAGGCTGTTGGTGATTAGGGAGGGGCTGGGGATGTGAGGGGTATCTTTGGCATATAAATTGCCCGTTTTATAAGGTAAGATATCACCATCTTTGTATGACCGGGAGAAAAAATAATGGTGCAGAGAAAGAAAAAGAAGCAGGATGAAGAGAAGGCGAGCAAGCCGGTTCCTGAGGGTGAGGCCAGGGATGGTGGCCTTGAGGACCTGGACGATTCCCAGGTTGAGGTGCAGGTGGAGGAGGAGAACGAGCTTGCTGAGCTAAAGGATAAATATATGCGCCTTGCCGCCGAGTTTGAAAACTATAAGAAACGGCAGGTGAAGGATACCCAGCGCACAATCCAATGCAATGCCGCCGACTTGCTCCGTGAGCTGCTGCCCATTTTGGATAACCTGCGCAGGGCGGGAGATGCAGTCAATCAGGAAGGAGTAACCGCCGAGCAGATCTGTGAGGGCGTATGCCTCATCTGTGACCATATGATGGAGATACTCGCCAAGCAGGGCATGAGGAAGGTGGAGGTCAAGCCGGGGGATGTTTTTGACCCCAATTTCATGGAGGCGGTCTCCGCCGTCCCCACCGATGAACATAAAGACCATACTATAATTGAGGTGATACAGGATGGTTATGTTTACGGTGATATTGTGGTGAGACCGGCAAAGGTGGTGGTGGCGGTAGCCCCCAAAGAGGAGTAGTTAACAATCAGGGAATTTGAATTGGAGATGGGAAGTGGCTGGAAGCGACTGGCGTAAGGAGCTGGGCTTGGAAAGGAATAGCAGTCCCCGAACCCCCAGGGAGAGCGAGAGGAAGGGCAAGCGCTTTGTAAACCAGGGTTATTGGAGGGATGTGCGCAAGTGGGTCTATGCCCTGGCATTAGCCATCCCCCTGGCGCTGATATACGAACTGCTCACCTGGTTGGTCAACTGGGGGTCGTTTGTGCAGGTGCGCAGTGCGGTGGAGGTGGGAATTCTGGACCTGCTTTCGTTCTTCGGTTATCCCCGCTGGTTTCCCCTCTCGGTGATATTCGTCGTAATCTTCTTGCTCCTCTTCTGGTGGCAGAGGAGACGAGGACTGAAGTTTAACTGGCGCTATCTCCTGGCAAGCTTCGGGGAGAGCCTGGTCTGGGGATTGCTCATGGGTGTGGTGTTAATCATCATCACCAGCTTTCTATTGACCGGCTCCGCCCAAACCCAGGTTAAAATTACCATCTGGCACCAACTAGCCACTTCCTTCGGCGCCGGGCTCTATGAGGAGCTTGCCTTCCGGGTGGCTCTTATCCCCTTCAGTGCCTGGCTGATACTGTTTATAAGTAAAAAATTCGGGAAGGACAACTTACACCGCTGGGTGGCGTTGTTTATAGCCGTCATCTTCTCCTCGCTGGTATTTTCCCTGGTGCACCATCTGGGCGCTGTGGCTGAGCCCTTTACCCTGAGGGCTTTCCTCTTCCGCTTTATGGCTGGTATGGTCTTCGCCGGGGTCTATGCCCTGCGGGGCTTCGGCATCGCCGCCTGGTCGCACGCCCTATACGATGTGTTGGTGATATGCGGTATCTTCTCCGCCCTTCTGGGATGAGGAGAATGTGAGAGGATTGAGTATGTTCACAAATACTGTTGTAAAAAGAATTATTGGCTTGGTGGTGGTTATCTGTGCGCTTGCATTATCTGCATCCACCTTCGGGCAGGATTTTCCCAAAATTGTGGACACCGGGTGGCTCGCCGAGAACCTCTACGATGAGAATATGCGCATCATAGATATGCGGGACAGCGTGAAGGAGTACTGGGCAGGTCACATCCCCGGTGCGGTCTATCTCAGCCCCGATAGCCTTCGCCTATCCGACCACGGGGTGCCGGAGATGCTGGTCAGCCCAAAGATGCTTTCGGCAATATTGGGTCGCTTGGGGATAGGCGAGGACACGCTGGTGATAGCCTATTCCTCCTCCGGTTGCGCTCATCCCCCCTATCTGGTGTGGGCTTTGGATTACATCGGGCATCGGCACTCCGCCGTGCTGGACGGAGGATTTGACAGGTGGGAGGACGAAGGACTGCCCACGACGCAGGATTTTCCCCGGATAGAGCCGGTGGAATACCCTTTTCCCAAGGTGCTGAATATTGGGGTTTACGCCCACCTGCAGGAGGTGAGGGCGGTGGTTGAGGGTGAGGTGGAGGGGGTTCTCTTGGATGTGCGCTCATTTGATAAGTATTTCGGCGAGTCCGGTCCAACCGAGCGAAAGGGTCATATTCGAGGAGCTGTGCACCATTTTTATGCGGAGGATTTTACCCCAGAGGGAATATGGAGGAGCAAGGAGGAGCTGGAGGAGGCGTATGAAGGGCTCGGTCTTTCGGCGAATGAGCGGATTATAGTCTATTGCATGCGGGGGGTTAAGGCGGCGAGTGTCTATCTTACATTGAAGTATATTCTAGGCTATGAGGATGTCGCCAACTACGACGCCAGTTTCAGCGAGTGGGAGAATATGGAGGAGCTTCCTGTGGAGAGCGGGTTGGGTTCAATTGAATAGATGGCTATGGTGACCTAAGCTATGTCCTCCAAGGATTATTATCAGATACTGGGCATTGACGAGAACGCCGGCGAGAAGGAGATAAAGTCCGCCTTCCGCAAGCTGGCTAAGACCTACCATCCGGACCGCAACCCCGGAGACAGGGAAGCCGAGGAGCGCTTCAAGGAGATAAATGAGGCGTACGATGTCCTCTCCGACTCCAAGAAGCGCAAACAATATGACCAGATGCGCACACTGGGGGCTTACGGTCCCTTCGCACCCCGCCAAGGCGGGGCGGGGGGGAGTCCCTTTGATTTCGGCGGTTTCGGAGGACCTGGTGGTCAGAGCTACACCTGGACCACCATAGACGACGCCGACCTGGGCGGTTTCGGCGGGCTGGGGGACATCTTTGAGGAACTGATGCGCCAGATGGGAATGGAGCGGAAGGGATGGCGGAGCAAGGAAGAGGCTAAGAAGCGAGCTGCCCGCCGCGGTCAGGATATCAACCTATCCATAGAGGTTCCCTTTGACCTGGCAATCAAGGGCGGTAAAGTGGTGGTCAAGGTGCCCGGCAAGCTGGTCTGCGAAGCCTGCCGGGGAAGCGGTGCCGCTCCAAACGGAAGGGTGGATGTCTGCAAGCGCTGTAAGGGCAAGGGAACCGTGGCTTATGAGCTGGGGGGCTACGCCCTCTCCCGCACCTGTCCGGAGTGTCTGGGCAAGGGAACACGACCGGACAAGCCCTGTCCCTCGTGTGGGGGTTTGGGATTCTCCCGGGGGGAGCGGAAGATAGGCATAAAACTGCCCGCCGGGGTGGGGGACAAGACCAAGCTGAAGCTGGCGGGCAGGGGGGATATGGGTGAGGGGAAGGCGCCAGCCGGCGACTTATATATCACCATACGGGTAACCCCCTCTGAGGAGTTTGTTCGTGAAGGGGATGATATCCGCACCACAATATCAATAGGAGTGGACGAAGCCATTCTGGGAACCACAAGGGAGATAAAGACGGTGAGCGGTAAGAAGGTGCGGCTGAAGATACCGCCGGGTAGCCAGCCGGGCAAGGTCTTTCGTCTAAAAGGTCATGGGGTGTATAATGAACGGAAGAAGAGGAGCGGCGACCATCTGGTCAAGGTGGAGGTGAAGATACCCAAGAAGCTGACCGAGGAGCAGAGGGAGTTCATTGAGAGTTTTGCCAGGGAGAAGGTGTGATGGGGGGATAATGGGATTAGGGATATAGATTGGTGAGTGGCAAAAATTTAAAAGGCGGGGATTAATTCCCCGCCTTAGGTTTGTTGTATGCCTTTTGCCTACTCCACGCTCACCTTCCAGAGTTCTCGTGTCAATAAGTCATAGACTATCCACTTG
>Ga0114919_10000216_pt1 | contig 41290 bp, 40 predicted proteins | sample BlataG_FD_88682 | JGI IMG/M metagenome (GOLD analysis project Ga0114919, IMG submission 88682) | Deep subsurface microbial communities from Black Sea to uncover new lineages of life (NeLLi) - Black_00105 metaG | ecosystem: Environmental > Aquatic > Marine > Oceanic > Sediment | place: Atlantic... | reverse complement strand
GTCAGGTTGGGGGGGGGTGGGGGGGGGGAGGGGGGAGGGGTGGGGGTTAAGAAGAAGAAGAAAAGGAGGGGATGGGGTTAGAAGTCGGTTCTTGCTCTCTCTCTGTGAGGGTGTGCGGCAGTCACTGTGAGGTGACGGCCAATTGACTTACCTCGTCAACAAGGAGCCAGTCTTGGTGGCCAAGCTGGTTCAAACGTGTAGCAGCACCAAGTCCAGTGGGTCCAGCACCAATGACTAGAACACCAACCTGGAATTGGGAAAATTAGCAGTTCAGAAAAAAAAAACATACATCAGAAAAAATACCTCTGAAGAGATAATGGAGCTCCAATTCTGCCATCTTTGATCCATTGCATGTAGTTGAAACTTACCTTTTCAATACCATTGCCGTTGGACATAGGGATGACTATTTGGTGCTTCTTGTTAATTTTTAAACTAAAGAGATCTGCTGGCTGCACTCTCTTCTAATGAGTGAGTTCTTATCCTCCAATCCTTCTTGGCTATATACCTGTAATAAATTGCGATTTAAACGCCCTTGGACATCCCTCTGATTCAAATGCACTTTGGGGCATCCAATATGCTGAGAAGAGATGGAGTCTCTCTGAGAGGGGGAGAACCTCATGGATGGAGAAGGGGGTGTTTGGCCTTTATTCTTGGCCTGTGTGGGTACTAGAACGTCTAGAGTTGTGCATGGGAAGGTTAAATCATAGATTAGGAAGCTTCCTTGTTGTAATATTTGGTGAAATTGTAAGCATACAATTGAAACGAATACATCGCAGAAACAACGTTCATCAGATTTCTTTTCTGCTATTTTGCTTCATACAATTTCAGCAGCGTTTGTGCTTAATAACGTCAATATATTTGCACATCGTACAGAACATACCGATTATGCTTCGAGAAGTTGCACATAGAGCAATTCCAAGCATCTTTAGTCGCGTTGCCATCCCATCACCGGTAACGACATCACCACGCAGCCTTCTCTCCTTCTCTCGTTCTTGGCACAGTGGCACCGACCTCACAGGCCTAGATGACACCCAACCAGGCACCTTTGTAGACTCCCCACTAGACCTCCTCCCAGAAGCAGAATCCAAGTTTTACGAAGACCCCAAATTCAAAGAAATCGGTGCCAAGCAACCCGACTACAGCTGCAAAGGAGCACGGCAGGCCTTTGACTTTCTTGGAGGTCAACGCTCCCTCTTGTACCGTGACTGCATCAAAGGCCTCATAGAAAAAGCCAAACTCATAGGCCAGGGCACAGGCGTCGAGCATGGCATAAAGAATAAATGGTACTTAAATGGTGGTACCGGCAGTGGAAAATCATTGACCATGTACTCCCTTGCAGCATGGGCTCGTTCCCAAGGCTGGATTGTCCTATACATCCCTTCTGCCAAGTTATTTCTAGAAAAAGGCTACTTTGTGGAGGACATATCATCAGTCGATAAAGACATCTACGACACTCCAATGTCGGCCCAAACCGTCCTCAGAAACCTCAAAGACAACCATAGCAAGGAGCTAGAAGAGATTTCGTACACAGATGCAGAAACAGGGAACACTCACCCACTAATGCATCTAGTAAACATCGGATTAGATCTAGAAACATACATAGAGCATCCTAAGAAAGTAGTCATGGCAGTTATTCAAATCAAAGAGGAACTCATGAAGGTGACACATGTCCCTGTTATGATTGCAGTTGACGATTATAATGCTCTCTACTTTCCTCCAGCAGTTGCATACTCTGAGAGGATACACGATTTGTATTTGAGAAGGATAGAACCTGATGAATTAAGGCTGGCCAGTGCGTTTAGATTGTTGGAACACAAGGCACCCAAGAGAGGGCTGGTAGTGGCGGCACCTTCCTACTCACAAGATATCTCACCAAAATTGCATATTCCTTCCAAATATGGAAAGACAGATAGGATTGAGGTGCCGAGGTTTAGTTTAGAAGAAATAAGATGTATAGCTGAGTCTTATGCTGCAGTAAGACGAGGAGACAAGAGCTCAAGTGGTGGTGGTGGTACTGATATCAGTGGCAGTAGTAAAGGGGGCAAAGGAGGTAAAAAGAAGGGCCAAAACCAAGACCACAGTCAACAACAAGGAGAGACAGAAATACAGTCATCACAACCAAAGTTTGCAGCAACAACTCTCCCCGAGTGGGACAGCCCAGAAGGAGAATATTTACTGAGAAAGGCCCTCTTCCTAACTCGAGGCAATGCCACTGAAGTAAGGCAATGGGCAGAGTCATTGTTCAATGCAGATGAAGGTATGTTGACTCTGTCAATTGGGTATAAGAAGAAACTGGCCATGGAGAAGAAGTTAAGGAAGGGTGGGACTGAGTTATTACTACTAGGAGAAGAAATGTAAATATGGATTTTTAAAAAAAAGTAACTAGTGCCCTGTGTATTGTAATAATAATTCTTAAGTCACAAGTAGAAGTTCCTGTACTCTGCTGATGACTTCGCTCAACCTGGCCAGTGCCATGCCCACCATACCATCCCTACCGGTAATTTCCTGCTGCGTCAGTAGACGATCTACACTTGTCTGCATTTGTCTGACTGCCAAGGCTACCTTCAAAAACTTATCAACATCTTCATCATAATCATCATAGCAATCTAGCTGACCTTGATTTTGGATTAAAAGGAATCTTAGAATGTTGAGAGCTGCAGCTGCTTCATCAGCAAAGGGAGTACAGAGAGAATGTACAAGCTCTTCTTCCTCACTGTGCTGCCAGTCTTGTAGACAGTTTAATACCAACTTGAGAGCTCTCTTTTCTACCTCTTTCCTAGCATCATCAATCACTACAGATCTGGTATTTATCTCATTCGTTTTCTGCTTTATAGACAACAACAACAGCCCCAGCTCTTTTTGCCATCGCTGATAAATAACTGCTCTTTGTGCAGGCACCTCTACAACACTCAACATCTCATCCATTACATCCAGCCTCTTACTCTGCAACTCACTACTATAGTTGTCTAGGATCTGATTGAATACTTGATGAGCTCTTTGTATGACTACTTCCGATTGATTGTATGCAATGGTAGGTAGCAGGCACGTCACTATGATGGTTTTGATTTCATCTCTTGTGAATGTGATGGCAGTTGTTGAGAGGGGCACTGAATCTTCATCATCAGATGAACGTCGATAAACAAATGCATCAAGTGCACACAACGCAAGGCTAGAGGTGTCATTGTTTTGAGCTGCATATTGAAGCAATAAATGAGACGATTCTAGTAGTTGAGTAAATCTGTAGCCTTTGGTGATGTGGCGACACACATACAGTGCATGTCCTATTAAGATGATGCTGTGGTCATATATAACACTATTATTTTCATTCTCATCTTCATCCTCTGATTCTATACCTATAGTGTCATAATGATTCACTAAAAAGTTGTGAATAGCAGGTATTTGCCTCTCCAAGTTGTCCATACTGCTGCTGAACGACGACAGTAATGCGAGTGAATCATTACTAAAAGAAGAAGGATATATATAAATTGTGTCTGTTGCGATGATTGAAAACACTACATGCATGATGGATTTAACTGCTTTCCATTGGATTCTTTCATTGCTCCATTTTAGTGGGAGTAGGCGATCTAGACATAGTAAGGCTGATTGTCTTGGAGAAGGAGAGGGTGATGGTGATCCTGGTGGCGGTGGGGAAGTTGAGGTTGAAGAGGTGTAGTTGTGGTGCCAGTTGATAAATGTCAGGAGGAGATCTTTTAGGAATACGAGAGGTTTGCGGCTAGTGGGGTGTAGGTCTATAAATGCATCAGTGAGGAGGGTAAGGAGGAAGGTGTCTTGTGGAGGAGCTGAGGTCGTAGTGACGGCAGACTGGAGGAAGAGGAAGCGGTTCCTGGCTGGAACTTTAGAAACGCAACGACGGAGTATTACTTGAGTTTGTGATATCTGTGAGCCGTTGATAACGTCAAAGATTATTCCAGTCTCTAAGAGCGACTCGATGTCTTGGCCTTCAAAGTGATCAGAGATTTCCTCCATGATTCTAATAATCTTTTCCGAGTCTTTATGTTGGAGTGCATCTCCGAATTCTCGTAGTGTTGCCATGTCTGTTATCAACATATGAATGCCGTATTGTGAAGTAGGAGTGCAACACGTTGTGGGTTTTGTCCCCGCTCTGTATGCCTTCCTGTCAGGGACCCTGCTTCTATCCCGTTCTGTCAGCAACTTTTCCCAACTGGAGAGAAATGGCAATGCTGGTTGTTGCATGGCATTCTTACTTGCAAACATTCTATGTTTGTGTTTAATTGTGACCATAGTGATCTGAACAGTGGGGTGGTGCTGAATAAAAGATAACTTTGACTCTCCCTCTGAGACTCCTCTGGCCACTGAGCTCAGCCACCTGTCGGTCGGAGGTTAATCTGGAAATTGGTGAAGAATTGACAAAATTGCTGCATTCCATTCGATCCTTGCATCTGCTGCCCCCTCATAACCTTCCGTATTGAAATTAAAGTAGTAAAATCCCCCACTGCTCTTATTTTGCACTTAAGTTTGAGTTAATCTCTTGATCGCTCGGTAGAATACGATGCTTTCTGCAAGGCAATTGGCTTTCAATGCACTCACAAAATCCCCACTTATCCATCAAGCCATCAAGTCACCTATTACAATACCCTCTCGTCGCATCCACACCATTGTCCTCGCCCTCCCTCCCAATTCCAGCCCCCCCGACACCCAGCCATCCTTCCTCTCCTCCATAGACTTCTCAGAGCCAATGAGCTTTGACGGCGAAGAAAAGACAGAATACGACCCACTTAGAGATGGCCCTCTACGGTACCTAGGCTACACCAATGAACTTGGAGAGGCCTTTGCCTCCTGGCTCTTCACTGGAGGCGTCCCCCTCTCCTATGCAGTCGCCATTTCCTATGTTTTATTTGATACCTGGGACAAATACAGAAAGACACTAGATGAAGCTGATGGGAAGCTAAGTGCAAGAAAGTCCATTATTTCCTCTGATGTAGATGTTGACAAATTAGTTGGCATTATAGGATTAGAGAGAGGCCTAGATACACTGGTGTGGCAGTTGATTGCCTCGGTAGCAGCTCCTGGCTACACGATACATACCGTTGTGGCTGTTGTTACAAGTTTGATACAAACAGCCGAAGCTAAATCGGATAACTTGATGGCTAGTATGCATAGTATGGCAATGGTGGTAGGAGTGGCTGATGACGTGTTTATAGAAACGGTGAATAGAAGTGTGCCTACTGCTGCAGGGTTGATTGCTATTCCCTTTATAGTGCATCCAATCGATGCTGCAGTGCATGGGGTATTGAATGCAAGTTTGAGGCCGGTGTTGAGGAAGTATATATGTGAGAATGGAGGGTGTAGTGCTGGGTTGAAGATATGTATGAAAGAGAAGTAGCTGGAATGTGTGTTAAGAAGAAGAGGACTGAAGGAGATACGTCTTCCCGTCCAAGAAGACATGGTCTAACGTTTTTAGGGTAGTTCCTTGGCACATGGAGGATTATAAGGAGTAAATAAAGGTTGAAAATAACATTGGTATTGGAGTTTCATATTGCAAAATAACAATTAGCGGGTTAATCGCCTTCTTTCAAGGTTGCTAGAAAGATGAGATTCACATCAATTGTGTTGGTAGCTCTTCTCGCATTGGCACCACACTTCGCCTCGGCACAGCTGGCTGAAACTATCCAAGACGATAATCAGTTCTTGGAGTGTCTCCTGGACCCAGTAAGTAACCTTGGCTTCTCGAGCCTAGTTGATTGACCACCGCCGTCATGCCGCCATGTGACCGAGACACACCGCTTATCCGACGCTCTTCCTCCCCCACCCCCATTCTTTATCCAGGAGGAGATTCAAAACTTGGACTATTCCAACGTCAAATCCATGTGTGATCCCAGTGTACCTTTAGATGTTCGTTGTCAGTCTTGCCTCTGTGCTCTGGCGGACGTCTTTGCTCCATCTATTGCAGCCACTGGATTGCCTCCCATCGACTTTGCTGCTCTTGCTGTACCAGATTCACCAGAGGCGCAGTTAGCACAGCAGTACTTCCTTGCATGTTTTGACGTGATTGTACCCGCTCTGAACACCAACGGAATTGAGCTGAGTGCTTTTACCGACCTCCAACAGTGTCAACTTGAAGACGTTCCAGAGTGCCTTGTTGCCGCTCCAACTGCTGAATCGAATATGATATGACGATCTATTGGATTAGAAGAACGTAGCCTTAATTGGCTCTTAATTCTTAATATTTGTAGTATAGGGTTTTGAGATTAATTTAATGAATAATCGAGCACTTTCAAATGCTGTGATGAGTAGTATAGAATGTTTCCTTCCTCTTTTTGTAACAGAATACATTTACACCTAAACACTAGGGAAAACAAAACAAAAATAAAAGTCTCATCAAGTTGCTAAAATAATCATCCTCTAAACCATTAACTCTCATTTTTGCATTTAAAAAAACCTAAAATTACTAAAGAATCTAACTGACTATACCTAGAGCTGCATTAGCTGCTGTTGCAGCATGTTGATAACTCTCCTGCACCAACTGCATCCTCCTCAAAATAGCCTGTTGCAACGCCCCTCCCTCCAAACCATGCACGGCATGCACCTCCAACGCCATCTTCAATGCCGTCTGACTTGGCAGTACTGGCTTGGTATGCAGTCCTCCACACACCGCTTGGTGTTGGCTGAATACCCCTTGATGACACTGTGCACTACAGAACGGAGTAGAATTGCATCTACTGCACCATAACGCTGGAGATGGTGCTGCTGATCCCAACCCCACCATTGCCCCATTACCAGCTACTGGTTGCCTGCATGTAGTGCATCTTTGATATAAAGGACCCCCATCTACACCAATCTTGGCTAGACATTCTATTTCTAACATTGGTCGATGATCTATACCAGCAGTTATGTACTGGTCAACTGCTGCGTTAAAAAATTCAGCTCTTCTGATCTGTTCTTCAAGTGAAAGGTAATCTTGTTGGTAGTAACCATCTGGTACAAAGTCGACTCTTAACAGAGCATGGTAGAAGGCAGGTTCTAACAAGCCAGCTTCCATTAGTGCGGATGATATGACTTGCAAGGGTGGAGGGTGGTGGTGGGGATGAGCTGTAAAATGAGGAGAGTGTGGCCCTCCTCCTCCTGTTGTGGAAGTAGTGGAACCCAGCATGCCTGGAGGAGGAGCACTGGTTCCATTACCGCCATTACTCAACATAGTTGTTGTTGCTGCTCCAGTATGAGGGGATAGTGTCATCTGTTCTAATACAGATTGCAAAGAACCCACTCCCCCTCTCCCAGAAGCTGCTCCAGAAGCAGCTGTGGGCGTCACTCCAGCTGACGTTGATTCTAAACTTCCTAAAAACCCACCGAGTCCTACGTTAGCAACATGGGTGCCATTCATTGCTCCTACACAATTATTACTAATACTATTAAGTGTACTGCCATTACTGTCAAATCCTAAGAACGATGCTGTCATCCCTGTCCCCCACTGTGAAGCAGAAGCAGCAGCAGCAGTAGCAGCAGCAGCAGAAGAAGAAGGATTTCCCAACACGGGATCACCCATTCCCAAGAACTGGCCGTTCATTGTTGCAATATTCAGCACAGAGCTGCCTCCTTCCATTAACCTATCACTATCACTATCATTCTCATTCTCATTGGCCACGATACCTTTAGTAGTATTCTTTGGAGGAGGTGGTGGAGGAGGAACAGCTCGTGGTGGAGGTGGTGGAGGTGGAGGTGCTGGAGGTGCAGTCGGTTGTTGATTCTTCAGGAGAGCTGCTCTGAAGGAAATAGTAGTGCTTGGCTTTGGTGCGGCTGCTGCTGGTGGTAGTGGCGGTGGCTGGGAAGATGCAGCAGGTCTAGGTGGTGGTGGTGGTGGTGGAGGAGGAGGAGGAGGAGGAGGGGCGCCCTCTGTTCTAGCGCTGGATAGAGGAGATGTTCTGGCCGTTCCTCCTCCTACTCTTCCACCACCATCCTTGCTGTCATTGCTGGGTGAGCCTTCCCTCCTCTGAACATGAATGTTCAATTGATCTTTAGTAGGATTTGAAATAGAGTCTTGAGGCTTGGGTACATCCTTGGGAAGGTCAAAGGGTGGGTGAGGGAAGCGGCATTTGTCCTCCAGGCGACAATGCCCCCTTACCCACTCTCGGCAAGGTGGAGGCTGTCCACAGCTACAAGAGTCCCATAGTTTGTAAATTTTACCGCAATGGCACTTCCAATGTCCTAACCAGGATACAATACACATTTCTGATGCGTTGGATGAGGTATATATGAAAGGTGGGGAGTTACCTGGTGACGACTTCATGTTGTGTTCGTGATCAACGGTGGTCGTGGGACCTGGATGAAAGATGTCACGCAACTAGTTTGGTAATGAATCTGTTCGACAGAATAACTAGGGTTGATATCTTCAGCCAAATACCTGAAAGTCTTCGTCAAGTAGACAGTAGAAAAATGGAGCGACTTGGAGATTTAATGTTCAGGCCCGATGAAAGTGCGCAAAAACCACTCGTCTGGCGTCTTTCGGATAAGTTATTCGAATCTAGATGGTAATCAAAGTTCACAGCTGCGATAATTTCGCATTTAGCAAGGAGAGCTTGTGATCACAGCAAGAAATCTTGATTACGATTATATGTTCTTTGTTTCTGTGTATCTTCCTATTCAAATATACGTTGTGGTAGTATTTGTTAAATCAATAGATATTGCAATTCAAAACTGTAGCCCCATATCACTTTATATACAGACATGGGGGGAAGGCATGACGGAGGTCGCTTCCCTCTCTCCTTTATACTCAACACATACACAAATCACATTCACATTCAATCTCAAAATTGCCCACCCTATCAATCAGTCAACTATGTTCACTCCACTGGAGTAACTTCAACAACCTTCTTCGGTCTTCCTCTCTTCTTAGGAGCAACTGCTGCTACATCCTCCTCTTTTTGACCCCCACCACTCCCATTCTCATCACCATCTGCAGCAACAGTCTTGGCTTTTGTAGCACTAGCCCTTCTAGTAGTGGTGGTGGCTCTCTTAGGTTTAGCAGCCTGTAATTCCTCCAACTTAGTCCTTGCAGCCTCAAACTCTGCCTGTAACATAGACAACTGACCTTCAGCTGCATTCCTTGCAGCAGCCTCCGCCTCTGCAATCACTTCCAACTCATGACGCAACCTGGCAACTCCCTCCTCCGCCTCTGCTCTCGCAAATCTCTCAGCTTCCAGGGCAGCTCTAGCACTATCAGCAGCAGCTTGAGCTTCCAACATTTCATCTCTCACCGACATGATGACACTCTCTAGTTTGGACACAGCAGCCATAGCGTCCTCTCTCGCCTCTCTCTCTGCAGCGGCGGCATCTCTGGCCTGCTGCGTCTCTTCTGAAGCTGCTGCCAGTCTGGCTGCTGCTTCCTGTTGTACACGCCGAGTGTCAGCTGATAGGTTGGCATTTTGAGATTCTAGCTCTCCCAGTGATCTCCTCAGTTCTCCAGCTTGCCTTTGGAGATCCATCACTACAGTCTGTTCGCTCTCCATACGGTCTTGTACTGATGAGTAGGCCACCTTGAGTTCTTCCAGTGCAGCTATAATTTCCTGTTTTTCAGACATCTCTCTACTGAGAGTGTCAGTCACAGCAGACAGCTCATTTTGCATTGCAGCTAGCTGTGAACGTACACGATCCGCGTCTTGTCTTGCTTCTCCAGTAGCAGCTGTCTGATCCACCAGTGATTGCTCTGCTGCAACTGCACGCTCAGTCATCTGTGCCACCTCTTCCTTCAATCCAGCCACTGCAGTACTCGCATCAGCAAGCTCAGACTTTAGGCGGCCAGCTTCAGCTGCATGCATTTCCAGTTGTGATTGTGTGGCAGCAAGCTCAGATTTAAGATCTACCACCTGCTGTCTCTCACTATCCAACTCACCCATAGCTTCCTTATGAGCAGCTTGTGCTTCAGACAGTTCACCGGCTGCCTTGTCAGCAGCATGCTTTGCTGTCATGGCCATATCAGCAGCTTGCTGCTTCATCACTGCCAGAGCTTCCTTCAAACTCAACGTCTCTCTCCCCAGTTTCTCAAATGCACTGGCTTGACGCTGTGAATCTTCATTAGCAGAGGCCAATTGCGACTCCAAAGCGGCTGCTGTTGCTTCAAGGTCACCACTACGGTCCTTCTCCTCCGACAATGTCTGCTCCAATGAAGAATTTCTTGCTCCCAGCATCTCCTGACCTTCCAGAGCAGATTGAAGCTCATCTTTCACTCTGCTAGCATCTTCTCCCAGTTTCTTGGCAAATTGACGTTCTGTCTCAAGAGTAGAGGTGGCCTCCTCCAGCATGTGTTGAAGCTCCTTGGCCTCAGCATCAGCGGCAAACTTAGCTGCACGTTCAGCCTGCAGAGCTTCTGAAGTTGCTGCTGCTTCCTTCTTCATTGCCTCTGTCAGCATCTGCTCTGCTTGGAGGGCTTTTTCTACCATTGCTTTTTCACGGCTCAGGGCTTCAGCAGCTTGCTTCTCTAGTTCCAGACGACGAGCGGCGTCGGTCGATGCAGCAGCTGCTTCTTTTTTCAGCGACTCTTTCAGCTGCTGTTCTCTCTCTACTGCTGCTTTGACACTGTCCAGTTGAGTTCGGAGATCTCCTATAGTTGCCTTTTCAGATTGAAGGCTAGATAGTAAGGCTGACTCTGCTTCAGCTGCTTCTTTCTTTTGAATAGAGAGGTAGCCCACCAGACCACCAGCTGATACAATGCCGACCAAATTGAAGGCAGAGAAACCATTTCCTCCGCCTTCAGTACTACTTTCTGTGATGGATTCTTTTGTAGGAGCAGGAAGAGGTGGAGGAGCAGTAGTAGCAGGAGGCGTGGAATACGAGAGAGGAAGGCTACTATTACTACTGTTGGTACTCTGGAGAGATTGCAATTCCTTTCTGAGACGGGAAATTTCCTGATTTTCTCTCTTGAGTTCTCTAAGCAGATCTCCCTTCTCCCCAGCTACTGCAACGCCACTATCAGAGGAGGATGAGGATCTGAGAGATGGTGATGAGGTGAGTTGGGGGAGGGTTGAGCCACTGCGAGCACGGACAATGTCTTGGAGTTCGGTTGCGTTGCTGCGAGATTGAGCTCCCAAATTGGTAGCAGTTCTGGCCATTGCTGGTGAAACATTTGAGATCTGCGATGTGTGTTTAAGGTTGCAGAGGATGTTAGAATAGCAATGCACGTACTTCTGAGATGGATAAAAGGAACAGTTGGGTAATAACTCACCATCAAACTTGAAGCGATCAGAGCACAAACAACAGGCGTTTGGAGGAAGGCATTATGATCCGTCGAGGGTTGCTCATGAGTGTTATGATGATTATTGCTAACAATGCACTTGAAATTGCGGCGAGCTAGAGGTCTGCGAGGCACCCATCTTGCCCTTGTTGGCTGTGCCAAGTTGGGCTTTTGAAGCACTGGATAGGGCATTATAAAGAACTGATTTATTCCGTAGTTGAATGCAGCAATTGCAGATTTGAATTGGAGCCCGTCGCTGCTCTCCTCGGTTGATTTAAGGCAATCCGATCCATTTTTTTCAGAAAGACGAGGGAGGGAGAGTGAGCCAGTGAGGCTCCATCTCCCTCTACCACCACCAGAAAAGCCCATCTATCGATCTGAACCTCAACCACAGCTGCGACGTTTGAATATCTATGCTCTTCAAAAGTTTATATTGTGACTTGTATATGCATATATATAAAGTGTAATCAGATTACATGGAGGGCCTCGGGATGCAGGTACCTTTACCTGCAATTTCCATCCCATGGGTCGGCACGGAAGTCGGTGGACATTCAAAAAGTATATTTTAGCTCCAATTACGAGATCTTGGAGCATAACTGCAAATATTTATCTGCATATTGCTACAATTCTTCTACCTTGAAATTCAAAAGGAACATAGCAACGTTATCGCGATCATTTTCTATCGATCACTGTCACTGTTTTCCTTTGTAATTTGCCACGCCATACGCATAAAATAATTGATTACCTACATCATCTGTCATATATACATCGCAATGGGTGGCAAAGAAAAGGTATGGCTCCGAAAGTACAGAAATATTCGATCTTATACTGTCAAATCACTTTTAAAAGCAGCAAGTTTTACAATTTTCCCTCGATCAACGTGCCAATACACGAGAAAACAATATTATTTTCTCTCTAGAGTAACATCATTTCCTTCCAACCTCCCTTTCCTCACACACTCACACCCCTCTTCCTCCCGTTTCTCCCCCTCGGTCCTAGGTCGCATATTTCTACGACCCCGAAATTGGCCAGTACTACTATGGCCCAGGCCACCCAATGAAACCCCACCGCATCCGAATGACCCACTCCCTCATCCTCCACTATGGCCTGTACTCCCAAATGGATGTCTACAAACCCACCAAGGCCAGACCTGAAGACATGACAACCTTTCACGTTGATGACTACGTCTCATTCTTGAGAAACGTCACCCCGGATAATCAACAAAAATACAAAGAGCAGTTGCAACTCTACAACATAGATGACGACTGTCCCATATTTGATAACTTGTGGGAGTACAATCAGATATATACAGGGGCCAGTATTGGTGGAGCAGTCAAACTCAATCATGGTACCGCAGACATTGCCATCAATTGGAGCGGGGGCCTGCATCATGGAAAGAAGGGCGAAGCCTCTGGTTTCTGCTATACAAACGACATAGTACTAGCTATTCTAGAGCTACTGAAATACCACCAAAGAGTGTTGTATATTGATATAGACATTCATCATGGAGATGGCGTAGAAGAGGCATTCCTAACCACCAACAGGGTGCTGACGTTGTCCTTTCACAAGTTTGGCAACGGTTTCTTCCCCGGAACTGGTGACATAGATAATATAGGATACGGAGCAGGTAAATACTGCTCACTCAACTGCCCCTTGAATGATGGAATCACAGACGATGCCTATGCATCGTTGTTCAAACCAGTTGTTGGACAGGTGATGCAGCGATACAGACCTGAAGCCATAGTATTACAATGCGGTACCGATTCGCTTTCTGGAGATAGACTAGGAGCATTCAACCTTTCTTCCAGAGGACATGCAGCATGTGTAGAATATATGAAATCATTTAACATCCCCCTTTTACTGTTGGGAGGGGGAGGGTACAGAATAGCCAATGTTGCGAGATGCTGGGCCTATGAAACAGGAGTTGCCCTCGGAGCAGATATGTCTGACAATCTCCCTCCTAATGAATACATGGAGGCATATTCTAGCTGCAATTATAAGTTGCTAGTAGCACCAGAGGCTGGGAAGGATAATAGGAATAACGTTAGATACTTGGACCAACTGAGAACCAAGCTGTTGGAGTTGATTTCACACATGCCTGCTGCTCCTGGTGTGGGGTTTCATGAGAGAGCTCCTGATGGCATGGATCTGGATGCAATGCAAAGAGTTGTAGATGTAGATAGAGATGCAATGGATGTGGTTAATGGCGATGGTGGTGGGATGGACATGGATGGAAGGAGAATGGAAACTCCATTCAAGCAGCAACAATATGAACAAAAGAGTGAAGAGAGAGATGCGCCACCCAGGAGTACACCCAGACATAGGATGAAATTATGGGGAGGAAGTCAAGATTTAGGCAAGGATGGAGATGAATAAGATGTATAGAGCGAGAAGGGGAGAGTTATGTACTTGTAATAATAATAATCTATAGATAGATTTAGAGATGTAATAATAACAATAAATTACATTCATGAATTGGAAGTGCTAAGTCTCCTTGTTCCTCTGTATTAAATCATCAATAGCTCTGAATTGCCAAGGCCACCTACTATTGTACAAAAACTGCCTATGATCATGCCTATTATCCTCTGGAGAATACGCCTCACAATGATACGCTGGAGTCAAGGTGGTTGCTTTATGTCTATTGATGGCATAATACTTGAAAAAGTGTTTGACTTTAGCTGCAATCTCTGGAGCAGAGCACTGGTCTCTCCATTGCCCTTGAAGTGCCCGAAACATGCTGACTGGACCATACCTGTACAACGCCCTCAGCCTTCCAAACACTCCCAGCTCCTCATACGTCATCCCCATATCTGCCTCATCAGTTTGAGCTGTTTTACCATCACCATTCAATGGGACCAGTTCTGCTGTGGGAGGGGCTGCTTCAATTTCAGCCAAGACGGGGTAGCCCAGGTGTACAGCGGCCCATTTCAAGAAAGCTTTTAAATCACCTTTAGAGATGCTACCAATGGGATTGATGTCTGCTGAGCTGGCGTCGTATTTTGTTAAGTAACCCCTTAGAGCTTCATCTACATTAGATGATCCCAGTACCAACAAGAAACCACCACCACCACCAGTAGTCGTAGTACCATTGGTGTTGCTATTAGTACTTCTTACCCAAGGCATGAGTTGGGCTAGTAAGAAGGCCAATACCATTCTTAGCCTAGCTTGTAGATTCTGCAGTGCTAGATTTTCGGTGTCGCTACCACCATGAGCAGAGAATCTCGGCACATGCATGCCTCCTGTAACCAGAGAGAATACTCTTAGTACTGCATCTATTGCAATATCAAATTTAAGATCTAGATGAGAGGATCCTATTTGTTTGGCTAGTGTAGCTGCCCTGGTTTTAGTTTCACTAGATGAGTTTTCAGTACCCATGTACACAGTAGTGAAGATTCGGTTGGCCAGTTGCTCAGCAGTCAAAGTGTCTATTGAAATATCACCAGAAGCAGTAGTACCAAGTATTCTTGTGACATCACTGATAGCCTGTTCATCCTCAGATTGAGCAGCCTGCACCACCATTTGACACATACACCCAACAATGGCAGCCACACTGGATGAATCAGCTCCTCCTGATAATGGGAGCAAGTATCCACTGGCGCCAGATCGCCTGAGATAGTCCCACAACCAACATGCAGGTCCTCTTGCTATTTCTTCTTCTGGCAGCAGATACTTTGCCTCTACAACAGAATTTGGCAGCAGCAATCTATTATTACTAACACCACATAAGAAGAAGTCATCAACTTCAATAAAAGGAATAGCAGGAGCAGCAGAAGCCTGTTCTTGAAAACTCGCCACTCCCCCTCTCTTTGCTGTCACCTCATCCAAATCCACACACGCAGTCACCACCTCCACTTCCGTCACCCCAAATTGAGATCCCTGCACCACCAGATTTCCATTAACTACCACACAGGCACACCCATCATAATACAGTCTGCCTCCATCACAACCTCTTTGATTTGCATACACATATACGCCCCCAGACTCTGCTGTTGCTGCTTTCATCAAATCTAAGCGTCTGCCCAACTTTCTCAGCTCATGGTGGGATCCAGATCCATTTGTTATAATATCCACTCCACCAAGCGCTAGATCAATATGAGGTGCAGATGGGGTGAAAAGCTCCTCACATGTCTCAGCAGCTAGGACTGCATCAGGAAAGCGGAGAGCGGCGTCACCAAAGGGAGCTGTCTTTTGACCAGTGATTTGAGAGATGGAGAAAGGCAAGGGGTGGTCTTCAGTACAACGTTTATGTTTCCAGCTGGCAAACCATCTAGGTTCTCTGTAGTTTCCATTATTTGCTAGGTAGAGTTTGGGTCTGATGAGGAGGATTTTGCCGTTTAAGAGGAAGAGACGGCAGTTGTAACGGACGCCTCGGTGGACGATGGGGGCGCCAATGTCAACGACAATGCCGTTGGTGTGGCCGTCGGAAAGAAGATGGGCGATACATTCCCAGGAGTGGGTGACTGTATCTAGTTCTAAGAAGTGGTCTTCGCAGCCATAGCCTGGTATTTCTAACTCTGGGCCGACCTGGTGTTGTTGTGAGGAGGAGGAGATGGGAGGGAACGGTGAGATGTGTGGGGTCGGGGAGGAGGGGTGAGAAGGAATCGGGAGATGCAGAGATGCGTTGCTGAAACTTACTCTGTACTTGGCCCCTTTTTGTTTGGCAGCCTTGATGGATTTGATAATGCGCTCTAAATTCCCTTCAAAGTCCATTGCCCACTGATTTAAATTGCAAGTGGCAAGAATTGCCAGTCTGCCACACACCATTGTGATGAAATGCGATATGCACACAATTCAAAAGAAGCAAATTATCTCGCAAATCTGCAAGTTGGCTGTCATCACACACCATTCAACGCCGCCCCTCTTCCAGAATTTTGACTTGCTCCACTGGCCAGTGGACACCATGGTGTCGCAAACCTGGAGGTCACTAAGGCATTCCTCGTTGATCTACCAGAATATATTTTCCAATCCAGCTGAGAAGAACTCAAAGGTGACATTTGTGCAGCTGGCACTGCTGCTTTTATCACTGCTATATTACCGGAATGATTGCTTCAAACTCCCTCCAAGTCAAGTCGGGGAACGTCTCCTCAACATTAGATGGCTGCAAATTTTAAGGTTTAGCAACAATATCATCTTTTACCAACACTTCACATATCATCCAAGGTGTATAAAAGCCCTTACATGATCTACAAAGAGAATTCTTTTGACTTACTTAGTGATCAATGTCGCCACCTTCTTTACGCGCAATTCAAAGCCGTCACGATGTTATAGTAGATTCAAAACGTCCAGGCACGATTGAGGTAGCGGCCGATGGCAGCTGTATATTGCGCCAGGTAAGCTTTCGATCACATCCTCCTATCTCTTGACCAACCTCTATCTCTCACCAACAGCCCTCTCACCCTCCCTTCAACCATACAGGAAAGAGGCTTCTTTGCAACCTGCTTCATCCCCAAAATCCTCTCCATACCATCTTCAGATATTGTAGGCATCACGTACCCAAATTCTACTGACAAGAAGACCATTCAAATCATCTATTGCAAACTCAACGCCCCACCTTCCATCAAAAATAACAAACCCACCCGCTCCCTCTGCAAATCCCCCCTCCTCACCCTTGCCACCCACCAAAGTGCCGCCTCCATGCACTCCTACATCCTACACAAATGCTGCCATAAACCCTATCTCAAGATCTGCTGCATAATCAACCCAACCAGCGGACCCGGTAAAGCCATCAAAACATTCTACTCTCAAATAGAACCCATCTTCCTGGCTGCAGGGTGCCACCTGACCATCCACGTTACCACAGCCCCAGGTCATGCCACTTCCATCGCCAGGGCGCTGCAACCGGGGGAGATTGATGTTCTAGCAGGAATAGGAGGTGACGGTACTGTCCATGAGATTCTCCAGGGAATGTTCAATAGACCTGATTGGTCTCAAATGTGTAAAGATACGGCTATTGTGCAGGTACCTTGTGGATCAGGGAATGCATTGGCTGCTTCTACTGGGTTGTGGAATAGTGTAGCTGCTGCCCATGCTGTGGTTAAGGGGAGTACTTCTCCCTTGGACATTGCATCTGTCATTCATCCTCAACAGCATCATCATTATGATAGATGTAGTGAAGGAAAGAAAGCTCACAGTAGTAGCAATGGCAATATTACTAATAATAGTCATAGTCATAAAAACAATAAAAATAACATCTATACTAATATGAATGAAGAAAAGAGGTTGTATTCCTTCCTGAGTGTCACTTATGGAATGATTCCATGTCTTGATCTAGGTACAGAACATATGAGATGGATGGGAGGAGCTCGGTTTACAGTGGGGGCTTTGCAACAAATAATGAGGAAGAAGTCTTATGGTTTACAAGTTGCTTTTGTAGCAGCAGGTAGCAATGATTATAATGGTAGTAGTAGTAGTAGTAGTAGTAGTGGCAATGGTGGTGGTAATGGGACGAGTAGTAAGAGTACAAGTCCCGCCAAAGCAGCAACAACGACTAGCACTGGTAACGGTCCTCCATTGAAATACGCATCCGATTTCAAAAAAATGGAGAAGAATCTCACCAATCTCCCCCAACATCACAACTGGCAATGGATGCCTGAAACATCCATCCAACTTTTAGCTCTCTGCAACCTTCCTTGGCTGGACACCAACTTCAACCTGGCCCCTGCTGCCCGCCTCAATAATGGCCAGCTGCACTTGGTTTATTCAGAGGTGAAATCCAGGATTCAAAGTTTGAAAATTTTGACTGCAGTTGAGAGTGGAGGGCATATGAAATATATGAAGGAGAGGAGGGTGATGGCATTGGCAATCAGGCCATTGGCGCCCAGGGGGGAGACGTATGTGGTGGTTGATGGGGAGGAGGCAGAGTATGGGTTGACTTTTGTGGAAGTGCATGGCTCTTTATGCAATACTTTTATTGCTCCTTAGAATGGGATCTATTCTATGCATAGGTATTAGAGGTGATATGAATCATCTTAAAAATAAGATCCAGTCTAACTAAATGTAAATCAGATTTACAAATCTTCACCGTTTACTTCTTCCTCTGCCTCCTCCCCCTCCCTTCTTCTTCTTACTACCACCACCTCCCCCTCTTTCACTTCCACTCCCCCCAGACTTGCCACGCTCTCTCAGGTATGCTCTATATCCTAACTGTCCATATAACTTCCTTCCATCAGCTTGTATATATACGTTACTACCACCTTCTTGCTGCCAGTACCCACCATTACCATCCTTGCTGTCCCTCCTCCCTCTTCTTCCACCACCACCATCTTCATCACCACCGTCGTCATCATAATCACAATCATAATCTCTAGATCTAGATCGAGCATTATAATTATTGTTATTATTATGTCTAGCATCTGCATTCTCGGTTCTAATGACAGCTCGTGCTGCAGCAGATGCACCTCCTACACTCGATCCTAATTTTCCAGAGAATTGATTTTTATAGTCAATATAGACGGTTCCACCATGACGGGGGTTGATCCCGTTTTTGAGGCAATTGACTGGTACAAAATCTGCAAATCTCATCCACCAATATTGATTACTACTATTACTGGTGTTATTGCTCGTGGTAGGTTGTTGATACTGTTGGTTTTGACAATACTGTTGTTTCTGGAGGTAGGCTGGATGACTAGGATAATAATTGTTATTGTTATAATTATTGGGGACGGTGTTTCTACTTATGTTCTGTTGAAATGTTAGATCTATCACATCATCATCTTGGCGCTGCGGCTGTTGCTGCTGCTGCTGCTCTAATTGATTTTCTTCTTCCTTTACATCCTTCTCTTTGTCTTCTTCTTCATCATCATCTGACCATAGTATTTGTACAATCTTCCTCTTTCTCTGACCATTGTTGGCTTGTAATTGCTGGTTGGTTGCAGCTGCAGTCTGCCCCAGGAAGGAATCCAAAAGTGCTGTAGTCTGTCTGTCTTCTTTCTTAATAATCTTGACATCTGTACCAGGGAGCTTAATGTGGGATATTTCCTTGATGGGTCTAGCGAATGGGTTTCCCGAGATTGGTGCTGGTTTGAGAGGGAGAGGTGCCGCAGGTTGGGCAAGCAGAGGGCGAGGCGGTTGGAAGGATGACATTGCTCGAGGGAGATCGGGTTCTTGTTTGATTAAATGAACATCGATTGTATTTTCATGTTGTTTATCATCATCGTCTGAGCCTAGGAGGTCAAAATTGGGAGCATCGTCTTCATCTGAGAAATCGTCCATTTCAAATTGCTTTGATGGACTTTTGCCTGTATATAATGGCTCATCTCCATTGGTGGCATCCCAAGGTTGAAGGCTAGGTCCGCATGGATTGTCATCGCTCATTCCAATAAAGTGCCGTTGCTACTTTAAGCTATATTTGGGATGGCATTTTCTTCTTTGCAATTTATTTCCAAAACCCTCTATTCTTTAATCCATGAAACACGCCTATCATTTATAACATTCACTTGACCTCAATTATATGCATTCTACAGCGTGGCACACTTCTAATGTAACCAAGCTCTTCTTCTCAACTTTTGAATGATTGGCGCTAGGCAGTTCCACATCCTCCCTTGCTTCCTCTCCCATCCTTTTCTAGTTGCCTTTAATTGTTATAGACTCCCCCCCTAGTCATCGTGACTCATTCCTCGTGTATCTCTCTCCTCTTCTTTTACCACTTCATTCCTTGGTATTAGACTCATATATTGAGGACGCCCTCCAGGTCCCATTCCTACTTGAACATCAGCAACCATGACGTTCCACTCACCTGCCAATATATTATATAAGAGAGACCACCTCAACCCTCCTTTCCTAATAAGTACTAGTTTAAGATCTGTAGATCTCTTCTGTCCCATGATGGGGATGTGGAGTGTGGCTATGTTGGCGCTGTGGGAAAAGGCAACAGAGGCGTCGTGCCACGAGGAATGAAGCGGTGGGCCAAAGTCGGAGATGATTTGGGGGTTGTTGTTGCATAGTTCGAGAGCTTTTGATCTAGCTCTGAGATACATGATGGTGTCGTTGAAAGCGTCTTGTGTCAAATAAGCAGTGCCTAGAATTAGAACAGACCCTACCAGTTTTCTATTCATCTTTTTTGGGTGCTTTTCCAATCAATCAAGATATTTTTCTGCAAGAATTGCCTGGAAGCCGTGTTATAGCATGATTGTGCTACATTCAGTCGTAATGTATAAATATACCCGCACTAACAATCCCTCTCAAATGGCTCCCTGTAAGGCAACCCAATCAATTCAAACACATCCCTTTCATCCTTCACCTCCCGGACCTCTCCCTCTCCCCCGTCTTCTTTCTTCGTCCACCCAGGGTACCACTCCAACTTCCCCTCTCTCCTTGGTGGTCTCTCTCCGGGAACTAAATAGCTCCCAATATTACCACCATTATTACTGGTTTCTTTAATCATCAAACAATGAGAATTCAAAAACATCCCTTCATCCTTGGCATACAATCTCATAAACCTTAAAAACATTCTACTCCCAATCCACCCCACCAACCCAAATGCATACTCCTCTGGAGGAGTGATGATGACATCCAATCTCCTGTATTTCCCATTATTGCATTGGTATATGCCGTAAAAATGGTCAAATCTGTCTAATGTTTGATGCCGGGGAGCTGCCCCTTCTTCCTTTAAATGCAGTTGTTTTAATTTGGATATGTGGTTGGGGAGGAGGCCATGCTGGAGTCGGTGCATTGCCTGAGATCTAGGGAGAATCTTCCCTGATCTTTCCAGCATCTCTACCAACTTGAGAATAGCACCTTCTATAGTGGTAGAATTATTCTTATTATTAGAAGAAGAGAGGGTGCATAGAAAGTCGGCGTCATGAGCAGCAGCACATCTCCTCCCTCCACCCACCAACTCCACCCTCCATCTTCCTTCTCCTCCACAACCCGTGGAGATAGAGCTCAGTGTACGTTCCACCTCCTCCTTCATTTCCTCCACCTCCTCCCGTGTCGTCACTTCTAAGAAATCACTCCTATGCTGCAATGAAAACAATTGTTCCACAGTGAGAGTAATCTTTGACTGGTCAACTGCATCCTCAACATCTTCAAACGTCATCAGTCCCCGATTCCACCAGTTGCGTGCTGTTCTTTCAGCCACACCAGGCAGTCTACAAAACATCGCTCTTGATGCCCCCCCCACACTCTCACTCCTCACCTTCTTCTTGCTGTCCTTCCCTGCCTTCCCTTTACTACCACCAGAGCTTGTCACTGCTACATTATGTCGGAACCCTTCCAACATTTCAGTCGTCCCTGTCCTTAATACATCATTTATTTGCCCAGCAATAGCTTCTCCTACAAATGGAATCTGTCCTGCCACAACTGGTGGCGTGATTTTAAATGCACATCCTCTCACAACAGCAGCAACTCTAGCATATTTCAGTTCCCTATAGCTTGTTGTATGCATATATAAATCTTCATCATCGCTGGTATTGGTAGTACTAACAGTAGTAGTATAACGGGGTCCATGAGGTCTGTATGAGGGGAACGATGAAGAGGAAGATGAGGATGATGCATGTCCGTTACCACCACCACTGCCACTGTCACGTATTTCCCCAACTGCTCTCTCATACTTGGCCAGCTCAGTAAACACCTGGTACAGCCCCTCATTACCCAGAGCAATACATCTAGATTGAGAGAATATTCCCTGTAGTACCAATCTGTTAATTGACATCTTCTCACATAGTGGAGTCCATTGGTCACTGCCTACCCAGTTAAACCTATAGTATGGATCTGTTCCTGGTCGGTGGGGATTAGTCTTGATATTACTGTTGGTGGTCGGGGTTGTGGTGTGATGTTGGGTGATTATCGGGGTAGTGATGATGTCTGAGGATGATAATGATGATAAAGGAGGAGGAGGTGGGAATTGAGATTCAGGGAGGTGTTGTTGAGCTTTTAATGATTCAACCAACCATAGTACAGTGACCATATGCGGAGAGTGCGTATTCTTTCTGTCTTTATCTTCCACCAAGCCAGCTGATGGCGATGATGTCAGAAGGTGGTCAAGAAAAGCAGTAGTAGAGGGAGCAGTAGGTTTGGTAGGTAGGAGTATGTGTGTGATGGTGTTTGGTGAAGTGGTGGTTGATAAAATATCTGATATAATGAGGTGCCCTCCTGCCTCTGTAACACTACTGCTCCAGATGGAGAGACGATCAGAGAGGAAAGGAATGGTGTCGTGAAGAAGGGTGGGGCTTGCCAGAATGAAGACATCTTTGAGAAGGGGTCTTGGAGATGCCTGTTTTTGACGTTTTTTAGCAGACATATTACCTATCTAATGATCTAAATTCTAATTTTAAGTATTATATGCTGATTTATGAAGACGTACATGTATCTAAACCAAAAACGTAGGGAAATCCTCTCCCCCCCATTTTATCCCTCTTCTTCCCCAGGTCCTTCTTCTCAGCTTCCCTCAGTCAAACAGCATGTTATTGGCCATCAATGGGGTGTCTCTCACCAACATACCCTCTGCTTCATCCAAACGGTACCGCGCTTTAACAAAACCAGGATCAATCTTCAAAGCTTCTCTTGCCGCCTCTGCTGCCGCCTCCCACCTCTCCATTTTGAGCAATGCTGCAGCTGCATTGGCATGAGCAAATTTATCGCCACCGTCGAACTCTAATGCAGCACTATACTTTCTCAATGCCCCATCATAGTCGCCCTTTTTGAACAAAGTGTTGCCTTCTTCACGCAGCAAGGTGGACTTTTCAATCGACTCTAGCAGAGTTTGAAGTTTCTTGGCCAACAGTGTCTTTGTTGATGCTCTCACCTTCTCACCACCACCACCACCACCACCACCACTACTACTAATACCACCACCATCTTTTTCTTCTTCCACAGCAGATGCAATAGACTGAGCCTTCTCCAGCTCCTCAACTGCAGCATGGGCTCTTCCTAGTGCTTGCAAAGCAGCGGCTTTACGCAGATGAAGTCTCCACAGAGGAGCAGCATGGCTGATAAGAGGAGCCCTCATCTCCAAAGCGTGGTCGATGTCTTCCAGTGCCCCTCTGGGATCTCCAGCGTCCAGTCGGCTCTGACATCTATTGGAATAAGCTCTCTGGTCATTGGGTTCGAGGGACATGTAGTGAGCATACAGGGCTTCAGCTGTGGGGTGGTCTTTCTCGGCTACAGCTTCATCTGCAGCTGCTTTTAGTTGCTCAGCAGTTGGGGTGGTAATGATACTGCTGGTGGTACTGTTGATGATACTGGTGGGGGAGGTACTTTTGGTTTTATTATTATTGTCGTTAATAGTAGCTCCTGAGGCTAATTGAGCTGTAACCTTATCAATTGCAGCATCAGTTGCACCAGTACCAGCAGCAAAAGTAGTGTTTACCTTGTCTTCCTCCTCCTCCCAGGTACTTGCATTACTAACTTCATCATCATCACTAGTCTCCTGAATCTTCACTGGAATAGAAATTCTACTATCACTATTACTATTTCTATTTCTATTCATAGAATCAGGAGAAGCAGCAGCATCTTTGCTTTCTTTCCTGGCATCATTACGCTTCTCTCTAGCTGCATTCTCTTCCCTCACCGCTTTTGCATCCTGCATATACCTCTGCAACATTTTTGTTGCCTTCCTCTGAGCCTCAAAAGCATCCTTCCTGCCCTGTTCCTCCAGCTTCTTAACCTGCAGCTCTATCCTTTCGTCTATCAAGCTAAGCTCTGCTGGAATCTCCTGAATAACTGCAGTCCCATAGTCGTGCGCCGGCTGCTTTTTCAGCTCCTCTGCCAGCTTCTTCTTCTTCTGTACCATTGCTACAACAATGTCGCTGCGGAGAGCTTTACTACACTGGAGATTGGTGGGGTTGCTGGTGGTGTTGGTGGGATCACTGCAGAGGTCTTGTGCCTTTGTGGCATCTTCTAGTGCTCCTTTGAGGTCAGAGAGGTGGAATTTAGCCGTTGCTCTCATCATGTAGGAGTCTCTCATAATTGCTTTTTTACCTTGAGCTGATGCTGATGATGTATTTGCATTAGTTTCTATAGATTTTGGAGTACCATCATCATAACTATTGTTATTATCTGTAGTAGTAGATGATGCCATGGCGTCCGAGGCAGATGCCAAGGCAATGGCAGTGGTCAAGCTGGTGATGGCAGCATAATGCTTCTCAAGAGCAAGGGCAGAGGCTCCCAAACCTTGGTGGAAATGTTCCTTGTGAGGGGCATATTCTGTTGCCTTGGAGAAGAGTTCAAAAGCTTTCCGGGCAGTTTGTTGATTGATAATGCGGATTTGGAGAGCTTCCATGCCGAGCTTGTAGCCTTGTTCCATCAAGTCGACTGGGAGAGGAAGGAGGGGCTCCAGATCATCATTGTCGTCGGGAGATTGAATAATGGCTACCTTAACAGTAGTTTTATTGTCGGTTTTCATGATGATGTGTTGATGAAGTGATTAATATTTCTCCGTAATTGATAGAGTAACGGGGGTATGCGGGTGGATATGAGTGTTTAAAGGAGGTAATTGACAGCAGTTGTTGGGACTGATCAGTTCTTAAAACAGACTTTAGTGCCGTTATTACAACATGTTGCTGCTCTGTCAATTTAAGCAGGACCACATCAAATGTCGCAAATGAAAATGTGATGCTGCATTGTCCCGCTGGGTTTGCATTTCATTTTTTAATGAAAAGAAATTGGGTCCGCAAAGAGCAGAAGTTGACTGCAGGGTGCTGAGCAAACTGAAAACTGAAATAAAGGCGCGCAGATTCAGATGCTTCTGAATAGGAAAAACAGAATTACAGATCAAATGTGAGACATCTGTAGGTAGGAAGCAGATTATCCCCTTCTCAGCCTACAATAAAGGCATAAACGATGGGTGTTGGCAGCCTATTCCGCCGATTAAAGCTGTCTTCCAAGACTCATTCTAAATTAAAAGACAGCATACACTCTTCAGATATCGAAAATCAAACTGGAGAGTTGTCTCAAAGCCACCACAGCTCCCAATTCAGCGACCCACCGCTCCCATTCCCCGAGCCCAATCAGCTCGGCACAATAGATTATACCACCGAGGAGCCATACAACAACCCAGACCACTCTATTGATGCAGAAAAGTTCATCGTTGGTGAAATTGAGCTTGCTACCACCACTACCATAACAAAAACTGGAAATAACAGCACTCACACGAACCACAACGACAATGACAATCACAAAACAATTAATCACTCCGACAACAACCAACCGACAACTACAGCTACCATCGGCATCACCCTACCCTACCACACCCACCAAAACTACGACCCAATCTCTACTCCAAACAAATCACAACACTCTCCTAGCAGCATTATCCAACCCCTACTCACATCAGATTTACCTTCTCTCCTCGTTCCTGGTGACGATGGTATCGAGCAACATCATCATGATCACAACCCTATTATCAACGACCCCCATATCTCTGATGATCTAGATCACCACCATGATGACAATGATGATCAACATCTTGATATAGGAGTGGTCTATCTATCAGCAGAAGCTGCAGATATGGATCAATCTTCATTAGAGCCAGGTGAAGGTTCATATACAGGAAGAGCGTCATCGCTAAGTGGTGGAAGTAATATGGGTGGTGGAGGAATGGGAGGAGGAACAGGGTTGATGAATGTAGACGATGCTGTATCAGTGATATCTAGTATGACAGAAGATGATACTGTGACTGCAGCTCAGCTGGGCCAGGCTCTAGAGGCTTTGGAGGAAGAGGCATTTTCGGTGACTGGTGGTGATGATGATAACACTATTAATAATAATAGTGCTGGCGCTGGTAGTGGTGCTGGAGGTGGATTCTTTAGTTCATTGACATCAATGGTAGGAGGAGGAGGAGGAGGAGGAGGAGGGAATCTAGGTACGTCTCCAAGTAAAGAACAACAACAACAAACCAAGACGATGAATATAGGAGTGGCTGGTAGTATATGTAGTGTGGGTGGAGAATTCTTTCTTCCCTCGCAATCTGCATCCCTAGTAAAGCTATACAACAACCTAGCCCTGAAATTGATGGATAGTAGGAGGAAGGAGAAGAGGGATTATGAACAGGCTAAGATATTATTGATGAAAGCTGAGCAGTTGTTGGACAATGATGGGGCTTGGGCGATCAGCATTGCTGGTCATGAGGATAATGGCGATGGTAGTAATGATGGTGGTGGTGGTGATATTAACAATTATAAGATGGTAGAGGATGAAATAGGAGAGAGAAGAAACAGATTGCGAGCCATCACATGCAACAACATAGGCTGTTTGATGAAGAGACAGGGCCAACCAGCGGTTGCACTCTCCTACCTATCCAAAGCTCTCCCTCTAGAAGAAGCAGCTGGTAATGTGCACAATGCATGTAGTACATTGTTGAACATATGTGCAGCAATGTCGGCACTGAAAAGGTATAAAGAAGCTCTTTCTCATGCGGAGAGGGCTATATTGTTGTTGCAACATGAGTTGTGGGGGGCGCCGAGTGGAGCGGTACCAGCAGGGAGTCCTACACCTTCTTTTCAAACAGGGATAGTTCACCTGATGAGGAGAGTAGCTGCTGCGAATATAGCTTTGGATACTGCAAGTGGTGTTGGCGTTGGTGGTAGTGCAACCTCAACGACAACAACAACAGCTCCTGAACCTCCCGCCACCACAACCTCCTCTTCTTCTTCTTCCACACCCATCATCTCTCTAGTACAGCTCTTAGCAATGGCATACCACAATGCAGCAGTTGAACACGAACGTCTGGGTAGACTGAAGGAAGCCGGAGTCAGTTTTGCTCGTGCTGCCAATCTAGCAGATAGATTTATGGGTCAAAAAGTCGCGATGACGGTGTCACTGCACAAGGCACTGAAAGGTTTCCAGAGCAGGTCGGCTAGTGCCCTTCCCCCGACTGGATTAATGGGGGGGTCTACGAGCACTAGTAGTAGTGGAGCTCTGAGGAAAATGGGGTCAAAGTCGTCCATAGCAAAGAGTAGTGCAGGGGGGTCCAGCTTGAGAGCGAGGCATACGTCGCCGAGTAGAAGGAAGGCGACGACAACGTCGTCGAGTGGGAAGCTTGCTGTGGACAAAGGTAGGCTGTCAAGTGGGCAGAGGAAGTAAACGTGACGGAATGTATGTTGTATATATACTGATTTGATACCTATTGTAATTATTTCCTGCGTGTATTATCATAAGTTTAGTTTTAGTTCTACTTTAATCGATAATGTACCTATCCTCGCTTGCTAGAGCAGCATCTCGGCTGTCGAATCGGAACAATAGGTATTTATACATTGCTTCGTTTCAACCCCCAACACACTCAACTGTGTTCCTCCCCTATTTTGTTTTCTGACACCATCACTGACCGCCAACACTCTTCTTCTTCCTTGTCACACCAAAACAGGGGACTTGCGGATATTCTATTGACCACAAGCCAGCAACAACTCTCTGATAGCTTCTCAGCAGACTCAAAACAGCCTTCCACAAGCGCAAGTACTTTTGAATCATCACTAGAAAACGAGAAGGAGATCGACTTTACGCAAAAGGAACTCATCATGGCTTTCACCTGCACCGCCAAACTGCCATCACCTTCCATCGATAGTACAGAGCAGAAAACATGCAACACAAGAGCTGTAAAAGCCTTTAGCAAAGCAGCGTATGAGAAAGGAGTAGTGATAGTGCAGTGTCCTAGCTGCAAGAATAGACATTTAATAGCAGACAATTTGAACTGGTTTGGTGAGGAAGCAACAAATGTGGAGAAGTTTGCTAAAGAGAGGGGTTATCAATTTTCACAAAGATTAGCTGATGGTACGCTGGAATTGACAAAAGATGACATAACTGGAAATAGTGATAGCACTAATGGTTGATGTTAGAGAGAGGGTGTGAAAGTGTGAAGAGCAGAGCGAATGAAATGACGGAAGAGAGTCGGTGACAAGTCGGGGCAGTGCTTTTGCTCTCAAAATGGGACAATGCCCGCCTTGTAAGTGTAAATTTCATTACGTTCTTTCAAACTCTAAGGATGTCAGATACAGATCAAACCGAGTTCAATGTGAAGAGCTGGATTCCTATTGAGTCAAATCCAGATGTTCTCTCATCCTTCGCAAAGAAGTTGGGCGTTAAGAGCAGTAGTTACACATTCCACGATATATTCGGCTTAGATGAGGTATGTTTCTACCAATGCAACAAGAATTATAAAGGATTCCTTGCCAAGGCAACCAACAGATCCCCAAAAGTGATCGCTTGACCGACTTGCACTTCAGTTCACTCTTATCCCTCTCCTCTCTCACTGCCCCTTCCCTTTGTCAGGAACTTCTCTGTTTCATCCCATCCCCCACTCGTGCTCTCCTCCTCTTATTCCCAATCAACAGCCACACAGAGCAAAGACGAGCCAACTACCAAGCTTCATTGACAGACCAAGACACCTCCCCTCACTTCAACAAACCATACTACATGCATCAAACAATAGGCAACGCATGCGGCACTATCGCCCTCCTCCACGCCCTTGGCAACAACCAAGACATCCTCACACTCAATACCCACTCATTCCTAGCCCAGTTCCTCACCAATACTCAAAGTATGAACCCAGAAGAACGTGGGAAATATCTAGAATCCCCCCCGCCAGGAGCTCCCACTATCGACTCCCTTCACGAAGAGTTTGCTTCACTGGGACAGACGAGTGCCCCTGATGCAGATGCTGATGTCAATCTCCATTTTGCATGTTTTGTTCAGTTTGATGGGAAATTATGGGAATTAGATGGGAGGTATGCTGGGCCTATTGATCACGGGGAAAGTAATGATGGTAATTTGTTGAGAGATGCAGTCAAGGTCGTGAGAAGAGATTTTATGGATCAGGCAGAGGGGGATATTAATTTTACATTGATGGCCTTTGCACCCAAGCAAGAAGATGATTAAATAAAAATAGTAGTGGTCTTGTAAAATAATTGTATTCAATCCAAATACACATCTCCTCCTTCCTTGTTTACGTCCTGAGCTATAAAACTGCCCCAGTCTTTCGAACGAGATAATTCTCTCTCCTTACCTAATTAATCCACATGTTGCTGTGCATCATAAAATGCATTCAAAGCAGCATGCAGTTCCTTCAAATGCTCAATATAGCAACTAATTAATACTGAAAGTGCAGCGAATCTTGTAGTACAAAGATGATCTTCCATTGGCGGATCCTTTTTCCAAGATTCCCATATCTGAAGAAGACTCTCAAACTCCCTTTGAATATCGCCATCACAACTGAGACCATTACTACTATTAAGAGCCTCTTCGACATCTGTGCTACTGTTAGCTGTAGTAGGAGTACCACTCTCTGCTGACGACTTCTTGTGACTGTCAGGTATGGGTACACAGAAGAAAGAGGGGTGTACAGCAGCCAACCGCTTCCTCTCTGAATACAATCTACAAACTGCAGGAAGCAGTCTGCTCAATCTACCCAACACATCTGAGTGTTTCACGCAGAACGCTTCCCATTCACCTGATTCACTGCTCCTCCTCCTACTATTATTATTAGTAGTACTATCTTTATCACCACCACAACCACCACCATCACAACCACCACCATCTCTTGTTGTTGAAGATGATGATGTTGGTAGTAATAGCAATTCTAAGCTCCACAGAATCCTACATATGACCATCATAGCTTGTAATACGTGTCTGGCTACATCTTCACCCACATAGATACCTCCTCCTCCTCCTCCTCCTCCTCTTCCTTCTTCTCTTTTTCTTTTCACTTCTTGAGGGCTGCTATTATTATTGCTGCCTCTAACATTGCTACCAGTGGGCTGGAGGTAGAGACGAGGGAGGAATACATATTGTCCCCACCACGTCTTACCAGCATAGTATTCTTGCCTCATATCTATAATATCTTGGCGTATCTTGCCAAAGAAGGAATTGACTATCCTTTGGGCTTCAAATATCTGGGGGTAAGTGTCAAATGTGAGTCGGGGTGGGAGGTAACTTTGATGGCGAGCTGGAAGAGGATGATGATGAAGAGGGGGAGTGGGAGGTTGTCGTTTCCCTTTTTCCAAGACTGTATCATCTGTCTCTCCTCCCTCCTCCTCCTCCTTCTTATCATTCCTATTGCCAACCTCATCATAATCATCTTTACGAACTATTGATGGATTAAAAGCTAATGTATTAAGATCATTCATCGCATTTAAACACATTTCAATATGGGTGGCGATATCCAGAGAGCTGATACTGGGAAAGATGAGCATAGAACTGAGAATAGTAATAATGATACCACAAGTAATACCAACGACACGAGTGAGAGCAAGAGTAACAGTGTTTGTCTCTTCATAGTACATTGTCCAAGAAATGACCCACCAGGTGAGGAGGAAGAAGCGGCCCATGGCAGGGAGGGCAGCTGCGTCGGCAAAGGCAATGGCAAGAGTGGCGGTGAGGATGGTTGATATGGTCAGGAAGATCCAATTTTGGCAGGCTACATAGAAGCCATAAGCAAGGAAGCCACCTGTGACGGTGCCGAAGAAGCGTTGGATGCCAGTGGTGACGACTTTAGGGAAGGACGGGAGGAGGATGAGAGCGATGGTGATCCCAGCCCAGAGAATAGCGTCGTGGAAATCTGTTCGGAAGGGACTTGAGGGTGACAAGTGGGGGTAGATTGCAAAACCCAATAGAGATGGTATGGAGATGGCACAACCAACTTTGGCTGCATGATACCAATGGGGTGTCTTTGGTAACATGATACCAAACCGATACCAAATGCTGAGAAGCATGCCGTTGAGATCGTCGAGGAAGGGTTTGGGGTTGACAGTGGCGGTATATGGGAAGGGATTATGCAGATATGATGGTCTCTACACAGGACAAGGGTGCCTTAATCACTTCTACGTAGGTATTGTGAATGGCATTCACCCCTTTTTCATGATTTAATCACAAGATTAGCTTTGCTACTCTTGCCCCCCCGCAAATACGACTTTGTCAGCTTATTTCATCCTTGAAATGCCATTGCCATCAATATATATATATATATTATTGATTCAGAAAGAATTCATATTGATTTCTCTCCGAGCATAGCAAAAGCATAACCCCCACGTCATTCCCCGACACCTTTTTCCATCAACAGAGCACTTCATCAGAGATACACCACTCAAACAGCATGTTACAATACAGAACGAAGATGGTGTTCACATACAATATCGTAAATACACATATATGTACAATCAACATTCAAACAAGAAACAGGAAAACAGCAAAGAACGATGCCCCTAATAATAATAAAATCACAAAACTGAAACATTACACCACACCACACCCCAAGTTTAATAATAATCACAATGTCATGATTATCTGGACCAGCCACTCATCACTTCACACAATCCTCTTCTCAAACTATAAATACGTCTAGAAACCTCTCCATAGTAAGTAGGAGCAGGGTTCTTTTCATCATGTGAGTTCCCGCTCATCTCCAAGTAACTCATCGCACGCCCAACTTGCTCCAAGATTTGCTTGAATTCTTTCAAACAATTCTTAAAGGCCAGTTCAGACACACACTTCTTGTTGAACCTTTGACTTTTGCAGAATTCTTTATATACCTGCATAGGTTTTTTTTTACCAATAATGATTTTATATAAAGCTATTGCTGCCAGAAATGTTTTGTGCTTTTCCCTCACATTATCACCATTCCTCACATTTGCATTTCTACATAATTGCTGAAGATAGGCATTTGGTTGAGCATGCGCACCAAGGTATAGCTCATTTTGGTATCCAGTAGAGCTTATGCCACAGAAATCTGCAGAGTCTTGGAAGAGGGGGTCCATGTTGTTGTAATATTCCAGCCAATTTCGCCAGAAATTCTCTTCAATGTCAAAGACCTTTCTAATATCATCCGTAGAATTTGAAAACAATGTGAGGCAGGTGTAGATAATGTACATGCAATAATTTTGGTTTTTATGTACTTCCACCCTAGAGAATACGTTTTTGGTTGCTCTGATGAATTCAAGAGCAGGGTGGACGGGCAAACCTGATAGACCAAGAGCAACTCCAACTTCCGTTAAACTGCATGTTTTATTGTTATTGTCCCAGATGACCAGTCCAAGAGCAAGAAGGTAGCGCAGAGCACGAAAGCCTACCTTTTTAATGACATTAGGTTCAGTTTCAGAGGAAGACTCCACAGGTGGTTGAAGGTGGTAGGCAAGGGTTGATTCAAAGATGATCGCTACATCTTGATACGATATTGGGCATCTCATACCATCCTTATCAGCAAAGAGAAAGAGGGGACTAGAAAGACTCTGTAGCAGCGACCGCTGGAAATCTATTGTGGCATCCCTCAAGTGGTCAACGTGCTGCCTGGCTTGCACATCATTTAATTTTCTTTTAATACCTCTTCGGTTTGCCTTGGCCTTCTCCACCACCTTCTTCCTCTTATACACCTCACCAATGTTGACAGGCAAAAGACGACTCTCCAGATCAACCAACCCTTTGGTTTCAAAGTATCTCTCTGATATTAGTCTTGGGTGGAGTTTGTCTTTTTTGTTTATAACGTAGATGTCTGCAGAGTTGCTCAGCCCAGGCCTCCCTCCTCTCCCCTCCATCTGACCATACAGTACTGGCGACATATCTCCGGGACCACCATGCTCTAGTCCATGAACAATCACCATTTCGGCAGCTAGATTTGCGCCTACTGCTAAAGTTGTGGTAGCAATAATGCATTTGATGCAGCCTTTGTTGTAAGCTTGAACAACAAATTGCCGGTCCTTGTCAGACAGGCTGCCATGGTGAAAGGCTATGCCCCAAGACTTGATTGTCGCTACCAACTCCTTGTTTTCCAGCGAGTCAATATTTAGACCATGTCCCATGCATTCCATAGAATTCCACCTGCAAGGCTCCTTGTTTCTCAGCAATGCCATCTTTTTATGTTCACTAGTAGTCAAGCCAACCACCCTTTTTGCCAAGTTGACTGCTTCTTTTTGAGTACTGACAAACACCAGCGCTCCACCACCACCACCACTCAGCTTCTTCAGAATCAGCTGAATGGCAAGGAAACCAAAGTCACCAAGTATCTTTGATGGCTTCAATTTCTTATCAGATACCAAGTTCAATTCTTTGTACTTCTCGTTATACGAAAGTACATCTCCATTGGCCGTCACAATAAAGCGGTTGACAGGAATGGGCCTGTATTCAGTAACATAAGGATGCCCTCCCAGCCAAGAGGCCATCTGTCCAGGATTTTTCATACTTCCACTCATAGCAAGCAGCTGTATTTGCTCAGATCCTTCCAAATGGAGGAAACGATTCACCATAACCAGCTGTGTCAAGGTGGATTCCAGCTTGTTCCCTCTGCCAAGCTCACTAACAAAGTGGATTTCATCTATTACTACCAAGCCAAGGTTGGTTATGCTCCCGTCCTTGATCATCTTGTCAATAACAATAGCGGCCATTTCATAAGTAGATACAGCTACATCTACACTTTGAAAGATTTTAATAGGATTGATTTCAATAGCAGTACAAGTGAGATTATCTCTAGTGCTGAAGCAGTCTCTGCCTTTTAGCTTGCAGACACTGAATGGTGGTATGCCTCTTCCTCCGTCCAAGTTGAGTACCGATGAGAATCGATCATACTTTTGATCTATGATTTCCTTGTATGGTGCAATGTAGAGGACTTTTTTTGGTTTACCGCTGATGGTACTAGAGCTGGATGTATAGAGCTTGTTTAGGATGGCAACTTCAGCAATCAGGGTTTTGCCACTGCTGGTTGGTGCACTGAGGGCAATATTGAGTTGGCTGCAGCCACTGAGGCGCTGAATGACGTCGAACTGCCAAAAGTGGAGAGGAGGGGCTTGGGAGGAGTAGGCTTCAACGAAGTCTTCTGGGATCGCTGTGAATTTGGATTTTAGAAGGGCTTGAAGGTTGCAATAGGGTTGTGTAGTTGGATCATAGATGCCATCTGAGTTGGCAGCGCGACTTTCGCTTCGTTCTGGCGTTTTAAACAGAGAAAATGAGCTGAAATGGCTCATAATGATTGTTAAATTTAATTTTGCGCTAGTAAGAATTATTAGAACCGTTTTGATGGCACAGTTTGAATCTATTCGAACTAATCATTGGGTTGAATACTGATCTGTGGGTAAACAAGGCTGCTCCGTATCTCTAATGCATTTAAAGAATATGTAAAATCAATATGCACGTTCTTTACACCAAAGAAATGTGCTTTAGGTGCTAAACACTGCCCAGCATGGACATACAGACAGTTATTTCCTCTCCGCTATCAACCTGATCCCCTCACCTCTCCTCCAGTTAGGAGCCCCCCCCCCCCCCTTTTCTTCCCCGCAAAAACCCCTCCTGCTCAAATCTTTCTTTTCCCCCCCCCCCCCCCCCCCCCCCCCCCCCCCCCCCTCCACAAAACCCCGCCCGCCGGGGAACACCAAAAGGTTTTTTCCCCCCCCCTACCACCCGCCCCCCCCCCCCCTCCCCCAAGTAGGGGCCCCCCCCCCCCCTTTCTATCCCATGGAGACTACTACTCATGTTAAGTCTTCCTCTTCATCGACCGCTACTCCCCCAACCAACCCCAACACTCCCAGCTTCTCAGCCATCTTCTTCAAATCAATTTCACCACCACCACCATTAGGCAACCCTTTTGCCAATCTCGCCAGTTGATTCTCTAAATTCAAAAAACACCTGTGCCCTTTCACGGCCCCTTGAATTGCCTCCACTGATGCAGTCCTGTAGGCTTCAAACAAACTATCTGCAGCAAAAGCTTCATCTGATCTGGAGAATGCATCAATTCCCAATGCATCTTGATATATAGACCACCCTTGGCTGACATCCCCTCTTGCCAGACATACCACTATCGTCCCCAAATATGCCTTGGCCTGGGAAGATGTTGCCTGCAGATTGTCCAAACTGACTGCAAATTTCAGCAGAGCAGCCACTGCATTATCCCAGTTTTTTGTTTTAACAAAATAGTTGATTGCTTGGCGGTATATGTCACCAGCAAGGGCATCTTTTCCACTGTCTTCAATCCATCCCAGTGCCTTGCTGTACATTGTTACCGCCGCTTGTTGGTGGACATCTTCCATTGTCCTGGCTCCTCGATTGAGAGCTTCAGCAGCAGTGGCAGGTCTACCTTGGCTGGCATATAACTCTGCAGATCTATTGTAATAGTCTTCTACTGCAGGGAATTCTCTGGCATCACGAGCGGCATCGCCGGCCTTTTCAAGGAGCTTGGCAGCGTGCCAGAAAGAGGATTGTCGTTGGTGGCCTGTGGCGGCTTTTTCGTAGCATTCCATTGATTTTTGCAAGTCTCCAGATTGCTGTGAATGTATTAGACAGGATAGATATATGAGTGAATCTACACAAGCTGAGGGAGTGAAGGGGGGAGTTTGATTAATGAAAAGAACCTTACCCTGAAGAGTTGAGCAGCCTGTTCGAAGAGAGGCGTTGCTCGCTCCCATTCACCAGACATGCGAAACGCTAGCAAGCTAGGAGTCGAAAATTTATTGGCCTCCTTCATGAGATTCTCAGCTTGTGCTTGAGCCATCTTGATTCTGTAAACTTTACCCAAAGCAGAGAAAGAACAACCCAATATTAGCGATCAAAACCCACGAAAACTTTTACAAGCGCAAACAAGCACGGGATAATATCTTTGATCAAGAAACTCAATCAATCAATCTTCTAAAAACATAAATCAAACCATTTAGTCGCTTCCTTCCCCCACCAAGTCTATAATCTCCTCTCTCTCACCGCCGCCGACAATGGTGGTCTTGACGCCACCGACCAAGTCCACCACCACCTCCTCCTCCTCCTCTGACGATGGCAATATATCGCTGTCAATGTCAATGTCGCTGTCCTCCTCTGCCTTCTTTGTAGCAACAATAGGAAGCTTCGTGAACAGCAACGTCGACTGTTTAAACGCCTTCTTCTTACCAGCTGCAGCAGTAGCAACGGCTTTTGGTGCTCCGCTACCAGATGCGACAGCACCTGCACTTGGTGCCAGCCACCCAGTAACTGGCTTCATGCTGGGTTGAGATGTCCCACCACCACCATCACGGGACACATTCAATGGCGCAGCAGCAGGAGTAGCAGCAGCAACAGCAGCAGCCTTTGCAGCAGCTTCCTCCCTGGCTTCCTTCTCATATCGAGCTTTGCTCATCATAACAGCCTCTATCTGTCTACGTTTAATCTCCTCCATCTCACGCTGCTTCTCCTGCACCTGCTTCAACCAAAGCTCCTGCTGCATACGAGCCCGCCTCTCTTCCAGGCTCTCATACTTCTCCCCCTTCAACCAGCACTCCACTTTGACCTTGTACTCCCTGTGAAAGGCAATACGGTCTGTCTTTTTGTCCTCAATGTACCGCCAATCTTTGATATACTTCTCCTTGCCTCCTTGTTCATCAGTCAGACATGACAGAAGGTATTTAATATAGTCCACAAGGCTGTTCAACAACTTCTTCTTGCCGATTTCATTCAAGGGTGGGTATTTTTCTGGCCCTTTGTCTTCTTCTTCTCCATCGCCCTTCTTTTCTCCCTTCTTCTTCTTCTTCTTCTCTTTCTCCTCCTCCTCCTGCTCTGACCTAAACTTGTGAGACATGTTGTACCGAGGATCTGCGAGGATGTTGGCAATCTTCACAGCCTGTGTTCTGCCAACACTATTATACCCTTGCTCCTGCAGACCAGCAAGAAGGAGCAATGTGTCCACATCACCCCACCACTTGGGCAGACCAGATGCTATACATCTGGTAGAATGCTTGGGTAAAATGCTGCCAAAACGCTTTTCAATTTCTTCATAGTCTTCCTCCTCCTCCAAGACATCCAGCTCGCCATTTTCAAACATCTTGAGTGGGTTCATCTTGGTGTGGAGGACGTTAAGCTGGGCAATGGCTGCCACCCAATGATGAACGTTCAACCTTAATTTTTGACCCCATGAAAGTGACTGGGTTTCTTTGGCAAGTTCTTTAGTGTCGAAAAAGGCCCTGATCATGTCTTCGTCAAACACTGCAGGACGAGTGGCGCCGGCTAGCGCAGCTTTCTTCTCCTCTGCACTTTCATCTTCATCCTCATTGGCTACTGCTGCTGCTGCTTGAGCTTCTCTCCAACTGGACAATATATCATCAAATGGAACCTCAGCCTTCTCTTCTGGCTCTTCACCACTGCCATTATTCCATCTTGCCATGTCACCACCATGATGCACATTGTCCTCAGCTTCATCATCATCAGCCCCATTCACACCCATCACCTCTGCTCCACCAGTCTGCTGTTTGGCTGGCTTCTTCCTGACTTTGGTTTTAACCGCTTTGGGAAGCACAGTTGCAGCATGGTTAATGAATGCATACATCTCAGCTTCCACCTGCTCCACTTCCTCTAGTGGCTTTGTCAAGATATCCCCAGCCCCATGAATCTCCAGCCATCGTGCAGTTCTTCCACTACCAAACTCCAGCAGACCATTATTGAGAACTTTGGACAATGCTGCTTTGGACCAGGCACTGCGACTTTTTCTGCCACCACGTTTAGCTGGGTTCTTCCTCTTGTTGCTGTCGCCATTGCCGTCTCCATCGTCGTCACTTATAGCACCACCACTGTAGTCAGAATCTTTGTCTTGGTCACCATCATTAATATTGCGTCTTTTACCGTGGTGCGTTTCCTTATAATTGACATTTTTACGTTGTCTAGGAGCAAGGATGATCTCCTTTGGCATGGCAGCAGCAGCCACATGCGCAGCAACAGCTTCAGGCAGCAAATTAGCCCAGAAGTTAGGGTCATTGGTCTCCTCATTTCCTCCCATCTGATCAGCAGCAAAAGTAGCCATAGAGAAGGTATTTCCAGCTCTATTACCAATCTGCCTCTTTTCAGTCCTTCCAGCCAGAATCTCATCGATATCTTCTGCAGCAAATGCATCAGTAGCAGTAGCGGCCCGCTGCTCTCCTCCACCACCAAGGTCATCTCCAAGGCAATGAGTGCCACGCTTTAACAAATCAGCAATCTTTTTAGAGTCAGCTTCAGGGTCCCCGACAACGCTACCTGCTCCAATACCGCTCAAGATGGCCTCTTCCAGTCCACACTTCTTACTACTAATCTTAAACACACTTTCCTCGTATGTATTCTTGGCCAGTAATCTGTAAATAGTAACTTCCTTGTCTTGACCAATACGATGGCAACGTGCCATGGCCTGCAGATCATTCTGAGGGTTGAAGTCTGAGTCAAAGATAATGGCAGTATCTGCAGCAGTGAGGGTGATACCCTGACCACCAGCCTTGGTGGACAGCAGAAAGACAAATGCATCCGTGTCGTCTTTACTGAAACGGTCAATGGCAGTTTGACGGTCTCTGGACGAGGTAGAGCCATCAATACGTTCACATGGCCAGCCTTCCATCTTGATCCAGTCTTCCAGCACATCAAGCATGATCTTAAACTGGCTAAAGATGAGCAGTTTGCGCCCTTCTCTTCTCAGCTTGGGGAGCAATTTGGACAGGAGCAACATTTTTCCTGAAGATGCAACAATCATATCCCTGTCGTCAATGGCAATATCAGCATTAGTACGTCTCATGTTGATGTCATCCTCTAGGCCATTGCACAAGTAAGGGTGGCAGCACACTTTTCTGAGCTCCATTGCCAAGTTGCGCATGTTGGGAAGATTCTTAGGAGCTGCCCCAGCCATCAGTGTAGCAATCTGTCCTTCATAAATCGCCTTGTAGTACACACGTTGCTCAGCAGTAAGTTCCACCCAGATGATCACCTCTTCCTTTTCTGGTAGCGTCTCCACATCCTCCTTCATGCGACGCAACAAGATGGGCTTCAACTCTTTCTGAAAAGCTTTCACCTGCTCAACAGTCATTCCTCTTTCATCTCCAAACTTGTCCAAAAACTCATCCACATCGTTAAATCTAGTGGGATTCAGCAAGTTGAGCAGTCCATACACCTCCCTCATGTTATTCTGTACTGGTGTACCAGTCAGGAGAAGCAACCAAGCAATAGACATGCCAGCTACCACTGCACGGGTGGCTCCATTGATGCCCTTCATGCGGTGGGCTTCATCAATGATGACGGTGTCCCAGGTGATGTTCTGGAATACATTCTTGTCTTTGAGTACAATTTCATAAGGTGCCAGGATGACATGTGGCTTGACAATCTTGGGGAACTTCTTTGGCTGCGTTGGCTTCTTTTCCTTCTTTTGTTTCTTGTTGGAGTTGATCTTCTTGGTAGGGAGACGACCACCACGGCGCTTTCTGCCACGTGCATGAGGCCCTTCTTCTTCTTCCTCCTCCTCCTCCTCGTCTTCCTCCTCTTCTTCCTCCTCGACTCCAAAGCAAGAAGCACTGTAAAACAGCTCATTCTGCTGAATAACCTGACGATCAGCTCCAGATCCAGAGTATACCACCACATTCATATCAGTCCACGTCTGAATTTCCCTCTGCCAGTGACCCAATGTGGTCAATGGAGCCATCACAAGGAAGGGACCCTTGCTCTTACCAAACTGACGCTGGTACTCCAACACAGAGATGGACTGAGCAGTCTTACCCAGCCCCATTTCATCTCCCAAGATGCAGTTGAGGGGAGCTGGGGAGGCGTATCTGTTGGAGACCATCCATTTAAGCGAGAGTTGTTGGTAGTCACGGAGTTGGCGGCTATTGAGGAAGGTGGGGACTGCATCTGGGTCGAGTGCCAGCTGGTATTCTTCTCCTTCAACACTAGAAGTGGTAGCATCACTCTCCTTGAGTCCATTGCCATCCTTCTCCTTCTCATCACCGTCATCTCCCAAGATATCAGAAGGCAGGGTGTTGAAGGCATGGTACTTCTCCACATGGGCAGCGTCCATCTCGTTGGCCAACAGCTCCTCCTCTGCTTCCCAAGTAGCCTCTGCATACCCCATACCCATCCATTTGACACAATATTCTACACTATCATCATCCAGAGATCTAGAAGCAAAGACTCGGTCAATTACAAGCCAGTCTGGGTGAATGCCATTGACAAGATCACTGCCATTACCACCGGTGAGAGCAGTAGCAGTGGTAGTAGAGTCGATGTCCATGTTGGAAGCTTCCCCACCATCATCATTGTTATTGTCAGCACCGCCATTAGCAGTAGCAATAGAGGCTAGAGAATTGGTGCGATCCATCATCTTGTCTTGGTGACGCTTGATGAAGTTTCTCAACAAATGTTGACGCTGAGTCGCAACAAAGGGACCAGGGAGCCACTGGGCTTTGCGGTAGGAGCGGCCGTCATGCTTGACGAGAAACTCTTCCTCAGCTTGGGTGTAGATTTGTGAAGGGCGGCTGTCAAGGATGGTCTCAATCTTCAAGAATCTGATGGTCTCAGGAATGGAGACAAAGAGCTCATCAAATTCGCCAAATTCTTCTTCTTCGGATGAAGAGGAGTCGGTAGTGACGGGAGCACAATGGCGGGCTCTCTGGGCTCTGGAAGGAGCTTGGTTCTCTCCATCGCTGGCATAGAGCTCCTCTTCGATGTCATCTTCATTGTAGGTCTTTCTCCTGGAAGTAGCAGCAGCACGGCGCGTGGGGCGACGGCGAGGAGAAGGAGCTGAGGGCTTCTTGGAGGTTGTTGTTGCCTGCTTGCGGGAGGTGCGGCGAGGCATCGTCATTTCTTCAGCATCGCTTTCTTCGTCAACGCTTTGTTCAAACTCCTCAGCTGAGTTCTCGGTCTCAGATGATTCAGCAGACACACTTTCTTCCTCATCAGAGGCTTCTTCAGCATTCTCTTCATAATTGCTGTTATTTGAATTATCGTTGGAAGCTTTACCACCTTCGGGTGCAGAGAGACGGAAATCAAGCGTCTGCTTTCTAATACTTTTAGCTACGTGATTGACAGTATTCTCTTCATCAGAATCGCTATCTTCAACAAAGTCTAGTTTATAATTGATCGGTTTTCTTGATCGCCGGCTTCTTTCCACCATTGTGACCATTGGTCTAGTTCCTAAGGTATTTAATAATTGAATTTAAACCAAATCCCAATGCCTCGCGATGGTGGTTGGGGTCGGTTGTTATAGCTGCTTGAATGGCCTCCACCTCAAAATTTGAATTGGCCCGTCATGAACAACCTGATCATCTTGTGACAGAGTAGGCGAGAGAGCTCGTTCTCTTCACCACCCCCCCCCCCCATCCCTCCCCCCCCCCCCCCAACCCCCCCCCCCCCCCCCCCACCCCCCCCACCCCCCCCGGAAAGGGGGGGGGCCCCCCCCCCCCCCCCCCCGGGGGGGGGGGGGGCCCCCCGCGG